>Ga0080006_1154929_pt1 | contig 66406 bp, 57 predicted proteins | sample RS3BMetagenome_FD_69209 | JGI IMG/M metagenome (GOLD analysis project Ga0080006, IMG submission 69209) | Ferric oxide microbial mat and aquatic microbial communities from Rainbow Spring, Yellowstone National Park, USA - RS3B (SPADES... ...
ACCCCATCGAGCAGAATGCCGAGGAACGTTGGCGCTGGACCGACGGGGATGCGCTCTTGCTCCTGCCCGCGCCCACCGAGCGCCATTCCCTGCTCGAGCTCTTCATCCCTCAAACCATGCCAACCTGGCAGCTCCCCACCCCCGCCTCCACCATCACCCAGGCGGCGTGACAGCGGCGTCAAGATTACTCCGAAGACGCCAAGAGGGGCTCCACATCCTCCGCAGTTTGCGGAGCCCCGCTTCGCTCCGGCCCGCTGGTCTTCTCCGCGCTCGGCTCGGTGCGGGAATGCCTCGCAAGCGCGGCAAGAAGAGCCGCCCCAACGCGGGCAGGATGATAAAGCGTCTGAATGCGTTCTCGGCCCCGCAAAGCAAGTATGCGCGCTTGCTCGGGATCTTCATAAACGGCGCGCATATGCGCGGCAGCCTCCTCAATGTCAGGTTCTGCCCAGGATTGCCCCTCCACGCCAATATAATCGGAAGCCGCCACGGGCACTAACTTGTAACCGACAAGATAAGCACAGTCTGAAGAGAGGAAATCCATAACGCCGGAATAAGCAGTGGCGATCACCGGACGTGCCAAAAGCATGGCCTCCGCGGGGCCGCGGCCAAAGCCCTCGGAGCGATGCAAAGAGACGAAGGCGTCCGTACTGGCAAGCAAATTCACCGTCTCGCCACGCTCAAGCACCATATCCCGAATAAGGATGCGGGGATCCGCTGCAAGTTGCCGCAGCCTTTCCCAGGCGTCCGGCGCAGTTTCTCCGCCATGCGTCTTCAGCAGCAGCCGCACGTTTTCATTTCCTTTTGGAAATGCCTTCTGAAACGCCGCGATGACTGCCTCGGGGTTTTTCCTGCTGGCGTAAGAACGAAAATCAAACATGAAAAGGAACACCGTTGCTTCTTCGGGTAGACCGAACGCGGCACGATCTTTGCGTATCGGATCCTTCGGCAAACTCACCGCCATGGGCATAAGCCGCACCGGACGTAACCCGCTTTTTGCAAAGGCATCTCGTGCGAAATTGCTTGCTGCCCAAATCTCGTCATAGAATGAAAACGCATGACGCCAGGCTCGCGGCAGCCATTCCAGTTCCCACGCCCAATAACCGATGCTGTAAGCAGCATGAACGTCCATCGCGCGCAGGAACAGCGCATCGCTGAGGGCTGTGACGGCATTCAAAAGAACGATGTTGTTTTCCACTTCCAGGCGCATACCGCTATCCAAAACACTGCCGTCTGCGCGTAGGACACGGCTCGTTTTCCGATCGACCACCGCAAAGTTTTCGCAACCCGCCGCGCGAAGCGCCATTGCCGTGGTCCGAATATCCTCACCGCGGCCCGAGACGGCACTCCACTCACCCGTCAGCGCGAGAGGCACGGAATAGCCGGGCTTGACAACGGCGGGGGCGGATTGTTCCTCGGTAAACATTTCACCAAGCGGAAAATCAGCATAATTTTCTTTCGCCCATGCGATAACAGACGTACGGCCCGCCTCCGTTTGCGGATCATGCCGCGCGGCAATATCCGGCCTGGCGTGGAAAACGAGCTCGATGGCCATTGGTAATCCAGGCAGCATCGAAGACGGCTTGGCAAGAAAATTCCTCAGTCTTGGATCGACATCGTCTAACGTGAGGCCAAGTTCTTGCAATCCGTGCGTCGTAATCCAATGCAGGAACTGCCAGCGAGATTCCTCGTTTAAGAGCGGAAATGCCTGTTGCACATCCGGCCGGATCTCCCAAAATGCTCGCTCAGCTCGATTCAGACGAAACGTTTCGCCACAGCTAATATCAGTCAATTCCGCAAAATAGTGCGCGAGCGGTTCTGTTAACGCCTTTGGCCAGCGATAACACTTCGCGGCTCTGAAACGAAACCAAAGACCATGCGCAAGCCGCCCTGTACGTTCGGATGGAAACGATTGCCAACCTGGAAGACTGTTGCGAAAAGCCTGTGAGTTTTTTGTAAGCAACATTCCTTCGGTAATAGGAACGTCGTTGTAGAACTGGGAAATCGCCACTCTTTGCGTGAGTTCGTTGACAAAGCGGTTGCTGAAAAGATCAGGCTCGACGGCTCCTTCCGCGATTGCGGATGTCAGCACCCAGCCCTGAAACTCACGCAGTGAATGTTCGTCATCTAACGGAAAATGTGCCTGCAAATCCGGCCGAAGCTCCCACGCCAGCGCTGCCTGGCGGGGGAGAACGCGCGCCTGCTTGTCTATGGTGACAATGACGTCACCGGCGAGAAAATCCATTGCCCGCGCAGCGGGGCCCGACCAGCTCTGCAAAGAGAGCGCCGGCCACGGCGGAGGCTTCGCCACCGGCGAGGGTGACGGCAGGGCTTCTGCGGGGCGCAGCAATCGGCGCACGGCTGCTATGCTGCGCGGATCGATCCCTTCTTTCTCCGCCGGGCCTTCGAAAAACCAGCGAAAATAGGCGTCCCGCCCCGCCTCCGAACGGATGTCGAATACCGCTTTGAGGTCGGAGCGGTCGAGCCAAAGCTGATACATGAACCGCGTCAGCCGGACGCTGAACCCCAATGCTCCCTCATCCACAGCATCGAAGAAATCCGACGCGATGGATAAAGGCTGATCAACGGCAATGCGCCCTTCGTCGATTGCCCGCAAGAGCCAGCGCCGCATTGCCGCCTCGATCGGGCGCCCATCCGGGAAGAAGCCGAACGCCCAAGGGATATCCTTGGTTTTCTTCCACTCGTTGGCGAGTACCAAGTTGCGGTATTGCGCGCAGATTTCGCCGACCAAACCCAGTTCGCGATTGAGATACCGATTTTCATGGCGCGAGAGAAGGCTCGCATTATCGATGACCAATCCGCTGAAGTGATAAAATATCAAATCCTTCCCATTGACCAGGATCCTGCCGGATCCATCCTTGGTGAGGGAACGATGTGGAAGGTTCCAATACGCAACGTTGTGTCCGGGATGGCGAAGAATATGCAATTTCTCGATAAATGCCGGGGCAAAATCCATCCAGCGTTGGTCGGTGAAAAGGTTCGCCTCCGTATCAACTCGGCAATGCGCGGTGCACCGTTCGGCCCACCACTTTATGAACTCCGCTGTTCTCTCGGTTCGGCGAAACGCCGCAAAGCCTAAATTATAAACGCCGGATTTTAAAAGCGTATGGTCAGAGGGAGAATAGCCGTCTTCCGGTAATGGCTCCGTAATGTGCGGTGTCAGTACCGCCTCACTTTGCTCCAAGGCTTGCCAAACGTGAGTGAGCGGCGCAAACAGCAGAATATCCGGATCCAAATAACAAACTTCATTAAAGCCCTGATCTTCAAGAAGATAGCGAAACGCGAAGGGTTTAATAGCAGTATTAAACTCTAACGTCGTATACCATAAAGCCATATTGGCAAGCAGCGGTATGGAAATATCCGTGCACGGCAATAGCTCGGCCGCAAGATCGAGGCGGGGAAATTCGCGCGGCGCATCCGCCAAAATGATAAAACGGCTAACATCGGGGTGATGCTCTCGGACGGATTGCATCAATGTCGCCGCATAAGCAATGTAGTTGGCGGAAGCGATGGTAAAAATCGCTCTGTTTGGACGGGCCGATGGCGGCGTGCCCGGCAGAGCGGGCGAGGCCCCTGCCGAGGCCTCAGCAACCTTTCCGCTTTGAGCTCTTCGCCTTCCCATAGAGGCTCCCCTCCGCGTCAATTTGCCCGGTTGTCCACCTGACTAAGCCGCCACCCGGGTTTCGTTCCATCGTTCCAGTCGAACCCGCGAGAAGCACCTCTTCCCTCGTCTCGCGGGCGCTTGTTCGTCTCGCACTTCGGCCCCTCAGCTCTTTGCGCTCCAAAAACCGAGGAGAGGGCCGATTGCGCAATTGACCGCGTTTTGGTTCTCGGGCAATTCTTAGTCAACCGTTTCCCGCAGCGATACAACAAGGAACCAAAAAGTGTCTGAAACGATAAAATATATCCTCGATGAAACCCATATTCCCAGGTTTTGGTACAATATTGTTGCGGATTTGCCTCGACCTCCCGAGCCGGTTCTTCATCCAGCCACGCGTCAGCCAATCGGGCCTGCCGATCTTGAGCCGCTCTTTCCCATGGCGCTTATTCAGCAGGAAGTCTCGGCCGAGCGCTTCATCGAAATTCCCGAGCCGGTGCGCAATGTCTATCGCCAATGGCGCCCCTCGCCGCTTTATCGGGCAAGAGGGCTGGAGCGCGCGCTCGATACGCCCGCCCGCATCTATTACAAATATGAAGGGGTTAGCCCGGCCGGCAGCCATAAGCCGAATACCGCGGTGGCACAAGCCTTTTATAACAAGCAGGAAGGTGTCCGCCGGCTGGCTACCGAAACTGGCGCCGGCCAGTGGGGTTCCGCCCTTGCTTATGCGGGTGCCACTTTCGGGCTTGAGGTGAAGGTTTTCATGGTCAAGGTAAGCTTTGACCAAAAACCTTACCGGAAGGCGCTCATGGAAGTTTGGGGCGCCCAGTGCGTCGCAAGCCCCAGCACCGAGACGAATGCCGGAAGGCAAGTTCTTGCCGCATCACCTCACTCCACCGGCAGCCTCGGCATCGCGATCAGCGAGGCGGTCGAAGTCGCCGCCCAGCATGCGGATACAAAGTATGCGCTGGGCAGCGTGCTGAACCACGTGCTCTTGCATCAAACCGTCATCGGCCAAGAGGCGCTTGCGCAGTTCGAACTTGCGGATGATTACCCCGATATCGTGATCGGCTGCACCGGCGGGGGCAGCAATTTTGCCGGTATCGCGTTTCCCTTTATCGGGGAGGCGCTCCGCGGCGGACGCAAAGTGCAGGTGATCGCTTGCGAACCGGCAGCCTGCCCGAGCCTCACCCGCGGCCGCTACGCCTATGATTTCGGCGATACCGCGCACCTCACTCCATTGGTGAAAATGCACACCCTGGGATCCAGCTTCATCCCGCCCGGCTTTCACGCCGGTGGATTGCGCTATCACGGCATGGCCCCCTTGGTCAGCCTGGTGCAGGAGCTCGGCTTCATCGAATCCCGCGCTTTTACGCAGACAGCATGTTTCGAAGCCGGCGTGCAATTTGCGCGCGCCGAGGGCATCCTTCCGGCGCCGGAGGCCACGCACGCCATCCGCGGCGTTATCGATGAGGCGCTTCGCTGCAAGAAGGAAGGCATCGCCCGCACGATCCTGTTTAATCTGTGCGGCCATGGCCATTTCGATATGCAAGCCTACATCGATTTCCTTGCCGGCAAGCTTGAGGATCGTCCCTACGACGAAGCAGAGCTCGCTCAGTCTCTGGCAGCGCTTCCGGCGGCCTAGCGCACGGAGATTCAATGCGAAAGGCTTATGCCAACTCTTCCGGCGATTCGACCACCAGCTCCCGATACCCGCTGAGATCGCGAAGCGGGCGCGCGCCGTAATGGCTGATGACTTCGGCGGCAACCAAACTGCCAAGCCGGCCACATTGGTAAAGCGAAAGCCCTTGCGAAAGGCCGACGAGAAAACCCGCGGCATAAGCATCGCCCGCCCCGGTGGTATCGACCACCTCTGTGGGCTCGGCAGCCACACGCACGCGCTCACGACCCCGACAGATCAGGCTGCCTGCTTCGCTTTGGGTCAGCGCCGCGAGCGGAACTTCCGCCGCCGCGAATTCTGCCGCCTCTTCCAGGGTATTGCACTCGTAAAGGCTGCACACTTCCGCTTCGTTGGCGAAAAGAATGTCAACCCGCCGCACGAGTTCGCGAAACGCTGCGCGATGCCGGCTGACGCAAAACGGGTCTGAAAGGGAAAGCGCAATGCGCCGTCCGGCTGCGCGAGCAATTTGCGCAGCATGATGGAAGGCCGTCTGCGCCGCCGGAGGGTCGAACAAATACCCCTCCAGATAGGTCACCGCCGAATCGGCGATCAGCGTCGGATCCAGATCCTCGACGCTGAATGTTACGCACGCCCCGAGATAAGTGTTCATGGTGCGCTGCCCCTCGGGGGTGACGAGAATGATGCAACGTGCGGTGGGTGCTCCGTTTACCAAGGGCGGGGTTGGGAAATAAACGCCGGCATCGGCGATATCCTGCCGAAACGTCGCACCGAGCGTATCCTCGGCCACCTTGCCGGAAAAAGCCACGCGCGCCCCAAGGCTTGCGGCCACCGCACAGGTGTTGGCTGCCGACCCACCGCTGCTCATCCGCCCCGGCGGTATCCGTTCACTGAGATATTCCGCGCGTTCGCGATCGATCAGCATCATCGCGCCCTTGCGCATATCATGCTTGGAGAGAAACGCATCGTCGGCCGGTGAGACGATGTCCACAATCGCATTACCAATGCCGAGAATATCGAAACTGGGAGAATCGGTCACAGCAAAATGCTCATCGCTATTTTCTCTGCGTTTGCCCTATCATTCCTTGCCGCTTTCGGCAATCGCGATGATTTCTCAATCGGTTCTCCCGACATGCCGAAAACGGGTTTCCCTCTCCCTCCGTCCGTGATAGGCCAAAGGCACGTTGGAACCGACGAGGTGGACGGAGTAGAGCAGTGTTCAAGCGCCACAAACACGATGAGCCACGCGGCTCAGAGCCCGCAGCGGACGAGACCCACGCTTTGGATGTGAATGCTCCGAGCGAATCCGGTTCTCCGCAAATGGCTTCGTTTCGTCCCGCGCGGGGAGGAGGTCCAGCCCATTCCGGCAGCGCCCATGGGGCGGATGGCGGCCTCGGAGTGCCGCCCTACCGCCCTGTTCCGGGAAAGGAAACGCCGGTGGGCGTCAGGCCGCCGCTTGCTTCTCCAACTGCGCCCGGCGCAAATCCCGCCGCGCGTGCCGCCGGAGCCTCCGCGGCGCGCTTTCCGGGCAAGGAGCCAGGCGAGGTCCGCACCCTCGTCGTAGGGAGGGGGATCAGTGTGCAGGGCTCGGTGCAAGATGCCGAGCGGCTGGTGGTGGAAGGCACGCTGGAAGCCAACATGATCCAGGCCGCAAGCCTGCTGATCGCCGCCGGCGGATTGGTGAGGGGCGAGATCACGGTGGATGAAGCGGAAATTGCCGGCACCATGGACGGCACGCTCACCGCCAAAGAAAACTTGTCCGTGCGCGCCTCCGGCCGGCTGAAAGGAGTGACGCGGTACCGTCGTCTCCAGGTCGAAGACGGGGGTCAAATCAGCGGGCAGCTGGAAATGCTGAGCGAGCCCAGCAAACCCGCCTCGGTTCAGCCGGTCACCGAGCCGGCGGGGTAACACCCTCAAGCATGCGCAACCGGGGCGGCGGCCTCGGCAGCTTGCGCGCGCCGCATCTGCCAAAGCGCCACGAAGTCCACCGGCTGTAACACCAAAGGCGGAAAGCCGCCTTCGCGGGTGATGTCCGCCAGCAGGTTACGTGCGTAAGGGAACAAAAGCCGCGGGCATTCCACCATCAAGATCGGTTCCACCATATTGTCCGGCACATTGTTCAGCGTAAACACGCCGGCATAGATAAATTCGGCGATGAAGACGACCCGCGCGTCAGCCGCCGGCTGAGCCGGCTCGCCGTTTTGGCTTTGAGGCGGCTCGCGCGCTTCTACCCGGACCGCGAGCCCGACCTCGTAAACGCGCGGTGTCTGGGAAAGCGGTTGCACCTGCACATCAAGGTTCACGTTCACCTGCGGCGTCCCGCGCAGATTGGCGTAGATTTGCGGAGCGCCGGGAACCTCGAAAGAGAGATCTTTGACAAACTGGCCGTTCACCAAAAGCGGCGGCATTTGGGGTTGGCCACCTGGGAGGGGCGGCTGGGTGGTTTGCGACATAACCGTTGCTCCTTGGTTTTGGCACGCGCCGGCAGGACAATGCGGCTGCCTACCACGCATTACGCTGCAATGCCAGAGGCAGGCAACGGGCAAGCGCACGCCGCGCCGGCCGCTGAATTCCTCATGCTAAAGGCTCGGCCAGGAAATCTCGCTCGGGGCCGGCAAGGTCGGGTCGCAGAATACCCAACGGCCGTTCAAAATACGCTCGCCGGTCAGTGCCAGAATGAAGCCCCAATGCGTGATCACCAGCGTATCTGACCAATCGGGAAGCGCAGCCATCTCGGCACGAAAAAGCTCGGCGCGAGCACGAACAGATTCGGCCGATTCTTCCATAGGCGGCCACCAGATTTCGTCCAGATGCGAAAAGTCATGCTCCGGCCAGGCTGCGGCAAGTTCGGTGCGGGGCGTGCCGACATCGCAGGCAAACGCAAAGCGTTCGCGTACCATCGGGTTCACGATCACCTTTGCGCCAAGCGCGCGGGAAATCGGGACTGCCGTCTGCAGCGCTCGGGTATAGGGCGAACAAATAATGCGCCTGATCGGAAACGCCTGCAGCGCAAGCGCTGCCGCTTCGGCCTGTTCGTGGCCGAGCGGCGTCAGTTTGGGGTCATGGATGCCCGGATCACGCCGCGTTTCCGTGAAATGGAGGTTGAATTCGCTCTGGCCATGGCGCAGCAAAATCATCAACAAACCGCTCAAACACGCAGGAATCCAACAAGGCGCTCTGCCTCGGCGACAATTGGGTCTGCGATCGCGGCGGCACGTGCCGCCCCTTCGCGCAGGATGGCATCGATGGTTGCGGGATCTGCCAAAAGCCGGCGGGTTTCGGCGGCGATCGGCGAAAGCTTGGCAATCATCAGCTCGGCCAGAGCTTCTTTGAAACGGGAAAAACCAGCCCCGCCGTATTCGCGCAAAACGTCGGCCACATCGAGATCGGCCAAAGCGGCATAAATGCCAACAAGGTTGCGTGCTTCGGGCCGCTTTTCCAATCCCTCGGGCTCGCTCGGCAGCGGCAGTGGGTCTGTCTTCGCACGCCGGAGTTTCAGAGCAATCGTATCCGGATCATCATTGAGATTGATGCGGCTTTGGTCCGACGGGTCGGATTTCGACATTTTTTTCGTCCCGTCCCGAAGGCTCATCACCCGCGCGGCCGGCCCCAGAATCAAGGCTTCGATAGGCGGAAAAAAATCGACGCCGTAATCATGGTTAAACTTTTGTGCGATGTCGTTGGCAAGCTCCAGATGCTGGCGCTGGTCTTCCCCTACCGGCACGCGCGTTGCGTGATAGGCCAAAATATCGGCCGCCATCAGGTTCGGATACACAAACAGCCCGGCAGAGGCATTCTCGCGATCTTTGCCAGCTTTATCTTTAAACTGCGTCATGCGGGCAAGCCAACCGTAGCGGGCAACGCAGTTGAAAATCCAAGCCAATTGCGCATGTGCACGCACCGCGCTTTGGTGAAAGAGGATGCTCCGCTTGGGATCGATGCCGCAGGCGATAATGCTTGCCGCCAATTCTCTGGTTTGGATCGGAAGCAGTTTCGGGTCTTGCCAAACGGTAATCGCATGCATGTCGACGACGCAGTAGATGCATTCGTGGTCGTCCTGCAGCTTCACCCAATTGCGGATGGCCCCGAGATAATTGCCAAGGGTCGGGATGCCGGAAGGTTGGATGCCAGAGAAAATCCGTTGCATGCTCGCTCACAAAAACAAACTGCTTGGTGTTTTTCCGCGTTCCGCCGCTTGGGTCAACCCGGCGGCGTGGTGATCAGTCGAATCGAACGTGGGCGCAACATGCGCCTCACTTCGGCCATATCAAATGCGCCGAGTACGTGCCCCGCTGCACCATAGGCAAGCAGGCCAAGCCCGATCAACGCTGCGAGAGCGATGGCTTGCCAGACAAGTCTATCTCCGATGGTAGCAAGCAGGACATGTTGTGCATTCTGCCCTGCCACCAACACCACCGCCATCACCAAGGCTGCACCCAGCATCCGCAAAGCCCTACCGGCTAACGCTTGGTCCAGATGGAAATGCCCCCGCCGAGCAAGCAGGCCGCCCAGCAAGCACACATTACACATGGCCGCAAGGCTTGTGGCCAACGCCGGGCCGATATGCTGAAGCGGACGCATGAAGGCCAAGTTCAAGACAAGGTTGAGCGCCACCATCGCCAAGCCGATTTTCACCGGCGTTTTGGTATCGTTGCGCGCAAAGAAGCCAGGCGCGAGCACCTTTGCCAGAACATAAGCCGGCAGACCCACGGCATAGGCCATCAGTGCCTGTGCGCTTCGTTCGGCTGCAGTATGATCGAACGCCCCGTGGGCAAACAGCACGCGCATCACCGGATGCGCCAAAACCACCAGCGCCAAGGCCGCGGGCAGTGTCAACGCGAGCGCGTATTCCATACCCCGGTTCAACGTCAAAAGAGCCTCTCGCTCTTCTCCCGTACGCACTTGGCGTGAAAGCAGCGGCAAAATTGCCGTTCCCACCGCTGCCCCGATCACGCCGAGCGGCAATTGATCCACACGATCGGCATAATACAGCACGGAGACAGTGCCGGCGGGCAACAGGCTTGCGATAATGGTATCGACGGCGACATTCAGCTGCGTCACGCCGGCGCCGATGAAGCCCGGCCCCATCCGTCGCAGCACGGCCCTGACGGGCGGGGAAAGACGCGGTAAGGGCACCCGAAATGCCATTCCGGCGCGCTGGCATGCCACTGCAAGCAGCAAAATTTGCGCCACACCCGAAGCCAGCAATCCCCAAGCCAGCGCATGGCCGGCCGAGGGAAGAAACGGCGTTCCAACCAACAACGCGCCGATCAGGAACACATTGAACAGCACCGGGGCGGCAGCGGCAGCGGCGAAGCGCTCCGCCCCGTTGAGCACGCCGCCGAGCAGTGCGGCAAGGCAAATGAGCATCAAATAAGGAAAAGTAATCCGGGTCAGCTCCACGGTCAGCGCAAATTTCCCCGCGGAAGCGGCAAACCCCGGCGCCAGCGCCAGCATCAGCTGGGGCATGAACACCACCCCCAAAGCGGCGAGCGCTGCAAGCCAAAGCGTCATCACCGCAGCCATTTCGCCGGCGAGCTTCAGCGCCGCCGGCCGGCCCTCAGCGGCCAAGGTTCCGGCAAAGGCCGGCACAAACGCGGCATTAAATGCGCCTTCGCCAAACAGGCGGCGGAACAGATTGGGAAGCTTGAGGGCGACGAAAAACGCATCGGCCACCAACCCCGTGCCGAGCTCCTGCGCGATGAAGATATCACGCATAAAGCCGAGCATCCGGCTTACCATGGTCCAGCCGCCGACGGTGACGATGCCTCGAAGCATGCGCCCTTCGCCTCTTCGCTCTTTAACCCGATCCGGGCTGAGATTAGTCCGGCAATTCGAGCGGTGCACGCTCGGCGAAAGTGGCGCGCCGCGCCTCGGCTCCCTGCCAAGCCAGCAGAATGGGAATGCCGATGACGAGATCACGCGCACGGCGGAGCAGCGAAACACCCAGCGAAATCTCTGCGGGAACACCGAAGATTGCGCCCAAGCTGGCATAGGCGGCCTCTTGCACCCCCGCCCCGCTCGGCACGAGCACTGCGGCAGAAAGCGCAAGATGGGTCAAAGCCTCAATCGCGAGCGCGTCATTCAATCCCACCTGCGCTCCGAGTAACTGGAGCGCAATCCAGGTGCCAATGCCCCCGACAGTCCAGCCGAGCAGATGCAACGACACGCCCAGCCCAAGCCGGATCCGGCTCTCGTAAAGGCGTGCCAGCTCGGCCTGCACCGCTTGCACATAGGCCGAAGCATCGGCAAACCAGGGTGCGGCAATCCGCCGGGCAAGCCTTTCGAATACCGAGAAGGTGCCCTGCTGGAGCCAGACAATTCCCCCGGCGAGTACGGCGGCGCCAAGCAAACTCACCCCGAGCGGCGCAACAAGGCCCGAGCCTGGCGCATGCCGTAACAGCGCGACGAGTCCAACCACCACAAAAGCAATCTGTGCCACAAATTCGGAAGTAGCGTCCACGATCCCGCCGGCGGCGGCCATCGGCCAGCGCACGCCTTGCATGGCGAGGGCGCGTGTTCCGGCTGCGACTCCGGCCATTTGGGAAAACGGCAGACAGTTGCCAACAGCATCCCGCACCATGCGCGACCAGGCGAATGCTCTGTACGGGGCCAGGCCCGAAGGCATCAATGCCATCCAAGCCGCCGCCAAAAGCCCGAAAAGCAACACTTGCCAGCCGAGCAGCAGGCCAAACCCGCTCCAGCCGGCCGAGAAGACCGCCTCCGCCACGTTGGCCGCGCCGAACCAGCCGATCAGCACCGTCGCCAGCGCCAGACCGGCCAGTGCGAAACACCAAGACATGCGTTTCAACGAAATATCCAAACCTGAATAGGTTACCGTTACCCCCTGTTACATTATGCAAGCGATTTGAGGAAGCCTTCAATTGGTTTATAAATGATGTGCAACACGGTCTAAAGGTGGCATGGCAAGATGCAAAGCTCGCGTCTCTCACTGGTGACCGGAGCCACCGGGTTTGTGGGCTCCGCCGTCGTCCGCGCGCTGCTCGCGCAAGGCTATTCGGTCCGGGCGCTTGTCCGGAAAGGCAGCGATCAGCGGAATCTTGCCGACCTTTCGCTTGAGATCGCGGAAGGAACTCTCGCGGATCACGCCGCCCTCGCCCGCGCCGTCTCCGGCTGCCGCTATGTGTTCCACATCGCCGCGGACTATCGGCTTTGGGTGCCGGATCCCGCCGAAATGATGCGCACGAACGTCGAAGGCACGAAGAACGTGATGGAGGCCGCCCTGGCAGCAGGGGTGGAGCAGGTTGTGCATTGCTCCTCGGTTGCCGCTCTGGGCTTGACCGAAGACGGCTCGCCCGCGGATGAAACAACCCCGGTCAAGGAATCGGTGCTGATCGGTCCTTACAAGCGTTCCAAATATCTGGCCGAACAAGCGGTGCTGGAAATGGTGCGCACCCGCGGCTTGCCGGCGGTGATCGTCAACCCTTCCACGCCCGTCGGCCCACGTGACCTGAAGCCCACACCCACCGGGAAAATGATTCTTGATGCTGCGGCCGGGCGCATGCCCGGCTACCTCGATACCGGGCTGAATATCGTCCATGTGGACGATGTCGCGCTCGGCCATGTGCTTGCGCTTGAGCGCGGGCGAATCGGCGAGCGTTACATTCTGGGCGGCGGAAATTACGCCCTCGCTGACCTCTTTAAAGAAATCGCCGAAATCGCCGGGGTGCGGCCGCCGTTCTTGAAGCTTTCCGAGCCGATGCTCTGGCCCGTTGCATTGGTGTGCGAAGGGCTTGCCTATCTTGCGAACATCCCACCCTTGGTGACGAGAGACCACCTGCGCATGGCACGCAAGCGCCTGTTTTTTTCCTCTGAAAAAGCCAAGGCCGAGCTCGGTTATGCGCCGCGTCCGGCACGAGAGGCGCTCGTGGATGCCATCGCCTGGTTCCGTGCCGTGGGCATGCTGGGTCCGGCCAAAAAAGCGGCATGACAAACCTTGCCGGTATTGCCTGCCTGATATGGGCGGTTTTGCTGTTTGCGCGCGGTCGATTTTGGCAAATGGGACCGACGCTTGCGCCTGCCCGGCCATCTGCGGCAGTTCCGGTGGCCATTGTGGTGCCGGCGCGAAACGAAGCGGACGTCATCGGTGCCAGCCTCGGCTCCCTTCTCGCGCAGGACTACCCCTCCTTTCGCGTGATTTTGGTCGACGACGCCAGCACCGATGCCACGGCCGCAATCGCCCGCGGCTTTTCCGATTCACGTCTGGTGATCTGTTCTGCCCGCCCCCGTCCTGCAGGTTGGAGCGGCAAGCTCTGGGCCGTTGCCGAGGGGGTTGAGCAAACCCAGGAAGAGCTTTTGCTGCTTACGGATGCCGATATCGTGCACGATCCCTTGCATCTGGCCACATTGGTGGCAAAGGCCGAATCGGAGGACCTCGATCTTGTGTCGGAAATGGTGGAATTGTCCTGCGAAACATTCCCCGAACGCGCGCTGATCCCGGCCTTTGTTTATTTTTTCCAACTGCTTTATCCGTTTGCCTGGGTCAATGATCCGCTGTCCCAAACCGCCGCCGCAGCCGGCGGCACCATGCTTATTCGCCGTCGCGCGCTTGAGCGCATCGGCGGGATTGCTGCGATTCGCAACGCCTTGATCGATGACGTGGCGCTGGCGCGCATGGTCAAACGCGGGGGGCGGATTTGGCTTGGCCACTCCACTCTGGCACGCTCCATCCGCCGATACGGCACTTTCGGAGAAATCTGGCGCATGATCGCGCGGACCGCCTTCGTGCAGCTCCGTCATTCCTGGACGCTTTTGTTGCTGACCCTTCTCGGCATGGCGCTGGTATGGATCATCCCGCCTTTGGCAGCGCTGTTCGGGCATGGGCTGGCGCGCCTGCTCGGGTTCATCGCCTGGGCGGGAGCAGCCTGGTCCTATTGGCCGAGCCTCAAGCGCTTTCGGCTCTCCCCGCTTTGGGCGCCGGCACTTCCTTTGATTGCACTGTTTTATATGGCGGCAACCTTCGGCTCGGCGGTTGAGCATGCGCGCGGACGGGGTGCCCTTTGGAAGGGCCGGACCTATTCGGAGCAACATGCATGAGCGGCAACGTGGCAAGCGTTGAGGCCTGGTCCGGCAAGGATCGTACCGATGAGAATTTTCCGGTGGGCTCGCTGCTCATTCGCGCGGATTTGCGCGCCCATGTGCATGCCTTCTATGCCTTTGCCCGCAACGCCGATGACATCGCCGATTCCCCCCTGCTTTCACCCGAAGAAAAACTCGCCCGGCTGGACGTGATGGAAGCCGTCCTACTCGGGAAGGCCAAGGAAGGCTCGCCGAGCGCCGCGCGGCTTTCTCAGTCTTTGGCGGAGACGGGGGTCAGCCCCCGCCATGCCTGTGAGCTTTTGCAAGCCTTTCGGCAAGATGCCACCAAGCTCCGGTATGCGAGTTGGGATGAGCTTTACGACTATTGCCGCTTTTCGGCGATGCCGGTGGGACGGCACGTTCTGGACCTCCACGGCGAGAGACCCGACACCTATCCGCCTTCAGACGCGCTCTGCACCGCATTGCAAATTTTAAACCACTTGCAGGATTGCGCCCAAGATCTCGCGCGCTTGGACCGGTGCTATTTGCCGCAGGATCTGCTGTCCGCTTATGGCGCATCGGTGGATGACCTCAAGGGTACGTGCGCCACGGAAGGGCTGCGGGCGGTGTTTGATGCCCTCCTCGATCACGTCGATTCCCTCAATGCCCAGGCGGTTTTTCTGCCCAAGACAACCCGAAGCTTGCGGCTCAGGTTAGAAACGGCGGTTATCGTGGAGCTTTCACAGCACCTTGCTCAACGGCTCCGCTCCGAAGACCCGCTGGCGCGACGCGTGAAGCTTCGCAAGAGCGACGTGTTCGCCAGCGCGCTCGGGGCACTTCGGTTCCTGGCATGAGCACGCCCCTGGGCGCGGCGAAGGCAGACTTGGAGGCGGTGCAGGCAGAGGTCAGCGCTGCCGGCACCTCGTTTTACCACGGCATGCGCATCCTTCCGCCCGATCGCCGTGCGGCGATGTATGGCATCTACGTGTTCTGCCGCACCGTTGACGATATTGCCGACGGGCCGGGCAGCTTTGCGGAAAAGCTTCCGGGACTTAACGCTTGGCGCGAAGAGATTGAGGCTCTTTATGCGGGGAGAAACGGCAATGCCCCCCTCACCCGCGTGCTTGCTGCGGCAATTGCCCGCTTTGATCTGCGCAAGGAGGATTTTCTGGCAATCATCACGGGCATGCAGATGGACGCCGAAGCCCCGATCGTTGCCCCGGATCTGCAGATGCTCGATTTTTATTGCGATTGCGTGGCCGGAGCTGTCGGGCGGCTTTCCGTGCGCGCTTTTGGCGATGCATCGCCGGCGGCCGACCGTGTGGCCGCCAACCTCGGCCGCGCTCTTCAGTTAACGAATATCCTGCGCGATCTCCGCGAAGATGCCGAACGCGGCCGGCTTTACCTCCCGCGCGAATGGCTTCAGGAAGCCAGCGTACCGCTGGAGCCCGCCGCTGCTTTGGCCTCACCGAGACTTGCGCAAGTGTGCACCCGTCTGGCACTTTTGGCGCATCAATACTTTGCGGCGGCAGAGCTTGCCATGGAAGAGTGCGATCCGCGCGCCATGCGGCCCGCGCGGTTGATGGGTGCGGTTTATGCGAGCATGCTGGCCCGGCTCGAGCGGCGGGGCTGGGATCAGCCGGAAAAACCCGTGTCTGTGCCTGCGTGGCAGAAACTCTGGATCGTTCTTCGCTTTGGCCTCGCGTAATTTTCCTGTGGCTCCTCGCGTGCACGTCATCGGCGCCGGACTGGCCGGGCTTTCCGCCGCCGTCAGGCTTGCCGAATCAGGCCAGCGTGTCGTGGTCTATGAAGCGGGGCAAGCCGCGGGGGGACGCTGTCGCTCTTACTTCGATCGGGAGCTCGGCTGCCGCATCGACAACGGCAACCATCTGGTGCTGTCCGGCAATGACGCCGTGCTTGGCTATTTGCGGCGCATCGGGGCGGAACAGACGCTGACCGGCCCCGGAGAGCCGTTGTTTCCGTTCCTGGACCGACGGAGCGGAAAGCAATGGGTGTTGCGTCTCAATCGTGGGCGGTTGCCGTGGTGGGTGCTGGATCCGCGCCGCCGCGTGCCGGGAAGCCGATGGTCTGATTATCTCGGCCTGCTGGCGTTGTTCAACGCCCGCGACGGCGCCTCGGTTGCCGAGGTCCTCGGCGCCAATCGGCTCTTTCGCCCGCTTTTCGCCCCGCTTGCCATCGCTGCCTTGAACACGGACGTTGAGCACGGTTCGGCCACGCTTTTTGCATCCGTGGTGAAGGAAACGCTGCTTGCCGGGGGCGCCGCCTGCGTGCCGCTCTATCCTCGTGAAGGGCTTTCCGAAAGCTTTGTCGACCCTGCACGCGCTTTCCTTGCCGCGCACGGCGCCGAGTTTTTCTTTGGCCGGCGCATCACGGGTCTTGTTATCGATAACCAGAGGGTGGTGGAGTTGCGCACGGGCGGGGGGCCCGTTGCCCTTGGCGCCGAAGATCGCGTGGTGCTGGCAGTTCCACCCTGGATTGCGGCCGAGCTTCTTCCCGGGATCACGGTGCCTGATCAGTTCGCGCCGATTTTGAACATCCATTTTCGGGTGCAGGCAAAGGCCTCCCCGGCGGGATTTGTGGGTATCATCGGCGGCGTCGCCGAATGGATTTTCGCCAAGACCGAAGTTGTCTCGGTCACCATCAGCGCGGCCAGCCGCCTCGTGGATTGGCCAGCCGAGACCATCGCCGCTTCCGTCTGGTCCGACGTTGCTGCCGCGTTCGGGCTTTCCGGACCGATGCCCCCTTATCGGGTGGTGAAAGAAAAACGCGCGACCTTCGCTGCCACGCCTGCGCAGAACGCGCGTCGGCCCGGCCCGCGCATCGGGATTTTGAACCTCGCGCTCGCGGGTGACTGGACGGCAACCGGCTTGCCCGGAACCATCGAAGGTGCCATCAGATCCGGTGAAACCGCCGCCCATTTGCTCATGAACCCTGCCTAGCCTGTTTCGTCCACGCTAGCCATTGGAGTTCCGCATGTCCCCCGACTCGGTCGCTGATCTCGGATCCCCGTTCTCCGAAGCCGCCTTGAACGAAGCCGTCATACGCGCAACAGGCGCGCTGCTGCGCCGGCGGAAAGAGGACGGGCATTTCGTTTTCGAATTGGAGGCCGATGCCACCATTCCCTCGGAATACATTTTGCTCGAGCACTATCTCGACCGAATTGATCCTGAACTGCAGCGCAAAATCGGCAATTATTTGCGCGAAATTCAAGGTGCGCACGGCGGTTGGCCGCTCTTTTACGACGGCGGCTTCGATCTCTCTGCAAGCGTCAAAGCCTATTACGCGTTGAAGGCAATCGGCGATGACCCGAATGCCCCGCACATGAGGCGCGCGCGTGAAGCGATTCTTGCCGCCGGTGGAGCAGAACGCAGCAACGTATTTACCCGCGTGCTGCTCGCTTTGTTCGGACAAGTGCCCTGGCGCGCCGTTCCCGTCATGCCGTTGGAGCTGATGATCGCTCCGCTTTGGTTCCCCATCAATCTCTGGCGTGTCTCTTACTGGTCGCGCACGGTGATCGTGCCCCTGTTGGTGCTGATGTATTTGAAACCCCGCGCGCGCAATCCGCATCAGGTGCATGTGCCAGAGCTCTTCCGCCGCCCGCCGCTTGAAATCCGCGATTGGATCCGCGGCCCTTATCGCTCCGCCTGGGGTCGGTTCTTCAAACATCTCGATGCGGTTTTGCGGGTTGTGGATCCCGTGGTACCTGATTCATTGCGTCAGCGTTGGATCGAACGCGCGGTGGCATTCGTCACCGAACGGCTCAACGGCGAAGACGGGCTTGGGGCTATTTTCCCTGCTATGGCTAACAGCGTGATGATGTTTGATGCATTGGGCTATCCGCCCGATCATCCCGATGCTGCCATTGCCTGGAAATCCGTGCGCAAGCTTTTGGTGGTGCAGGAAGATCGCGCTTACTGCCAGCCCTGCCTCTCGCCAATCTGGGATACGGGTCTTGCCGGCCATGCCCTGGCCGAGGCGGAAGGCGCGCAGTCTGCTTCTGTCGAAACTGCCTGCAAATGGCTGCAAGCGCGGCAAGTCACCGACGTGGTCGGCGATTGGGCGGTGGCACGCCCGCAAACCGAGCCGGGCGGTTGGGCATTCCAATATGCCAATCCGCATTACCCCGATGTGGATGATACCGCCGTTGTCGGTATGTTGCTGTATCGAAACGGCAATGCCGCCTATGCCGAGGCAATTGCACGTGCGCAACGATGGATCCTCGGCATGCAGTGCAAAGGCGGTGGCTGGGGCGCGTTCGATGCCGATAACAATCATATGTTCCTCAACCACATCCCCTTCGCCGATCATGGCGCGTTGCTGGATCCGCCGACCGCCGATGTCACCGCCCGCTGCGTTTCATTTCTGGCGCAAACTGGGTTCAAGCCGGATCATCCCGCCTTAGCCCGTGCGATTGCATGGCTGCGAAGCGAGCAAGAAAAAGATGGAAGTTGGTTCGGCCGCTGGGGCACGAATTACATTTACGGAACCTGGTCGGTGCTCTGCGCGTTCAACGCGGCCGGCATTCCGCCGGAGGATCCTGCCGTGCGGCGCGCCGTTGCTTTCCTGCTGGACGTGCAGCGCGAAGACGGCGGCTGGGGCGAAGATGAAGAAACCTATGCCGGGGCGCCCCCCGGCCGTTACAAGGAAAGCACGCCGTCACACACGGCTTGGGCCGTCTTGGGGCTGATGGCCGCCGGAGAGGCCAATAATCCGGCGGTGGCACGCGGTATTGCCTGGCTTGCGCGGATGCAAAGCGAAACGGGGGAATGGGAGGAAAAGCCCTATAACGCCGTCGGTTTCCCGCGCGTATTCTATCTGCGCTACCACGGCTACAAACAGTATTTCCCGCTGCTTGCCATGGCGCGGTATCGCAATTTGCGACAATCCAATTCCCGCCGCGTTCCTTACGGGTTTTAAAGCACGCCGCCCGACGGCTTCAACGTTTGGAAAAGTCGACAACGGCGGCGAAACCGGTCTCGGTGCCAAAGGCCAGGTTGGCGCCGTTCTCGCTCCAGGAAAGTGCGGAAATCGGGCCTCGCCCCGGTGCCGCCACCGGCAAAATCCGCTCCGAACCGATTTCCGCCGCCACCACCAAACCATCGGCAAAGCCCGCGGCCACCACGTCGTGTTGCGGATGCGCGGCAACCATTGTGCAAACGATGCCATCGCCCCCGGCGAGCTCCATGGGCCGTTTGCCCATCGGGCCGCCGCCGAAGAACGGCCAGAGCACGATGGCGTCGGCCCCGCTCGTGGCAAGCCATCTGCCGTTGTGCGTAAAGGCCAGCGATTGCGTCTTTTTCGGATACCCGCTCATGCGCATGTGTTGGCCGTCCGAAAGCCTCCAGCCGTGCAGCGCGTTTTCCTGCATCGCGGTGATGACCGAATCGCCATCGGGGCTGATCGCAATGCGAATATGGCTTCCTTTCCATTCGAGCTGGCGCGGGCTGTCGGCTTTCGCCGCCACAAACCAGAGGCTTGCGCCGTTATAGCGCGCCACCGCCACGCGCTTGCCCCGTGCATCGAACACGAAATCCGCAACCGTCGAAGGATGCGAGAGTGATTTCAGCAACACACCTTCGGCATTGAAAAGATGCACATCGCGCCCGACGGCGCAGGCGATATAGCCTTTGGCCTTCTCACCGCGGAAACTGGCCACGTGTTCCACCCATTTGCCCGGGTATTCCGCAACCGTTTGTAACGCACCGTCAACGCCGAGGCGGCGAAAAAGGCCATCATCACCACCCGAGATGAAGGATTCCGGTATGCAATCGGGCGACAGCGCCATCACGGCCCCGTTATGCGCCTCAATCCGCTGCCAGCGTTCGCGTTCTGCAAGCCGAACAAGATGCACCGAACCATCGCCCAACGCGAACGCCGCATGCTTGCTTGCGCGGTCAAAGCATGCACTGACCACGAACGCATCCAGCGTGCGCTGCACGCCGCGCGAAGCAAGCAGAAAATCGGGGTCACCAGCCGCGCTCATCTCAGGCCGCCGCGTCGATTTGGCAGCTTTCAAAGCCGCGGCGCAGCTCCACACGATTAAGATTGCGGCCGATGAAGACCATCCGGCTTGTGCGCGCCTCGCCCTCGCGCCAGGGGCCGATGAAATCCCCTTCGGCCATCATATGCACCGCTTGAAAGGCAAAGCGTCTGTCTTCGCCGGTATAATGCAAAATCCCCTTGCTGCGCAGAATGTCGGCCCCGCGCGTTGCCAACAAGGCGCTGATCCAGGCGTTGAATTTCTCCGGGTCGATCGGCTGTTTCGCGATCACGCTCACGCTGATGAGCTCTTCGTTATGCGCGTGGTCGTCATCGCTCAGGAAATCGGGCGAGCGTTCCAACACGCGTTCCAAATCAAACGCGCGGAGTTCCAGCAATTCATTGATCGGAACCGAACCGCGCTCGGCGCGGTGCAGCCGCGCGAACGGATTGAGCGCGCGAATCCGTTCTTCCACGCCGGCAAGCTCTTCGCCGGAAACAAGGTCGATCTTGTTGAGCACAATCACGTCGGCGAAGGCGATTTGCTCGGCCGCCTCGGGACTGTCTTCCAGCCTTGCGGGAAGATGCTTCGCATCCACAACCGCAATGACCGAATCGAGGCGCGTTTTGGCACGCACGTCTTCATCGGCAAAAAAGGTTTGTGCCACGGGCGCAGGATCCGCAAGCCCTGTGGTCTCGATAATAATGCCATCAAAACGATCACGCCGGCGCATCAGTCCGCCGATGATCCGAATGAGGTCACCCCGCACGGTGCAACAAATGCAGCCGTTGTTCATTTCAAAAATTTCCTCATCGGCGTTAACCACAAGGTCGTTATCGACGCCGAGCTCACCGAATTCATTGATCACCACGGCGTAACGTCGCCCGTGCTGCTCGGTGAGAATACGGTTCAACAACGTGGTTTTGCCGGCGCCTAGAAAACCTGTCAGCACGGTTACCGGCACCGGTTCGGCTGCAATCCCTGCCATTCTTTGTCCCCCAAGTGATCAACGCTGCGGCCAATATAGGCGGACGGCGACCGTCAGACCACATCAGCGGCGCGTTTGGAAACCAGCCCGGCGCGCCAGGCATGCAGGGCGGATTGCCCGGCTTTGAGGCCGAAGGCGCGGGCCTGCGCGCGCCCGGCTTCTGCCAACGCCGCGCGGCGGGATGCATTTGTTGCCAGCGCTTCGATTGCCGCGGCCAAAGCCTCCGCATCGCCCGGCGGCACCAACAGCGCAGCGCGGCCGGTGACTTCCGGCAACGCCCCCACGTCGGACGCTATCAATGCCGCCCCGCTGGCCATCGCCTCCAGCGCGGTCAGCCCGAACGGTTCCGGCCAGCGGCTTGGCACCACCACAATCGCGGCACGCGCCATGGCGGAAAGAACCTCTTCGTGCGGCCGATAGCCGGCAAGGCGCACGCCCGCCGCCTCTGCGCTGGTGCGAAGCGATCGAAGAAACGGCGTGTCCTGCGTCTTGGGGCCGAAGCGATCCCCTCCGATCATTTCCGCCCGCCAGCCGGCAAGCCTCGGCAATATGCGCGCACACGCGGAAACAAACACATCCGCCCCCTTATCGGCCACCACCCGGCCGACAAACAAGACCACCCGCTCGCGAGCAGGCATCGGCAAAGGCTCGGCAAGCTCGGCAAAGTCGATGCAGTTCGGCACAATGGCAAGCTCGGCGTTTCCCGCTCTCACTCCCTCCAGAAACCGCGAACGCAGAAAATTTGAGACAACGCCGACCCCGGCCAAGCGTTTCAACAGGCGCGCGCGCGCTTTCGGCCGCTTTGTTGCTGCCATACCTTGCGGGTCGTTATGCAAGAGAAGCGAGACCGGCACGGACGTCCGTCGAGCCAAGAAAAGAGCCGTGTCGGGCCGATTATGCACCTCGATCAAGGCAGGCTTTTCGCGCCGAAACCAAGACAGCAATGACACCGCCTGGCGAACGCCGGGGCTGCCCGGATACCACCAAGGCAGGGTAACCGGCCGGAACGGGACATCGGGAAAAGGCGGCAACGGCGGCGGCGGGCCGAACACCACCGGGGCGAAGCAGCCCGTATCTCCACGGTTCAGCCGGCGCACCAACAGTGCGATCGCGCCCGCAGCCCCGGCGGCGAACGCCTCCCGAGGAGGCAGCACCACGGCGAGGGGAATAGAATGCTGCATGTGCGCGATGGCTTAACCGATATTTTTCTTCGCGGGCAACCCCTCTTGGGCGGCGAACCAACCCTGCTTGCGCAACAGCCGGGGGTGTTTATGATTGCGGCAGGAGGGAGTTTTGCATGCCTTACTTCATTGAAACCTTCGACCGGCCGAACCACGGCCATGTGCGCCAAGCTCATCGCCCGCAGCACCTTGCTTATCTCGAGGCCAACAAAGCCAAGCTTTTGGCCTGCGGCGCCAAGTTAACCGACGATGGAGAGGCGGCCTTGGGCGGGGTTTATCTCGTCGATGTCGAAACGCGCGCCGAGGCCGAGCGCTTTATTGCCGAAGACCCCTTTACCAAAGCGGATTTGTTCCTTCGCATTGAAATCACCCGCTGGCGCAAAGCCTATCTGGATGGCAGAAATTACCTCTGAGGAAATAGAATACGAAAAAACGCAGCAATTTAATAAGGCTCTGTCCTGGCATCATTTATTACGATACAAACATATATTGGCGCTTTTTCGCAAACTGGCTCAAGAAAAACGGGAAGGCGCTCTTCGCGTTGTCGATCTCGGCTGCGCGCATGCCAAACTGTTTTCTGTTCTCAATGAACGGTTTGGCATAGACTATACGGGTATCGAAATAGCCGCCGATTTCGTTCGCATCGCGCAGGCGCGTTACGGGCGTTATCCGAACTTTCGGATTATTCATGACTCCGCCTTGCATGCCTCGGCGTATTTCAAGAACGCGGATATCATCGTTGCGCTGGAGGCGTTAGAGCATATTCCGGAGCACGACGTGGTCCGTATTGTCGAGGCGATCGCGCAATCCCGCCCCCGTTATTTTGCCTGCTCCGTGCCGATCGAAATCGGCCCGTCCATCTGGCTCAAGAACCTGGCCTCCGCCGCCATGGGCTACGTCCGCCATCAGGAATATCTCTGGAGGGAGACGCTCTGGGCGGGGCTTTATCAGCTCGACAAGCTCCCTCCGCATGATGTGCGCCACAAAGGCTTCGATTGGCGGTGGCTTGCGCAAACCATCCGCCACAATATGCAAATCCTGGCGATCCGAAAGCTTCCCTTCGGGTTCCTGCCGGCCCCGCTGGCCTTCTCCGTCTTTATCATTGCTCGCCCGAGGGATTGAGCCGCCCCTCAGCTTCCCGGCTTTCGCGCTCCTGATGTGCCATCTTGGCTGTTTCCAATAAGGCGTTGTCCGTGCTATGAAAGGGTATATCGTCCTGGCAAGGGCTTTCCCATGCTGTGCATTCCCTCTTTGTGGCGCGTGTCGCTTGTTGCGGCCCTGGCTGCTTTGCTCCCTCTCGCCCGGGGGGCAGTTGCAGGCCAGCCGGGACTCGCCTTTGTGCTCAATTCCGGAGCAGCCTCCCTCAGCCTGATCGATGTGGCGACAGAGCGGGAAATTCGCCGCATTCCGCTGGCGCGCGAGCCGCACCACATGGCGTTGAGCCCTGACCATACAAGCCTCTTGGTGGGCGATACGGTGGCCAACACGCTCTACCTGTTCAATCCGCAAACCGGCACGCTTATCCGCCAGCTGACCGTTGCGGATCCCTATCAACTGCAATTCAGCCCCGACAGAAAATGGCTCGTGATCAACGGGCTGGCCCGCAATCAGGTGGATATTTACGATGCGGCGAGTATGCGCTTGCTCCATCGCGTGCATCTTGCCGCCATGCCGAGCCATATCAACTTCCGCCCGGATTCCGCCGTTGTTTTCATCAGTTTGCAACAGACTAACCGGGTTGCGGCCATTGCGACGGCAAGCGGTGCGGTGTTATGGAATGCGGAAGTGGGCGCCACGCCTGCCGGCGTATTGTGGCATGATGGAAAGCTTCTGGTCGGTCTGATGGGGGCGGATGAGGTGGCCGTTGTGAACCCCGAAAACGGGCAGATAGAGCGTCGCATCCCGACGGGACGCGGAGCGCACAATTTGTTTCTCTCTCCGGACGGCAAGATCATTTACGCCACCAACCGTGTGGATGGCACGATATCGCTTCTCGATGCCAAAACCCTCCGCGTCGAGCGCAGCTTTCATGTGAGCGGCGGGCCGGACGATCTCGATTTTGCCCCCGATGGAAAAATCTGGGCAACGCTGCGTTTTGCGCACCGGGTCGCCGTGATCGATCCGCAAACCGGCAGCTATCACACGATTACGGTGGGACGCTCCCCGCACGGTATTTGGCTCAATACGCATGACCGTTTTCCGGTGCAGGTCTCTGCGCGTTAGTCTCTGGAAACGAAAATGCGATGCCGTGCGTTGCAGGAATGGCACCTTTACCTCACCCTTCTCTCGCCGCCGCTCCGATGGATCAGCGCGCTATAGAGAAGCGACACCAGTTCCATGGAAACGTTACCGAAAGCTCAACTGAGGCGGTGCAGATCAACAACAGAAACGTAGAGGGCATTTGCGTATAAAATTTCTCAGATCGACGCTGCCATGAGTGACCCGTTCGATACCGTCGCAGGCTGGGTGCAGGAACATCTTTTGCTGCCGCTGCTCTATCATCTCGGGCTGATGGCTTGGGAAGAGGTTGCCTACGGCTGGGCCCTTTTTGCGGCATACGGCGCGGCACAGGTCGCGCTGATGTATGCCATCTGTGTTCCGCTCGAACACTGGCGGCCGGTGGAACGCTGGAAAGATCACCGGGCCGTGCTGACCGATGTGCTCTATACCATTATTGCGCGCGTCGGCCTTTTGCCGCTGGTGAGCTTTGTCGCGTTCTATCGGGTGCAGGTGGCGCTGAACGGTTGGCTGACGGATCATGGCTACGTCCCTCCGACGCTGGAGCGATTTGCTCCGGCGTTGCTGGGACACCCTGCCGTTACGTTTCTGTGTTATGCGCTTTTGCTGGATCTGGCCGATTATTGGCGGCACCGGCTCTCACATCGATTTGCATGGTGGTGGGCGTTGCACTCGCTGCATCACGCACAGCGGCAAATGACCTTTTGGTCGGATGATCGCAATCATATTCTCGATGATCTCATCTCCGCACTTTGGTTCGGCGCCATCGCACTCCTCATCGGCGTGCCGCCGATGCAGTTTCCGTTGCTTATTCTGCTGCTGCGGCTTCTGGAGAGTATCTCGCACGCCAATGTGCGGCTTCATTTCGGTTGGCTTGGCGAAAGATTGTTGATCTCGCCGCGTTTTCATCGCGCGCATCACGGCGTGCTTGCCGCCGGCGAAAGAAGCTGCAATTACGGCGCCGTGTTCCCGTTCTGGGATATGCTGTTCGGCACCGCGGATTTCTCCAAGTCTTATCCCCCGACGGGAGATCCCACCGGAGAAGAAGTATTGGCCACCGGCAGCTATTTGGCACAGCAATGGGCGGGGCTGCGGCGGTTTTTCCTCGTGCTTCGTCGCATTCCGGAGTTTAAATCATGAAAAGCAACGCCTATGCTTAGGCAAAAGCTTGGCCTTTTCAGTCTTGTCGCCCTTCTCGGCGCCTGCCAGTTGTTCAGCAAACCGCAGAGCTTAGAACCCGGCCAATTCGTCCGCTACGATTGCAACGACGGATCCTTTGTGCGCGCTCTGCGCGCAACTGACGGAAGTTACGTGATTCTCGATGATATGCTCGGCAATCGGTATCGTCTCGCTCGTAGCAGCGTTGCGGATCATGATACGCGCTATACCGATCGCGTCATCGATCTGGAGCTTTCCGGTAACACGCTGGAGTTTTCCTCAAGGCGGAAGCCTAATCGGGTTTTGCAGTGCGTCGCCGGATGAAGCGGGCGGAACGTCTCGCCGGGCGCCGGCAGGGACGTGAATTCTAACCCCGAACCCGGCCGGGTTGCACATCAGGAGCGCAGGGGTACCATAATCCCTCGCCCCCGCCGGCAGGAAACTCTTGCCTCCGCCGGCAAGCGCGCGCAATATATTGCGTTGCAATATGCAACAACCGTGCGCCTGGGTGCCGAGCGCCGCGCGCAGCAAAAGGACTCTCTCGTGACCTATTCCTCCCCGACCCGCTGGATGCCCCAACGTACCCCGATCTCTCTTCCGGCTTGGGAGAAGGTGCCGCTTTTTTCCGCTCTCCGTCGCGGATTGGCGTGTCGTTGCCCAAGCTGCGGCGCCGGCAAGATTTTCCAGGGGTACTTGCGCGTTTTCTCGCACTGCGCGGTTTGTGAAGCCCCGCTCGGGCAAGCCCGCGCCGATGATGTGCCGCCCTATTTCACGATTCTTCTCGTCGGGCATCTGATTGTGCCCTCCATGTTGATTTGGGAACGCCTGGTCGCGCCGGCGCTATGGCTGCAAGGGCTGGTCTGGGTTCCCCTGACCTTCCTCCTCACGCTCGCGTTGCTCCGCCCGATCAAAGGCGCGACGGTCGGCGTAACATTGAAGCTCGGCCTGTTGAGGCCCGAGGATGCCCCATAATGCCCGCTCTGCGTCTTTGGGGATGAGCCACTCCTTCACCCGCGAGCCGTTGCCAAACCCGCCGGATACCGGCCAATTGCGGCGCGTGGTGCTCGAAGGCGAGACCAATCGCTCCCTCCCCCCTGCTTTGGAAGCCGAGCGCGCCCAGGCTGTCGCAGATCTGGAGGCAAGCAACCACTTTCTTCTTCCCAACCGACCGGGACCTTACCTTCTCCGGCTTTCCATTCAGCACGGCCGGCTGGTGTTCGATATCCGACACACGAACGAGCAGCCCTTGGCCGTATTCGGGCTCGCACTCGGCCCGTTCCGGCGGTTGATCAAAGACTATCATCTGCTGGTCGAGAGCTACGAAAGAGCAATTGAAGAAGGACGAGAAGCCCGCATCCAGGCCATTGATATGGGGCGGCGCGGCCTTCACAATGAAGGGGCCAGCCTGATGATGGAACGGCTGCAGGGTAAAATCGCAATCGATTTGGACACGGCGCGACGTCTGTTCACTTTGGTTTGCGTGCTGCATCAGCGGATGTGAAGGAATGAAGGTCGAGGGAAAATCCTACCGCAGCATCTGGCTCGATGCGGATGGTTTCTCCGTCAAGATCATCGACCAAACCAGGCTGCCCTGGGTGTTCGAGGTTCTTTCTCTCACGACAGTGGAGCAAATCGCCCATGCCATCCGCTCCATGCAGGTTCGCGGCGCACCCTTGATCGGGGCCGCCGCCGCTTACGGGCTTGCTGTGGCGATGCGGCAGGATGCGTCCACGGAAAATTTGGAACGTGCCTCATCCTTGCTGGAAAAAACCCGGCCCACGGCCGTCAATCTGCGCTGGGCAATTGCGCGCATGGTCCAGAAACTGCGTCCTACCCCAAAGGCCGAGCGGGCGGAGGTTGCTTATGCCGAAGCCGCTGCCATTGCTGATGAGGATGTCGCCGTCAATCGCGCCATCGGCGAGCACGGGGTCAGCTTGATCGCCGCGGCGGCGAAGGGCCGCCGGCGCGTGAACGTGCTGACACATTGCAACGCAGGCTGGCTCGCCACCGTAGATTGGGGTACGGCGCTTGCGCCTATTTACCTCGCCCATGACCAAGGCATCGATGTGCATGTCTGGGTGGACGAAACGCGGCCGCGCAATCAGGGGGCGCAGTTGACGGCTTGGGAGCTTGGCAAACACGGTGTGCCCTATACGATTCTGGCCGACAATGCCGGCGGGCACATCATGCAACACGGCATGGTGGATTTGGTCATTGTCGGTGCGGATCGCGTCACACGTTCGGGCGATGTCGCCAACAAAATCGGCACATATCTCAAGGCGCTTGCAGCGAAAGACAACGGCGTGCCGTTCTGGGTGGCGCTGCCCTCCAGCACGATCGATTGGACCATCAGCGACGGAAAAACCCAAATCCCGATTGAACAGCGGCCGGCCGAGGAAGTCATCACCGTAACCGGCCAAACGAAAGACGGCAGCCTTGGCATCGTCCGCATTGCGCCGGAGGGGAGCGCTGCCGCAAATCCCGCTTTCGACGTCACCCCAGCGCGCCTGGTGAGCGGGCTCATTACCGAACGCGGTCTCTGCGAAGCGAATGAAGCAGGTCTGCGTTCCCTCTTTCCGGAGCGGGGCTGAACTGCTGAACCGGCTTTTTCCGTGCATATTCCTTCTTGGCGGCATTCTGCTTGCCGGATGCGCTGCGGATCGCCACGTCCCGCCTTTTGCCAAGCAGCCTTACGCGCCGTTTTCCCGCGCGGATGCCATTGCCATTGCCTGTCGCGAATGGCGGACGTTCGGCAGCCTGGTCGACGATACTGCGCCGGAAGCGCGACCCCGCCGGTCACCGGAGGCGATGGAGGAGCGCCAGCCCGGGCTTTGGCAACGGGTGGGCGAATATTGGTGGCTGGGGCAGGATGCCGGCACACCGGAGAGCCGCTGGACCGGCAAACACGATGAAAACGGCCACGAGTTTCCGCCCAGCGAAGACGGCAATTATGCCTGGTCTGCCGCGTTTATCTCGTACGTGATGCGCATCGCCGGGGCGGGCAAAGCCTTTCCCTATTCGCCAAGCCATGCCACCTATATCAACGCCGCGCGCATCGGTGGCTACGCTTTGGTTGCGGAACGGCCGTCCGCTTACGCGCCGAGGCCGGGCGATCTCATCTGTACGACGCGCACCCGCAACAAGCGGCCGCGATTTGATGATCTTCCCGCCGGCTTTTTCCCGAGCCACTGCGCCATTGTCGTCGCCGCCGAGCCGGGAACGATCAGCATTATCGGGGGCAATGTGGATGATGCCGTCGTGTTGACCCACGTGCCGGTCAGCGAGACCGGCTTGCTCACCGCGGCGGACGCCTCCTTGCTTGATCAGCGTTACAATTGGTTCGTGGTGCTGCGCGTACTTTATGAGGCAGAAGGCAGCTCGATCAAAAGCTGCGTGCCGCCGACGAATTTGTCCAACGGATCGCGCGGGTTCCGATAAAGCTCGCGATCAAGCACAAAATGGCGGGCCGGCGTGGTTTTCTCACAATGTTCCTTGTAGAAAACGCCGCCCACCGGCTGTTCTGTCGCCGAAGGCGTTCCTTCGACGCATTTCCAACCATTCTGGCCAAAATGGAGCATGACTTGATCGGCAAAGAGGAACGCTTTTTTGCGCTGATAGAGACGCGCCGAGGGATCCGTTTCGATCCGCAAACCTTGCACCCGCTGATCATCTCCAATCAAGAGCGTGAGCAGAACCGGGTGCCCTGCAACCTTGGTGCCCTGGTATTTGGCGCTGAGTTTTGCCATCGGGTTCGCAGCATCATCGTAGAAAAAGCGCACGCCGTGGCGATGCGCTCCATCCTCCGGGCACTTTGCGAAATCCTGCCAGCCGGAAAGTGAAATTGCCGGCTCGGCCGCACAGGAAAAGTCCCGATAGCCGGTCTTCGGCAAAGCCGAAACCGGCATACCGACGCGAAATTCGCGAAGATCGTTTTCCTCGGGAACGCTCTGCGCAACAGCAAGCCCTGGCGCAACCGAAAGGGCAAAGCAGAGCAACACCGAAAGTGCAATCCGCAACACAGCTACTCCCCTTTAGCGGAAGCAAGCCCCGTTGCCGGCTCCTCCATGCTTTTATAAATGTTACACACGCGTGAGCCGTTGCCGAAAAAATCGATGCACTCCGCATAATCGGGCGCACCATGGCCTTTGATACGCGCCAGCACGTAATCGACAATCAGTTCAATTTCGCTTGGGCGGAGGAAGTTATTCGCCTCCAGCACCTTTTGCGGCGGCGGCTCATCCTTTCCGTATCCGTAACACATCTTCTCCGGGTTTTCATAGGCATCGCGCAAATGATACGGCATACCGGTGCCCGGCCTGCCACATTCCACCGTCAGAATGATTTGCTCCTTAGTCAGCGATGTGCGCCGTAGGGAGAGCGCATCCCCTCCGTAGCCGCCACCGCCGTTGCCGTGCCACTTGTGACACCCGGCGCAATTGGTGCGATAGAGGCGCTTTCCCTCCTCCAACGCCGTTTGCGAGGGCGAGGACGCTTGCGCATGCGCGCGCGGCAGAAACTGACTGACGGCAGCGAAGCCCGCAAAACCAAGCAGTGCAGCAAGAACAATCGAATGCTTCATTTTCGATCCGAAAGCAGCGCTCTCCCTGCTGACCCCAACAGGCAGGGCCGGCAGGGAGAAGCAAAAGGCCGCTAGAGGCCGAACACGTAAAGTGCCGAGCTTGGCGCGATCCGCTTCAAATCCGGCGTGCTGTCGATAAACCACTTATCCCACGCGCCGCCTTGGCCGATCAGGACAGCGATGTATTCCTTGCCGTCAACGGTAAACGCAATCGGCGGAGCACTGATCCCGCCGCCGGTACTGAAATCATAAAGTTTCTGCAGGGTCTTGGCATCCAGGGCAAAGAAATGGCCGTCCGGTTGGCCGGCAAATACCAGATCCGGCGTGGCAAGAATGCCGCCCAGCAACGGGTAAGGTGTTTCAAACTTGCCGGCGATCTTGCCGGTGGCAGCATCCACCGCAGTCACGCTGCCGGTGATCCGAATCGGATTGCTCGGTCCGCCACCCGTGAAGAATTCCCGCGCCTTGTAGGATTTGCCCGGCGTCATCTCTTCCACGGTCACCTTATTGCAGCTTTCGATCACCGGAATGTACCAAAGCTGCAGCTTCGGATTATACGCGGTGGGGGGCCAATTCTTGCCGCCCATGTTGCCGGGGCAGATAATCGTCTCTTTATTGCTGCGGGTCGGCGTCGCCTTGGGGTCGTAAATTTGCTGCCCCTTGGAAGGATCGTATTCGAAAGGCTTGCCGGTTTCCGGGTTGATCCCCTTCGTCCAGGTCAGCTTCTTCACAAACGGCACCGCCCAAAGGAACTTGCCGTTTTGCCGATCGACCGCATAAGCAATCCCGTTACGGTCGGCCTCCAGGGCGATTTTTTGCATCCCCTTCGGGGTGTTGACATCCGCCAGCACGTTTTCGGCCACGCTGTCATAATCATACGGGTCGTTCGGAGTGTGCTGGAAATACCACTTGATGCGGCCGGTATCGGCATCCAACGCAAGAGTGCTGTCCGTATAAAGGTTATCACCGGGACGATAGGCCGAATCCCAGTCCGGGCCCGGATTGCCGATCCCCCAAACAATGGTATTGGTTGCTGGGTCGTAACTTCCGGTCACCCAAGTCGAGCCACCGCCGTTGAGATAGGCTTTGTGGTCGTCCTTCCAGCTATCGCCGCCCGGCTCTCCCGGCGCCGGAATGGTATGCGTGCGCCAGACTTCCGCATGGGTTTTCAAATCCGTTGCCGCAATCCAGCCCCGAATCCCATACTCGGCACCGGCGACACCGGTGATCGCCATGCCTTTCACCACAAGCGGCGCGCCGGTAATGACCTCCCCTTTATCCGGGTTAGCAATCTGACGCTGCCAAAGAATTTGGCCGGTATCTTTGTTGGTGGCGATCAGGCGGCCGTCGAGGGTGTGGGAGATCACCATATTGTCCCAAAGCGCCACGCCACGGTTATCCACCCCGCAGCAGGCTACCGCACCGGCCCAGTCGTGATCGGTCTTCGGGTCCATTTTCCACACCAGCTGGCCTTGGCCGCCGTGCGTGTCGATCTTGTAAACCGAGCCCCAGCCATCGGTCACATATAAAAAGCCGTTTTCCGCCAAGGGCGTGCCTTCCAACCCGCCGTGAGACCAGATGCCGCCGCCTTCAATGCCACCCAGCATCAGTGTCCAGGCGACTTTCAGGTTTTTCACGTTGCCGGCATTGATCTGATCGAGACTTGTGTAGCGCTGGGCGGAATAATTCTTGTGATGCAGGATCCAATTCCCAGCTTCCTGATCGGCATTCAGCAGGCGCTCTTGGGTGACTTCATCGCCGGCCCGCGCCGAGGGCGAAGCCAACAAAGCGGCAGCCGCCAGGCAAAGCCCGATGGCGCATCCGCCCATCAGGCGCATTTTTCGGACACTCATTTTTTATCCTCCCCACACTCTCTAGAGCAGCACGTTTACTTCTGTGCCATTTCGGCAACTATAGGCGTTCACCTCGTTCGTCAAGCATTGTTCCGTGACAGGAAGCACATACCACCGCGGCCCGCTGTTCAACGATATCTCCAAGGCAACCCTTCGGCCTTCCAACCGGCCACCGTGCCCCGCGCGCCGGTCTCGTTCGGCGGGCCTTCAAATCCATCCACTACGTTGTAGACGTGCGGAAAACCGGCCGCCAGCGCCGCCTGGGCAGCCGCCAGCGAGCGCCCGCCTGTGCGGCAAATAAAATAAATGTGATGCTCGGGCGAGAGGCCGGCATCGCCGAGATCCTCGACAAAATTCGGGTTGACATGAGGCCGGCCGGGATGAGGTTGCCAGGGGATCAAAATCACATCCTTGCCGATGCTGGAAAGATCCGGCACTCCGATCGTGTCCCACTCGTATTCCGTTCGCACGTCGCAGAGATGCGCCTTCTCATCCTCGATCAGCGCTTGCCATGCCTCACGCGGCGATACGATCCCAACCATCGGTTTGCTCCTGAGCGCATTGGAAGTTAGCGGGATGGCACTTCTCACGAACACATTCAAGTCGCATGCTTAGGAAAATGGAGGTAGGCATGAACCAGGCCATTCCAAGTCATCCCTATGCCCGACCCGTCGAGGGTTTGGTCGGAGCCATCGGCAACACACCGCTGATTCGCCTGCGTCGGGCATCCGAGGCCACCGGCTGCCAGATTTTCGGAAAGGCGGAATTCATGAATCCCGGCGGCTCAATCAAGGACCGCGCGGCCTTGGCGATTATTACCGATGCCGAGCGACGCGGCGTGCTGAAGCCCGGTGGGGTGGTGGTGGAGGGAACCGCCGGGAATACCGGCATCGGGCTTTGCTTGGTGGGCAATGCGCGGGGATATCGCACCGTCATCGTCATGCCGGAAACCCAAAGCCGGGAAAAGATCGACTTTCTGCGCATGATCGGGGCCGATCTGCGCCTAGTACCGGCCAAACCCTATCGCGATCCAGGCAACTACGTGCATGTTTCACGCCGGCTTGCCGAGGAGATGGGCGCGCTTTGGGCCAATCAGTTCGACAATCTGGCCAACCGTGAAGGGCATCGGCTCACCACCGGCGCCGAAATCTGGCAACAAACCGAAGGAAAAGTCGACGCGTTTACCTGCTCCTGCGGCACCGGCGGCACGCTTGCCGGTGTGGCGATGGCGCTGAAAGAGAGGAACCCGGGGGTACGCATTGTCTTGGCCGATCCGGAAGGAAGCGCTCTTTACGGCTGGGTCAAAGCGAATGATCTTTCCATTAGCGGCAGTTCGATTACCGAGGGGATCGGCCAATCTCGCGTTCCCGCCAATTTGGAAGGCGCACCGATCGACGATGCCGTGCGCATCTCGGATCCCCTTGCGCTCGAGCAAGTGTTCGATCTTCTGATCCACGAGGGGCTTTCCGTTGGCGGTTCATCCGGTGTCAACGTGGCTGCCGCCATTGAAGTGGCGCGAACGCTGGGGCCTGGCCATACGGTGGTGACCGTGCTTTGCGATGGCGGCGCGCGGTACCAATCCAAGCTCTTCAACCCGGAATTTCTGCGCAGCAAAAACCTGCCGGTGCCGCCTTGGCTGGCCTGACGGGCCCCGCCATCTGCTCTGTTTGTTCCGCCCGCCTTATCGTCCGACACTGCTGTTGGCCAAGGCCGGAACCTTCGCCGGCAGGTGCTTTGTCTCCGGCAACAGCGTGCCTGCGACCAGAATGGCCGCAAGCCCGCAAACGGTAAGGGCAAGGAATGCCGCCGTCAGTCCCGCCGCATTGGCAATCGCGCCGGACGCGGAGGTGCTGACCATGGCGCCGAGATAGCCTGCAAGCCCGGTCAGCCCCAAGGTAAAATTGAACCTTCCGCCGTGATGAGTGATGTCGGCCACAATCAGCGGAATCATCACGCCGATCACGGCCGCGCCGATCCCGTCGAGGAGCTGGACAAACAGCATCACCGGGATGCGCCCGTCGATCGCGAAAGCCGCCGCTCGGAGCGGCACCGCCGCAAGCCCAAAAAGAAGCACGATCCGCCGCCCGTGATCCTGCGCAGCGCGGCCGATCTTGGGCGAAATCAGCGCTGCGAGCAGTTGCGGCCCGATGACGGCTGCGGCGCTGACCAAATCGGCACGTTTGGCTGCCTCATGCGCGAATTTTGTTGCCGCCAGCGGCAGCAAACTGGCATTGCCGAGCTGGAAAAGAGCCACGCAGGCAAGCAGCGCAAGCAGCGCGCGGTTGCGGAGCAGCGCAGCCAGTTTCACAGGCGGTGAGCGCCGGTGCCACGGCGGGGCAGCCGTGTGGTGGCCGCTGCGGAGATGCCCGGTCTCCAAATCTTCTTTGCGGATACCGGCCAGCGCCAAAAGCGCAGGCACGCCAAATAGCGCCGCCATCAGAAACACCGCATTCGGGCCGATCCAATTCCCGGCCAAACCGAGCCCGGCCGTGCCGAGCACCACTCCACCGGCCGCGTAGCGGACATTGCGGCCCAGCCGTTCGCCAAAATGTTTCTGACGGGAAAGACTGAGCGTGATCGCGGTGATCGCCAGCGAGAGGCCTACGCCGGATGCTCCTTGGATAACCTCGGCCGCAAGCACCAGCGGAAACAGAGGGGCGATGTCAAACATCAGCAGCGCCACGACGCTGGCGACAATCGCCGTCGCAGCCAGCGCGCGTCGTGCTCCCAACTGGTCAATCACGAAGCCAGAAGGGACCTGCGCCGCGACCGAAGCGATGGAAGCAGCGGTCAATACAATGCCGATCTGCCCGGGATTCCACCCGCTTGCGGTCAAGCGCACGGCAACGAAGGGGCCAAAACCCGCCTGCATGGCCGCAACCGTGAAATTCAACCAGCTGAGGCTGCGCAGCGTGCCTTCGGCCGCCCGTACGCGATCCTCCGGCGACATCCCGCTCTCGTTCCCGACCGCCGCATGGCTGTTGCCGGACCAGGATCGTGTCATCGTTTTACGTCTCGCGCTGGCCCCATATGTCATTTCAACACTTGCAGCTGATTCACCACAAGAGGGGGGCATCAGCGCATCCCGGCCCGTCAGTTCCGCCAAGGATCGGCGGCCCGCCCCGCCCGGCCCCGTTTCTTTTAATGGTTCAAATGCGCCAATGCGTTTCGCAGGGGCCCGCTTTCGACGAAGATGACACCGCTGAAGGGGGAATCGAACTCAAGGATAATGAACATCACCGACGCGATGGAAAGCGCGGCAAGCAGGATCATGGTGAAGGAAATGGCATTGCGCGGCCCGATAAGACCAAAGCTTAAGAACACGATCGCCAGCCAAAACTCGAGCACGAGCAGGAACGGCCCGGAAATCGAGCCGTGCGCTTGCTCGATCAACTTCCAACGTTGGGCAATCAGCTCTCGGAACATGGCCAGGAGATCCTCCGCCAGTTGGCGATGGGTATCGTCCCGCGGCTGCAGCGCCCGGACTTTCTGTTCGACCCGGTTTAGCAAATCACCCAGCGAGGGCGTTTCGAGACTCTTGCTTGAGGTCGTCGGCAGAACCTTCAGCGTGGGGTCATAGCCCGGGGGCGGCGGTTCCTCCGTCCATGTCGTCGCAATGGCAGCCGCCGTGTAGCGCCGCATCATTTCGCGGGCCGGTTCCGCCTCGGGGCCGTACTCGCGGAGCAATCGATCGAACTGGATGATCTGGGACGCGTAGCCGCGAATATCGTTGTCGATAGCATCGAACGACGCTTTCGCCGACGTCGTCACCAAACCCAAGACCAAAGCAGCGAAGGTGACCAGCATCGTCACGACGAGCTGGATCAGCTCCATGACCTCGCGGTTGGAGAGACGATCGCGAAGAAACCGACGGAGCAAAAGCCCAACCACGCTACTGGCAAGCAGGATCGTGAACAGCACCAAGGCTTGCGCCCACTCGGCCATGCCGGGTGATTTCCTCGCTTTATTTTTTAATCGTTGTTCTCACAACTTCATAAACATAAAACGCGTTGCGCCGCGCTGACGATTCGACGCATGCGATATCCTGCTTTGTTCCGGCGCCTGATGGCAAGCAGCCTTACAAGTCCGGCCTTGATGTCCGGGTGGGGCGCAAGCAGCTTCGCGTCTTGGCCGAGCTGCGCCGAGGCGGAGGCTGCCGAGAGCCTCTTTAGTTGAAGAGTTCCGGCGGAGAGGGGAGCGGCGGCATCGCCGGCTGCGGCGGTGAAGGCGGCGCAGGGCGTGCAGGAGGTGCGGGCGGAGCCACCAGCCGCGGCGCATCGTCGGGCGGCGCAGGGGCTGCGATCACCTGCGCATGGGCAAGCGGCGGCGGCAAGGGGGCAGCAAGAACTTCTCCGCGTGGTGGCGCCGGCATGACCGGAGCCGGCGCAAGCGACGTTCCGAGCATGGGATTGGAAGGTGGGAGGCCGAGCAAAGAATCCACCCGTGCGATAATCTGTGGCGTAATCGTCCGATCCGTTTGATCGGCCAACATAAGCCGCGCGTTGGCAATCGCCTGATTGCGCGCGGCGATCTCGGCCGGTGTGTTCTGCGGCATGGCAAGCGCCAGCTGCATGGCCCGATCATATTCGGCGAGTTTGCCGACGATGGAGCGGGGCGAGGCATGCGCGAGCGCCTCCGGCGAGGCGTGCGCGGCATTCAGCGCCCGAAGCGCGGCGCTGATGTTCGGCTGATGGCGACGCCCGTGCCTGATCGTGGGGAATGCGACTCGGTGGATCTTCGCGCGGCTTTCGTGCGTAAACTGACGCAGCTCAGGCTGAGGAATATGCGGCTTTGGACTCGCAAGCGCGGTATGGCCGAGCGACGGCGCCTGCCCGAGCCCTTGCCCCGGCCCGAGCCCCGGTCCATGACCGTGCCCCACACCGACCCCGGAAGCAGCCCCAGCTCCGGCACCCCCTGCGCCGCCCCCGGCACCGCCAGCACCCGCTCCTGCGCCTCCGGCACCTCCGCCGCCACCATGAGCCCAAGCGAGGCTGCCCGTAAGCCAACCTCCGCCTGAAGCGGATGCGCCCAAACAAAGGGAAAGCAAAGCCACAGAGACGTATCGCGCGGGCATGTAGGACCGGAACATAGGTGCTCCTCGCGCCTCCGCTGGTTGCATTTTTCCGAAAATAGGCGGTCCACGAAGATTTTCAAATTCAATCTTGCGATCTCGCGCCTTCTCGGGCCAAAGCTTTTCTCGAACCATTACGCCTTGAACTATCTCCGCATCACCACAAAAGCCGAGGAAGGAGCCTGTCTATGCCGGTTATGTCGGACCGCTGGATTCGCCGGATGGCATTGGAACACCGCATGATCGAGCCGTTTGTGGAGCAGCAGCGCCGCGAAGGAGCAATCAGTTACGGCGTTTCCAGCTACGGTTATGACGCGCGCGTGGCCGACGAGTTCAAAATTTTCACCAATGTCGATTCGGCGATTGTGGATCCCAAAGCTTTTAGTGAGCGAAGCTTTGTCGATCGGAAAGCCGACACCGTCATTATCCCGCCCAACAGCTTCGCCCTCGGGCACACAGTCGAGTATTTTCGCATTCCTCGCGACATTATGGTGATATGCTTGGGAAAATCCACTTACGCGCGCTGCGGTATTATTGTCAACGTCACGCCGCTGGAACCCGAATGGGAGGGGCAAGTCACGATCGAAATCAGCAATACCACTCCGCTGCCGGCGAAAATTTATGCCGGCGAAGGCATCTGCCAATTTCTCTTCCTCCAAGGTGCCGAAGCTTGCGAGATCAGCTACGCCGAGCGCGCGGGGAAATATATGGGCCAGCGAGGCGTCGCGTTGCCGAGGCTTTAAGGCTCGAGCCTTTCGCGCATGGACAGCATTCGGATCCGCGGCGGCCGGCCGCTTGTCGGTGAAATTCCCATCAGCGGGGCCAAAAACGCGGCGCTGCCGTTGATGGCGGCAGCGTTGTTGTGCCATGGCCCGTTGGTTTTGGAGAACGTGCCGCGTTTGGCCGATATCCGGACGATGGCCAATTTGCTTGCCCAGCACGGGCTGAACGTGGAAACGCAAGGCCCGGAGGGGAGAAGGTTGGTTTTGGGCGGCCGCATTACCTCAACCGAAGCGCCTTACGACATCGTTCGCAAGATGCGCGCCTCGGTGCTTGTCTTGGGGCCGTTGCTTGCGCGCATGGGGGAAGCCCGTGTGTCTCTGCCGGGAGGCTGCGCCATCGGCACGCGCCCGGTGGATATCCATCTGAAAGGCCTGCAAGAATTGGGCGCCGAGGTGCGGCTCGAGCAGGGCTATATCCATGCGCGCGTGGCCGGCAGGCTCAAAGGCGCCCAGATCGTGCTGCCCTTTGCCTCGGTGGGAGCCACGGAAAACCTGCTGATGGCCGCCACCTTGGCCGAGGGGCGTACGGAAATCGCCAATGCCGCGCGCGAGCCGGAAATCGGCGATCTTGCCACCTGTCTCAATCGCATGGGCGCACGGATCGAGGGAATTGGGACCGATCGGCTTGTGATCGAAGGGGTTCACGAGCTTTCAGGCGCGCGACACGTTATTATTCCCGATCGGATCGAAGCCGGAACCTATGCATGCGCTGCGGCGATCACCGGAGGAGAGGTCCGGCTGCTCGGCGCGCGGCTTGAACATATCGCAGCGCTTGCGCGCGCGCTCAGCGATGCCGGCGTGGAGCTTGTGGAAGAGGCCGCAGGCATTTTGGTGCGCCGAACGGGCAAGTTGAAGGGTGTGGATGTGATGACCGAACCCTACCCCGGCTTTCCCACGGATATGCAGGCGCAGTTTATGGCATTGATGTCGGTTGCCGAAGGTGCGGCGATGGTCACTGAGACGATTTTTGAAAATCGTTTCATGCATGTGCCGGAACTCAACCGCATGGGGGCGCGGATCAATGTGCATAGAGCCTCCGCGATTGTGCGCGGCGTGAAACAGCTTTCCGGCGCACCGGTGATGGCAACCGATCTGCGGGCATCCGTCTCGCTGGTCTTGGCAGGCCTTGCGGCGAAAGGCGAGACGATCGTGCATCGGGTGTACCATCTCGATCGTGGCTATGAAGTTTTGGAGCAAAAACTTGCCGCTTGCGGTGCCGATATCGAACGCATCAGCGGCTCGGCCTAGCGCGCCCCGCAGTTTTCGCGGCCAAAGCGAAAGTGCGCGAGTTGTTCGGTGAATTGTTCGAAGATGAAGAAAGCAATCGTCCATGAACACTCTCCCGGCGCATGACAAACCGTTCGCCGCCACATGGCAGCGCGCCGTTCTCGCCACCCGTGCGCGCCGCGATCGCAAAGCCAGGGTGTTTCTATGACGGTTGATGCCCAATCGCGCGAATTCCGGGCCGGGCATAGCGGTTCCTTCTTGGAAGTTCTGCTGATTTTCTTCCGGCTGGGCGTGAGCTGCTTTGGCGGGCCGATCGCCCATATCGGCTATTTCCGGGATGAGTTCGTGACCCGAAGGCGTTGGCTCGACGAGCAAGCCTATGCCGACCTTGTGGCGCTTTGCCAGTTCCTGCCCGGGCCCGCGAGCAGCCAAGTGGGGTTTTCCATCGGCCTCATGCGGGCCGGCTATTGGGGTGGCCTTGCTGCGTGGTGCGGCTTTACCTTGCCTTCCGCAATCGCGCTGGTGCTGTTCGCCTTCGGCGCCAAGGGCCTGAGCGGCCCGGCCGGGCTCGGCCTTTTGCACGGCCTGAAGCTTGTGGCCGTTGCGATCGTTTCCCAAGCCGTTTGGGGCATGGCGCGTCAATTGTGCCCCGACCGGGAGCGGGCCTCCATCGCGGTTGCCGCGGCGCTGATCATTCTCTTCAGCGCCTCTTCGGCGGCACAGATTGCCGCAATTCTGATGGGCGGCGCAGCAGGGCTCTGGCTTTGCCGGCAGAATGCCGCTGCTCAAGGCGGACACATGGCCATTCCGGTCTCTCGCCCTGTGGGGCTTGCCGCACTCGCCTTGTTCTTTTTGCTTCTGGCCGGGCTTCCTCTTCTCCGCAGTTTTGCACCGCTTCCGGGCCTTGCGCTGTTCGAGGCCTTCTACCGCTCCGGCGCCTTGGTTTTCGGCGGCGGTCATGTGGTGCTGCCGTTGCTGCGTCAATCTTTCGTCGCGCCGGGCTGGGTAAGCGATGATACGTTCCTCGCCGGCTATGGCGCTGCCCAGGCCGTTCCCGGCCCGCTTTTCACGTTCGCCGCCTATCTTGGTGCCGTGGTGAAGCTGGCGCCGCACGGGATCGCGGGCGCCGCGCTGGGCCTTATCGGCATTTTTCTGCCTGGCAGTCTCGTTCTGATCGGCACGCTCCCGTTCTGGGAAAGTTTCCGAAAGCGTGCGGGGGCGCAGGCGATCATGCGCGGCGTGAACGCCGCAGTGGTCGGTCTGCTTGGGGCGGCGCTTTACAGCCCGGTCTGGACAAGCTCGGTCAAGGCCCCGGGGGATTTCGCCATCGCGCTTTTGGGCTTTGTGCTTCTCACGGTCTGGCGGACGCCGCCTCTGGTGGTTGTTCTCGTGAGCGCGCTGGGCGGCATCGCCCTTGCGTATCTGCGCTGAGAGCAACCCCGCGCTGCCGCGTTTTTCTCGCCGCCGAGGCCAAATGACGCCGCAGGACTCGGGGCATCTGCGACCTCTCGACCTTGCACCCTGGGTTGCGGCACCCCGCCCTGCCTTTCTCTGACCCTGCCCGAAGTCGTTCGGCATGCGCATCCGGGAAGCGCTTGACGTTTCGTTATACTCTCATTAGCCTATCATTAGTTACTAGTTAACTATTTGTTAGTAGTCCCGTCGTAAGTTCACGCAAGCCAAAGTTCGGAACGCGACGTGCTTCGTGGAATCGTCGCCCTGATCGTGCTTCTGGTCGCGCCGATGCCGCTCTCGGCGCAATCGTCGTTGCCCGATCCGCGTGTTTCGCCCGGGGCCATCAACCCCGCCGTCTCGCAATCCACAATCGCCACCACAATCTGCGTGCCAGGGTGGACGCGATCGGTCCGGCCGCCATATGACTATACGCGGCAGCTGAAACGCGCGTTGATGGAAGCCGCTGGTTACCCGGATCGGCATCTCTCGCATTACGAGCTGGATCACGTCATCCCGCTGGACCTTGGCGGAGCGCCCGCCGATCCGCGGAACTTATGGCTGCAACCCCGCAATCCGCCGGATGGTTGGACGGCTTTGAAAAAAGACCGGCTGGAGGCTGCCCTTGCCCAAAGGGTCTGCGCCGACAGGCTTCCTCTGGATACCGCGCGCGCGGCAATTGCCCGAAACTGGCACGAAGCTTATGAAGCCGCCTTTGGTTCGGGGTTCACCCAGGAAGGTGCCGGAAAAGAACCCGTTATGCGCGCGCAGGCACCCGCGCAGGCACCGGAGATAACGCCGGCGGCGGGCGCCGCGCCAGCCACGCCCACCGCGCTGACCTGCCCGGGTGATCAGATCGTCTGGGTCAACCAGCGTTCCGGCGTTTATCATTTCCAAGGGCAAAACTGGTTTGCTCACACGCGGCACGGCCAGCTGATGTGCCGGCGCGATGCGGACCGGGCCGGATATCGCCCCACGCGCAACGGAGAGTAGCGAAGCCTTCCCCCGTCTCCGAACGCATTCCAAACGCGGCACCGAATTGGCTTACCGGGCCGCCGCCGTAACCTCCTCCGCGGCTGCCGCGCGCTGGCCGAACCTCCCCTCCTCCTGCCAGCGGCGGGCGATTTCGCCGAGGCCGTCGAGCACCGTGCGCAGCTCCATGCCGCGCTCGGTCAAACCGTAGGTCACCGCCGGGGGAATTGTCTGGGCCTGTTGGCGCCAGACCACGCCGGCTTGCTCCAGCATGCGCAGCCGCTCGGTCAGAATCCGCGTCGAGATGCCGGGCACCGCCCGTTTGAGCGCGCCAAAGCGCTGCGGCCCGTGCTCGGACAGGACCCACAAAATGTAGATGGTCCAGGGCCCGGTCAGAAGCCGCAACAGGGCATCCATCGGGCAAGAAGGCGGCAGGATGCGTTTCATTTCAGGCTCGCCTCCGCTGGCTGATGCATGGTTACTTTTCCGTACCTACTTTAAACAAACTACTCACGCCCCTAGAGAAAGCAAGAGGCGCGCGAAGGTAGGCGTGCTTCTGACCGATCGTGGTGAGAAGTCCATTGCGGAAAGGGCGATCAGATGGCGCAGCGGCAACCGACGATGTATATCCCTCACGGGGGCGGCCCGTGCTTCTTCATGGACTGGGACCCGCCTGACACCTGGGAGCGGCACCGGGCCTTCCTGGCGACGCTGCCCGCAACCCTGCCGGAGACGCCGAAGGCGCTGCTGGTCATCTCGGCGCACTGGGAAGCGCCGGTTTTCACCGTGCAGACGAACCCCGCGCCGCCGCTGCTCTTCGATTATTACGGCTTTCCACCGCACACCTACGAACTCACCTGGCCGGCGCCGGGCAATCCGGTCCTGGCGGCCCGGGTACGCGCGCTCTTGGAAAGCGCGGGGTTTGCGGTCGGGGAAGACCCCGTGCGGGGTTTCGATCACGGAGTGTTCGTGCCGCTGAAAGTGGCTTTTCCCAAAGCCGAGATTCCCACCGTTCAGCTTTCGCTCAGGGCCGATCTCGACCCCTCGGCGCATCTTGCGGCCGGTCGGGCGCTCGCCCCCCTGCGCGAGGAGGGCGTGCTGATCCTCGGCTCCGGCAACACCTACCACAACTTGCCGGTAATGATGCGCGCGATGCGGGGCCGCGGAAGCGGTGAGCCGCGCGGGCGCGACTTCGATCGCTGGCTGACCGATGCGATCACGCAGGAAGATAGCGCGCAACGCGACGCCATGCTGGCGGCCTGGGACCGGGCCCCCGGCGCGCGCGAAGCCAACCCGCGCGAGGAACACCTTATCCCGCTGCACGTCGTCGCCGGCGCCGCCGGTGCGGATCGCGGCGTCAAGACACTGGAAGATTACGTCATGGGCGCAGTCGAAAGCGCTTTCCGGTTCGGCTAGGCCGAGGGCACCCCGGCTGCCGCAGAGACAGCACCCGCACCCGGCCCGCCGCAAGCCGGCGCACCCGATGCTCAAACCCAGAAACGATGTTCAAAACCAAAAGAGGAGACAAACCATGGCAACCCTGCAAAACGGCCCCTTCATCGTCACCGGCGCGTCCGGTCAACTCGGCCGGCTGGTCGTCGATCAGCTCTTACAGGCGGGCGCAGGCCCCGTCATTGCGGTGACACGCAATCCCGACAAGCTTGCCGATCTGCGAAACAAGGGGGTGGATGTCCGCAAAGGCGACTTCAAAGACCCCGCTTCGCTCGGCCCGGCCTTTGCCGGCGGCAAACGCATCCTGATCATCTCAACCGACGATCTGGAACGCGGCAAAAGGCTGCCGGCCCATGCCAACGCCGTCGCGGCGGCCAAAGCGGCCGGGGTAGGGCATATCGTTTACACCTCCTTCGTCGGCCCGGTGCCCGAAAGCCCGATCGGCTTCGCCTATGATCACCAGGAGACCGAGAAGCTGATTGCCGGCACGGGGCTCGACCACACCATCCTGCGCAACAACTTCTACACCGACCTTCTGTTGATGAACGGCCCCCAGAGCATTGCCATGGGCAAGCATTTTGCCGCCGCGGCCGACGGCAAGACCGGCTATGTCACCCGCGCCGATTGCGCCCGCGCGGCGGCTGCGGCGTTGACGCAGGAGAGCGGGAAGAAAACCTTAACCATCACCGGGCCGGAGGCGTTAAGCCAAGCCGACGTGGCAGCAATCCTCTCGGAGATTGCGGGCAAAACCATTCCCTATGTACCGCTGTCTCCTGCGGATCTGGTGCAGGCGATGGTGCAAAAGGGGCTCTCCGAATTCCTCGCGCGGGTGTTCGTCTCGTTCGACGAGGCGATGGCGCAGGGTTATATGGACATTGTCACCGATGATTTGAAAACCCTCACCGGCCGGCCCGGCCAGTCGGTGCGCGAGTTCCTCATGGCGCACAAGGCGGCGCTTCTCACTCCGCCGCGCGGATAGGCTTCGACGCGCACGGGCGGCGGCCCACCGCCGCCCCCTCGCCGACTATATCGCAAGACATCGCGTTTCACAGGAAAGGGGCGCGCGGGTACGCAAGGAAAAAAGTTGGCGGACCCGGCGCGACTCGAACGCACGACCTTCGCCTTCGGAGGGCGACGCTCTATCCAACTGAGCTACGGGTCCTCAAGAGAGCTTCTACCCTGAATCTGCCGGAAACGAAACCCCCGGTGCGTTCACTCCCCGCTGCGAAAATTCGGCTCCGTCGCCGGCCGCGGGTTGAAATCCGGGGGCGGCGCGGCGCGAATGCCTTTTGCCATATCTTCCGGCACGACACCGATGGCCGCACACCCCTTCCCCCCGAAATGCGGCCGCGCCGCAATCTCCGCCTCCGGCACAAGCGCATAGGCAGGGGGAAGCAGGGGAGCTGTTCCGTTCAGCCTTGCCGGATCAAAACCCGAGAGCAAGCTCCCGAAGCCCGCAACACCATCAGATGGCGCCAGATTTGGCTCCCCATAACGCGCCTTGCCCTGCTCCCGTGCCGCGTGCTCTTCCGGCAAATCCGCAAGCGTCGGAAGATCGAAAATGGCCTCGATCAGCCGCAAAATCGAGCCATGGTCGCTCTGTTCGTGCGAAATCGCATGCACGCGCGCAAAGGGTGAAATCAGGATCGTCGGCACCCGCATCCCCGCCGATAGCGGCCGGCCCGCCGGGTCGCGCGCGAAGGAAGGCGGCGGCACGTGATCGTAAAACCCACCGGATTCATCGTAGGTAATCAGGATCACGCTCTGCTCCCAATAAGGGCTTTGCGCGATGGCGTTGATCGCCCGCGCCAGCAATGCCTCGGAAAGTTCGGAATCGGCATAGCCGGGATGGTCGTCATCGCCGCGGAAGCGCGCCCTCACCGAAGGCGAGGGGTTGGCCGGAAGCTCGCCCGAGATGGCGCGAAACCCGCCGCGCACGTAAAAAACACCACCCTCGGGGGGCAACCGTCGGGCTGCGAGATCGGCAAAAAAATCGGCAAGCCCGTGCAAATGCGTGCGCATCTGCGGGTTGTTGGCGATGTAACCAAAATATTGCGGGCCGTTATGGTGCGTCACGTAGCTGCGATGCGTCCCCTCCGGCGGGCTGCCCGCGGGATCCGTGGGCTCCCGATCGTACCCCTCTTGATACCAACCCCAAGGAACAGGCGGGCGCCCGGCGCGCGCAATTGCGGGCAGATCTCGCGCCACATCGGCAAGGTCATCCTGCGCGGAGCGGTCGGTTTCCGCCAAACGGGCAGCCTCTTCTTGTGCCAAGGTTAAAGGAAGGCTCGCGTAGGTTTGATTGATCTGCACCCCCGGCACGTTCCAGTACGGGTTGCGCGGCATGCCGCTGGTTTTATCGCGCGACGAGCCCCAATAAGGGTTCAAATTGCCGGTCATCGGAACGCCTGCCGCATTCGGGTCATTGCCGGCCGCAGCGGAAAGCTCCGGGTGCTTCAGCCATTGCGTAAGCCCGGTTTGCCCCGCAATCACGGCAACCGCGTTCGGCGCCGAAGGGGTCAGCGCGGTTTCGAAAAACGCATCGAACAGCACGAACCGGCTGGCATAATTCCACAGCAACGGGATGGTATCGCAATCGACGTAAGCAAGCGGCAATTCCCCGAATTGCTTGGCCAAGCGAGAAGGTTTGCCCGAAGGACTGTGTTCGTGCTCCTCCGTTAGGGCGAAGTGATCCATCCGCGCGCGACCCGCAACAAAATCCAGTTTGGCCAGCAGCGCCGCACGGGTATGCAAAAGATCGTCGAGATCCGCAGCCCCCTCTTTCGGACCGATGCGAAAGGGCGAAATGCTGCCTATGCTCCCATCCTGGTTGCGAATCGGTTGCACGAAGCCTGGCGTTTCCTCGGGTTTGTGACGAAACAGCCCTTCGGCGCCGGGAAATGTCCCGAAGTAATGGTCGAACGAGCGGTTTTCTTGGAACAGCACGAACACGTAGCGCACATGCGCCCGAAGCGCCGTGATCAAAGAGGCAGGATCGCTCGCCGATTCAACCGGCCGGAGATACGGCAACACCGCCGCATTGGGCCGCGGCCCGATCTCCACCATTTCCGCATGGGCGGAAGTCGCGATCCCAAACACAAGGGCTATGCATCCGATTTTTCTTCTGAAGTTGCTGAAGTCGCTTTTCCCCATCCCGTATCGCTCCCAAGCTTCTCGCTGCAAACCATCCGTCCAACCATAATCGCGGCACTGTCATCGCCCGATGACCAAGAGATTGCCAATGACGCTTGCATGACGCAGACTTGGGGCGCCTGCCAAGGCTTCTCGTCGACGACATTGGCAAAACGCATGGAAAACTTTGAGTAGGGAGGAACGATGGCCACGAAAATCAAAACCCCGTACACCAACAGGCGTCGGAACTTTTTGCAGGCCGCCGCTGCCGCAGGGATGGGGGCCGCGATGTTCGGCCTGCATCCGCAAATGGTGGCCGCGCTTGCGGCAGAAACGGCGCGATCCGCCAAGCCCCTGAAGGCCGCGTTTTCCAACGCGGGGCTGCAGGCCACCTGGTGTGCGCAAGGCAAGCAAGCGGCGGAATACTGGGGGCGTCTGTTGAACGTTGAAGTGACATGGTTCGACGGCGAGCTCTCCGCGCCCAAGCAGCGCGCGGCGATTGACAACATGGCCTCGCAGAAATGGGATTTCGTGGCCATCCAGGCGTTCGGCATCGGCACGCTGACGACGCCGGTGAAGAAAATGATCGATGCCGGCATTCCGGTCATTGATATGGACACCTTGATCGCCCCGCTGGATCAAATCGCCGTGCACAGCTTCATCGCGCCCGATAACGAATTCATGGGCGCCTCGGTCACCCAAGCGCTGGTCAATGCAATCAACGGCGAAGGCATTATGGTGATGACCCAAGGCGCGCTGGGGCATACCGGGGCGCAGGGGCGCGCGCGGGGCTTTTACTCGGTGGTGAAGAAATATCCCAAGATCCAGGTGGTGGATACCACCCCGGCGGATTGGGACGTGGCCAAAACCGCGCGCATCTGGGAAACGCTGCTCACCAAATACCCGAAAATCGATGCCGCGTATTTCCACAACGATGACATGGCGCTTGCCGCCTATAACGTGATGAAAGCGCACAACCGCACCAACATTCTTATCGGCGGCACCGACGCGCAACCGCCCGCGGTGCAGGCGGTTCTGGACGGGCGCATGCATGCCACCGTGCGCAACCCCTCCTGCCGCATTCACGGCTATGCCGTGCTTGCCGGCGTCGCCGCGGTGGTCAACGGCGAGAAAACCGGCAGCGGTATCCCCAAGCACATCGTCGCCGACGGACCGGTGGTAACGAAGCAGAATGCCCCAGGCATGCTGTGGATGGAGGAGCACTTCCTGATCTGAATTCCAGCAGATAAAAGGATTTGGCTGGAGCGAAGCCGTGCGCGCGCCGCCCCCGCTGTTGAAACTGACCGGAATTGAAAAACGGTTCGGCGGGGTCGTTGCGCTGCGCGGTGTCGATTTTCATTTGCATGCCGGCGAAATTCACGGGCTTGCCGGAGAAAACGGCGCCGGCAAAAGCACGCTGATGAAAATCATTGCCGGCGTGCACACCGACTATTCGGGCGGAATGGAATTGGACGGCCGGCCGGTGCGGTTTCGTTCTGCGCGGGATGCGCTGGCTGCCGGGATCGGAATGGTGCATCAGGAACTCAGCATCGTGCCCGAATTGACGGTGGCCGAAAATGTCCTGCTCGGCGCGCAGCCCACGAACAGGCTGGGATTGGTAAACTGGCGGCGGATGATGACCGAAGCAGCCGACCATTTGCAAAGCCTTGGCATTTCCGTGGACGTGCGCACCCCGATCGGTGCGCTCCCGCTCGGGTTGCAGCAAATGATCGAAATTGCACGGGTGATCTTCTCGGGCGCCCGCATCATTATCTTGGATGAACCTACCTCGGCGCTCTCGCCGCCCGAGATCGAGCGGTTGTTTGAACTTCTGCGCCAATTGCGCGCGCAGGGGCGCAGCATGATTTTCATTTCGCACTTCTTGGACGACATTTTACGCATTTGCGATGCCGTAACCGTGTTCCGAAACGGGCAGAAAGTGGCCTCGTCTGCCACCGCTGCCATCGATAAAATGTGGATGATCGACCACATGATCGGCGCCGGACATCAAGAACTGGAAGAAAGTTATCTCGGCGAATTTCAACTGAAGAGCCGCACCCATGCGCCGGTGGTTTTGGAAGCGGAAGGCTTGTGCGTTCGCGGCGCCTTCGAGGACATCCGCTTGCAGGTGCACGCAGGTGAAGTCCTCGGCCTTTATGGCTTTATGGGCTCCGGGCAACTGGAGCTCACGCGGAGTCTGTTCGGTAAGCTTCCGCCGGAGCGCGGGCGCGTGCGAATCTCGGGCAAAGAGGTGCGCATCACGTCAACGGCGGTTGCCAAGCGCGCGGGCCTTGCGTTTTTGCCCGAGAGCCGGCGCAGCATGTTGTTTGCAACAGAGCCGGTCTATCGCAATATTTCCATTAGTATCCTGGAACGTCTTTCCCCGCTTTGGGTAAAGCCGGCAACCGAGCGCGCCATTGCGCACGAGCAGGTTTCCGCGTTGCGGATTCGCCCGCCGAATGTCGAACTGGCCGTGGGTACGCTTTCCGGCGGCAATCAGCAGAAAGTGGCGCTGGCACGGTGGCTCACGCATTTGCCGCACGTGCTGTTGCTGAACGAGCCGACGCGCGGGATGGATGTCGGCGCGAAAGAAGACGTGGTGCGTATCGTGCGCGATTTGAGCGCGCGGGGCGTCGGCGTTTTGGTCGCATCCACCGAGCCCGAAACGGTGCTGGCGCTTGCCGATCGGATCCTGGTGATGAAAAAAGGACGCATTGTGCATGAGTTTGCGGAAGAAGCGGTGAGCAAAGACCGTCTTCTTGCCGCCGCGTGAGGGAAGCGAAGATGGAAGGTTCCGCAACCAAAACCGCCTCAACCCTTCCGCCGCCGCGCGCGGAGTCCTGGTTCGCCGCGAAATTGCGCAATATCGCGCCTTTCGTGACCCTGATATTTTTGGTGGCGCTGTTCAGCATTGCCAGCCCCTCCTTCGCCACCCTCGATAACCTCAATAATATTCTGCAACAAATCTCGGTCACCGGCATTATGGCGGTAGGGCTGACGTTTGTGATTCTCACCGCAGAAATCGATCTTTCCGTGGCCAGCGTCGCCAATGCCACGGGTGTGGTGGTTGCGTTTTTCACAGCGCAGGACAACAGCGTGAACATCGCCAATGTTCCGCTTGCCGGCTGGGCCGCGATCCTGATTGCCATTGCTTCGAGCGCTGCTCTGGGCGCCATAACGGCCGTGGGCATGACCGTCATCGGCATCCCCTCGTTCATCATGACCTTGGCGATGTTGCAGATCGGTGCCGGCATTTGTGCATTGCTGGTACGGGGGCAGATTGCTTACGCGGTGCCGAAGCTGGTCGCCACCTTGGGCAACGGCTCGCTCGGGCCGGTGCCGTGGATTATTCTTGTTGCCGCATTCGTGCTTGCGGCGGCGCATGTGGTGCTGACCTATACGCGTTTCGGCCGCTACGTTTATATGGTGGGCGGCAATCGCGAGGCGGCTGAATATTCCGGTGTGAATGTGCGCGCCATCGTGGCCGCGGTCATGATTATTTCCGCATTGTGTTCGGGCCTCGCGGGCATGCTTGGCGTTGCGCATTTCGGGAGCGCGCAGCAGGACGAATTCGACAATTACCTCCTCGATTCCATTTCGGCGGTGGTGGTCGGCGGCACCAGCCTGTTCGGTGGGCAAGGCGGCATCGGTAACACCATTGTGGGCTTGCTCGTTCTTGGCGTGCTCAACAATGGTCTCGATCACGTCAATATCGACAGTTTCCTGAAAATCCTCATTCGCGGCCTTATTTTGCTGGCCGCGCTGATTGTGAATGTTTATGCTCAGCGGCTGCGTTCGCGCCGGCGTGCGGCTGCATCCTGAAAGCGTGATCGCACGGTGCGCAAAGCTTGCTTAGGCTGCGGCGCGATAAGTGCGCGGAATGCCGGCGCGGGCCACCTGGCCGTAAAGCGGCTCCTCCGGCAGACCCTCGTGCAAAACCGCACGCGCCGCAAGCAAGCGCGCAAGATCAATGCCGGTTTCAAAACCCATGTTTTCCAGCATGTAAACAAGATCTTCCGTTACAATATTGCCGGAAGCGCCCGGCGCATACGGGCAGCCGCCGAGCCCGGCCAAGGCGGCATCAAATTTGCGAATGCCTTCCTCAAGCCCCGCGTAAGCATTGGCCAAGCCCAATCCGAATGTGTCGTGCAAATGCAAGCCGGTCAGTTTGCTGCCGATGGCGGCGCGCACCGCGCGCACCGTGGCCTTGATTTGCGCAGGATGGGCATAGCCCACGGTATCGGCCAGAATCACTTCATCCGCTCCTGCCTCTGCCAATGCGGCGGCCACATGCACGGTCTTTGCCATGGGCACGACCCCGTCGATGGAACAGCCAAAAGCGGTGGAACAGCCGGCCAAAACCTTCATGCGGCGCGGCTGCTCGCGCACCCAGCCCACGATGCGTGCCACTTCGGCGATTTGTTCGTTTGGTGTGCGATTGAGATTGGCGCGGCTGTGCCCCTCGCTCACCGAAACCGGCACGCTGATGGCGTGCGCCCCTGCCTCGTAAGCCGCTTGCGCACCGCGCAAATTCGGCACCAGAGCAATAACAGTCAGATTGGGAATCCGTATTGCCGCGCGGACAATTTCCCCAGTGTCGGCCATTTGCGGAATAAGCCGCGCAGGCACGAAACTGCCCACTTCAATCTCGGGCACCCCGGCCGCTGCCAACGCCTCGATCCAGCGCACCTTGATCCCCGTCGGCATCTGGCCCTTGGCGATTTGCAGGCCATCCCGCGGCCCGACCTCACAAACACTGACGCGTTCTGCCATGCTTCTGCCTCCGTCGATCCGCGCAGGCTGCAACGGATGCCCAAGAAAGGCAAGGGCTTTGGAGGCTTCCAAGCCGCGCTTGATGACCGAACGGTTCGGTCGTATAAACACCCGAAGCCATCGGTAAGCACGCCTTCGCAGGCTTCACAGAGCAAACGGAGGGGCTCCATTTGTCCCTGCATGCCTCAGGCGAGGGGTTGTAGCCGTCATCTTTTGATCGCCCGCAAAAATCCGACAAGACAATTAGGAACCTTCCGATGCTGCGAACCTTGCTTTTGCTTCTTGCCGGCTTGTTTGTTGCCGTAACGGCCGAGGCGCAACCGAAACCGCTTCCTGTGCCTGCCGTTGGTGTTACCCGCGTGGTGCGCACGCCCATTACCGAAACCAATGAATTTGTCGGCCGCATCCAGGCGACGGATCGGGTCAATTTGGTGGCTCGCGTCACCGCCTATATCGACCGCATGCTGTTCACCGAGGGGGCTGAAGTTAAAAAGGACGAATTGCTCTATGTGTTAGAGCAGCCGCCATTTGTTGCCGATGTGCAAGCCAAAGCGGCGCTGGTAGCGCAGGCGCAGGCACAATACGATAACGCGGATATTACCTTAAGGCGCGCGGAGGCGTTGCTGCATACCCCTGCCGGGCAGCAGGCAGCGGTGGATTCGGCGCGGGCAACCTGGCTTTCCGACAAGGCGCAATTGATGCAAGCACAGGCCAATCTGCGCATTTCCCAGATCAATTTGGCCTATACCGAAATCCGCGCGCCGATTTCCGGCAAAATCGGGCGCACTTCGGTAACGGTCGGCAACGTCGTCGGCCCGAACTCGGGAACGCTTGCCACGATCGTCAGCCAAGATCCCATGTACGTGGTGTTTCCGGTCTCCGTGCGCGCCGCCTTGGATCTCAGACAGCGTTACGCCAAGAAAGGCGGGCTCGCGGCCATGCAGATCCGGCTTCGGCTTCCCGACGGCCGCATTTACGATCAGATCGGCAAAGTCGATTTTATCGACAACACCGTTGCCCAAAGCACCGATACTATTACGCTCCGCGGCGTAATCGCCAACCCGCCCATTTCTCAGAACCCCAATCAAAATGTCACCACACGGGAACTGATTGATGGAGAGTTCGTCACGGTCCTCTTGGAGGGGGTTGAGCCGGTGCAGGCGCTGACCATTCCGCGCGCGGCGGTATTGGCGGATGCCGGCGGCGATTACGTCTTCGTGATCGGCCGCGACAATAAAGCCGAGCAGCGGCGCATCACGCTTGGCCAATCGACGCCGAGCACAGCGGTGGTGATGACCGGGTTGAAAGAAGGTGAGCTGGTGATTGTCGAAGGCCTGCAACGCGTTCGCCCAGGCCAGCCGGTTCTACCCGCCCCGGCGACACCGCAACCGCAGGCAGGGCGGGGCTAAGACCCATGATTTCTTCCATTTTTATCGACCGTCCGCGGCTTGCGGTGGTGATCGCTTTGGTCACCACCATCGCCGGCGTCTTGGCGATGCTGCAAATTCCGGTGGCGCAATTTCCCGATATCGTGCCCCCGCAAGTGCTTGTTTACGCCACTTATCCCGGCGCCTCCGCCGAGGTCGTGGAAAGCACCGTGGCAGAGCCGCTGGAAGCCAACATCAACGGCGTCGATAATATGCTTTATATGAAGTCGACCAGCGGCAACGACGGAAGTTACAATCTTTCCGTCACCTTTGCGCTGGGGACGGATCCCAACATCGATACCGTCAATGTCAACAACCGCGTACAAACCGCGCTTGCGGAGCTGCCGCCGGAGGTGCAGCAAGAGGGCGTGACAGTACAAAAGCGCTCAGTATCGGTGCTGCAATTCATCGCATTCTATTCGACGAACGGAAAGCAGGATCCACTTTACATAACAAACTACGTCATTGTGCACGTACTCGATGCGATCGCACGCGTTCCCGGCATCGGCCAAGCGAGATTATTTGCGCAGATGAATTATTCGATGCGCATTTGGTTCGATATTCAGCGGCTGGTCAGCCTTAATCTCTCTCCGTCCGACGTTATCGCCGCAATCCAGGCACAAAACGTAGAGGCCCCGGTCGGGCGCATCGGGGCGCGGCCGATCAGCCCCGAACAGCAATTCCAACTCAACCTGCAAACCAAAGGCAGGCTGCGAACGCCCGAAGAGTTCGGCAACATCGTGCTGCGGGCAAACCCGGACGGTTCGTTGCTGCGCTTGCGCGACGTCGCCCGCGTCGAGCTCGGCGCGAAAAGCGAGGATAGCGAAAGCCGCCTCAACGGCCAGCCTGCCGTGCCGATCGGCACTTACCTCGCGCCCGGGGCGAATGCGGTGCAAACCGCAAAAGTGCTGCGGGAAACCCTGGCACGTTTGGAGAAGCGCTTTCCGCCCGGTCTCACCGCGAAGGTGATGTATGACAGCACCACCTTCATCAACGATACCATCCACGAAGTGATACGCACCTTGGCGGAAGCGTTTGCGTTGGTGGTATTGGTTGTCTTTCTGTTTTTGGGAAGCGTGCGCGCCACCATCATTCCGGCGGTTGCCGTGCCGGTCAGCTTGGTCGGCACGTTTGCCGTGCTGCTCGGCGTGGGCTACAGCGCCAACACGGTGTCTTTGCTTGCCATGGTGGTGGCGATCGGCATCGTCGTGGATGACGCCATTGTGGTGGTGGAAAATGTTGAACGCGTCATGAGCGAGCATCCGGAACTTTCGCCCGCGGAAGCCACCAAGCTTGCCATGCGCCAGATCACCGGCCCGATCATTGCAATCTCGCTGGTATTGCTCTCCGTGTTTGTGCCGATTGCCTTTCTCCCGGGCCTTTCCGGTACGCTGTTTCGCCAATTCGCGGTAACGATCAGCGCTGCCATGATCATTTCGGCAATCAACGCGCTTACGCTTTCGCCGGCTCTTTGCGCGGTGTTTCTCCGCCATACCGGGGCGCGGCGCGGTGTTATGGCCTATGTGTTGCGCGGCATAGACGGCGTGCGAGGCGGCTATGCGATGGCGGTGCGGCGGCTGCTGCGCGTGGCCGCGGTTGCGGTGGTTGTGGTGCTCGCCTTCGGCATCGGTGTCGTTGGTCTTGCGTATCGTACCCCGACAGGCTTTTTGCCTGAAGAAGATCAAGGCGCATTCTTTGCGCTGGTGCAGCTGCCCGACGGAGCCTCGCTGCCGCGCACCGCCGCTGCGGTGAAGCAGGTGGAAGCGATGTTTCGGAAAATGCCGCAAATTTCCGATGTGCTCTCCATTCTCGGCTTCTCCCTGCTCGATCAAGCCTATGAGCCGAATGCGGCATTTCTGGTCTTGCGCTTGAAACCCTTTGCCGAACGCCCACACATGGAAGACATGGCACAGACCTTGATCCACAAGGCTTTCGGAATGGCGCAACAGATTCGCTCAGCCGTGGTGTTTCCGTTCAACCTTCCGCCCATCATTGGGCTTTCGACTTCAGGGGGTTTCGAATACGAACTGGAAGGTCTTGAAGGCCAAGATCCCGCCGATATCGGAGCGGTCATGCGGGGGTTGATTGCCAACGCCAACCAAGACCCCAGGCTTGCGCGTGTCTTTTCTACCTTTACTGCTTCCAACCCCTCGATCTATCTAGATATTGATCGGGAAAAGGCGCAAGCGCTCGGCCTGAACATGGCCGATGTTTTCGTTGCCCTGCAAGCAACGCTCGGCGGCATTTACGTGAACGACTTTAATATGCTTGGCCGCGTCTGGCAGGTTAACCTTGAAGGAGAAGCGAAAGATAGATCGGATATCGAAAACATTTGGCAGATTTACGTCCGCAATAAGGATGGCCAAATGGTGCCGATGCGCTCCATTGCCAGCATGCGCATTGTGCAAGGCCCGCAAGTGATCGTGCGGTATAACAATTATCGCGCGATTGCCATTCAAGGCAGCCCGGCGCCAGGCGTCTCCTCGGGCACCGCGCTTGCTGCGATGGAGCAAATCTCCGCAAAAACCCTTCCGCAGGGGTACGGTTATGAATGGACAGGCACCGCCTATCAGGAGGAGCTGGCCGCAGGGCAAACGCTTGGTATCCTGAGCCTTGCGGTTCTGTTCGCGTATCTCTTTCTGGTCGCGCTTTATGAAAGCTGGATTATTCCGATCCCTGTTCTGCTTTCGGTCACCGTCGGCATTTGCGGCTCGTATGTGGCGGTGCTCATTTCCGGCCTTTCGCTTGATCTTTACGGCGAAATCGGCATGGTTGTTTTGATTGCACTTGCCGCCAAAAACGGAATTCTTATTGTCGAGTTCGCTAAAGAGCAACGTGAAGCGGGGCTGCCGATTCGCGAAGCTGCTGCGCTCGGCGCGGAGATGCGCTTTCGAGCGGTGATGATGACTTCGATTGCCTTTATTTTTGGCCTGGTGCCGCTTGTGTTTGCTCACGGCGCTGCCATGCTCAGCCGCCGCGGCGTCGGCACGGCCGTCTTCGGCGGCATGATTGCGGCAAGCGCCATCGGCATCTTTCTTATTCCCATGCTTTATGCCACATTCCAATCGCTGCGCGAGCGCACAAGCCGGCGCGCGCGAAGGCACGAGCGGGTGCGGGAAGATGTCCACACACTCGGGGATTAAATGACCTTACATACATCGTTTGGGACGAACGGGAGAGTGTCTTCATGACGAAATTTGGTCTTGCTCAGCCGGTACCGCGCGTGGAAGATCCGCAACTCTTGAAAGGTAACGGGCGCTATACCGACGATTACGCTCCAGCTGGAATGCTCAGGGCCTTCATTTTACGCAGTCCCCACGCCGCTGCCCGAATTCGCAGCATTGATACCTCTGCTGCGAAAACGATGCCGGGTGTCGCTGCCATTTACACGCATGCGGATCTGGCCGCCGACAATATCGGCACTTTGCCGTGCGCCGTTCCGCTAAAAAACCGCGACGGCTCGAAGAGCGTCATGCCTCCGCATCCGGCCCTCGCCGATGGTTTTGTCCGTCATGTGGGCGATCCGGTCGCGCTCGTGGTGGCAGAGAACCTGCAAAAAGCGCGTGATGCCGCGGAAGCTATTGTTGTGGACTACGAGGTTCTTCCCGCCGTGACCGATCTTGCCACCGCCACAGAGCCCGGCCAACCGCAAGTCTGGCCGAACGCGCCGCGGAATATTTCTTTTGATTGGCAAGTCGGCGATCAAGCGAAAGTAGATGCGCTGTTCGCGCAAGCCGCGCATATCACGCGCTTGAAAGTTGTGAACAACCGCGTTGTGGTGGCCAGCATGGAACCGCGCGCCGCATTGGCCGAATACAACCCGGAAAACGGAAGGTGGACGCTTACCACCAACACCCAAGGCGGATGGTTGCTGAAAGATCTTCTGGCGGAAGCGATCTTCAAAACCGATAAAGAAAAATTCCGCATTATCACGCCCGATGTCGGCGGCGGGTTCGGCATGAAAATCTTTCTCTATGCCGAACATGTGTTGACATGCTATGCGGCGCGCAAACTCGGGCGTCCGGTGAAATGGAGCTCCGAAAGAAGCGAGGCATTTCTCTCTGACACGCAAGGCCGCGCCAACCTCACCGAAGCCGAACTCGCCCTGGACAAAGACGGCAACTTCCTTGCTTTACGCACGCGCAATTTTGCCGATATGGGCGCGTATCTTTCCACCTACGCGCCGTTTATTCCAACGCTTGCCGGAACCAAAGTACTTGCCAGCGTGTATCGTTTCCAGGCGGTCTATGCAAACGTGATCGGCGTATTTACTAACACCGTTCCGGTGGATGCCTATCGCGGAGCCGGGCGGCCGGAAAGCAATTATTTGGTTGAGCGATTGATCGACCAAGCGGCGCGCGAACTCAAAATCGATCGCGCCGAATTGCGCCGCAAAAACATGGTGCCGGAAAGTGCCATGCCATGGACCTCCGCCATGGGGCAAGTCTATGACAGCGGCAATTTTCCCTTCGTCTTCGAGGCCGCGCTCAAGAAAATGGACTATGCCGGTTTCCCTGCACGACAAGCGGAAGCGCGGCGGCGTGGAAAACGGCGCGGCATCGGCATGTCCTATTACCTCGAGGCGACCGGCGGAGCTCCCTCCGAGCGCGCGGAAATTCGTTTTGCCGAGGATGGTTACGTGGATGTCTATGTCGGCACGCAATCGACCGGGCAAGGGCACGAAACGGCCTATGTCATGCTGATTTGCAACGAGCTTGGCATCGATGCCGAGAAAGTGCGCATCAAACAGGGGGATACGGATACCATCCCCGTTGGCGGCGGCACCGGTGGAGCGCGCAGTCTTTATTCCGAAGGCCAGGCCATTCTTCTCACCGCGGCAACCGTTATCGAGAAAGGAAAAAAGGCGGCTTCTGAAGTGTTAGAAGCCTCGCCGGCAGATATCGAGTTCGAAAACGGAAGGTTTTCCATTGTCGGCACCGATCGCGGCATTGACATCCTTGCGCTTGCCGAAACGCAGCGCAAACGCGTCGCTGCCGGAGAATCGGCTACGCTTTTGGATGCTGCCGAAGTGGCGCCGATTGAAAAGCATACCTTTCCAAACGGTTGCCATATGGCCGAAGTCGAGGTGGATCCCGAAACCGGTAAGGTGGAAATCGTGCGCTATGCGGTCTGCGATGATATCGGCAAAGCCATCAACCCGCTCATCGTGCGCGGACAAGTGCACGGCGGCGTGACGCAGGGCATCGGGCAAGCGGTGTTTGAGCAGACCGTCTACGATCCGGCTTCCGGCCAGCTGATCACGGGCAGCTTCATGGATTACGCGCTGCCGCGCGCGGCTGACTTGCCGGACATCGAGGTCGAGCTCATCGAAGTGCCGTGCAAAAGCAACCCGCTCGGGGTGAAGGGGGCGGGCGAGGCAGGCGCCGTGGGCAGCCCGCCTGCGGTGATCAACGCCATTATCGACGCTTTGGCCGAGGACGGTGTGACAGATCTGGACATGCCGGCAACGCCGGAGCGCGTGTGGCAAACCCTGCAAACGGCACGTGCCGCCTAACGCCAAGGCAAAGGCGCCGGCAGAACATGTCCTGAAGGTGAAACCAGGAGGGGAGAGTTAGTAGAGGAGAGTCCAAGATGAAATGGTCCCAAATTGCCTTCGCGGCCACCATCGCGTTGATCGGGACGGCGTCCTTTGTCCGGGCCGACGAGATGCCCGGCAAAGACTGGATCAGCGCGGACGCCTTGGTGCAGAAGCTTAAGGATGCCGGTTATACCGGCATCGCCAAGATCGAGGCGGAGGACGGCGCATGGGAGGGCAAAGGCATGAAAAACGGCGAAACCATGAAGTTTCATGCCGACGCCCATACCGGCGCCATCCTCTCGGAAAAACCGGATCACGAAGAGCAAGAGGAGATGCCCGGCAAAGATTGGATCAGCGCCGATGGGCTGATGCAGAAGCTCAAGGATGCTGGCTACACCGGTATCGCTAAGATCGAGGCGGAGGACGGCGCATGGGAAGGCAAAGGCGTGAAAAACGGCGAGACCATGAAGTTTCATGCCGACGCCCATACCGGCGCCATCTTCTCAGAGAAACCGGAAGGCAAAGACCACGAAGACAGCGACTGACGCGGCAATAACAGCACCTGGGCCGGGGAACGAAGATCGTCCGCCGGCCCGGCCGCTTTGCTCCCCCTGCCCGCGAAAAGCCGAAGCCCAAGGGTTGTGGGTTGACTTCCGGCCCGGCTGCAACGGGTCCGCACCCTAATCCATCAGGCCGCAGTGTTGAATAAGACCCACCATCATCGGGCTCAGCGCTTGCGCAATCTCCGCTTGCACCTTCGCGAGCGCCTCCAGGCCCGTGGCGAGATCGTCCGGGGCTTCATCGAAGGCCATTGCCACATCTTCGGCCATTCCGCGCTTCATGCCCGGATGGCCCACAAAACCGAGTGCGTGCGCGCCCGCGGCAAACACCACCGGCTCTCTCGTCTGGTTGCGCGCCAGTACGGAAAAAGCCGCATCCGGCGCCGGCCGATCGCGCAGATAAGCGGCAAACGCAAACCGCTTCGGAAGCCAGCCGCCAAGCGCCTTGGCATCCGTGCGCTCGGCCCTGTCCACCCAAAGCCGAAGCGGCGCTTCTTCGGCCCCGCCCCCTGCCGCAACCGCCAAAATAACGGCACCAAGCTCTATCCCGATCACCGGCAGGCCGGCGTTCAGAAAGGCACGAGTAAGGCGCAGTTCGGCGCCAAGCGAAGGCAGAATATGCCCGCTCACCGCCCCGTAAGGTCCCGCGCCCAGCAGAACAAGCCCGGCGAAGTCTTCCGGAGAGGCGGGAATCTTGGTGCCCTCCGTAAACGGACGAATATAGCGAAAGCGGATGTTCCGGCTTTCCAAATGGTCTTCCATCAGCCCGAGAAATTCCGCCTCGATATGTTGGATCACGCAAAGCGTTCGCACCGCCCCTCCTTGGCCGTTCCGGCTGCCTGCACCGAGCTCACTCCCGACACTTCTTATTTGACTACTCTATCATATAAGGGCAAACTTCCGAAATGGGTTGGATGAATGTCGCAAGCGCCATCGAGCCGTTTGACACGCTCGCGCTGAACGAGACCTTGGTCACCGCCTTGGAAGCGGAAGCACAACAGCGCCCGCTCGGCCCGTTGCGCTTCTTTACCCCCACCTTCCGGGCTTATGCGAGCGAGGAACTCCGCGGCTGCGGCGGCAAAAATTACTTCCCTGCCTTTTCCATCACCGGCGGCGCCTGCGCGCTGATGTGCGATCACTGCCAGGCGAAAATCCTGGAGCCGATGATCCCGGCCAAAAGCCCCGAAGACCTGATCCGAAAAGTGCGCGAGCTCGTATGGCTCAAGGATCTGCAAGGGTTTTTGCTCTCCGGCGGGTCGAATCGCCGCAACGAGGTCCCCTATGACCGTTACGCCGGGGCCATCGCTGCGCTGAAGGCGGAATTCCCGCATCTCCGCATCGCCGTCCACTCGGCGTTGATTAACTTTGCCCGCGCGCAACGCCTGGCCGAAGCAGGCGTTGATGTGGCCATGCTGGATATGATCGGTGCGGAAGACACCATCCGCGAGGTTTACCATCTCGATCGCACGGTCGCCGATTTCGAAGAATCACTCGCAGCCCTCTGCCGCACGTCGATGGATGTCGTGCCGCATATCGTGATCGGGCTGCATTACGGGCGCTTGCTCGGCGAGATCAACGCGCTTGAGATCATTGCGCGTTATCCTATCGCCGCCTTGGTTTTGGTGGTCGTCATGCCGCATTACGCGCCGCCGCATAAGCCGTTTGCCGTCCCGCCGCCCGAGCAGGTGGCCGAGGTGTTTGTGGCGGCGCGCAAGCTCATTCATCACGCGCCGGTGCAATTGGGCTGCGCGCGCCCAGGGGGAACCCACAAACTCATCACTGATGCCTATGCCGTGATGGCGGGTTTCGACGGCATCGCCTATCCGGCAGAAGGCGTGGTGGCGTTGGCCCGTGCCATCGGGCGGGAAGTGGATCAGCAATCGGCGTGCTGCTCCATTGGGCTCGATGGATTAACCGGCCGTCATGCCTGTGCCGCGTAAAAGAGAACACGCTGAAAAGAAACACTGAAAAGAAACAAAGGAAGGAAGTCTCATGAGCTGTTTGGATATGCCGCGCCATCCGGTTCCCGATTTCCTCAACACAACCGCAAAGGATTATAACGACGCCGAGAGCATGCGCCCGCGCGCGCCTTCGCCGGTGCCTCCCGATGCGCGCAACGGCGCGCGCGTCAAAGCGCAATCGGCCGCGCCGCACGGTGTTTACCTGCCGAACAACAACATTCTGACCCCGGCCATGCGTTCGCCCGCGTACGTGCAAATGTCCACCGCCGCCGCGATTACGCTCGGCATTATGAAAGGCCTGATGCACCGTACGAGCTGCACGCGATGCCTGAATTTGTTGCTGACCTATCCGGAAGGTTGCCGTGCCAACTGCGCCTATTGCGGCCTTGCACGGCATCGCGAGGCCGAACGCAATTACGCCGATCGCAACTTCATTCGCGTGGACTGGCCAGCTGTTCCGTACGACGATGTGCTGGACATTATGGAAGCAGGCGGTGATGGCGGGCGTTTCCACCGCATGTGTATCAGCATGATCACGCACCCGAACTCCGATGCCGATACACGGGTGATCCTGCGCCGTTGGGTGGAGCGCATTCATCACGTTCCCGTTTCGATTCTCTCCAACCCCACGACGATGACACGCCAAGACGTTCAAGAACTCAAAGACTTGGGCGCGGAAATCTTCACCGTCGCGCTGGATGCCGCAAACCCCGAAATTTTCGACCGCACACGCGGGCGCGGCGTTGCCTCGCCGCATTCATGGCAGAAATATTGGGAGATTTTGCGCGCCGCCGCAGAGATTTTCGGGCCGGAAAAATTCGGGGCGCACATTATCGTCGGCATGGGGGAATCCGATCACGACGTGCTCACGCAAGTACAAACCATCCGCGATATGGGCGGGCACAGCCATATGTTCGCTTTCTTCCCCGAGCGCGGGTCGTTGATGGATCATCTGCCACCGGTTCCGCGTCCGCAATGGCGGCGCGTGCAGTTGGCGCGTTACCTGATCGACTATCGCGGCCATCGCTTGGAACGGATGCGCTTTGACGAGGCCGGCCGGCTGATCGATTTCGGCTACCCGCAAGACGAACTGCAAGCCGTTATCGACGCGGGCACCGCGTTTCGCACCTCAGGTTGTCCGGGCAAGGAAGCGGCGGATATTTCTGCTTGCGACCGGCCGTACGGGGATTCGCCGCCGCGCGATATTGCATCTTACCCGTTCCCGCTGAAACGGCGCGATATCAAGCGGGTGCGCGCGCAATTGGAACAAGGGCTGCCGCTTGGCCCGCATGAACCCGGCCGCTGAGGCCTCCGCCAAACCCAATCCCGCCTTGCGGAAGTGTCACTGGGCAGGCATGCGCAAGCGCGCTAAGACCACCAAAGTTTTGGGGTTGCGCGACGCAGCATGAACAATCCTGAGCAAACCATCGCAGCATGGACGCGCGCACAGGCAAAAGCCGTGCGCAAGGTCGCCTTGCCGGCGGTCGCCTTCGGGCTTGCCTCCGTCGCGGCGGCCATCGGCCAAGCTTGGCTGATGGCCAGAGTGCTCGCCAGAGGGTTTCATGCGGATGCCGGGCCGCTCGGCGTCCTGCTCGGGGGGTTCGGCCTACTGGCTCTGCTGCGCGCCGCACTTGGCGTGGCGGCGGATTATGCGGCTGTCTCTGCCGGTATCGCCGGCCGGCGTCGCCTGCGTCATCAGGTGCTGCATCGGTTATTGGCACTGGGTCCCGCGCTCGGGCGACAGCGGCATTCGGGCGAGCTGACTGCTGTCCTGACCGATCAGGTGGAAGCTATGGAGGGACTCTTCGCCCGTTGGGTTCCGGCTGCCATGCTGGCCGTAATGGGACCAGCCCTGGTGCTCCTGGTGGCGTTTTGGACGGATCCTTGGGCCGGCGGAACCTTGCTGGGGGCAGGGCTTTTCGTCCCCGTGGGCATGGCAGTCTCGGGCATCGGCGCCGCCGTCGCCTCGCGCCGGCAATTCGTGGCCCTCGCGCGCCTGCAGGCGCGGTTTCTCGACCGCGTGCGCGGCATTGCCACCATCGTATTGGCCGGACGCGCCGAGCACGAAGCCCAGGCCCTCGCAGCCGCCGCCGATGAACTGCGTCGCCGCACCATGCGTGTGCTTCGGGTTGCTTTCCTCTCCTCGAGCGTGCTGGATCTTGCGCTCGCCGGGGCGCTGGTGGTGCTCGCCCTGCATTACGGCGCCGCCGCGCTGGCTGGCCGTGGCGGTGTCTCTCTTTCCACCTCGCTGTTTGCGCTCTTGCTGGTGCCGGAGTTTTTTGCACCGCTCAGGGCTTATGCCGCGGCCTATCAAGACCGGCTGCATGCCACCGGCGCCGCTGCAGCCTTGGTCGATCTCCCCGAGCCGCCGCAAGAAGCTGCGCGCACCGGCCCGCAACCCGCCATCCGGACCATCCCTGCCCACGGTGTAAGTATCGCTTTCGAAAACGTGCACTTCGCGTGGGACAAGACGCGCGGGCCGGTTTTGAACGGGCTGAGCTTTCGGGTGCCGGCGGGGGAAACGTTGATATTGATCGGGCCTTCGGGCGCCGGCAAATCTACCGTCATCGAAATGCTGCTCGGTTTCATCCGCCCCGATTCCGGGCGGGTGAGCCTGAACGGCTTGGATTTGTTTTCCATAGCGCCGGAAGCGCGCATGCGGTTGATGGCCTGGATCGGCCAGCAGCCGATGATCTTTGCCGGAAGTTTGCGCGAAAATATTCGTTTCGCCCGGCCCGAAGCCACCGATGCCGAGGTTGCGGAAGCCGCACGGGCGGCGCGCGTTGATGCCTTTGCGGCAAGCCTTCCGCGCGGGCTGGAGACCGAGGTGGGCGAGGGCGGCTACGGGCTTTCCGGCGGGCAGGCACAACGCGTGGCGATCGCGCGGGCCTTTTTGAAAAATGCGCCGGTCTTGCTGTTGGACGAGCCCACCGCGCATCTCGACCCCGCAACCGAGGCCGAGGTGTTGGAAAGCCTCCGTCGCTTGGCAGCCGGGCGAACCGTCATTTTGGCAAGCCATTCCGCGGCGGCGCATGCGTTTCCCGGCCGGCGGCTGGAGCTGCATGAAGGCCGCGCCCTGGCCGATGCGGCGCGAGGCGTCGCGTGAAGCCGCTGCTTCATATTCTCGCGCTGTGGCGAAGCCGGGCCGGCTGGTTGCTGGCCGGTGCGGCGCTCTCCATGGCAGCCGTTGCCGCCGGGGTGGCGCTGATGGTGCAATCGGGCCGGGCAGTCGGGATCGCCATTGTTGCAGGAACGCTTGCGGCCCCTTCCCTGTTGCGTGGCCTGGGTGCGCTGCGCGTTATACTCCGCTATGCCGAGCGGCTGGTCACACACGCCGCCACGTTCCGCGCGCTGGCCGATCTTCGCGTCTGGTTCTTTCGCGGGCTCGCCAAAGGCGCAGCCGGAGGGCTCGGCTTCCGCCGTGCCGGAGACGTGCTTTCGCGCCTTGTCAATGACGTGGAAGCGCTGGACGGGCTTTATCTCCGCATCCTGATTCCGTTGGCCGGCGCATTGCTGTTGATTCCTGCGCTGGGCATTTTCATCGGCCGCAACTTTCCTTTGCTTGCCGCCGCCGTCGTTGTTCTCTTTGCCATCGCTGCCTTTCTGCTGCCCGTCCTCGCCGCCCGCCAGGCGAAAGCGGCAGGCTCCGATCTCACCCGGGCCTTATCGGCATTGCGCGTTGCGGCATTGGATCTCTTGAGCGGGATGAAAGAGGTCCTCGCCTACGGGGCGGAAGGGCGGATGCTTGCGCAAATCCAGGCGCGGGAGGACGCTTTGTTCGCCGCGCAAGCGCGCGTGGCCAAGCGCAGCGCCTGGGCCGGCGCGGCCGCGTTCCTGTGCGGGCAGGCGGCACTTCTCGCGGTGCTTGCTTTCGCCGGCGCCGCGCCGCTGGGTGCGATCGCCATCACCTTTCTGGTGGTGGCGAGTTTTGAAGTCGTTGCCGGCCTGCCGCGCGCCGGTGTGCTGGCCGGCGCTGCTGCCGCGGCCGCCGAGCGCGTTCTGGAAGCCGCCCAAAGCCCCGCCCCCGTGGCGGATCCCCCGCATCCGCTCCCTTTGCCGCGGGGGTTTGGGTTGCGTTTCGAGGCCGTTAGTTTCCGTTGGCAGCCGGATCGGCCGATGGTGTTTGACGGGCTCTCGCTGGACATCCCCGAGCGTTCCCGCGTGGCCATCCTCGGGCCGTCGGGGGCCGGGAAATCGACGCTCGCGGCGCTGGCGCTCAAGGTGGCGGCGCCGCAATCGGGCCGGGTGCTGCTTGGCGGTGTCGACATCGCAGCCCTATCGGCGGCGGACGTCCGCGCGCGAATCGGCTGGCTCGGTCAGAGCACGCATTTGTTCGATGATACCATCCGTGCCAATCTGTTGCTCGCAGCGCCTACCGCCGATGAGCAAGCGCTTTGGGAAGTGCTCGATCAAGCGCAAATCGGGGCATTTGTCCGCGCCCTTCCCGACGGGCTTGATACCTGGGTCGGTGAAAAGGGGCTTCGCTTTTCCGGCGGCCAAGGCAGGCGGCTTGCGCTCGCGCGCGCGTTGCTCTCCCCCGCCCCGATCCTGATCTTGGACGAACCCTGCAGCGGCCTGGATGCAGACACCGAACGGGCGTTTCTTCTCACTCTGAACGATGTGGCAAAGGATCGCACTGTGATCCTGATCGCCCATCGGCTGCTCGGCGTCGAACGGCTGGACCGGGTGTGGCGCATCTCCGGCGGGCGCGCTCTTGCCGCGGCGTGTTGACGGAAGCTTGTGAGAACGGCATTTATGCCGCCAATTGAAGAGCTTGCAGGGAAGGAGGGAATTCCGGTGCCGCGCTTGCGCCCGCTTGGTTATGCCGCCTCAGTGCTCTTGTTTGTGCTGACCGGGTGTTATTGGACGGATCTCACGTCCCGCCAGATGCCGGCCTCCAAGGCCTATTTCGTCTTCTTTGCTCCCGGCTCGGCAAGCCTCGATCCGCCCGCGCGCACGGTGGTGGCGGATGCTGCGGCTTATGCCAAAGTCTATCCCCTCGCCCCGATCACCGTCACCGGCCACGGAGATCCAAGCGCTGGCCCCAAAGAGGCGGAAGAGATGGCGCATCGACGCGCCGAGGCTTTGGCCAAAGCCCTGGCCGCCGACGGCGTGGATCCGCGCCGGATCACCCTCACTCCGCCGATCATCACCACGGATATTACGTCCTCGCAGGCAGCGCGCCGCGGCGATATCATCGTCGGGAACATGCCGTAACCACCCCTCAACCGGCCCTCAGCGTGGCGAATCTCGACGTCTAAGCCGACGTGCAGAGGTGTCCTGCACCCCTCTGTATGGTTTGATCCCGTTATTTCATCGTTACGCATCATTTTGCGTCGTTGTCGCCCCAGAGTGTGTCTCTGAGCAGAGAATCCAGTAGCTTTCCCGAGCCCTTTGTAGGGTGGCTTGCGGCCCGCAAGCACGGTGCACTTCCCACTCTCCTGGTTACCTCACGATCATGTGATGAATGAATTTGGTGCATAGTTATTCATGAGTGCTTGACAGGAAGTTGGCGAATTTTTTAGTCTTAAATCAAGCCATTTGCGGAAGAATAAGGCTAACAACAGTGGATCAATCTGTTGCCCCGATGGCGGCTGCTGCGGAAGGCGCCAGCGGAACGTCGGAGGGACCCCTTGGCAGTGCGGCGGCGGAGTCTCGCATTCTGGCGCATTCGGCCTACCCATCGCCGGCGGCGCGCCCGACCCAGGAAGGGCCGCACGGCATCCGGTTTGATTTCAACCTCGGCGCGCGCGTGCTGGTGCCGGC
>Ga0080006_1171204_pt1 | contig 66378 bp, 58 predicted proteins | sample RS3BMetagenome_FD_69209 | JGI IMG/M metagenome (GOLD analysis project Ga0080006, IMG submission 69209) | Ferric oxide microbial mat and aquatic microbial communities from Rainbow Spring, Yellowstone National Park, USA - RS3B (SPADES... ...
CTTCTCCGCCGGAGCTGACCACCGTGTCGATGGCCACACCGCCCGAGAACACACCCTCACGGCCGCCGATCACCACTGTGCCGATGGCCACGCCGCCCGGGTCCACCTCCTGGAAGCCGCCGAGCCTGACCACCGTGTCGCTGGCCACGCCACCCGCGGATATCTGCTCAACGCCGCCGAAGCTGACCACCGTGTCGCTGGCCACGCCGCCCGACATCACAAACTCAGCACCGCCGGAGCTGACCACGGTCCCGCTGGCTACGCCACCCGAGGACACAACCTCACCGCCGTCGAAGCTGACCATCGTGCCGCTGGCCACGCCGCCCGAGAACACAACCTCAGAGCCGTAGGCGTTGACTACGGTGCCGCTGGCCACGCCGCCCGAGGACACAACCTCAACGCCGCCGGAGCTGACCACGGTGCCGCTGGCCACGCCGCCCGAGGACACAACCTCAACGCCGCCGGAGCTGACCACGGTGCCGCTGGCCACGCCACCCGCGGATACGTACTCAAACCCGCCGCCATACACCACGGTGCCGCTCGCCACACCGAACACGTCCTCTTTTCCGCCGGCGCTGACCACCGTGTCACTGGCCACGCCGCCCGCGGATACGTACTCAAACCCGCCGGAGCTGACCACGGTGCTGATGGCCGTGCCGCCCGAGGACACAACCTCAACGCCGCTGGTGCTGACCACGGTGCCGATGGCCACGCCGCCCGCGGATACGTACTCAAACCCGCCGGAGCTGACCACCGTGCTGACCGCGATGCCGCCGGAATTGACGAAATTTCCAACAACTTGAGAGCCGCCGGCGCTGACCACCGTGTCGCTGGCCACGCCGCCCGATAACACAACCTCAGCGCCGCCGGAGCTGACCACCGTGCTGACCGCGATGCCGCCGGAATTGAGGAAATCTCCAACAAATTGAGAGCCGCCGGCGCTGACTACCGTGTCGCTGGCCACGCCGCCCGATAACACAACCTCAGCGCCGCCGCCGTACACCACGGTGCCGCTGGCCACGCCGCCCGAGGACACAAACTCAACGCCGCCGCCGCTGACCACGGTGCCGCTGGCTACGCCACCCGCGGATACGTACTCAAACCCGTCAACCCCGACCACCGTGCCGCTGGCCACGCCGCCGGAAAAAATCACATCGCTGCCGAGGGAGAGGCCGGAAGAGGTGATGAGACTGCTGATCAGAGTTCCAGAATCGTTAATCAGCCCGCCGGAATCCGTGATGTTTATCGCGGTACCGCCGGAAAGGATGTTCAGCGTATCGGCGGCGCTTAACGTGATGTTGGAGGACGTCTGGCCGGAACTGACGGTGTAGGTCGTCATGAGGATCCCCCGATGGTCTGGCGTTGAGACCGGCGCCGCACCGAGCGGCGTGCCGCGCCAAAGCCCAAATCCGCCGGATTGTCGCCTTCACGTGCTCTGCCGTGATCCCCGCCGCGGCTACCCACCGCGACGACGACCGTTGAGGCGAAAGGGAGACCCGCTATGGTTTGCCCCTTATTCCGCAACCGTCTTAATTAAAAAAACGGCCAATTTCTTGTCAAGAAATTAATGATTATGACGTGTCACATTTTCGTGAGGACTGCCGTGGCCTGCCTTTCAGCCTTCTGCCACACAACCCCCGCCCCTCAGAGCCCCCGCACTCTGCGTTCCAACCCAAATAAAACCAAAACAACCCCCGTTGCGGCCTTGCCCCCGGCCGCTGTTGCCGCTATGTTTGTCCCCACAGTTGCGAGCCGTTCGCAACTGCAGAGCCGCTTCGAGGGACGCATGGGCAACGATTACAGCCAAATCGCACGGCGTTGCGAGCGCGCGGTGGTCACCGCTTATCGCGACCTCCGCGAGCATGGCCTCTCTGATCTCGAAGCCTTCACCGCGTGCACCACGCTCTATCGGATCCACCACCCCGAAGCCTCCATCAGCGAAGCCCGCCGCTTGGTGGCGGAGTGGATCGATCATCACGTGGTGCGGCATGCCAGCGGCCCCACGCCCGGCTGCAACTGCCCGGCCGATTAACCGAACCCCTAAACTCCCAAAGATTTCACGCTTAACGATTTATTCCGCCGCGGCGGTGCGGTGTTCCTGAAGCCGCGGCATCAGTTCGACGAGATTGCACGGGCGATGGCGTGCATCGAGCTGCCAGACCAAAATCTCGTCCCAAGCATCCTTCACCGCGTTCGGGCTGCCCGGCAGCGCGAACAAATAGGTGCCCCCGGCCACGCCGCCGAGCGCGCGCGATTGCATGGTCGAGGTGCCGATCTTTTGATAGCTCAACATGCGGAAGAGCTCGCCAAATCCCTCAATGCGCTTTTCCATGACGCGCTCGAAGGCTTCGGGCGTCACATCCCGCCCAGTAATGCCGGTCCCGCCGGTGGTAATCACCACATCTACCTCGGGATCCGCAATCCAGGCGCGGAGCTTCGCTTCAATCGCTGCAATCTCGTCGCGAACGATGCCGCGCGCGACCAGCCGATGCCCGGCCTTGGCGATCCGCTCGGCCAAGGCATCGCCGGAGGTGTCGGTGGCTGCCGTGCGGGAATCCGAAATCGTGAGAATGGCGATGTTGACGGGAACAAAAGCTTTGGTTTCGTCGATCCGGGACATGGCAAAATCTTGCTCCTGCATGCGCTCCGCCGAGCACGCACGCCTGCGCAGTGATGTTAATGGTACGCCGCCTTTTGCACCCCCGCGCGCTTGCTGCCGGGTCGCATTTCGGCAGAAATCTGCGGGAAGCGGCCTTCGGCAAGGGCCTCCAGGCTCGGCGCGGAAAGCCCAAACCGTGCTGCATAGAGCCAAGTATAGATAAGGACACGCTGAAGATAAAGGCGGGTTTGCTCGGCCGGAATGGCCTCGATGAACAGCAGCGGATCGCCTTTGTCGCGGATTGCTGAGGCCCAATGCGCAAACGCACTCGGTCCGGCATTGTAGCTTCCCAAAAGCCGCAGCAGATCGCCCCGGATTTCCGCAAGCCCGGCCAGGTGTAGAAGGTATCGTTGCCCAAGTTCGAGATTCACCGCAGGGTCCCGCAAAGCCGGTCGCGAAGCCTGGGTTTTGGTAAGGCTTGCCAGAAACTCCGCCGTCAGCGGCCGGATCTGGAGCAGCCCCTGCGCACCCTTCGGTGAGGTTGCGGCAGCGTCGAAATTCGACTCAAGCCGAGCCAACGCGTAAATCAGGGCGGGGTTGAGGCAAAAGCCGCTGCGCGGCGCAAGATGGGGCACGGGCAGGGCAGAAATTTCTTGGGCGGCTTCGCGGACATCGCCTCCGCGCTGCTGCACGAGAGGGCCAAATTCTGCCGTGAGATCAAACAGCTCGGCCTCCTCGGCCACGCGCAGCACCGCGCCTTGAAGCTCGGGCGCGTTTTGGCTGCGGATCAGCAACTGGCGGAGTTCCGCACTTGCGCGCTGGCTCTGATGGATCTGCAGAAGGGCAAAGGCGCGGCTTCCTTCTTCCGTTGCCGCAATCGCCTCCACATCGGCTTCTCCGAGCACGCCAAAGCCTCGGGCGGAGCGCTGCCTTTTGAAAAGGCGCGCGGCCAGAATTCCATAAAAGCTACGCGGCACGGAGGCGGCGCGTTCTAGGCGAATTTGCGCTCCCTCCGCATCGTGCAAAGCGCGATGCGCACGCGCAGCCCAGAAGTTTCCGGCAGCGAAAAGCGCTTTCGGAGCGTTCACACTGCCGGCGGCCGCATCAAACCAGCGCGCCGCTTCGGCAGGGCGATCTTCCCGCCAGGCGACAAGCCCCGCGATATAGGCCGCAAGCCCTACCTCTCCGCGGCTTTGGCGCCATGCCGCAGTGGCCAGCGCGTGTGCGGTCGCGTCTTTGTTGGCGGCGAAGGCCGCGCGCGCCAGCTCCGCCCGCAGGATCGCGCCGTAAAGCGGCGTCAGCCCTTTCGTGCGGGCCAAAAGCCGCAAGGCCCGGGCGGGATTCCCGTCGCGGGAAAAGACGCGCACGGTTTGATCCAAAGCAGGGTTGCGCGGAAAAGACGGCTCGAACGTATCGTTGATCCCCAGCATGCTTTCGGAAACGGCGGGGTTTGCTGCCGTCGCTTGAGGCGGCGAAGGGGGCATTGCCGCGCGCGGCAAGCGGCGCGCCAGGAGTGCGTAAATCGCTGGCGCATCCGGAAGAGTGGGATAGCGTTCCAGCCAATCCTTCAGTTCCTCGACACTGGCCCGATAATGCGGGTTCAAGAACCGATCGGCGAGCACGTGGCCCAAAAGCCCGGCACCGAGCGGGAAATGTGTCTCAAGCCCTTCTGATTCCCGAACTGCGGCTGCGATATCGCCGCGTGACTGCAGTGCAAAAACCCGCTGGAACCGTAGCGCCATTTGCGGCTCCAGCGGCTGCGGCAGCATCACCTCGGCTTTGCCGTCGGCCGAAAGGCGCGGCAGCGCGAAGGCAGTGTCGTCTGCCTGGGCATAGGCTTTCGAACCCATTGCCCCTGCGATGAAGGTGGCGCCGGCCAGAACCACATGCGCGGTCGGAAAGTTCCAGAACGCGTGACCTATTCCTCGCATGAGCGAGCGCCCTAACGGGCAAGCGCGCCGATGGCAATGCCTCAAGAAGAAGAAAAGTTTAAAAAACGAGAAAAATTGTATTTAGAAAGTTTTTTCCGCGGGCATATTTGATCAATTTTTTGTGATTACGCGATCTATACGTAATTTTAACGTTATCAGATCCGCCCATGCCTCCCGTTTCGCCCCTGGGGTGCGCAGCAAGTAGGCCGGATGATACATCGGCAATGCCGGCACCGGATCTGCCAGCGAGGGAATGCGCACATCCAGCCACTTTCCGCGCAAGCGGCGGATCCCGGCGTTGCTGCCGGTAATGGCTTTGGTCGCAAGCGCCCCGAGCAGCACCAAAAGCTTCGGCCGCACCAAGGCGATATGGCGCAACACAAACGGCAAACAGAGCGCCACTTCGGCATCGGTGGGGTTGCGGTTGCCCGGCGGACGCCAAGGAATGACGTTGGTAATCAGGAACTTGCTGCGATCCAGGCCGATGCTTCGCAGCATTCGGTCGAGCAATTGCCCCGAAGGGCCGACGAAGGGCAGGCCGGCGCGGTCCTCTTCTGCTCCGGGGGCTTCGCCGATGAACATCAGTCCTGCTTCGGCATTCCCGTCGGCAAAGACCAGATTGGTCGCGGCGGCACGGAGCGTGCAATCCTCGAAGCGCGCCAAAGCAAGCCGAAGTTCCTCGGGGGTCTGCGCTGCGTTTGCGAGGGCTTCGGCGCGCGAGATCGCCCCGCCGCGAAACAAATCAGGCGCGGGGGATGGTGATGAAGAGAGAAGGGGTGCGGAGCTCGCAGGCGCGACGCTGGGCGGGGACGCCGGCGGCATGGCAGCGCCGCGGCGGTCCTGAGCCTGCTCGCAAAGCGCCTCATCGGCTCCCCATTCCAGTTGCAGCTTCAGCGCCGCGATCGCATCCGTCATTTTTGCTCCCCCAAGTGCAACCGATATTGCTCCGTTTGCGCATTCCTATATAGCCAGAGAGATTGCAGGAAGGAGCTGTTGGGAATGAGTGAGCAAACGCCCGCGCGCGAGGTCATGGAGTTTGATGTCGTCGTGGTCGGCGCGGGGCCGGCCGGGCTTGCTGCGGCCATTCGGTTGAAACAGCTGGAGCCGGAGCGAAGCGTCTGTGTGGTCGAGAAAGGCAGTGAGGTCGGGGCGCATATCCTCTCCGGCGCGGTGATCGAACCGCGGGCGTTGAACGAGCTTCTGCCCGGCTGGAAACCGGAGGAGATCCCACTTGCCACACCTGCCCGTGCGGACCGGTTTCTGTTGCTGACGGAGAAACGTGCCTTTCGTTTGCCGACGCCGCCGCAAATGCACAACGAGGGCAATTACGTCGTCAGCCTCGGCAATGTCTGCCGTTGGCTTGCACAAAAGGCGGAGGCCTTGGGCGTGGAGATCTATCCGGGGTTTGCCGCGGCGGACTTCCTTGAGGAAAACGGTCGCGTGGTGGGCATTCTCACCGGCGATATGGGGGTGCGCAAAGACGGCACGCCGGGCCCGAATTATCAGCCCGGTATGGCGCTTCGCGCTGCTTACACGCTGCTCGCCGAAGGCTGCCGCGGGTCGTTGGCAAAGCGGATCATCCAGCGGTTCGGGCTGGCAAAGGATTCCGCGCCGCAGACCTACGCTTTGGGCGTCAAGGAATTGTGGGAGATCCCCTCCGAAAAGCATACGCCGGGTTTGGTCATTCACACCGTGGGCTGGCCGCTGGACGGGAAAACCTATGGCGGCTCGTTTCTCTATCATTTCGGGGAACGGCTGGTTTCGGTTGGCTTCGTCGTGGGGCTGGATTACCGCAATCCGTGGCTTTCGCCGTTTGAGGAAATGCAGCGCTTCAAGACGCATCCGGCCATCCGGGCTATGTTCGAGGGCGGCCGGCGTATCAGCTACGGGGCGCGCGCCTTGGTGGAGGGCGGGCTGCAAGCCCTGCCAGGGTTGACTTTTCCAGGCGGTCTGCTGATCGGCGATGCGGCCGGGTTCCTGAACGTGCCGAAAATCAAAGGGTCTCACGCGGCGATGAAGTCGGGCATGTTAGCGGCCGAAGCAGTCGCCGAGGCGTTGCGCGGCGATGGTCCGGCGGAACTCTCAGCCTATCCGGAGCGGTTCCGCGCCAGCTGGCTTTGGCAGGAGCTTTATCAGGCGCGAAACATCCGTCCGGGTTTTGCCAAGTTTGGGCTATGGGGCGGGCTTTTGCACGCAGCGCTCGATACGTATGTTTTTCGCGGGCGCGCCCCTTGGACATTGCGGCATGCCCATCCCGACCATGCCACGCTGCTTCCCGCGGATAAAGCCGCGCCCATTGCTTACCCAAAACCCGATGGCATACTCACATTCGATCGGCTGAGTTCGGTGTTTATCAGCAATGCCAACCACGAGGAGGATCAGCCTTGCCATTTGAAGCTTCGCGATCCTGCGCGTTGGTTGCCGGAGAATTGGCAACGTTTTCGAAGCCCGGAAAGTCGCTACTGCCCGGCAGGGGTCTACGAGGTGGTCGGAGCGGAGGAAGGAGCGCCGAAACTACAAATCAATGCGCCCAATTGCGTGCATTGCAAAACCTGCGACATAAAGGATCCCGGGCAAAACATCGATTGGGTTCCCCCCGAAGGCGGCGGTGGGCCCAATTATCCGGGCGGTATGTGAATTGTCGGGGGCGAAGCGAGGCGAACACGAGAGCTCTTCCACACCGCCGGCCGGATGTCGGTGCGAGCAAAGTTTCCGATACCTTTTACGGCGTGGCGAAACCTTGTAGGATCGAAAAATGATGAAGATGGTTTCTCGTCCGCGCGGCGTTCTTCTTGCCATTACGCTCCTGTCCGCCTGTGCGGCACGCAATGCGGTGGACCCGCCGGATCCGTCCAATTTGTATGGGGATTTCCTGATCGGCACCTATGCTGCCGATCATGATGATTTTGACACCGCCGCAACCGCGTTGCTGGCCGCGCATGAAAAGGATCCGACGAGCCAGGATCTTCTGGAACGCGCGTTTTTGGCGAGCCTATTGGACGGGCAACCCGAGGCGTTGCGATTGGCCTCGCAGCTTCCCCAGAATGCGACGGCCCAATTGTTGCTTGCCAACGAGGCGGCCCGTGCCGGGGATTGGGACCGCGCCGCCGCACGCTTCGATGCGCTGCCGCATGAGGGGTTAACCCAGCTTGTCCAGCCTTTGCTGGTCGCCTGGGCCGAGCAAGGCGCCGGCCGAACCGATGCGGCGGAAGCCACCTTGCGGCCGTATCTGGAACGCAGCCAATTGCGGGCGGTGTATTTGCTGCACGCCGCCTTGATTGCCGATGTCGCCGGCCGCGGCGCGGAAGCCGAGCAATTCTATCAGGCCGCCGCGCAGCAGTATGGCGGGCTCAATTTGCGGCTTGCGCAGCTTCTGGCAAGCTGGAAAGCCCGTCAGGGACAAATGGCGGAAGCCAGGAATATTCTCGAGGCGCTTGGGCGCACCGGCGATCCGATCGGCATTGTCGTGCCGACCCTCATGAGGCACATCACCGAACAGCCGATTGCAACGCCGACCGACGGAATGGCGGAAGCGTATCTTGCGCTCGGCGCTTCGTTGGTGCAGCAAAACGAACGCGAATACTCCATGGTGCTTGCGCGGCTTGCGCTCGATCTGCGCCCCGATTTTACCGCCGCACGGTTGTTGATGGCCGACAATTTTGCCGCCACCAAGCATTTCCATGCCGCCCTCCATGCGCTTGCGCGCGTGCCGGAGAGCGATCTTTATTACCCGCTCGTGCAATTGCGCCGGGCTTCCTTCGAAAATCAGGCCGGAGAGAGCGAAGAAGCCATTGCGCTGCTCCGCGAGCTGATCGCGCAATATCCCACGCGCCCGGAAGCCGCGGCGGAGCTTGGCGATATTCTGCGCGAAAAGAACCGCTATACCGAGGCCATCGCGGCCTACGACACCGCCATTTCCAGAATTGGCGAACCCCAGCCGGGAAATTGGGTGTTGTTTTTCGCCCGCGGGATTGCGTATGACCGTTCGCATCAGTGGGAAAAGGCGGAGGCCGATCTCAAAGAGGCGTTGCACCTCGCGCCCAATCAACCTTATGTGCTGAATTATCTCGCCTATTCTTGGGCCGAGCAAAGACGGAATCTCACCCAGGCACGCCAGATGCTGGAAGCGGCGCTTCGCCAACGCTCCGACGACGGCGCCATTATCGATAGTCTCGGCTGGGTGCTGTTCCGCCAAGGAGATATTCGCGGCGCAGTGCGCATGCTGGAACGGGCGGCAGAACTTGAACCGGAAGATGCCACCATCAATGCCCACCTGGGCGATGCCTATTGGGCGGACGGAGCAAAACTGCAGGCCGCGTATCAATGGCAACTGGCGCTCACTCTCAAGCCCGATCCCGAAGATATCCCCGCGCTGAAAGCGAAATTGCGGGAAGCGCAACTTGCCCTAAGCGGGCAGACGGCGGCGAATGAGCAGGCTCGCTAAGTGCTGAAAGATCAAGAGGTTGCAAACGGCGCGGAGGAGCGCGCGCCGGCAAAAGTCAATCTGTTTTTGCATATCTTGGGAAAACGCGCAGACGGCTATCACTTGCTTGAGAGTTTGGTGGTCTTCGCTGCGGCGGCCGATACTCTAAGCCTCACCCACGCGGAGAAGCTCTCGTTGCACGTGGCCGGGCCGTTTGCGCAAGCGCTGGATGATTCCGAGAATCTGGTCTTGCGTGCCGCGAGGGCTTGGGCCGAACGTTCCGGGCACGATCCGGCCGTGGCATTGAAGCTTACGAAAAATCTCCCGGTTGCGGCTGGGCTTGGCGGAGGTTCGGCGGATGCCGCTGCCGCGCTGCGCCTGCTTGCGCGCCGTTATGCCCCGCTTCCCGAGGCGGAACTCTTTGAGGTTGCCCTCTCTCTGGGCGCCGATGTGCCGGTCTGTCTTCGCTCCCGTCCCGCCCGCATCTTCGGCGTGGGCGAGCGCGTTGAGGAAGCCCCCAAACTTCCGCCCTTCGGTCTGGTGCTTGCCAATCCCGGCATCAAGCTTGCCACCGCTTCGGTCTTTCGTGCCCATTCCTTGCCGCCGAGCGAGCCGGTCCGGCTTGCGCCTGTTTGGGCGGATGCACGGAAGATGGCGGAAGATCTTCGGCCTTTGCGCAACGATCTCGAACAGGCGGCATGCACGCTTTGCCCGCCTATTGCCGAGGTTTTGTCCGCAATAGCCGCAACCGAAGGCTGCCTGCTTGCGCGCATGAGCGGCTCCGGACCGACATGTTTTGGGCTTTATGAGCGTGCGGAACAAGCAGAGCGGGCGGCGGAACTTCTGCCCAAATCTTGGTGGCGATGGGGAGGGGAGTCTTTTGTTTTGGGCGAACAACGAGAATGAATGCGTTTCGTAACAATGCGCTGAAGCAGCTTGAGGACGAAAGCATCGCAATTTTTCGGGAAGTTGCCGCGGAGGCAAGAAATCCCGTTTTGCTTTACTCCATCGGTAAGGACTCCTCGGTGCTGCTGCATCTTGCGCGTAAGGCATTCTATCCGGCGCCGCTACCTTTTCCGCTTTTGCATATCGATACGAAATGGAAATTCCGCGACATGATTGCCTTTCGCGACCGTCTGCCGGAACGGTACGGCGTTCGCGTGATTGTGCACACCAATGAGGAAGGGCTTCGTCAGGGGATCACCCCGTTTACCCATGATCCGACGACTTATACGCATATCATGAAAACGGAAGCGTTGAAGCAAGCGCTTGACCGTTACAAATTCGATTTTGCCTTCGGCGGTGCGCGGCGCGACGAGGAAGCTTCGCGCGCGAAAGAGCGTATCATTTCGGTTCGTAACAGCAATCATGCCTGGGATCCGCGCCGGCAAAGACCGGAACTCTGGAATCTGTACAACACGCGTCTCGGCCCCGGTGAAACCGCCCGCGTCTTTCCCCTCTCCAACTGGACCGAGCTCGATATATGGCGCTATATTGCACAGGAAAACATCGAGGTGGTGCCGCTTTATTTCGCTGCCGAAAGGCCTGTGGTGGAGCGGGACGGAACGCTGATCATGGTCGATGACGATCGGTTCCCCCTTGCGCCGGGCGAGGAAGTCAAGCTGCGATGCGTGCGTTTTCGCACGCTCGGCTGCTACCCGTTAACCGGGGCGGTGCTTTCCGACGCAAGGAGCCTTGCCGATATTATCCGAGAGACCGAGGACTCCCGGTTTTCCGAGCGAAGCGGGCGGGTGATCGATCACGACCAGCCGGCTTCCATGGAGCGCAAGAAGCGCGAAGGATATTTCTGAACCGGGCGAAACCGAAGAGCGGGGAAAACTCATGGCACGCCTGAAACCAAAAACCAAAACCCCACCGGAGCGTGCAAAGTTTCTAAAACCGCCGGGGCTACCCGAGCCGCGCTGGTGCATCGATTTTGCATATCTGCGCGACGGCAATCTGTTCATCATCGGCTGGCTTTTGGAGGGCGTGCGGAGCATCACGGCCATGGCGGCGGAGCTTGGCGCAACCCGCTATGATTTGACGCACTATTTTTGCCGTCTCCCGCGCCCGGATGTGGCGCTCGTGCTCGGGCCGGAAGCGGCCTGCGGGCCGGAGCAATGCGGCCTGCTGGCGCTGGCGCGTGTGGATGCGCGCCGTGTCGACGGGAAAATCCTCGTGCTGCACATTGCACTTTCCGACGGCACCATGCTTCGGCTGGAAGCTCCGCTTTCCGATGATTCCGAGGTGTTTGCCTCTTTCACCCATCAATATCGCAACGAATTGCGGCAAATGTTGGCGCGGCTTGCCCCCGCCGTTTCCGCACCGCTCTCAGCCGCGGCGTTCGCCGGCGAGGGTGGGAAGCTCTTGGTTCGGTTTCCCCATGACATCGAGCGGCATGTGCAGCTTTCCCTTGACGCCGCCGCTTTGCCGGTTCCCGGCCGGCTGCTGCTTCTGGGCAGAATTGCGGATCCCGCCGGGGCGATCACCGCGCTTTCCGTGTCTGATCCGACCGGAGAGCTGTTCTTGCCGCAGTGGACATCGCTCGGGCGATTGCCGAACCCAAAGCCTTGGGAAGAGGGGCTGGAGCGTTTCGTGCTGTTGGCTCGGGTTCCGACGCATGAAACGGGAAACGGCTGCATCTTTTCCGCCGCCTCGGAAGCCCGCATCTGGCAACACCCCCTGCAGGACGCCTTTGCGGCCAAGCCTGGCCTGGACGCGCTCGCCGAGATTTTCAGCGCTCTCGATGCGCCCACCCGCCTGATGGCGCTGGAACTTCTCGCGCAATCGGACGTGGAAGAAGCGCTCACGGGGGAAGAAAGCGCAGCGCTGCACCGTTTGTGGTACGCGGCCATCGAAGATCTTCCCGAACGGCTTTTCTCTCCCAAGCGCGGACTATTGATCTCGCCGGATCCCGCCTTGGCCATTCCGGGCCTTGGGGTGTTGGTGCGCGGTTGGGCATCGTTGGATCCGGCCCTCTCTCTTTCGCTCACATTTTGCACGCCGGGAGGAATACCCGTAGAGCTGACCGGGGCATGGCATCGGCATCCCCGGCTTGATGCGCGGGCAGAGCTCATGAAAGCCGGCGCCGTGCAACTTGACGACGAGGTGGGTTTCACCGCTCTGGTCCGCGTGCCGCCGGCCGCTCAGGCTGCATGCGGCTACCTGCTTCTGCGGCAGGGGACAAAGCGGGAAGCCTATCTCCGTGTGCCGATGGTGCCGTTGCCTGCCGAGCCCCGCCTGGCCGCCCAGGCGTTGTTTGATGCTTTCCCGTTTTCCTTGCGCGAGATTCGCACGGCTTTGGCCGATCATTTGGCCCCGGCCCTTGCCACGTTCTGGCCGCCGAAGGCCGCGACGCCGGTTGCGCCGATGGTGTTTTCCCCTTCTCGCACGCAAGCGGAAATCACCGTCTCCTTCATCATTCGCGTGGCGGAAGAACCGGAGCGGATCGCGCGCCAGCTCGCCGCCTTTGCCGATGACGCAGACCTTCTTCGGGCCGAGATGCTCTACGTGATCGACAACCCGGCGCTCTATGAGGCAGCTTTGCTGCTCTGTCAGGACCTGCCTTTGTTCGAAGAGCTGTCCTCGCGGCTCATCTACGGCAAGCGGGTGCTGGGGCAGGCGGGGGCCTACAATCTCGGCGCAAATTTTGCCCGCGGGCAGTATCTTGTTCTGCTTGCTTCCGATGTGTTGCCGACCAAGCCGGGCTGGCTTGCCGAGATGCTTGCGGCCCATGCCGCCTTGCCCAAGGCCGGCGCTTTGAGCCCTCGGCTCATCATGGACGGCGCAAACAAGACAGAGTATCCGGCCGCTTTTCGCTTTCGCCGGCTTTTGGCCTATGAGGGGCTATGGTTGGCAGAGCGAGTTGTTCCGCCTTCCGTCGGTGACGGCAGAACGCCCAAGCCGCTTGCCGTTCCGGCGCTCTCTGCCGCGGCGCTGTTGGTCGAGCGTGCGCGGTTTGAAGAAGCCGGCGGGTTTACCGACTTGTATTTCGAGGATGACTTTACCGAAGCAGATTTCTGCCTGAAGCTTGCGCAGCGGGGCCTTCGGCATTTTGTGCTGCCGGAGTTGGTGATGCAGAAATCGCTTCCTTTCGCCACGCCTCTGCTTTCCACGGCCCGGCTGGTCAATATGTGGCACTTCACCAAAAACTGGGATGCGAAGCTTGCGAGCCTGCACGAACGGGACTCCCCAAAGCCGGAAGGGGCAAGGCTGCTCGCCTGAGCGGCGTTGGTGCAGCAACGCCGCGGGGTGGTGAGAAATTCAACGCACCGTTGGCCCAGCAGCGGCAGCGCCGCCCAACCCGCGAAGCCGCCGACGCGGGATGAAGCAAGCGCACCTGACAGCCTTGATCCGCTCATCGAACTCTCCGAGAAGGGTTCGCTCGCACCTTCTCCCCTGAAGCGACTGCGGATTCCCTGCCGGTTCTACGTCTCCACGCGATAATTCGGGGCCTCGCGATCGATCGCCACATCATGCACATGGCTCTCGCGAATCCCCGCGCTCGTCACCCGCCGGAACCGGGCATTGCGCTGCAACTCGGCAATGGTGGCGCTGCCGGTATAACCCATGCCGGCCTTCAGCCCGCCCACGAGCTGATGCAGCACCTGCGCGACCGGCCCCTTGTAAGGAACCCGGCCCTCGATTCCCTCCGGCACCAGCTTTAACGTGTCGGTAATTTCCTGCTGGAAATAGCGGTCCGCCGAACCGCGCGCCATCGCGCCGAGGCTGCCCATACCGCGATAGGATTTATACGAGCGGCCCTGGTAAAGGAACACCTCGCCAGGGGCTTCATCGGTGCCGGCCAGCAGACTTCCCACCATGACGCAATCAGCGCCTGCTCCGATCGCTTTCACAATATCGCCGGAATTGCGAATGCCGCCGTCGGCAATCGCGGGCACGCCGTGCGCGTGACAGACGCGCGCTGTTTCCCACACCGCGGTAAACTGCGGCACGCCCACCCCGGCCACCACCCGCGTGGTGCAAATACTTCCCGGGCCGATACCGATTTTCACCGCATCCGCGCCGGCTTCGATCAAGGCCAAGGCAGCTTCCGGGGTCGCCACATTGCCGCCGATCACATCCACCGCGTTGGTCAGTTTTTTGATCGCTGCCACGGTGGCAAGCACCGCCGCCGAATGGCCGTGCGCGGTATCGACGACGAGCACGTCCACCTCGGCTTCCAGCAAGGCCCGGGCGCGTTCAATCCCCGCTTCTCCCACCCCCACCGCGGCCGCCACGCGCAGCCGGCCCAGCTCGTCCTTATTCGCGAGCGGGTGCTTCTCGGCCTTGTCCATATCTTTTACGGTGATCAGGCCGATGCAGCGGTAGGCTTCATCCACCACCAAAAGCTTCTCGATCCGGTATTTGTGCAAAAGCTGGCGGGCTTGTTCGGGCAGCACATCGGGCGAGACGGTGACGAGGTTTTCCCGCGTCATCAACTCAGATACTTTTTGCGTCGGGTCGGTCGCAAACCGCACATCCCGATTGGTGAGAATCCCCACCAGCCGGCCCGAGCTGCGCTCCACCACCGGCACGCCGCTGATCCGATGCGCAGCCATCAAAGCGCGCGCCTCTGCCAAGGTCTGATCGGGATGGATGGTCAGCGGGTTCACCACCATTCCTGATTCGAATTTTTTGACCTGGCGCACCTGTGCCGCTTGTTCGGCAATGCTCAGATTCTTGTGAATGACGCCGATGCCGCCGTGCTGCGCCAGCGCAATGGCCATCGCGCTCTCGGTCACCGTGTCCATGGCCGAGCCCACCAGCGGGATGTTCAGTCCAATCCGGCGGGTGAGCCTTGTGCTGGCATCGGTCTCGGTCGGCAGCACATTCGAATAGTTGGGCACCAGCAAGACATCGTCGAAAGCCAGCGCCTCGGGGATGCTCCCGTTGCTGATCTCGACTCGGGCGGCCTCGAACTTATGGGAAATCGGATTGTCGGGAGCCATGCGCAACCTTTCCGCTGCTATGGCGCGAGCAGATAAGCAGAAAGCGGTCTTGGCGCAAGCGCTCCTCGGACGGTGCAGCCTTTCATTTGTCAGGCGAGCGGCCGAAAACCTTGGGCAACGACGTAAATTTCCCGCGATTCCGGCCGGCTCGCCGGGGGCTTGGCATGTCGCACGCGGGCAAAATTTTTTTTCAGCCTGGCCAGCAGTTCTCCCTCCGTCCCGCCTTGCCAGACCTTCGCAAGAAACGCTCCGCCCGGGGCCAGAACGGAGAGCGCAAAAGCGGCGGCCGCCTCCGCCAAGGCGATGATGCGCAGATGATCGGTCGCGGCGTGTCCCGTCGCATTCGGCGCCATGTCGGAAAGCACGAGATCCGCGGGGCCTCCGAGCGCTGCGGCAATGCGCGTTTGCACGGCGGGATCGGTAAAATCGCCTTCGATGACGGTCACGCCCGGAATCGGGGCAATCGGCAAAAGGTCGACGGCAACCACGATGCCCGCCCCGCGGTTTCGGGCAACCTGGCTCCAGCCGCCCGGCGCCGCACCCAGATCCAGAACGCGCGCGCCGCGCTGCAGCAGACCAAAGCGCGCATCCAGCTCGATCAGCTTATAAGCGGCGCGAGAGCGCCATCCGCCGGCACGTGCCGCCTGTACGTAAGGGTCGTTGAGCTGGCGGGTAAGCCACCGCTGGGAGCTCGCCGAGCGGCCCTTGGCCGGTTTCAAGACGACGGAAACGGTGCGCCCGGCCAGCACATCCGGTTTCTTCCCGCCGGGTTTCTTCGGCATTTGGCTCATGCGCAACTTTCGTTTTCCAGCGAAAAACCGGGAGCGTTGCGGCGGGATCGCGCGCGCCGTGCGGATGCCATCATGCGCAACAGCATGCCTTCCCGTAGACCTCGATCGGCCACCACCGCGCGCGGCGTTTGCCAGAGCTTGAAAATAGCGGCGAGAATCGCGCAACCCGGCAGCACGAAGTCGGCTCGGTCGGCGCCCACACAAGGGTGGGCGGCGAGCCGCTCGGGGTCCAAGGCGGCAAGCCGCGCCAGGGCTTGCGTCACGTCGTTGTGCGAAAGCACCACCCCGTCGATTTGCGGGCGATGGTAACGGGGGAGGCCCAGCACCACCCCGGCAACGGTCGTGAGCGTTCCGCTGGTGCCCAAAAGCAGCACCCCGCCCAGTGCAATCTCGCGGGAGATGCAATGCACCTGTTCAAACGGCAACAACCGCGACTCGACCTCCGCAACCGCTGCCGCAAACGCCCCTTGGCCGAACGCCTGCGCTCCGAAGCGTTCCGCAAGGCTTGCCACCCCGAGCGGCAACGAGCAGTAGCCGACGAAGTGCGGCCGCTTCGGAGGCGGTGCCAGCCGCACCCAAATCAGCTCGGTAGAGCCGCCGCCAATGTCGAACAGCAGCGCGCGCCTTCCTCTCTCGCGCCAAAGTAGCGGCGTGCAGCCCTCCAAAGCGAGTTCGGCTTCCTCGCGCGGCGAGATCACCTCAAGCGCAATGCCGGTCTCCTTCCGGACGCGTTGCAAAAACGCCTCGCCGTTCCGGGCTTGTCTGACGGCTGCGGTTGCAACCGCGCGCATACCTGCCAGCTTGAAAGACCCAAGCTTTTCCGCACAGGCCGAAAGCGCGGCCACGGCACGGTCCATCGCCGCGGCGGAAAGTTCGCGCGTATGCAGCAGACCTTCGCCCAAGCGAACCGGGCGGCTGTAACTGTCCAGCACGCGAAAGCTGCTGCCGGTCGGCGTTGCGACCAGAAGCCGGCAATTGTTGGTGCCGAGATCGATAGCGGCGAAAACCGGCCCGGTGTGCTTGGCAGAGGCTGGTTGCGGAGAGGCGGTACGCTGAAACATGGCAGAACCTTGCACGGTTCTATGACGAAAACATTGTTCCAAAGCTTTCTACCCCTCGCAAGCTCCGGAGAGCTTGCCCTTGCGGGCGCACCCGCGCACAAACTTCTACACTCTGCTATATATTGCTATGCCGAGCCTCAAATGGCACCCTAAAGCTTTGCGTGGTGGCCCTAAACTTGCTCGAGTCTCCTATTCGCCCGTCTCGTGCGAATTTCTATTCCGGCAGCCCGCTCGATCGCGCGGTCGAACGGCGTGACGATGATGCATGGATTGCCGCGGCTCTCGAGAATGCCGCAAGTTTGTTCGTGCCGGTCTGGCGCGGACGGCACCTCGCGCGGTTGGACGCTCAGGGGAACCCGCAGGCGGTCTTTCTGAGGGCTGACGAGGCAGAGGCCCTCCGCGCCGATGCGCAGGCCTGGGTCTTTCTCGGCCTGTTGGAGGGAAAGGCCTGTTTTGCCTTGGAAATCGGCGGGGAAGATCCCCTCGCATTCTTGCCGGAAGGAAGTGGCGCGTTCGAAGACCTGCGCAACCTCGCGGGCACCTTGCCGGCTCCGGAGGCTGCCGTGCTCGCCCATGCGCGCGCGATGATGCATTGGCGCGCGCGGCACCGCTTCTGCGGCGTGTGCGGCCATCCCTGCGCGCCGCGCAGCGCAGGCCATATCATGGCCTGCACGCACTGCGGAACCGAGCATTTTCCCCGCACCGACCCGGCGGTCATCATGCTGGTGGTGCGGGGCAAGCGGGCGCTGCTCGGCCATTCGCACCGGTTCCCGCGTCTCAACATGTATTCCACCTTGGCCGGTTTCGTCGAACCCGGCGAAACCTTAGAGGAAGCGGTCGCGCGGGAGGTATGGGAGGAAACCGGTGTGCGCGTCGGGCGCGTGTTCTATCATTCCAGCCAACCCTGGCCGTTTCCTGCCTCCATCATGCTCGGCTTCTATGCCGAGGGGCTGACCGAGGAGATCCGCATCGATCCCCAGGAACTCCGCGATGCGCGCTGGTTCACGCGCGAAGAGCTCCGCAACCACAAGGCTTTGGGCTTCGCGTTGCCGCGCGGCGATTCCATCGCGCGTCGGCTGATCGAGGACTGGCTCGCCGCCGGCTGAACCGATCTTCAACGCTCTTGGCGAATCAGTCGCCGCACGCCGCCAGCGCCATCTCCAGGTCGCGGATGAGATCCTCCGCGCTTTCCAACCCGATCGAAAGCCGCACCACGTCCGGCCCTGCGCCGGCCGCGATCTGCTGCTCTTCGGTCAGCTGGCGGTGCGTCGTGGAAGCCGGATGCAAAATCAGGCTTCTCGTGTCGCCGATATTGGCGAGGTGCGAAAACAGCCGCACGCTTTCCACAAGCTTGACCCCCGCCGCGTAGCCGCCTTTCACGCCGAAGGTGAAGACCGCGCCGGGGCCTCGAGGCATGTATTTTTGCGCCAACGCGTAAAACGGGCTTGATTTCAGCCCCGCATAGGAGACCCAGGCCACCTTGGGGTGGGCCTCGAGAAATTCCGCCACTTTTTGGGAATTCTGCACATGCCGCTCCATGCGCACCGGCAGTGTTTCGATGCCGGTGATGGTAAGGAACGCGTTCATGGGCGCCATGGTTGGGCCGAAATCACGCAGCGCCACCGCGCGCGCCTTTGTGGTGAAGGCGAAATCGCCGAAATTTTCGAAAAAGCGCAACCCATGATAAGCGGGTTCGGGTTCGGTGAGTGAAGGAAACCGCCCGCCCTGTGACCAGTCAAACTTCCCGGATTCCACCAACACCCCGCCCAAGGCATGACCGTGGCCGGAAAGGAACTTGGTGGTGGAGTGCACGACGAGGTCCGCTCCCCACTCGATCGGGCGGCAGAGATAGGGCGAGGCCAGCGTGTTGTCGACAATCAGCGGAATGCCGGCGTCATGCGCAATCTTGGCGATGGCTTCGAGATCGACGACAATCCCGCCCGGATTGGCCAGGCTCTCGACGAAAATCGCCTTGCAGCGCGGGGTCAGCGCGCGGGCGAAATTCTCCGGCTCGCGGGGGTCCACAAAATGGCATGTCCAGCCAAGCCGTGGGAAAGAGCGGCCGAACTGCGTCAGCGACCCGCCATAAAGATTGCGCGAGGCGACAAACTCATCGCCTGGCTCAAGCAGGGTGAAAAACGCGAGAAACTGCGCCGCATGGCCGGAAGCTGCGGCAACCGCCGCGCGCCCGCCTTCGAGATTCGCCACCCGCTCTTCCAGCACCGCCACCGTCGGGTTGGTAAGGCGGGAATAAATGTAGCCGAAATTGTGCAGGTTAAACAAAGAGGCGGCGTGGTCCACATCCTTAAAAACATAGGACGTGGTTTGATAAATCGGTGTGGAACGCGCGCCGGTGGTGGGGTCGGGCGCCGCACCCGCATGAATCGCCCGGGTTTCAAACCCATAGGTGATATTATGTTCCGGCAGGGGCTGCGTGCGGGTTGCCGTCTCCGTCGGGGCTTCGGGCGGGCGGTTGCGCACCAGGCCCGAATCCACCCCGCTCCAGGACAGCTCTCCGGCGAGACGGCCGTATTCGATCTTGGGGCAGCGGTTCATCACCACCTCAAGCCCCGCGGCTTCCGCCCGAGCGGCGGCGGCGTCATTGCGCACGCCAAGCTGCATCCAGAGCACTTTCGCTCCGATGGCAATGGCATCATCGACAATGGGGTCGACCTGATCGGAGGCGCGGAAAATCTCCACCATATCCACCGGCTCGGGAATTTCGCGGAGATTGGCATAAACCCGTTCGCCGAGAAGCACCTCCCCGGCAAGGCCCGGGTTCACGGGGATCACGCGATAGCCTTTGCTTTGCAGGTATTTCATCACGAAATAACTCGGCCGGTTCCAATTGGCCGAGGCGCCGACGAGGGCGATCACGCGCACCGTGCTCAAAATTCGGCGCAGTTTGGCATCGGAATAGGGAATGGGCGCTAATGTGGTCATGGTCTTGCCTGAAGCTGTTTCGCAATCTTTGCGACCGGCGTTACCGCTTGGCAAGCACAAGCATAGGACGGGCTGCGGTGCAACCCGTCCCGTTCCTTGGACGATCCGATCACGCGCCCGGCTGTGAAGACTTCGTTCGGCCGATCTCAACCCGCCAAACTTCCGGACCCTGTTCCAAGTAACGCCACGAAAATGCGCCCTTGTGCTCGTAATCAAACTGATAATACAGCGGCTTGGGGTCGTGATCATTGACCAGCACGAAAGACTCACCAACCCCGAGTTGGTCATACGTCTCGAAAATCTTCTGATGCCGTGCTGCTGGAACGAGCGCGCGCACATCTAGAATTTTGGCTTCAGCCATGAGAACTCTCCTTTTCTGCTTGAGAAGATGATCGGAAGTGCACAAGACCGTGCAGTGCCGCGTTCAAGCGCTCCGCCTCGTGCGGAAGCTCTCGGCGGAGCTTGGCCCAGCCTTCAGCCGCAAGCCGGCAGGCTTCCTCGGCTTTGCCGCTCTTTGCCAAAGCCACGAGCGCGGTCACGAAAAGCCGGTTGAGCACGGCAACAGGCGTGCTTTCGGGCTCCGGGTTTTCCGCCATTCGCAATCATTCCTCGCGAATTCGGAAATGCGCCTTCGCGACGGGAGACATCATGCGCGGCGACCATGGCGGGTCCCACACCACATCGACGAAAACCCCCGTGATCCCGTCTTCTTGCGCCAGACGCTCTTCCACACCCGAGACAATGAAGCCCTGCGCGGGGCAGCCTGGTGTTGTCATGGTCATCCGTATGTCGACCACGCGGCCGTCGATGTTCACGTCGTAAACCAGGCCGAGATCGACGATGTTGAAGCCGAGCTCGGGGTCGATCACGTCGTGGAGTGCTTCCCGAACGCTGGCTTCGGTGGGCAGCGGCGCATCCTCGCGCATCGGCTTAACCCCCACGCCGAATCAGGAGCCGAAACGCGCCGTCATCGCGTTGCTCGACCATGATTGCAGCCCCGCGCGCCTCGAGCTCGGGATAAAGAAACACAGGGTTGCGCTCGTTGATCGCCTCCAGAACTTCACCGGGGCCGAGCTGTTCCAGCGTTTGCAAAATGCGGATCATGGGCTCCGGCGGCATCAGTCCGCGGTTATCCAGCATTGTCTTGGGTTTTGGCCAATCAGGGCGGGCAACGGGTGCGGGGTTTTTGGCATCGGGCTGCCGCTTCGGTGCTTCGTTCGCCGGCGCTTGACCGGGCGTGAACAGAATTTCCCATTCCCCTTCGCCGTGATGCGATGCCACGTGCCCGAAACCCTTCCGTCCGAGCACGTGGTAAAGGGGAATCGGCTCGAATGTGGTCAACAAGCGCAGCGGTTGGCCCGGCGCAAGCTTGCCGACCGCCTCGAGAATTTTGGGCAGCGGTTCGCCGCCGCGGCGGAGCTCGTCCCGAACATCGAGCGTCAATGGCGCGAGCGTGGTCATGTTCAACCTCTTTCACGGTTGGGGAAGATGGAAGGGAGAACCGGGAAGCGGCGCGGGCTGCGGCGTTTGCGCGTAATGCCCATGCCAGGCGCGCCGGTATTCGCGCGCGAGCAGGACGGTCGCGGCAAGGCTTACCGCCATCGCGCCGCGCAGAAGTAAGGCAAGACCGAACCAAGCCGCGGCAGCGCCGACGGCGATTGCCGCAAAATACGCAAGAAAGAAATATCGTGCGGATCTTTCATTCACCAGGTCCTGCACACGCGGCACCGGGCCTCGGCCGAGCCGGCGCCCGAAGCGCGCGAGCCAGGCAAGGAAGGGGATGATTTTATAAAGCTGCGAAAGGCCAAGCCCGGAAAGCCAGCCGAACAGCACGAGAAAGAGCAGCCCCGGCGCAGCGCGGCTCCAGCCGTAAGAGAGGCCGGCCGCGAGCGCCAAAACCAAGGCGATGCCAAGGCTGGTAAAGGCGCCGATCGCGGCCTGGTTGTGCAGCTCGATCTGCCGGCGCTTGCGGTCACGATAAAGCCGCGCAATGTCGGTCACGTAGAGGAGGATCGCCAAGCCGATCGCCACTTGCCCGATGAGTTTGATGGCCTCAAGGCTGCCCAAAAGCGCCGCGGCAAATCCGAAGACGGCGGTTCCGAACACGGCGTCGCCCCACGCGCCGCGCTCGTGCGGGGCCAACATGAACATGGGCAGAAGCTCGTAAGAGACGCCGATTGCGGTCAGTGTGAACCAGCCGCCGAGCCCGGCCAAAACATGATCGGCCAAGCCATTTGCCAGCATCGGCCCGAGCGCTTGCGCCGCAGCCGGCACCGTCAGCGCCAGCGCGAAAGCAAGACCGAGGCTGATGGTCAGCAACAGCAGCGCCAGCCCGGCAATGATAAAACGTGCGCTGAGCGGCAGCGGGCGCTTGCGCGCCAGCGGCACGGCAAGGTTCAGAATTCCCGCCAACGTCCCGATCACCACCAAGCCGCCTCCTCCGGGAAGGAGCGGCTCAAACGGGGTGCCCAAGAGGAAAAACCCCAAAACCATCCCGGCAAGGCCGAGCTCTATGAATGACAACGTTGCCAGCGAAAGGCGCTGGCTGAAGAGCGGGCTGTTGGTCACAACCGGCACGAATTGAAACAGCGCGCCGAACATCAAGAGCGTCATCCAGCCGATCGTGAGCAGATGCACCACTGCCAGAGTCGGCGCAGCCAATTCCGCTACGCCGGCCCATCGCACGCCTGCCACCACAAGCGCCTGCGCCAAGGCGAAATTGCCCAAGGCACAGGCGAAAATTGCAGGCGTCCAGCGCGAGATCCGGTCTGTAGCGGTCGGCGTGAGCATGTGGTCGGCTCGATGCGGGTGGCTGAGAAAGGTATAGAACTAGTATATCTTTATAAGTCGAAGGTGCCAGCCTGGCAAGTCTTTTTTGGGGACGGGGATCCTTCTCCGGTGCGGAGGTTTTGGCGACGTGCCGGCCATGGCAAGGGCATTCACGTCGAATTAAGCCCAATCTGGCAGGCTAGGCGGAGAGGCAGGCAAGAGCAGCGTGCCTCTTCCTGTTGCCACTTAGCCCGATCGCGGAAATACATGTCCAATCTTGTTCTGGAACTGCGCCAAGGAGAGATGATGATCGTCAACGGTGCCGCGATTCGCTTCCGAACCAAGTCTCGGATCGAACTTGTGGCGCATGCGCGGTTTCTTTTTGGCAAGCAGATCATGCGGCCGGAGGAAGCTTGCAGCCCGGCGCGGCGCATTTATTTCGCTCTGCAAATGGCCTATATCGGTAATGAAGAGGAACGTCAGCTTGGCTTGGAAAACGCGCGAACCTTCATTGCCGAGTTCAAAGCGGCCACCACCTCCGCCCTTGCCAGGGAAATTCTCGACCGGGCGCTTGCGGCCGCCGAGGCCGATGACGGCTACCAGGCATTGCGTCTGGCCCGGCGCATCATCCGCCATGAAGATGCGGTCTTGGGAACGCCGTCGCGGGCGAGCGCAGCAGAAGTTGGTGGGTGAAATACCGAGTGCGTTGGGCCGGACTTGTCACAAAGCGCGGAAGGCGCCGAACCCGGCGGGCAAAGCAAGGGCGGACAGGCCCGCATTTGGCCGGCATTGTGCGCCGCGCCTTACCCCAAAAGCGAAAGCATTTGGCCTAAGCCGCCGTTCCCGGTGTTGTTCGGCTGAAACAACGCAAGCACGCCCGTGGGGCTGGGGGCGGGCGGCGGATTCTCCTGTGTCAGAGCCAAATACTGCTCGACATACTTTTGTATATAGGCCGGGTTCTTGAACTTGCTGAGATCCACGGCCTTGCCGAGAATAGCGACTTGTTGATTGAAGTCGAGCAAGCCGAACTGCTGCGGCTGATTGGTCACCGTTTCGACCACGTTCAGCAAGGTAGGATCCGCCATGAGCTGATCGATGGAGGTGATATTGCGGATGGTGCGCGTGAAATAAAGCGCCTGTTGCATCCCCGGGATTTGGTTGCCCTCGTTCTGCTCGAACTGATTAAGCTGATACTGGCTGATAATGGTCTGGATGGTTTTCGGGTCCGAGAGCGGCGGCGGGTTCCAACGCGAGAGAAACTGCGCAAAGCGCAAATAAAGCGGGTTGGCGGATTGCTGGGCAAGCGATGTCGGATCGGCGGGGTTTTGCGTCATCAGGTCTTTCAGGATGCCGGTTTCGGTGATCGCCGAACTCATGCCGAACGCACCGAGCACCACCTCGAGCGCGCGGTAATTGCGAAGCAGGGCTTGCGGCGAGGTCAGCTTTGGCGCAACGCTCTGGAAATAAGCAATATTGCTTTGCGTGGTGGTATCCGTTTTCTCAACGCGATTGGCGTACTGCTGCTCGTTTTTCTCGATGGCGAGATAAACGGGAATGGGCGGCAAGCCTCCGATGCCGGACATGGAACCTCCTCCTCATCGCATTCTTTTTACCGGCTCGGGCTAAACGGGAAGTTAAGCTTTTCCCGCCATAGTCGCGCAAGCCGGCCAAAATGTCGGGTGACTTCTCTATTTCGGGAGAACTTCCCATGTCTTTCTCGGTCAATACGAATCTCGCTGCCTTGACGGCTCTGCAAGTGCTGAACGCTACCGAGCAGCAGTTGAATCAGACGCAAAACGTGATCTCAACCGGGCAGAGTGTGTCCACGGCACAAGACAATCCGGCGATTTACGCGATCGCGCAGACCATGAACGCGAATATCGCCGGGCTTTCTGCGGTGCAAAGCGATCTTGCCTTTGCACAGTCGGTGCTGACCACAGCGAGCAACGCCTCCACGCAGATCTCCAGCCAACTTGCCTACCTGCAGCAAACCGTCACGCAAGGTGAGCAGACCGGCATCAGCGCTCAGACCATTGACGGTCAAATCAATAACATCCTGAATAACATCAACGCGTTCGCCAATAACGCGACGTTCAATGGTGTAAATCTGCTGGCAACCACGGCAACCCCGGGCGTGCAGCAGACCAGCCTCAGTGTTGTTGACTCGATCAATGACACCAATCCCGTGACCGTCAATTCCCAGATCACGGGAGGGAATGCCAACATCGTGCAACAGCTTGGGCTTTCCAATCTCTCCGTCGCGTCAACCGGAATACAAGTCAGCTTCAGCAGCACCTACACGCCAGCAGCCGGGGATTATTTGCAACTCTCCAACGGAACGAACAACTGGGTGTTTGAGTTCCAAACCTCGGGAAGCGCACCCTTGGCTGCGCCGAGCGGCTACGTCATCGGCGCCAACGGAAGCGGGGGCACCAATTATCTCGTCAACGTGACGGTTGCGAGTACCGCCTCGCCCATGCAGTATATTGGCGCTTTGATCACCTCACTGCAGCAGCAAGGTTTCGGCGCTTCGCTGGATAATAGCGGAAATCTGACCATCACCGGCAACAACATCTCGTATCTCAATGCCGCTGGCACGGCACAGATTTCGGGGTTTGTCAAAACCGGCACGGCCTACTCGGCGACGATTGCCACCCAGGAAACGGGTACAACGGCAAGTGGGCTCGCCGCGGGCCAGGGTGCGCTCACTTTGGTGCAGAATGCCATCAGCATCATGAACAACATCGCGGCAACTATCGGTTCCGCGCAGCAGGAAGTAACAGGGCTGCAAAATTTCGCTTCGTCGCTCAGCAGCGCTCTTACTGAAGGCGTCGGCGCACTGACCGATGCGAACATGGCTGCGGAAAGCGCCCAGCTTGCCTCGTTGCAAACCAAGCAGCAACTGGGCATTCAGTCGCTCTCCATGGCCAACGCACGGCCGCAATTGATGTTGCAACTCTTCCGGTAAACACAAACAGTGAAGGTGGCCGGGACATAATCCCGACCACCTTCTTTTCATACCTCTTGACGAGCAGGGACCATATTCGTTCATGACAGCGCACCAGGAAGAAACAGTGCGAAAGACAACGCCGTTAAGCAATCTTCCTAACCCGACCGCATCCGGTATTGCGCAATACGAAAATGCCAGCGCGATATCGGGAAAGCCCCAAGAGAACGAAATTCTGGCCTTCAGCATCGTGACTTCCCAATTGGCCGCGGCAAACTCCGAAAAAGAGCGTATCCGGGCGCTGCATCGCAACACCAAACTCTGGGCGTTTATCCTGCAAGATATCGCACTCAGCTCTAACAAATTGCCGGAAGATTTGAAAAAACAAATCGCTCAGCTCGGCGCCTGGGCCATGCGCTACAGCACCAATGCCATTGCGCAACGCCTTCCTCTTGAGCCGCTCATTGCGGTGAACCGCAACATTATCGAAGGGCTTAGAGACCAACTCGCGCGGGTGCAGAATCTTCCGAGGTCAGAAGCAGCTCAAAAACGTACCCCAGACTCGCCGAAACCGAGCAGCCCTGAGCGTCACCACCAAGGACTTGTGCGGCCGGTGGTCGCATAATCCCAACACGTTCCCAATTCGCGCACCCGCGCCCGAGATCGGCGCGCAATATGGCTCAGCGTGCAGCGCCCCGTTCAGTCAAAACCGAGAAAACCGGGCGCTTCCGCAATCGGCCGTGCCGCGCGCAGCGCCGCCACATCAGGCACCGGGCGCGCCGTGCGTGCATCCCCCGCAAGCGCCGCTTCCAATGCAGCGGCCACCGCCAACACCAACGCATCGCCGCCCCGCGGCCCGACAATCTGCAACCCGAACGGCATGCCGTGCCGATCCCGCCCCACAGGGAGCGAGAGCGCCGGGTGGCCCACCAAACTCACCGCGTAGGCGAGGGCGAGCCAATGGAAATACGTCTTGGTGGCCTTGCCGTCGATTTCACGCGGGTAAAGCTCGCGCCAGGAGCGGGGGCTGATGGTAATGGCGGGGGACAAAAGAATGTCGAAGCGCTCGAAAAAAGCCTGCCAGCGCCGATAAATCACGGTCTGCATGGCCTCCGCGCGGGCAATCTGCTCTGCTGTCAGAGATAGACCCTCTTCCACATTGGCGCGCACATTGGGCCCCACCAAATCCGGGTGCGCGCGCACGCGATCCGCGTGGGCGGCAACAAAGGCGACCGCGCGCAGCGTGCCGAACGTTTCATCCGTGCCGGAACAATCCGGGTGCGCGTCCTCCGCGCGGCCGAACAATCCGCGGATCAGTGCTGTCTTTTCCGCAAACACCTCGGCGATATGGCGTTCCGTGGGCGCAAAGCCGAAATCGGGGGTCAGCGCCACACGCAGCCCGGCGAGATCGATCGGCGCCGGGGCGGCAAACTCCTCGGCCTTCCGCAACCTTCGCCCATGCACGGTGTAAGCAAGCGGATCACTCCCCGCCTCACTCGCCATGGCCGAAAGCAGCAGGCAAAGATCCGGCACCGAGCGCGCCATCGGCCCCAAGACCGAAAGCGGCGAGTAGCCCAGCACGCGCATTTCGTTCGGAACCAGGCCCGGAGAGGGGCGAAAACCCACCACCCCACAAAACGCCGCCGGGTTGCGGAGACTCCCGCCCATATCAGATCCGGTGGCCAAAGGCACCATCCCGCAGGCCAACGCCACGGCAGAACCGCCGGAAGAACCGGCCGCGGATTTCTCCGGGTCAAACGGGTTGCCGGTGGCACCGTAGACCGCATTGCGCGTATTCGCTCCCGCCCCCCATTCGGGCGTGTTGGTTTTGCCGAGAACGATTCCGCCGGCGGCGCGAATGGCAGCCACCGCGCGCTGGTCTGCCTTCGGCACATGATCGCGATAGAGCGGGCTGCCGTAAGTGGTGCGCAGCCCGGCTGTATCTTCCAAATCTTTCACCCCGACCGGCAAGCCATGCAAAGGGCCAAGAGCTTCCCCGCGCATCACCGCTTGCTCTGCCGCCCGGGCGGCGGTCCGGGCCCGCTCAAAATCGCGCGCCACCACGGCATTCACAGCGTGGTCCACTACCTCGATCCGAGCGATACAGCTTTCCACCAACTCCACCGGCGAAAGCGCTTTGCGCCCGATCAGAGCGCGTGCCGTCACGGCGGAAAGATCGCAAGCCTCTCCCATTGCTCAATACCCCGCTGCCATGCCGTCCTTACGCGGGTCAGACGCCCCGATCAGGCAACCCCGCCTACGGTCAATGAAAATTGCTTGTCCGCCGCCGAGCGGGCGGTCCGCAACGACGAGCTCATGACCAAGCCGGGCAAGCCCGGAGGCGAGTTCGCCCGGAATTCCGCGCTCGATCTCCACCTGGCCTTGCAAGGGCAAGACGCGCGGAAGATCCAGTGCCTCCTGCAAATCCAGCCCGAATTCCAGAAAATTGGTCAGAAACCAGGATTGACCCATGGGTTGGTAATGCCCCCCCATGACGCCGAAGGGCATCACCACTTGGCCTTTCTCGGTCAGCATTCCCGGAATGATCGTGTGCATCGGCCGTTTTCTGGGCGCAATCACATTCGGGTGCCCCCGATGCAAGCGGAAAGAAAAGCCGCGATTGTGCAGCATCACCCCCGAACGTTCGGCCAATATACCCGAACCGAAGGAGTGGAACAGCGAATTGATAAAGCTGCACGCATTGCCATCCCGGTCTACCACGCAAAGATAAACCGTATCGCGATGTTGCGGCAGCTCGGCTTCGCCCGGCGGCGGCAGCGCCTGAGCGGCACGCTCGTCGGAAATCAGGCGCCTCAGTCCCGCGAGATAAGCGGGATCCAACAGCCGCGCCACGGGCACCTCCACCTGCGCGGGATCGGCCAAAAAGGCGTCGCGGTCCCGATACACCAGCCGTGCGGCCTCGATATGCCGGTGCACGCGCGTGAGACTCAGCGGCCCGCCGGGCGGCGTCTCAAACCCGCCCAGAATGCCAAGCAGCATCAGCACCAACAGGCCGGAGCCGTTCGGTGGACACTCCCAAACCTCATAACCCCGCCAGCTTGTGTGGATGGGGCGCACGAATTCGGCTCCGTGCAGCCCTGCGGCGAAATCCTCCTCGGTCTGCAACCCGCCGCGGGCGCGCAGCGTCGCCACCATATCGGCGGCAATCGGCCCTTCGTAGAAGGCTTTCGCCCCCTCGCGGGCAATGGCGCGCAGCGTATTGGCCAAGGCCGGCTGGCGGAAACGATCGCCCGGCGCCGGCGCCCGCCCGTTCGGCAAGAACGCATGCGCCCCGGTTGCGCGCAGTTTCTCGGCCACTTCCTCCCAGTCGTGCGCCACCCTGGGATGCACCGGAAACCCGTCCTCGGCGTAGCGGATGGCCGGCTGCAGCAGCTCATCCAAGCCCTTGCGGCCGTGTGCCCGGAGCAATGTCTCCCACGCGGAGATCGCCCCGGGAACGGTCACCGTGTGCGGCGAAGTCACGTCAAAAGCCGAGATGCCGAGGCGCTCGAACTGCTCCAGACTCGCCGCCGCCGGCGCACGGCCGGAGCCGTTCAGAGCCACGATCTCCCCGCTCTTCGCCGGCGCATAAAGACAGAAGCAATCGCCTCCGATCCCGGTCGATTGCGGCTCGATCACGGCGAGCACCGCCGCTGCCGCCACGGCGGCATCCACCGCATTCCCGCCCGCGCGCAGCACATCGAGCGCCACCAGGGTGGCCGCCGGCATGGACGTCGCCGCCATGGCCTCGGTGCCATATACGGGGCTGCGACCCGGAAAGTGGAAATCACGCATCAGCAAGGCTCCTTTATCGCCGGTATTCGCATCTCCCCGGCCCGGCGCATCTGCACTCTAGACCGGATCCCAGGCAAACACATCCCCGCTGCGGTCAAGCGGGACGAATGCCCCGCGCAGAGCCGGCAACGCATGTTCCGCAATCCGCTCGGGCGTCCAGCCCTCGCTGTGATGAATGCCGCGCACAGGGCGGCTTTGGCTCATCAGGAAAATTTCGTTGTGGCGGGTGGCGAAAATCTGCCCGGTCACCTCCCGCGCGGCATCAGATGCCAAAAACACCGCCATCGGCGCGTTTTTATCGGGGGTCATTTGCTGCAGCTTCGCCACACGGGCCTTCTCTTCCTCCGTCTCGGCCGGAATGGAGCTGGTCATGCGGCTCCAGGCAAACGGGGCGATGCAATTGGAACGCACATTGTAGCGCTTCATATCCAGCGCGATCGATTTGGAAAGCGCGGTAATTCCCAGCTTCGCCGCGGCGTAATTCGCCTGGCCGAAATTGCCGATCAATCCGGAGGTGCTCGTCATATGCACATAGGCGCCGCTTTCCTGGCGGCGGAAATGCTCGGCGGCCGCGCGGCTGACAAAAAAGCTTCCGTTCAGATGCACATTGATCACCGCCAGCCAATCTTCCGGCGACATTTTGTGAAAAATCGCATCCCGCAGAATGCCGGCGTTGTTCACCACAATGTCGATCCGCCCGAAGGCATCGAGCGCGGTGGCGATAATGCGCTGGGCCGAGGGCCACTCCGCGACCGAATCGGTGTTGATCACCGCCTCGCCGCCGCGCTGCAGGATAATCCCCCGCGTCTGCTCGGCCGGCGTGGCAGACGCCCCCTCGCCGCCGAGCGAAGCGCCCACGTCATTGATCACCACTTTCGCTCCCGCCAATGCCATGGCGATTGCGATTTCCCGGCCAATCCCTCCGCCGGCCCCGGTCACGACCGCGACTTTGCCTTCAAGCATTGCTTGCCCTGCCATCTCCGCCTCCGTTCACCCTGATTCGTGCTAAGAGGAGAGGCTGGCGAAGCGGAACGGATCTGGCAAGGGCACCCGCCCACCTGCCGGCTTCCCAGGGCCGAGCTCAGTGTGAAAGCAGGTGATTGCGGTCGCCGAGCAGCGCCGCCAGCACGGGTTCGATGGCCGCGGCCATCCGGGCCTGGCCCTCGGCGGAGGGATGCAACGCCGGCCGCGGCGGCTTGAGCTCAGGATCAAGATAAAGGCTCTCCGCCACCCGCCCATCCCTGAGGAAAACGGCGCTGAGATCGACAAACTTCACCGCCGGGTCGTGCGCGTAGACTTGGCCGAGAGCGGCGTTGACCTGCGCGCGCTTGCGCTCGACCTCCTCGCCCCGCCCGCTCGGAAGGATGCCGAGCAGCAGAATTTTGGTGGTTGGCAGACGCTTGCGGAGAGCCTCCACATCGGCGCGGATACCGGCCAGGGTGTCTTCGGCGGACCAACGCAGCCGTCCGAAGTTGTTGGCCCCGATCAGCACGACCGCCACCTTGGGCGCGATTCCGTCTGCCTCTCCATGCTCGATCCGCCAGAGCAGATTGGCGGTGGTATCGCCCGTAAACCCGAGGTTCACGGCATGCCGATCCCCATAAAAGCGGCGCCAAATCGGGGCATAATCGGCGGTCGGGTCGGTGCTGGAACGCTCGTAATTCTGGGTGATGGAATCGCCGTAAAAAACCAGCGCCGGCTTCTCTTTGCGGAGCTCCGCCGCTTTTGCGGCAAAGCGCGCGTGCCACCACGGCAGGTCAAGCCGGGCGATGGGCGTGGCCGCAAGCACCACGCGGGGCCTTTCCGCCCATGCCTCAGAAAGGCCGAGCACAAGCGCCAAGATCAGAGAAATTCCCGCGCGGCCGATCATCCGATCATCGAAGCCCCAAATAAAGCGCGGCCGCGAGCCCGACGCCGATGCAGTAATAGGCAAACGGGTTCAGCGCCCATTCGTCATGCCGGCGGAAATAGCGCATCAGGAAGGCGGTTGCGGCCAGGGCGGTGGCTCCCGCGGCCAGGGCGGAAAAAGCGGCAAGTTGAAAGACCCCCGGTGCCATGTCGGCTTTCAGCAGCTTCGGCACCTCAAGCACGGTTGCCGCCAAAATAATCGGCGTGGCGATCAAAAACGAAAAATGCGCCGCGCCTTCGTGGTCGATCCCGCGCAGCAACCCGCCCACGATGGTCGCCCCGGAGCGCGAAATACCGGGGATCAGCGCCGTGCATTGCCAGAGCCCGATGCAGAGCGCATCGAGGGCGGTTACATCCGCCAGCGGCCGGTGCGTATGCGCGCGCAGCCGTTCGCCGAACAGCAAGAGGGCACCGTTGAAAACCAGCACAATCGCTGCCGTCGGCGCCGATGCAAACAAACCTCGCAGCCATTTTTCCAAAAGGAACCCGACGATGAGACCCGGAATGGTCGCCACCACGATCAGGGCGAAAAGCCGGCGGCTTGCCCGCACGTCATCGGCACCGGCAAAGCCCAACACGCCTTGCGCCAAGCCCAGCCAATCGCGCCAGAAATAGAGAATCAACGCGCTCGCCGTGCCGAGGTGCAGCATCACCAGAAACGGCAGAAAAGCAGGGTCGTGTTGATCCAGATGCCAGTTCAGCACGGCCGGCAAGACCACGGCATGGCCCAGGCTGCTGACCGGGAACAATTCCGTCGCCCCCTGCAAAACGGCGATCCCGAAAGCTTCCAGTGCTCCCATGTCGCGCGCATCTCCTGTCATGAAAAGGCCCGGGTTCTTTGCCGAAACGTGCGGGCTTGGCAAGCCTGCATAAGGCCTTGATAAAAGCTTTTCCTCTTCCAGGTCGAACGGGCATGACACTCGAACAATTGCGCATTTTTGTGGCCGTGGCCGAGCGCGAGCACGTCACCCGCGCCGCCGAGGCGTTGCATCTCACGCAGTCGGCCGTCAGCGCGGCCATTCAGGCGTTGGAGCGGCGCCACGATACCCGCCTCCTTGATCGTGTCGGGCGGAATGTGGTGCTCACCGAGGCCGGGCGGGTGTTTCTTGCGGAAGCCCGCGCCGTGCTTGCCCGGGCCGAAGCCGCCGAGCTTGCGTTGGCGGAGCTTGCCGGCCTCAAGCGGGGGCGGCTGTCGGTGCATGCAAGCCAGACGATTGCGGCGTATTGGCTGCCGGCGCATCTGGTCCGGTTTCGCCAGTCCTGGCCAGGCGTGGAGCTCCGGGTTCGGGTAGGCAATACCGCCGCGGTGGCTGGCGCGGTGGCGGCGGGCGAAGTGGAGCTTGGGTTTGTCGAGGGTTCGGTTGATGACCCTTCGCTGCGCACCATTCCGCTCACCAGTGACCGGCTCTTGCTGGTGGCCGCGCCGAGCCATCCTTGGGCGCAGCGCGAGAGCCTCGGCATCCAAGAGCTTGCCGAAGCGGCCTGGGTGATGCGCGAGCCCGGCTCCGGCACGCGCTCCGAGCTGGAAGAAGCCTTGCAAAAAGCCGGTCTCGCGCCGTCCGCGCTCACCGTGGTGTTGGAGCTTCCCGCCAATGAAGCCGTGCGTCGTGCGGTGGAACTCGGCGCGGGGGTTGCCGCGCTGTCCGAGCATGTCCTGACCGATAGCTTGGCGGGAGGCCGGCTGGTTCGGCTGCCCTATGCGCTTCCCGCGCGTGCCTACAGCGTGGTGCGGCATCGCGAACGCCGCCTCTCGCACGCCGCTCAGGCGCTGCTGGATCTGATTGCCGAGCGGCCGGAGCCGCCGGAGCTTGTCGGCGCCGTTTTGCAGAGGGATTCGTAAACCGAAAGCGTCTGCCGGCAGACAATTTCCGAGGCAAAGCACGTCTCGGCAAGCCGGCGTCCTTCGGCCCCGAAACGGATTCGCATCTCTCGATCTTGAATAACCGTGGCCAGCGCCTCGGCCAGAGCGAGGGCATCGCGCGGAGGAACCAAAAGCCCATTCAGCCCAGGGCGTACCGCCTCGCGACAGCCCGGCACGTCGGTGGCCACCACCGCCCGCCCGGCCGCGAGCGCCTCCAGCAGCGCTTTCGGCAGGCCCTCGCGGTAGGAAGGCAGGCAGACAATATGGGCCTCGGCCAAAAGCTCCGGGATGTTGCTCCGATTGCCAAGCCAACGCACGGCACCCTCGGCGTCCATGGCGCGGAGTTCCGCTTCGGTCAGCGTGCTGCGGCTTGCCGGATCGGGCGCCCCGACAAGCCAAAATTCCGCCTTTAGCCCCCTCTCGCGAAGAAGCCGGGCCGCGGCGACAAATTCGCGCACGCCTTTTTCCGGCACCATCCGCGCCACCAACAGCACCCGAACCGTCCCTTCCGGTTCGGGCACGGGGCGAAAGCGCTCGAGTTCCACCCCCGCGCCGCGGATCAGCACACTCGCTTCGGGCTTGACCACGCCGGCGCGGATGAACTCGGCTTGATCGTCCGGGTTTTCGAAAATCACGCGCCCCGTGGTGTTGCGAAGGGCAAGGCGCAGCAGCAGTCGAAGAACCGGGCGAAGCAAACGCGCGAGAGGGGCTTCGGAAGCGAACACAAACCCCATGCCCACAGGCGCGTTCACAACGCCTCGCACGCCCGCGAGCCGCGCCGCTATGCTGCCATAGACCACAGGCTTCAACGCGACATGATGGACAAGGTCCGGACGGATGCGCCGATATGCCGCAAGCAGGCGCAACAGCGTGGCGAGCTCGGAAAACACCCCCAAGGAGGCACGCTCAAACGGCACATCCACCACTTCGATGCCCTCAGCGCGAAGTGCCTCGGCGGCATCGCCGGCGCGGGTCAGCAGCCAGACCTGCCATCCGGCTTTCTGCGCCGCACGCGCGCGGTTCAGAAAATGCGAGGCAAAAAACCAATCGGCCGCGACGACAAACACCAGCTTTCCGCGCCGGAGAGGCTGCGCTGGCAAGCTTTGTCCCAAGCGGGGGATCGGAATTCTCCTCGCGAGAGGAACGGGTCGGCTTTAGAGCGTCTTGAGGAAATCGGCGAGCCGTTGCGCCGCCTCGGCCTTATCAATCCGTTCCAAAGCCGCAAGCTCGGCCGCCAGGCGATCCATCGCCGCCTCGAAGATTTGCCGCTCGGAGAAGCTTTGATCCGGCTGGCCCACCTTGCGGTGCAAATCTCGGATCACTTCGGCCACCGCCAAAGGATCTCCGGAGTTGATCTTGGCCTCGTATTCCTGCGCCCGGCGCGACCACATCGTCCGCTTGATGCGGGCCTTGCCCTTGATAATGGCAAGCGCTTCCTCAAACATTTTGCGACTGACCAGCTTGCGCAGTCCGGCGCTTTGCGCCTTCGACACGGGCACGCGCAAGGTCATGCGGTTTTCATCGAAGGTGATGTGGATCAGCTCCAACCGATGGCCGGCGATTTCCTCAACCGCGATCCGTTCGACCTTGCCCACGCCGTGGGTCGGATAAACGACATAGTCCCCCACCTCGAATCGTTCCGGCTTGCCGCTCGCACGGCTGCTACCGGATCGCGCCGCACCGGGCGCTTGGCCCAAATTGAGGCGGGGGGAAAAAGACTGGCCGGCGGTTGCGCCGGAATGGGCAGCGCTTGCCCCTGCGTCGCGCTTTTCCGAGGCCGCAGGAACATCGCCGACTTCTGCCTTGGCAGCATGCCCGGCAACATTCTTCTCCGTGCTGGCTTTGGGCCGAGGAGCTTTCGTTTTCGGTTCACTCGCTTTTGTTGCATCGGAAGAGGAGATTTCGGCTGTTTCGGCTTTCTCAAGCAGCATTGTTTCTTCGGTTTTCATAACCACTCGTTGATTCATCAAGCCAGTTCCGCGCTATGCGCGAACACCCACGACTTGCCAACACAGTTTTATTGCTGCGTTCGGCGACCCGCAAAGCACGATCAAAAATTCAATCCATACCCGTAGATTTCAAAACACTACGGAGACACCGTTTATCTACCACACAATGGCTCATGTGTCTATCATAAGGCAGTTCAAACAAAGGACAGCGCAAAGCCCGCCTTGAATTCATGTTGCTATAATTTTGCCGTTACATAGGCAAAGCCATTAATAATTTATCTTTGTTTCAAAAAAACCTTAAAGTTTCGCAGGATTGGGGGAGAAAAACTTGGCCTTCCCCGGCTTCCCATTCCATTCTTCTGCATCAGGAGGCGGTTCTCCTTTACGGGTGATGTTCGGCCATTGCGCAGCGTAGGTTCGGTTGATCTCCAACCAAGCAGCTGCACGCTCGTCGCTATCCGGCACAATGGCCTCGGCCGGGCATTCCGGCTCGCACACTCCGCAATCGATACATTCGTCCGGATGGATCACCAACATGTTTTCGCCCGCGTAAAAGCAGTCCACGGGGCAGACTTCCACGCAATCCATGAACTTGCAGCGAATGCAATTTTCCGTGACCACATAGGTCATCAGCGGCTTCCTTCCGGCGGCGCCTGGCGCTTCAAGAGTGAGAGGGGTTGTTTGCGCGCCCATATGACGTTGAAGGCGCTTTTGCGCAAGAGTTAGGTTCCGTTTCCTTCCGCAATCTCTTCGTAAAGCAGAGTTGCCGTCGCGGCAGGGCCGCGTCGATCGGCCAGCGCCAGCACCCGAACCACGCGAACCTTGGAAGAAAGCGGCACAGTGAGAACGTCGCCCACGCGCAGCTTGGCATGGGGTTTGTTCGTCGGCTGACGGTTGATCCGCATCAGCCCGCTTTCGGCCAGTCGGGCGCAGGCGGCCCGATTGCGCAAAAACCGGGCGCACCAAAGCCATTGATCGAGTCGTTGCCAGGCTTTCTGTTCCGAATCCAATACGTTCCTCCCTTAACCGCGCCGCAATGCGGCCAAAACGGCAAAAGGTCCCGGCGCGGAAGGCTTCGCCCGAGCATTTGCCCGCCGGCGAAGCGCCCTTCGTTCCGAGCGTTCCCGCGCCACCGTTTGTTGAAGGCCGGCCACCACATCGGCAAGCTGACGCGCCTTCACAGCCAGCCGCATCGCCAGATCGGTCGCGTTTGCCGGCTCGCCGCGGCGCGCGGCTTCAGCCAATTCCTTGGAGATACGCTCGGCGATATCGAGTCGCAGCAATACCGGCCCTGCGGCAACCCAGCCCATGGCCAGCGCAAAGCCATCCGGCCAGTCGGCCGGCGGGGGAATGCTGATGCGCGAGGAAGGGGGCAAGCGCGGCACCGGACAATCATGCTGAACAGCCCAGAGCACGGCCCGCAGCGACAGCGCCCGCGGCTTCAGCATGAGCGGGAAAAACCAGGCATGCCGGCCGGTCTTGACGCCGAGTTGCCGAAGCCCTTCCCGCAAGGCGGGCGTAAGCAGGCCGGGGTTGGGTCGCGGCAGCACGCCCAAACTCTCGCTCAAGCGATGCACCACGCCGCGCAGCGCGGGCGTATGCTCGGCGGCTTTCGCAGCGGCCAACAGGGGCGCAAGCGTGGCGGCGATATGCCGATCGACAAAGCCCTGCAGCCTGGCCCGAATCGCCTCGCGCTGCCGGCCGTCCAGCAAATCGCTGCCGGCGACTTCCACCAGCGGGTGCAAAACCGTGGGGCCGCGCACCAGTCGGCCGATCACCGCCCCTTCCCAGAGCAGGGTTGCTTTCGGCGAAAGCGCGAAGGCGGCATCCTCCGCGGCTTCCAACGCGGCCACCCGGCGCGGGATTTCCACGGCCAAGGCGCGTCGCGCAGCGCGCAGAACCATGCGGCGTTCGTCCCAGCCTTCGGGCCCGGACCCGACGGCCGCGTCCGAATCGGGCTCAAAGCTGAAGCCGAGAACACGGCCCACCGTGTGGCCTTCCACCACCACGTTGCCGTTGCGTGCCACGCCGGCAAGCAGCGGCTTCTGCTCGGCCTCCGCAAGCCGGCGCAACAGGTGCGTGGCGCGGCGATCCACAAAGCGGGCCAGCAGGCGCTCGTGCAAGGCGTCCGAGAGCAATTCCTCGGTTGCCCGGGCGCGTTCCTGCCAAGCTTCTGCGTTGCGGACCCATTCGCTCCGGGCGGCGATGTACGACCAGACCCGAATCGCCGCGAGCCGGTCCATCAATGCTTCGATCTCGCCATCCGTTCGCGCTAGCGCCTGAATATGTTCCGCAAGCCATGCCTCCGGCAGGCGGCCGGCTTCGGCAAGGTGCATAAAGACGCGCGCACAGAGCCGGGTGTGGCTGTCATCGGCGATCTTGCGAAAATCAGGGATTTGGCAGGCTTCCCAGAGCAGCCGCACGCGCGCGGGGGAACGCGCTTTCTGTCGGATTTCCGGCACTTCGGCGAGCGCGGCAAGCGTGAGAAAGTCGGAGGCATCGTTTCCCCGCGCCAGGGCCGCGTGCCCGGAAGGCTTGGCAAGGCTGGCAAGCAGCGCATCGATGCTTTGGAAATCAAGCTCCGAGTTTCGCCAACGGAGTTGGCGCAGCGGCTCGAAGCTGTGCTCCTCCAACGCGTGCACCACGTCATCATCCAACGGCGGGCATTCCGCGGTGGTGCCGAAGCTGCCATCGCGCATGCCGCGGCCTGCCCGACCGGCGATTTGGGCAAGCTCTGCTGCGGAAAGCGGCCGCCTGTAATGGCCGTCGAACTTGCTCAGGCTCGCGAAGGCCACGTGATCCACGTCCATATTCAGGCCCATGCCGATGGCATCGGTGGCGACCAGAAAATCCACCTCTTTGGCCTGATAAAGCGCCACCTGGGCGTTGCGCGTGCGCGGCGAAAGCCGGCCCATCACCACCGCGCAGCCGCCGCGACGGCGGCGGATCGCCTCGGCAATGGCATAGACCTCCTCGGCGCTGAATGCGACCACTGCCGTGCGCGGCGGCAAACGAGAGAGCTTCATCGGCCCGGCGTGAGAGAGCCGGGACAGGCGCGGGCGCGTCTCAATCGCCGCCTCCGGCACCAGCCGCGCCAGCAAAGGCCTGATGGTCTCCGCCCCGAGGAACATGGTTTCCACCAGCCCCCGCGCGTGCAGAAGCCGGTCGGTAAACACATGGCCGCGGTCCGGGTCCGCGGCGAGCTGGATTTCGTCAACCGCAAGAAACTCCACCTGCCGGCCAAGCGGCATGGCCTCAACGGTGCAGGAGAACCAACGCGCTTCCGGGGGTACGATTTTCTCTTCCCCGGTAATCAACGCCACATACCGGGCGCCCTTGGCCGCCACCATGCGTTCGTAATTCTCGCGTGCCAGCAGCCGAAGAGGAAAACCGATGATGCCGGAGCGATGCGCGAGCAACCGCTTGATCGCAAGATGCGTTTTGCCCGTATTGGTAGGGCCGAGCACGGCTCGAACCCGCGGGGCGAAGTCAAACATGCCGCTAAATTTCCGCTTCTTTGGCGGTTTTGCAAGCCCATCCGGAACACGCATCACAGCCTGTCACAAAACTGTCTTGCCCCGATTGCAAGCCGGCCCGTCCGCACGCATATCGCGCGCCGGGAACGATTTTTCGGAATCGCTATAGGCTTTTTGCAGGAAGGACGCCGTGTCATGACTGATGCCGCATCAGCCCATCGTATCGAACAGGCCGAGACCATGCCGTTTTCGGCCGAAGTGGACCGCCTGCTCGATCTCGTGGTGCATTCCCTCTATTCTGAGCGAGAAATATTTTTGCGCGAGTTGGTGGCGAACGCCGCTGATGCCACCGATCGCCGGCGTTTCGAGGCGCTGAGCGCGCCCGAACTCGGCATGCCCGAAGCACCGAAAGTGCGAATCGAGCCCGATCGCGCCGCGCGCACGCTCACCATCAGCGATCAGGGCATCGGTATGAGCCGGCAGGAACTCATTGAGAATCTCGGCACCATTGCCCGCTCCGGCACGCAGGCTTTTGCAGCAGCGCTTGCTGCAAACAAAGCGGAAGAGCGCGCCGCCCTCATCGGCCAGTTCGGCGTCGGCTTTTATTCCGCGTTCATGGTGGCCGATAAGGTGGAAGTGATCTCACGCCGGGCGGGGACGGAGGAGGCCTGGCGCTGGATTTCCGAAGGGCGCGGCAATTTTCAACTCCTCCCCGCGACGCGCGAGCAGCCGGGCACCGATGTCGTGCTGCATCTCAAGGCCGACGCCGAGGAGTTTCTCGATCCTTGGCGGCTGGAAAGCATTGTTCGCAAATGGGCCGATCATATCACGCTGCCGATTGTGATCGTGCGCGAGGGAAAAGAGAGCCCCGCAAACGAAGGCACCGCGCTTTGGCGCAAGCCGAAATCGGAGGTCAGCGAAGAATCGGTTGTCGAATTCTACCGCCATCTTGGCCATCTTTTCGGCAAGCCGTGGGCAACGTTACACTGGAAGGCCGAAGGCGCGCTGGAATTTTATGCGATGCTGTTCATCCCAAGCGAGCGGCCGTTTGATCTTCTAACCGATCGCCGCACCTCGCACCTTCGCCTGCATGTTCGCCGCATGTTCATCACCGACGAGGCCGAGCTCCTGCCCCCTTGGTTGCGTTTCGTGCAAGGCGTGGTCGATAGCGAGGATTTGCCGCTGAACGTCTCGCGCGAAATGTTGCAGGCGACACCGATTTTGCCGCGAATCCGCAAAGCGTTGACCAATCGTGTCCTCACCGAACTCAAGGCCCGGGCAAAAGAGCCGGATTACGAAACGTTCTGGCAAAATTTCGGTGCCGTTGTGAAAGAAGGGTTGTGGGACGACCCCGACCATCAGGATTACATCGCCGCCATTGCCCGGTTCCGCTCGACGGCGGTGGAGGGCTGGACCTCGTTGGCCGATTACCTCTCCCGCATGCGGGAAGGCCAGGAGGCGATTTACGTGCAAGCGGGCGAGAGCATCGAGGCCTTGCGGGCTTCGCCGCAACTGGAAGGTTTCCGCGCGCGCGGCATTGAAGTGTTGCTGCTTTCGGATCCCATCGATGCGTTTTGGCCGGACCGGTTTACCCGCTTCGAGGGCAAACCCATCCGCCGCGCCGCGCAATCGGCGGCCGATCTGGAAAAGTTCCCGCTCTCTGCCGAGCAGAAGCCGGCGGAAGCGGAGCCCGACCTCAAACCGCTCTTGGCTGCGATGACGGAAGCCTTGAAAGATCAGGTTTCCGAGGTCAGGGCCAGCGGGCGCCTGGTGGAAAGCGCGGTGGCGCTGGTTCCCGCCCAGCATGGGCCGGATCTGTATCTGCAGCGCATGATGCGCCGTGCCGGTCGCAATGAGCCGCTGCCGCCGCCGGTTTTGGAGATCAACCCGCAGCATGCTTTGATCCGCTTGCTGGCGAGTCGGGCTGCCCAAGCGCAGGACGTGGCCGAAGCCGCGCGCGTGCTTTTGGATCTCGCACGCTTGCAGGAAGGCGAGCCGCCCGCGGATCTCGCCGGCTTTTCGCGAATCGTCTCCGAGGCCTTGGCGCGCGCCTGGGCGGAAACGGGGCAATAGGGCAAGAACATGGTGCAAAACATCCTCGATCGCGCGTTGGATTGTCTGGCGCCGGACGGTGCAGCGGCGCTGCCGCTTTACGCCGTGCGCGCAACCGAGCTGGAGCGGCTCTGGGCAAGCCTGGAGCCGAATGCCGCCCGCTTCGCCCAAGCGAGCGGTTTTGCCGCGCGCACCGGCGAGCTGGTGCTGCTCCCCGGCGAACAAGGCATCTCCGGCGCCGTGCTGGGATTGGGAGCGGACCGCTCGCCCTGGCTGTTCGGCGATCTTGCCACCCGCCTGCCGGAAGCCAGCGTATGGCGGCTGATGCCGGGCGATTTCGATGCCGAGCTTGCGGCGCTTGCGTTTTGTCTCGGCGCCTACAACTACCCGGCCTTTAAACCGCCCAAACGGGCGCCCGCGCGGCTCGTTCTGCAACCCACCGACAAGGCGGCGGTCGAGGCACGCGTGGTGTGGATGGTGCGAGACCTGATCAACGCGCCCGCCAACCTCTTGGGCCCAAACGAGCTTGCCCAGGCGGCGCTGGGGCTTGCCGAGCGGTACGGAGCGGTGGCCGAGCGCATCGAAGGACCAGCCCTTGCTGCCGAATTTCCGGCCGTGGCCGCGGTCGGGGCCGGCTCCGCCCGCCCGCCGGTGGTGGTGCGCCTTCACTGGGCTTCCCCGAAGGCCCCCGCCGATGCGCCCCTGGTCTCGCTTTGCGGCAAGGGCGTCTGCTTCGATTCGGGCGGATACGACCTCAAGCCCGCCGCCGCCATGCAACGCATGAAAAAGGACATGGGCGGCGCGGCGACTGTCATGGGGCTTGCGCGGCTCATCATGGAAGCAGAATTGCCGGTGCGGCTCGCGCTCCGCATCGCGTGCGTGGAAAACAGCGTCTCCGGCCACGCCATGCGGCCGATGGATGTGCTGCGCACGCGCGCTGGCTTCAGCGTCGAGGTGGGCAACACCGATGCCGAAGGGCGGCTGTTGCTCGCGGATCTGCTCACGGAGGCCTGCGCGGAAAAGCCCTGGCTGCTGCTGGATTGCGCCACGCTCACGGGAGCTGCGCGCGTGGCACTCGGCCCGGATCTCCCGGCGTTGTTTTGCAACGACGACGCTTGGGCCGAAGCCCTGATTGCCGCCGGCCAGGCCGTGCACGATCCGCTCTGGCGCCTGCCGTTATGGTTCGGTTACGATTCGTGGTTGGAGAGCTCGATTGCCCACATGAACAATATTTCAGAAAAAACCCATGCCGGTGCGATCATCGCTGCATTATTTCTTCAGCGTTTCGTTGCACGGGATGTCCGGTGGGCTCATATTGATCTCTATGCGTGGAACGATCAGCCGCGCGCGGGGCGTCCGGAAGGAGGCGAGGCGCAAGCCATGCGGGCGATATTCTCCGCCCTCTCCGCGCGGCTTGCTGAGATGCCGGCAACATCGGCGAAATGAATAAAATCGCTTTTCACCGGGTTGTCGCGCATCGGATGGAGGAAATAGGAAATAGGACGGAGAAACAAGAAAGGATTCGTATCATGGCAGCTACTCCAACACCCGATCAGCTGATTGCGATTTTGCGTGAAACCATCGTCTCTTTGGTGCGGCGGGAGGGGGCTGATCTCTCGGCTCGCCAGCTTGCCGTGTTGCTGACGTGCTATTTGCAAGAAGGCCCGCACACGGTGCGCGGGTTGGCGGCAACGCTGAACGTCTCCAAGCCGGCCATCACGCGTGCGCTGGATCGGCTGCAGGCGTTTGATCTGGCCCGGCGCAAGCCGGATCCGATGGATCGGCGGAGCGTGATCGTGCAGCGCACGCCCAAGGGCTCGGCGTTTCTGCGTGACCTTCGCGCCGTTATGTCAGAAGCCGCGGCCACCGTTCGGCGCGGCGGTCATGGCGCAGGCGAAACGTCTCGTCGCTCGGCCCACGCCGCGCATGCCTAGATCGGGTGGCTGAGACCAGGAGTCGGACGAGGGGACTCGGCTTCCGATTCTCCTGATCTGGGCTCCGAATTCACAATCCCGCCTTGCGCGCGCGTGTCAACACGTACGCAAGCCAAAACATTTGCGGTATCAAGGGGAGCGCGAGAAGAATGAGCTTCGCGCGCCCTTCGAGGCGGATGAAGCCGATCGCGCACACGCCGTTCATGACGGTAAAAGCCCAGTAGACGAGCGTAATGGCGCGCGCGTCCATGCCCGCGCGATGCGCGAGCTGATAAAGATGCTCCCGATGCGGCACGGTCAGCGGCTTGCCGGCAACAAGGCGGCGCGCGAGCGTAAATGCGACGTCGAACAAAACGCCGAACAGCAGCATCGGCACCAGCGTGAAAGACATTTCCACCTTCTCGAAGCGGCTTGCCGCGACCCCAAGCACGGCCAGCACGAAACCGCAAAACTGGCTGCCCACATCGCCCATGAAAATCCGCGCGCGCGGAAAGTTGAACGGCAGGAATCCGGCAAGCCCGGCAACCAGCAAAAGCGAGGCGAAATAGACGAACCAGCCGCCTTGGCTGGCGGCAATACCGGCCAGAAAGGCCGCGGCAATCATGGCAACGCCGCCTGCAAGACCATCCAGCCCGTCAATGAAATTCATCGCATTGGTTGCGAAGAGGATCCAAAACAACGTGGCCAGGCTGCCAAGCCAGCCGAAATCAACGGTGCCGAAGACCGGAAGATGAAATTCTCTGACGAAAAGCCCGCTTCCCACCGCCAACACTGCGGCAAAAAGCTGGGCTGCGAGCTTTATGATAAAGGGCCAGTCGAACAAATCATCCAGAAAAGCGACCGCGGCAATCGCGGTTGCCGCCAAAATCACCCCGCGAAAATAAGGATCCGCGATGCGCGAAAATTCGGCGAATCGATAAAGGATCGCCACGCCCGCCAGAAAGGCCGACACAATCCCGACCCCGCCGCCTTTCGGAATGGGGCGGAGATGCGCCTTGCGCGGGTCCGGATGATCCAGCACCACGCGAAAGCGGATCATGCCCCAGACCAAAAGCGCCGAAAGCAAGGAAAGCGCCGCCGCGAACAGCAAGTGGCGCAGCAGACCGTAAAGCGTCAAGGCGAATGCTCCTCCAAACCGGAGCGGACCATGGCGGAGGGCCGAAGCGGGGGCAAGCCTGTCCCGAGCTCAGGCCCGGGCGGCCCCTGATGTGCCAGGCTGGCAGGGCCGGCGCTTCGCGCTATAGGAAAAGCATGGCCACTCCGCGTTCGCTTACCCGAATCGGCCTCAATGTGGCGGTCGATGCAGCGCTTGCCGCCGTTGCCGTCCCTACGGCGCTTTGGCTCGCCACGCCGGGCGAAGATCCATTCACTCCGGCATGGCTGCCCGGACTCGGCGCGCTCACGCTGCTGATCGCCGGGCTGCCCATGCGGCTTTTTACCCAATACTGGCGCTATGCTGGGATTGGCGACCTGCTCAGCGTGGCCGGCAGCAGCCTGCTCGGGGCCGGCCTGTTCGCCGCGGCGCTTCTGGCACAGGGCCGCGCTTTGCCCACGGCGAGTTTTCCCGCCATCCATGCCATGACTCTGCTGGTTTTGCTCGGCGCTCCGCGCGTCGGCTATCGGCTGCGCCAGCGCGCCAAGAATACCCGCAGCAACGGGGCGCAGGCCGAGCCGCGCTCGGTGCTTTTGGTCGGCGCCGAGGAGGGAACCGATTTGTTCCTGCGTGCCTTGGCCAATGATCCACGCGCCGGCCTGCGCGTGAGCGGCATCATCGCGCTCTCCACCCGCCAGCCCGGCCGCCGGATTCATGGCCAACCCATTCTCGGCACCCTTGATGAGGTCGGCACCGTTCTCTCCCGGCTCCGCGCCGAGGGTCGGCTTCCCTCCATGCTGGTGGTGACCGCACCGGAACTTTCCGGCCCGGCCTTAAGCGAGCTTCTCGATGCTGCCGAGCGCGAAGGCATTCCCGTCCGCCGTGCACCTCGCCCCACCGCGCTGCACCCGGCCGGCAGGCAGGGCGGCGGGGGCGGGGCGGAAACGCAGCTCCGCCCCTTGGCGATCGAAGAACTGCTCAACCGCCCGCAAGTGCCGCTGGACCGCGAAGGCATGGCGCGTTTGATCCAAGGCCGGCGCGTCCTGATCACCGGGGCCGGGGGCACGATCGGCTCGGAGCTCGCTCGCCAGGTCGCCGCATTGGGGCCCGAATTCCTGGTTTTGCTGGATAACGGGGAATATGCGCTGTGGCAGATCGATCTCGAGCTTTCCGAAAACTACCCGCACGTGAAGCGCCAGGCGGTGATCGCCGATATTCGCGATCAAACGCGGATGAACGGAATTTGTGCCGCCGTGCGGCCGGAGCTTGTGTTTCACGCCGCAGCGCTCAAGCATGTGCCCATGGTGGAAGCCAATCCTCTGGAGGGCTTGCTGACCAATGCGGTCGGCACACGCATCGTGGCCGATGCCGCGCGCGCCGCGGGGGCGGCGGCCATGGTGCTGATCTCGACCGATAAAGCCGTCAACCCGACCTCGCTGATGGGCGCTTCCAAGCGCTTGGCCGAGATGTACTGCCAAGGGCTCGACATTGCCGCGCGCAAATCGGGGGCCGGGATGCGGTGCATTACCGTTCGCTTCGGCAATGTGCTGGGCAGCACGGGCTCGGTGGTGCCGCTGTTTCAGCGGCAATTGGAGCGCGGCGGGCCGCTGACCGTTACGCATCCGGATATGCAGCGCTATTTCATGACGGTGCGCGAGGCGGTGGGGCTGGTGCTGCAGGCAAGCGTGCTCGGCGCCGGGAACGCCGCCTTGCCGGGCGCCGAGGCGGGCGGAATTTTCGTGCTCGATATGGGCAAACCGGTCAAAATTGTAGACCTCGCGCGGCAGATGATCCGCCTTGCCGGACTCCGGCCCGATCAAGACGTGGAAATTCGTTTCACCGGCTTGCGGCCTGGAGAAAAGCTTCACGAAGAACTTTTCCACGGCAAGGAGCCGCCGGTCCCCACCGGTTATCCGGGGCTGCTCATGGCCGGTTTGCGCACGGCGGATCCGGCCATTGTGGGCCGCGCGCTGGATGAAATCGCGGCAGCCTGCCGCGCCGGGCAGACCGGACTTGCGCTTTCCATTCTCGGCCGCATGGTGGAAGAATTCGCGCACAACGCGCAAGCCGCACCCGTGAATGCGCCGCCACTGCGCTGAACGTTCGTTATCACCGGAAATCATGAAAAACACCCCCATCGCCTTCCTTGATCTGAAAGCCCAGCAACGTCGCATCGCGCCGGAACTTTCGCGCAGACTCTCTGCCGTCTTGGAGCATTGCCAATTCATCCTCGGGCCGGAGGTTGCCGAACTGGAAGAGCAATTGGCCCGCTTCGCCGGGGCAAGTCATTGCGTGGGCGTAAGCTCCGCCACCGATGCCTTGCAAATGGCGCTGATGGCGGAAAAAATCGGCCCGGGTGATGCCGTCTTCCTGCCCGCCTTCACCTATACTGCAACCGCCGAGGTTGCATTGGTCTTGGGCGCAACCCCGGTGTTCGTCGATATCGATCCGCATACGTTCCAAATTGATCCTGGCCATCTCGCCTTTCGTATCGATGAAGTCGCGCGGCGCGGCACGCTTGTCCCGCGGGCGCTGATCGGCGTCGATCTCTTTGGCCAACCTGCCGATTGGCCGCAGCTGAATGCCGTTGCCCGCAAGGCCGGCCTTTATGTGATCGATGATTGCGCGCAAGCATTCGGGGCAAGCCTGCACGGCGAGCGGCTGGGGCGGATGGCCGATGTCACGGCGGTGAGTTTCTTTCCCTCCAAGCCGTTCGGCGCTTACGGTGACGGCGGCGCTCTGTTCACCGAAGACGCCGATCGCGCCGCGCTTTTTCGAAGCCTTCGTACGCATGGCGAGGGATCAAGCCGCTATGAAGTGTTATACACGGGCATGAACGGCAGGTTGGATACGCTGCAGGCGGCGGTATTGTTAGCAAAGTTAACGGTGTTCGAAGAGGACCTTGCCGCGCGTGAGCGCATTGCCTGCATCTACGATGCCGAACTTGCCGGGGTGGTGGAAATCCCCACGCGGGTAGAGAATGCTACCAGCGCCTGGGCCATCTATGCGATTTTGCTGCCCGACGGAAAAATCCGCGCTCCGCTGCAAGCGCTTTTGCGAGAGGAGGGGATCCCGACGGCGATTTATTATCCCAAGCCGCTGCACCGCCAGCCCGCCTATCTTGCGCATCACGACGGCACGCCGTTGCCGGTTGCCGAATCCGTCTCGGAACGCATTCTGGCATTGCCGATTTACCCCGATCTTGGCGAAGCCGATGCGCGGCGCGTTGCCGATGCCCTCCGCCGCGCGTTGCGGACACTTTGTTAGATAAAGTGTGACGTGTGTCCTGAGGTGAGCGCGTGCGGCGGATTGCCGCGTGCCGTCCGCCGCAACCGCCGTGAACTTCGCCTTAAAGGCCAGCGTTGCGCGCCACGGTACGCGCGATGCCCGACCAGTCGATATCCTCGCCTTCCTTGGCCAGCGTCTCCAGAAGATGGTCGCGGAGCAGGCTCAGCAGCGGCATCGCCACGCGCTGCGCCTCCGCCGCCTGGCCCACCAACCGCATGTCCTTGAGGCCGAGCGGGGCGGCAAACCCGGCCGGGCGGAACCGTTCCTCCACCAGGATCGCGCCGTAGTTCCGATAGATCGGTGCATCGAAGACCGAGCCGGTCAGCACCTCCAGAAGTTTTTCCTTTGCCACACCGCTTTTCTGCGCCAACGCAAAAGCTTCAGCCATGGCCTCGACCGCGGAGAGAATCATGAAATTGCCGCAGAGTTTCACCACATTGGCCGCCGCGGGTGAGGCAGAAACGGTGAACACGCGCTGGCTGATCGCCGCAAAAATCGGCGCGGCGGTTTGCAAATCCTCGGGCGCGCCGGCAGCCACCACAAACAGCTTCGCCGCCGCGGCGGCCTCCGGACGGCCGAAAACAGGGGCTGCGGCATAGCGTTGTCCACGCTCGGCATGCAGTGCCGCGATCCGCTCGGAGGTCGCAACGCCGATGGTGCTGAGAGAGAGGTGCAATGCCCCGGCCGGCATTCCGGCCAACAACCCGTCGGCGCCGGAAAGCACGGCCTCCAAGGCGGAATCATCGGCCGACATGGTCATCACCACCTCCTTGCCCGCTGCGGCGTCCTTCGGCGTTTTCGCCGCGGTTGCGCCGAGGGCCACCAATGGGCTGGCTTTTTCCGGCGAGCGGTTCCAGACGGCCACACGATGCCCGGCCCGCACCAGATTCGCCGCGATCGGCGCACCCATTTGTCCCAATCCCAGAAATCCGATCTGCATCCGTGTGTTCTCCTTGCCCAAATGGCCTACGCCCGCCCGTGCATGCCTGCCGTTTCGCGGCGGCGGCGGTTGCGAGAGTGGACGAATCAATCTACGGAACTGTCCAATCTACGAAATTGCTGTCGGTTGCCAATTCAGATTGGAGGAAAATCCGTGTTGTTGCCTCGCCGAGCCCTGCTCGCCGCTGCCGCCGGCGCCGCGTTTGGCGCGCCTTTCTCCCGCGCATCCGCCGAAACGGCGGCGCTGCCCACCGTTCGCATCGGCGTGCTCACCGATCTCTCCGGCCAGTATCGGGACAATTCCGGCCCTACCTCGGTCTTGGCTGCCCAACAGGCGGTAGAAGACTTCCACCCGGAGGCGCACGGTTTTCGGGTGGAGATTTTGTCCGCTGACCATCAACAGAAGCCCGATGTCGCTGCCATGATCGCACGCCAGTGGTTCGATACCAAAGGCGTGGATGCGATTGCGGATATGAATAACACCGCGGTGGCGCTGGCGGTTGGCAATATCGTGACGAGCAAGAACAAGGCACAATTGATTACCGGCGCGGCCTCGGCCGATCTTACCGGCAAGTTTTGCCATGCCAATATGGTGCATTGGGCGCCGGACACGTGGGGCGATGCGCATTCGACCGGCAACGCCGTTCTGCGCCAGGGCGGCGATCGCTGGTTCTTGATCGTGGCCGATTACGCCTTCGGCCATGCGCTGGAACGCGAAGCGCGGGCCCTGGTTGCCGCCGGCAAGGGCAAAGTGCTGGGCAGCGCCGCCTACCCGTTCCCCGGCACGACAGATTTCTCGTCGTATCTGGTGCAGGCAGAGGCCAGCGGGGCCACGGTCTTGGGTCTCTGCAATACCGGCGGCGATATGGAAAACTGCGTGAAACAGGCACGGGAATTCGGTTTGGCCGAGCGCGGCATGAAAATCGCGGCACTGCTCGGCTTTGTCACGGAAGTGCATTCCATGGGGCTTGCCACGGCGCAGGGGCTGCTGATCTCGGAAACCTTCTATTGGGATCTGAACGAGCGCACGCGCGCCTTCACCAACCGCTTTGTGCCGAAAACCAATGGCAATTATCCCTCCAGCCTGCATGCGAGCTGCTACAGCGGCGTGTTGCATTATCTGAAGGCGGTGGCGGCGCTGGGGCCGGAACGTGCCAAGGCGTCCGGGCGTGAGACGATCGCCGCCATGAAGCGGATTCCCACCGAAGATGACTGCTTCGGCCGCGCCCGCGTGCGGGCGGACGGGCGCTTCGACTGCGCGGTGCATCTCTTCCAAGTCAAAAAACCATCCGAGAGCCGCATGCCCTGGGACGTCTACACCCTTCTCGCGACCACCCCCGCCGGTTCCGCATTTCGGCCGATGGCGGAGGGCGGATGCCCTCTCGTTCATGCGTGATTGAAACGAAGGAGCAGATGCCGTGCGCGAAGACTTGGCTTCGGTGACTTCCGTCTCAGGAGCCTCGGCGGTGCCGGACAGCCGGGGCCTGAATCTCTGGCGCGCCGATCCGGTGCTCCGGCGCCTTGCCGGGCTTTACCTGCCGGCGGATCTAGCCGCTCACCTCGCCCCGCATCTCGATTCGCTCGGCGCTCTGGCCGGCGGGGTGCTCGATGAGCTCGCCGCGGTTGCCGATCGCAACCCGCCAGTGCTCAAAGTGCGCACGCGACGGGGCGAGGATTTCCAACAGATCGAATATCATCCGGCGTATCGGGAAATGGAACGCCTGGCCTTCGGTCAATACGGGCTTGCCGCGCTCTCGCACCGCGGTGGCGTGCTGGGATGGCCCGCGCCGATGCCGCCGGCGGCCAAATACCTGATCACCTACCTATTCGTGCAGGCGGAATTCGGGTTGATGTGTCCGGTCAGCATGACCGACAGCCTCACCCGCACGCTCTGCAAATACGGTGATCCGGCGCTGGTTGATCGCTATTTTCCGGCACTCACCAGCCAGGATTTGGATGCCCTGTTTCAAGGCGCGATGTTCATGACGGAGCAAGGCGCCGGCTCCGATGTGGGCGCCTCTACGACGCGCGCCGAACCCGCCGGGGACGGCACCTGGCGCCTCTTCGGCGAGAAATGGTTCTGCTCCAACGCCGATGCGGAGCTTGCCATGGTACTCGCGCGCAGGGTGGGGGCGCCGGCGGGAACCCGCGGCCTCTCTTTGTTTTTGCTTCCGCGCACGCTGCCTAACGGGGCGCCGAACGCCTTCAGCATCCTCCGGCTCAAGGATAAGCTCGGCACACGCTCGATGGCGAGCGGCGAAATCCGGCTGAACGGGGCGGTGGCGTTTCTGGTGGGGGACGCGGAAGCCGGTTTCCGACAGATGGCGGATATGATCAACAATTCGCGCCTTTCCAACGGGGTGCGGGCGGCCGGGCTGATGCGCCGGGCGACGACCGAAGCGCTGTTCATTGCCCATCGGCGCGTTGCCTTCGGCCGGCGTTTGGTCGAGATGCCGCTGATGCAGCGGCAGCTTCTGAAGCTGCTGGTGCCGATGGAACAGGCTCGGAGCATGATGTTCCAAACGGCCGAGGCGCTGCGTCGTGCCGATAACGGCGAGCCCAAGGCCTACGCCTTGCTCCGCATTTTGACGCCGCTGATCAAGTTTCGCGCCTGCCGCGATGCGCGCAAGGTCACCGGCGATGCCATGGAAGTGCGCGGCGGCTGCGGTTACATCGAGGAATGGCCGGATGCGCGCCTGCTTCGCGATGCGCATTTGGGTTCGATCTGGGAGGGAACCAGCAACATCGTGGCGCTGGATGTGCTTCGCGCGGCCGCTCGGGAAGGCTCGCTGGCGGCGTTGCAGACGCACCTCACCAGGCTGGCTGAGGCAGCGCCCGGCTTGCCGGAAGTGCGCGAAATTCTGCCGCGTGTGCTTGCTTTGGCCGAAACCGCGAACGCCCCGCGCAACTCCGGCGCCAACACGGCGCTCGCGCGCCAGGCGGCATCGGCGCTCTATCATCTGACCTCCGCCGCCGCCATGGCATGGGAGGCGGAACAGCTTGCGGATCGCGGAAGGTTGGCTTTGGCCAGGCTGGTGCTGCGCCATCGGGTGCTGCCGCGTGATCCGCTGGACCCGGCCGAGCCGGATCTGCCCGATCTCAACGATCTTCTCTACGATCCTGCCGCCGCCGCGGCCGCCTTCCATTAGCGCCGTTTCCGGCTGGCCGCGCGCGGCCAAGCGCACGGCTTCGCAACAAACGCATTCGCATGTTGCCGAAGGGGACGGGCCGCTGCCAGACTGAACGCGCCCATGCGCGCAGGCCTCCGCCCGAAGCGGGCGCAGGTGCGCTTCGGCCTCTTTAAGGAAAGGAGCCACCATGACGCGTGATGAAATCCTCGCCGCATCAGCCATGCCGTTGACCAGCCCGAGCTACCCCAAAGGCCCGTACCGGTTTCTCGGACGCGAGTATCTGATGATTCATTATGAATCAGACCCCGAGGCGATCCGCGCCACGCTCCCCGAGCCGCTGGAGCCGGACGGCAACCACGTGATTTTCGAGTGGATCAAGATGCTCGATAGCAGCGGCTTCGGCAGCTATCAGGAAAGCGGCATCAACATCGCCGCGAAATGGAAGGGCACGCCATGCAATTACAGCGCAATGATGTTCCTCGATGATGAAGCCCCGACCACCGGCGGGCGCGAGATTTGGGGGTTTCCGAAAAAGATCGGTACGCCCGATTTGCGCGTGATCCACGATACGCTGACGGGGACGCTCCACTATGCCGGCTCTCAAGTCGCGTTCGGAACCATGGCTTACAAATATCAGTCGCTGGCGCAGGATCACGGCGAGACGCTGCAAGCCATGCACAAGCTCAACGTCAATCTTAAATTCATTCCCGATGTGGACGGCAAGCCGAAGATCGCTGAGCTGGTCGGCTATCGTCTCCAGGATGTCAAACTCTACGGGGCATGGGCCGGGCCGGCACGGCTCCATCTCATTCCGCATGTCAATTGCCGGGTGGCTGATCTGCCGGTGCGCAAAGTCTTGTTCGGCCGGCATATTATTGCGGATCTCACGCTTCCCTACGGTGAAGTTCTGTTGGATTACCTCGCCTGAACGCCCAACCCATCGGCGTTTGTTCTTATAAGAACCGTAAAAGCTTCATCCCCTTCGCGGGCGACCACCGCACGGCCTTCGCCGCTCTCGGCGGCAGCTATTCCCGATGATGAGCGTGGCCGAGAACCTCGAACTCGGCGCGTCATTGAGGCCTATATCGGTGCGGGCGGATCGGCGCCCACCACCTCGGAAGAGGGGCGAGCTTAACGCGCCGCCCGCCCGGCGAAGTGCCGTTCCGCCCCGTGCGGTGCGGCGGGGCGTCCTCACCAACTGATGGTCGCGGTCACCGTCGCAGCATACGCGCCGGCCGGCAAATCCTGCAGCGCCGGCACACGGCCGTAGAGATAGACCGTCACCGGCCGGTTGATCGGCGGAGACGGATCGAAATAGGTTTGCGTCCCGCCGCTCCCGTCCCCCCAGAGGGCGGTGCATGTCGGATCCAGACAAATCTCGTAATCGGCTTCGGAAGAGTTCCCCTTCAGCTTCGGCGGGCTGGTGCCATAGAAGAGGGCGATCCGCACCGGCACGCTTGCGGTGCAATGATAGGCAAGCCTGCCGACGGCAACCCGATCCGATAGCGCAAAAACCTGATAGGTGCCGAAAGCCAGCGGCGAGACCTCCACCCGGCATTGGCCCGCACCGGGCGGCGGCGGTCCGGCTGCTGCCGGCTCCCGCATCGCCAGGCTCATGAATATCAGGAAAATGACAAGCCCCTTTACTGCTGCACGCATGTGAGATCGCCCAGCTTGACGACATTCGCGCTTGATTTGGGGATTTGCAGCGTCATCTGGCAGTCGCCGGCTGAAGAGTGCACAACCGCGCGATAGCGCCCTGGAGGAATGTTTTCGAGATAGAATTCCCCGCGCCGCCCGATCGGCGAAGACGGCTTGCCGGGCGCCGCAACGTCGATCTCTCCAAAGGAAGGGATCTCCAGCTTGCCCCCGCGCGAGATCTTCAGCCGCCCGAGAAACGCCTGGCGCCGCGATACGGGGAAGGTCACCACCGCCCCGCCGCGGTAAGGGGTTGCGACGGTGAGATGCGTCGCCCCCACATCGTAATTGACCGGAATATCAGTATCTTTGATGGCGAGATCATTGCCGTAGTAGCTGATCAGGTCAGGCACCAGCAGATCGCCGTTGGAATCGGTCTTGCCCATCGGCTGGTTCGAGAGGTAACCCGTCACGCCCTTCACGTCCGGAACCCGGATCAATGCGTAGCTGTCCTGAATCGGGCGGGTGGCGAACACATTGCCGCCGATAGCCACCAGGCCGCCCGCGAGGGTGAGGCTCGCGAGATTGTGCCCGCCCACATTCGATTCGTCCAACTCGTAATAACCATAATCGCCGTTGTATTGAAACTGCGCGAGCCCCTGCGGCAATGGACCGGTCTGCGCCTGAACCTGATAGCCGTAGCCGGGGCCCAGCGGCAGCCCTCTTTGCACGTTCACGCCCTCGCCCATGTAGCTGTCGTGGAACGCCGTCGCGATGGTACTGCCAAACGCCCAGTTGAGGGCGACGTAAACATCGGTGGCAGTGCGGGTGGCCACAGAATAGCTGCGTGAGACGTTGATTTGAAGATTGAGGCCGTGCCCCAGTTGCAGCATCCCGATCACCGAGGCCGCCCAGCTTCGGCCGGCATCACGGAAATCGTTGTAAATGAGGGACGGGGTGATGCTCACCCTCTCGGTGAGCTGAATGCCGGCAAACAGATTGGCCGCCAACAACGGGCGGTCATACTGGGGCAGCAGGCCCAAGGTGGCAAAGTGCGGGCTGGTATATTGAAAAAGTCCGCCAAAGCTGATCGAAGAGGGCGCAAGCCATATGTAGCTGACTGCTCCCGATACCCCTGACCCCGCGCTGCTTCGGCTGAACGCGCCGTTCAAGCCCAGTTGTCCGACCGGAAGGCGTAAGGTGAGTTCCGGCCCGCCGCTGTAGAGGCCGGGTTGGCTTTGAAAGAAGAAGCCCGGCGTCAGCCAATCGGTCAGGCCGTAGCGATGCCACATCGAGACCGCAGGTTGGGTGTAGTCGAAGTTGCTGATGCCGAAATTCTCTCTCACATAGCCAAGGCTGTAGCTGTACTGCTGCAAGCCCGTCTTAAGCACGCTCGTGCTCAAATAATAGGGCATCATCAAGGTTTGCTGGACGCCGAACGGATTGCGAATCACCACCTGAGCATTCCCGGCGCCTGCCTGAAGCGGCAGATCCTGAAGCGTAAACTGGCCCGGCGGCAGTTCGATGGTTCGGGTCAGCACCCCGTTGATATAGACATAAGCCGTCGACGGCATCGTGAGCGCGCCGGTCATCGTAGGCGAGGGAAAGTAGATGAAATAAGGATCCAGCGCGAAGTTGGTCGCATAGGTGATCCCGCCCATATAGGCCTGGCCGCCGAGTAGGCCGGCATTTGCAATCGCATCGCCGAGGGTCAGCCGCGCCAGGCGCTCCGTGTCATCGACGATCACACTGCTCAGCAGGCGCACCGGTGTTTCTTGGGGGGTGGTGTAGAAGCTGTTGTAGAGCAGCGTCTTGTCCATGCTTATTCCTGATTCGCTGAACAGGCTGGGTGTCACGAAACTCGACAAACCCCCGCCGTTTTGCAGGTTGAGCGAGTAGTTCAAAAAAGCGCTCAGCGAACTCTGGTACGAAAGCCCCTCCGGTCTGATCGAGCGCATCTCGATCGTCGTGGCGGGCAGCAGCGAGGGCGCAACCGTCAAGCGAAGCTCGCCTGAATGTGGGTCAAACGTGTAAGTGACGTCGGGTGCCAGCGATGACAGCAGGACGTAACTCTCTCCCCGCACCGGGCGCTGCTTTCCGGTGAATTTCTGCACTCCTGCCTTGTGCAAACCGTCCACGCTGACCCATATCTCCTGGTCTTCGAGCACCGCCAGGATATGGCCCTTGTCGACCTCGTTCACGAACAGTGCGAGAAAGACACGCTTGACACCTTTCGCTTGGGCTCGGGCCGTCGGCGCGTTGGCGACGCATAAGCCCATAACCGAGAGGATCAAAAGAACGACGGCGCTAGCGCGCGTGGCTGCCCGGCCGATGTGAAATGCACGCGCTGGGCGCAACGGCGGCGTTACCCTCGTAATTTTGTCCATCTGCGGTCACGACCCGGATGGTGATTTCCCTGAGCGAACCGCAGGACGATGGGGGGATCGGCAGACGGTATTGGCGCACGCCGCCCGCGAGGACGTACCACCCCGGCTGCTCCAGGGTGAAAACGGCGGTGCCGGAAGCACCGCGTCCCTCGACGCGAATTTTCAGGGGAATGATGTGGACGGTGCCGGTGTTCCTGAGTTCGAAGCCAAGCTGCCCCGCCGAGACCCCGATGTTGTCAACCGTCAGCTCTTTGGTGACCACCGGCGGTCGGAGGAAGATCGGCACTCCGACCTTTGGAGCAACTTGCACTTCTATGGTGCGCGCTCTCGTGGGGGCTTTATGTAACGTGGCCGGCTCGGGGAGCTGCTCAATAAAGATTCGATACGTTTTTTCCACCGCATCGGGTGTCGCCGTCGTTCCGACGCGGATATTTTGCGTCGCACCCGGAGCCAGTTCGAAAAGCTGCGGAAAATAGAGAATATCGTCGGTATCGGAGAGCTTTAAGGTTCCGTCGGGATTTTGCTCCCAGACATAGGCTTCCACCTGGAAGCGCAGCGGGTGGTCATCGAGGTTGTGAACGGCAAGCAGGGTGACTTCGCCGGGGCGGGAGAGTTCAATCGAAACCGGTTGAATCTCGAAGTCACCCGGATAAGCTGGAAAGGCCGAAAAGAACAGCAACACCGCCACCGCGACGACGACGCTGCGGCACCGTCGCACAAACAGCAATCTGTCACGCATATCGGCGGGGCAGGGCGGATCAGAAATTGACCGTTGCGGTGATGGTGTCGGTATAGGTGCCGACAGGAACGTCTTGTCCCGCTGGGGCCTGACCGTAGACCGTTGCCGTTACGGGTGTTTTTGCAGAAGTAAAAGGCCCTAAGGTCTGCGCAGTTGCCTGCGTGTTGCCCCATAAGGTCGTGAAGGCTGAATCTTGGTAGAAATCGTAACCGATGTAGTCGCCATTTCCGTCAGACACCGCGCGCGTCGACCCAGCCGGCGCATGAGAGGAATTCGTGCCCGCATCGAGCCCGACCCAGATGCTCTTGGTGTTCTTGTTACAATTCACGGAAATAAACGCCGGGGTGGTGACGTTGAGGGGCGCGGAGGCATTCGCCACGACCGGGTCGTAATTGCCGAAATTGAAGGTGCCTGAGGTGGTAATCTTGCAGTTCCGTGCGACGGTCATGCTGACCTGGAACGTCGTTGACGAACTGCCCGCCTGCGCCCGCAATACCGGCAGACCGAATGCGAGCGACACCGCTGAAAGCAAGATCAGATAACGAGACGGCTTGCGGCGGAAGCTTGCAAACCTCTCGGCGAAGCCGACGGACGTCTTGCCTACCGGAACGTCGCCGGGATGCGGCATGGCTTGCCCGTTTTGGCCGCCGGCCGTTTGCCCGCCACGTGCCGCAAAGCGCTTTCCCGTGTCGTGTTTCATACCCTGTGCCTCGTCAACCCATCCATTTCCTGGCCCAACGCCGTGAGCGTTTACGCTCGAATAAAGATGAGACAAAATGTTTATCAATGTCTCATAAATGATCTAATTCAAATCAGCATTCAAGTGTTGTTAATATCTTAAATGATACACAGGACCTGGTCAAGGCCTCAAAGTGGCGCGTGCGCCACAGAACGCAGGGCAATTCGCTCCGTTGGCGGATGATGAAGTCTGTCAGGCAGGGCCGGGTCAGAAATTGACCGTCGCGGTGATGGTGTCGGTGTAGGTTCCAGCGGGGAGGTCTTGGCCGGCCGGAGCGCGACCGTACACATGCGCCGTTACGGGTGTTTTCGCAGAGTTGAAAGGCCCGAAGGTCGGTGCGGTCGCCTGTGTGTTGCCCCATACCGTCGTGAAGGCCGGATCCTGGTAGAATTCGTAGCCGACGTAGTTGCCTTTGCCGTCGGATGCGGCGTGGTTCATGCCGGCCGGGGCGTGGGAGGAATTCGTGCCCGTATTCAGGCCGACCCACACGCTTGGGGTCCCCTTGGTACAATAAACGGAGAGAAAAGCGGGAACGGTGACGTTGAGGGGCGCGGAAGCATTGGCCACGACCGGGTCGTAGTTGCCGAAATTGAAGGTGCCTGAGGTGGTAATCTTGCAGCTCCGCGGAACGGTCATGCTTGCCTGGAACGTCGTCGACGAACTGCCCGCCAGCGCCGGCAAAACCACCAAGCCGAATGCGAGCGACAGCAGCGAAAATAAAAGGAGGGCGCCGGACGACTTGCGGCCTGTCCTGGTCAGTGTGTCGACGGGGCCGATGAAAGCCTTGTGCAGCAGGATGTCACCAAGGCGCAGGCTGGTGCACCCGTCTTGTTCACCCGCCTTGTGCCGGTCAATCGCGGCAAAGCGCTGCTTGCCCGTTTCCGTCTCGGTGCGTCTGCGCTTTCTCAAGCCGTCGAGTTTTTTGGACATTGTAGGGTGAGTATTGACAAGAAAATGAAACATGGATCGCAGCCTCGCCTATCGAGAGCAATCCTAAAAGAGGAGACATTAAAAATTTATTGGTCTCACGCACGATTCTGATTACTTGGCGTAAGTCTCAAAATTGTTTATGCACCCCGAAGCGGTTTGTATTGCCTGGGGTTAACGCAGCAGTCACGGGATTGGGGAGAAGACGAAACCGGCGCTGCTGAGGCCACGCACCCAAAGCGCGAAGTGTTCTTCCACGCGCGGAGGGTTTTTTCCAAATTGCAGCCGCGGTCTTGGGGCGGCGACGGGTCGCAAGCCCCGCCCGATCGGAATTGCCCTTCCGCCCTACGCGTCCGTCACCCCGGCCAGCGCCAAAATCTTTTGCGCCTGTAACAAATGCGGCCGATCGAGCATCCGCCCCTCCAAGCCTACCGTGCCCGCGCCCGGATGGGCGGCAAAGGCCGCAACAACACGCTTAGCTTCCTCGATCTCTTTTGCCGAAGGGGCGAAAGCGCGATGAATAATCTCCACTTGGTCGGGGTGGATGGCCAATTTGCCGCTAAATCCCGCAGCGCGGGCGGCACGCGCCTCGGCTTCCAGCCCGGCGGCGTTGCGGAAATCGGTGAACACCGTATCAATGGCTTGAATCCCGGCGGCCGCGGCAGCGGCAAGACAAAGCGACCGCGCCAACAGATAGGTGTGTTCCAGCACGCCCGCTTCGGTGCGGTTTGAAACGGCCCCCAGGGCGGTCGAGAGATCTTCCGCGCCCCAGGTGAGCCCGATCAGTCGGGGTGCGCCGTCGGCATAGCTTCCCATTTGAAACAGCGCGCGCGGCGTTTCGGTCGCAACCGGAATGATTTTGACTCCGCCCACGGCCAACCCAAGCCGCGCCTCCAGCGCATCCAAATAATACCCAAGCCGAAGAATATCGGCAACGCCGTTCGTTTTCGGCAAAATGATTCCATCCGGCGCGCCATCGATGACGGCGGCAAGATCTGGCAAAGCGTCGGGCCCGTCCAGGGGATTGATGCGAACCCACAATTGCCGGCGCGAGCGGTCGCGCTGCGCAAGCAGAAATTCCTTCACCAATCCCCGCGCCAAAGGGCGCCGTTCGGCGGCAACCGAATCTTCCAGATCCAAAATAAGCGCATCGGCGGGATTCGTTTCGGCCTTGGCAAGCTTGCGTTCGTTATCGCCGGGCACGAACAGGAGCGAGCGCAATATCATTCATCATCCCTCACGCCGGCCGCTTTTTCATCAACGCCGAACGTTTGCAAAAGGCAACTTCCTCGCCGCGCTGGTTGAAAGACCGATGTTCGAAGACAACAATCCCGGCATCGGGGCGAGAACGGCTCTCTCGGCGCGAAAGCACGCGCGTTTCCGTGCGCAACGTATCGCCGATAAACACCGGGGCGGGGAATTTCACCTCTTCCATGCCGAGATTGGCAATGGTGGTGCCGAGCGTGGTATCGCCCACGGACACGCCTACCATCAGCGCGAACGTGAACATGCTGTTGACCAGGATTTGGCCGAACTCGGTGGTTTTGCAAAACTCGGCATCCAAATGCAAAGGCTGCGGATTATGCGTCAGCGCGGTAAACAGCAAATTGTCCGTTTCCGTAACGGTGCGGCGGATCTCGTGCACGAAATGCCGCCCTTCGTAGAGATCTTCATAATAAAGGCCCGGCATGGCTGGCTCAATTCTCCTTATTTAGCTTCCTGTGCGAAGTCTGCAAAACTGCCGTGGCGGCCAGCCCCTGCGGCAAAACGCGCGGCTCCGGCAAAGCCTTCACGGCTGAGGATCTCCTCCGCTCCCTTGGCTTGCTCGCAAAGGGCGACGATGGCGTTCCGTTTATCCACGGCATTGCGGCTGGCCGGGCGATGGAGCGCGTTAATCCGGATCGCGCCGCGCCGTTCCGTGAGCACGTCCATCGCGCGCGTGATCCGCTTCGCTAGGAGACCGCCGCATCCGCCCCGATGCGCCGATGGCTCATCGAAAGTTGCGGCGGATTGCGCAGGGTTTGGAAAATCACGCAATAGCGTTCGGTGGTCTCGACCAGCCTCTGGACTTGTTCCGAAGGTGCATCGGTATCGAGCTCGAAAGAGAGATGAATGCTGGTCAGGCCAACCGGCGCCTGGCGATCGACTCCCAAGGTCCCGCGCGCGTCCCAGGCTCCTTCGGCGATGATCCGGCCCCCGCGCAGGGGCACTCGCATCGCGGTTGCCACCGCGGCCAGCGTTACCCCGGCGCAGGCAACCAGCGCTTCCAGCAGCATATCGCCCGAACAGGCCATGCTTCCGTCTCCCCCGGTGGCGGGATGGAGGCCGGCCAGCGTATCTCCCTTCCAAGTGGAAACCACACAGCCGAGCCGATCCAAATCCAGCCGGCCCTCCGCGCGCGCGCGCGTTTTGGCGGTCTCGGGCTGCTCACGATACTGTTGCTTCAGCGGGGCTTGGCGTGTGCGAAGCTCGTCGGCATTCATGCGTTGCATCTCCTCATTTGCCTTCTCTGTCTTGGGCGTTGGGCGAAGGATGGAGCAGCGGAGAACATGGCAGCCGCCCTGTCAAGGCCGGGTGCAGGATGTGCGGCGATCGTGCTTGCTTTCGATGACCCCTGGCCGTTATAGGGCAGGCATGACCGCGCTTGCTGAATCCCTCACCAACGATGTCCCGGCGGATCCGTCGGCTGCTCTGGCCCGTTCCGCGCTGCCCGAGCGGGAAATGGCCGATGCCCTGCGGGCGCTTGCCATCGATGCGGTGGAAGCCGCCAAATCCGGCCATCCGGGAATGCCTCTCGGCATGGCCGATGTTGCCACCGTGCTCTGGACCCGGTTTTTGAAATTCGATGCCGCCGACCCGCGCTGGCCGGACCGTGACCGTTTTGTGCTTTCGGCCGGGCACGGCTCGATGCTGCTTTACGCGCTGCTGCATCTGACGGGTCATGCCGGCATGGACATCGATGCCCTGCGCCGCTTCCGCCAATTGCACTCGCCGGCGGCGGGGCATCCGGAATATGGCGCCCACCCGGCCATCGAGACCACCACCGGCCCGCTCGGCCAGGGGCTGGCCAACGCGGTGGGGATGGCGCTGGCCGAACGCATGTTGGCCGCGCGCTTCGGCAAAAGCCTGGTCGATCATCGCACCTGGGTGATCGCCTCCGACGGCGACCTCATGGAGGGCATCAGCCATGAGGCGGCAAGCCTTGCCGGCCATCTCCGGCTGGAGAAGCTCACCGTTCTTTTCGACGACAACGGCATTTCCATCGACGGTCCAACCGCGCTTTCTTGCTCCGACGACCATTTGAAGCGCTTTGCCGCGTATGGTTGGGCGGTCAAACGGATCGACGGGCACGATCCGGTGCAAATCGCGGCCGCGCTCTCGTTTGCCATGCGCGCCAAGCGGCCGACCTTGATCGCTTGCCGAACGATTATCGGATTTGCCGCACCGACCAAGGCCGGCACGGCCGCCGCGCACGGCGCTCCGCTCGGGCCGACCGAGGCGGAGGCCACGAAACGGGCGCTCGGTTGGACGCATCCGCCCTTTACGGTGCCGGAAGCCCTGCGCAACCGTTGGCTTGCGGCGGGGGCGCGGGGGGCGGCGGCGCGGCGGGCCTGGCTCAAGCGCTTGGCACGGCATTCCTTGCGCGCCGAATTCGAGCGGGTGCTCCAAGGCCGGCTGACGGAGGCGTGGCATGAGGGGCTTGCGGCGCTGAAGGCCCGCTTGACCGAGACGCGGCCGAAGCTTGCCACCCGCCAGGCCAGCCAGATGGTCTTGGAGGCTTTGGCCCCGGCGCTGCCGGAACTGGTGGGCGGTTCCGCGGACCTCACCGGCTCCAACCTCACCTTCGTGAAAAGCATGGGGGTCGTCGCGGCGGGCCATTATGGCGGCCGCTATATCCATTTCGGCGTGCGCGAGCACGGCATGGCCGCCTGCCTGAACGGGATGGCCCTGCATGGCGGCTTCATCCCCTATGGCGGCACGTTTCTCGCGTTCAGCGACTACATGCGGGCGGCCATGCGCCTCTCCGCGCTGATGCACCAGCGCGTGATTTATATCCTGACGCACGATTCGATCGGGCTTGGCGAAGATGGGCCGACGCATCAGCCCATCGAGCATCTGGCCAGCTTCCGGGCAATGCCGAATGTGCTGGTCTTGCGCCCGGCGGATGCCGTGGAGACGGTGGAATGCTGGGAGATTGCGCTGCGTTGGAGCGACGGGCCGAGCCTGTTGATCCTCTCGCGGCAGGCGCTGCCGGCCTTGCGCGGCGATCGCGGCGAAAACCGCTCGGCGCGCGGCGGATACGTGCTGGCCGAAGCGGAGGGTCCAAGGCAGGCGACCTTGATCGCATCCGGCTCCGAGGTTGCGATTGCCATGCAGGCGCGCGAGCTTCTGGCCGCGGAAGGCATCGCGGCCGCGGTGGTTTCCCTGCCCTGCTGGGAACTGTTTGCGAACCAAGATCCCGCCGTCCGCGCGGGCGTCTTGGGCGGGGTGTTGCGGGTGGGGATCGAAGCGGCCGCACCCTTCGGCTGGGAACGCTGGCTGGGAGAGAACGGCTGTTTCATCGGGCTTTCCGGCTTCGGAGCTTCCGCCCCGCAGGAAGAGCTCTATCGCCATTTTGGCATCACGCCCGAGGCGATTGTCGCTACGGTCAAGAAACGTCTGGGTCTGCTGCAGTGAAAAGGAAATTGGCGCATGGCTGTAAAAATCGCGATTAACGGGTTTGGCCGCATTGGCCGTTTGGTTTTGCGTGCGATTGTCGAATCCGGGCGGGATGATGTTGTTCCCGTGTTGATCAACGATCTCGGCAGCGTGGAGGCGAACGCGCATTTGTTTCGCTATGATAGCGTGCATGGGCGTTTTCCCGGCCACGTTGAGCTTGGCCAGGACTCGATCACCATTCACCACCACGGGCGAACCATTGGGCCGATCCGGGTGACGGCGGAACGCGATCCGGCAAAATTGCCGCTTGCCGGGGTGGATGTCGCCATGGAATGCACGGGCCTGTTCACCAAGCGCGAGGCGGCGGCGCAGCTGCTGACTGCCGGCGCGCGGCGGGTTTTGGTCTCCGCCCCCGCGGAAGGGGTCGATGCCACCATCGTGTACGGCGTCAACCACCATGTGCTGAAGCCGGAAATGACCGTCGTCTCGAATGCGTCCTGCACCACCAATTGTCTTGCGCCGATGGCGAAGGTGCTGCACGAGGCGTTCGGAATTGAGCGCGGGTATATGGTCACGGTGCATGCCTATACCGGCGATCAGCGCACGGTCGATACCTTGCACAAAGATCTGCGCCGCGCGCGTGCGGCGGCGGTTTCCGCAATTCCTACCACAAGCGGCGTGGCCCGAGCGATCGGGCTGGTGTTGCCGGAACTGAAGGGCAAGCTCGACGGTTCGGCGATCCGAGTGCCCATCCCCAATGTCTCGCTGATTTCCCTCGATGCCAACGTGCGCAAGGCCACCACCGTGGCCGAGGTGAATGCAGCCTTCCAAGCCGCAGCAGAATCTTCGCTGCGCGGAATTCTTGACTACAACACCGAAAAACTGGTGAGCATCGATTTCAATCACACCTCGGTCTCCTGCACTTTCGATGCCACGGAGACGACGGTCATCGACGGCACCTTCGTGCGTGTCATGGGGTGGTATGACAACGAATGGGGGTTTTCCAACCGAATGGCCGACACGGCCGCTTTGCTCGGCAAATTATAAAATTATAAAAAGCGCTGTTAGGGGAAACGCCATGCATCCGTTCCTGCGCCTTGCTTTCGTTGCCGCCTCCGTCTTCGTGTTGGCAGCGCCGTCCGGCGATGGCGGAGAACAGTCGGTGAGCCAGCCTGCGGCGGCAACGAAACAAGCCGAGGCTGCCGCTCCGGCTGTCGCCTCTGCCAATGCCGGACTGCAAATTGCCATGCAGGAAATGATGGTGCCTTCGCCCCAGCAAGGCTTGCAAATCTACGTGCGCAACAAGCATCCGCTGGGAACGGAGCAATTCGGCCCCGAACGCACTTTGGTGTTTGTCCACGGCGCCACGTATCCGGCAAGCACGACGTTCGATCTTGCTTTGAACGGATTGTCGTGGATGGATTACATCGCCGCGCACGGATACGACGTCTATCTTTTGGATCTGCCGGGGTATGGTCGCTCGAGCCGGCCGCCGCAGATGGATCAGCCGCCCGAGGCAAACCCGCCATTTGAAACGACCGAGCAAGCCGTTGCGGATCTCGGCGCCGTGATCGAGCGGATCCGTACCATGCGCGGAATTGCCAGTTTGGACGTGATGGGCTGGTCGTGGGGAACCACCATTGCCGCCGGCTTTGCCACCGCCCACCCCGAGCAGGTGAATCGGCTGGTTTTGTACGCCCCGCTTTGGGTCTTCCAAGGCCCGCCCGCGATCAGCGCCGGACCGGGCAAGCTCGGCGCTTATCGTTCCGTCAGCCGCGAGGCGGCTTTCAAGCGATGGATGAACGGCGTGCCGGTTGAGGCCCGCGCGGATCTCATTCCGCCCGGCTGGTTTGAACAATGGGCGGATACCACCTTCGCCACGGATCCCGTGGGCGCCAAGCAAAGCCCGCCGGTCCTGCGCGCCCCCAACGGTGTGCTTTGGGACGTTGAGCGGTTCTGGCGCGCTGGCAAACCGACATGGGATGCTGCCAAGCTTGCGGTTCCGGTTTTGCTGGTGCAAGGGGAATGGGATCACGACACGCCCCCGCCGATGGCACAAGCGCTTTTTGCGGCCATTACGCATGCCCCCTACAAACAATACACCATGATCGGCGGGGGAACGCATACGCTCGTGATGGAACGAAACCGTATGCTGTTGTTTGAAGTCGTGCAAAGCTTTTTAGACGCGCCGCCGCCGCGTTGAAGATTTGCGGCATTTGACGTGATCGATGCAAAAGGCAGCCCGCGATGAAGTTTCGCACCTTGGATGATGTCGATGTCGGCGGCAAGCGTGTTTTGGTGCGCGTCGATTTGAACGTGCCGATGCAGGATGGGAAAATCACGGATCTTTCGCGCGTGAACCGCGTGCTTCCCACCATTCGCGAGCTGGTGCAAAAGCACGCCCGCGTGATTGTGTGCAGCCATTTCGATCGGCCGAAGGGCAAGCGCGTTCCCTCTCTCTCGCTGGCTCCGCTGGCGCGCGCCCTGGGCGAGGCGTTGGGCAAACGCGTGCGTTTTGCCGAAGACTGCATCGGCCCGGCCGCACAACAGGCGGTGGACGTCTTGCGCGAGGGCGACGCGCTGCTGCTGGAGAACACCCGTTTTCATCCCGGCGAAGAGGCGAACGACCCGAACTTCGCGCGCGAGCTTGCCTCTCTTGCCGATATTTACGTGAACGATGCATTCTCGGCGGCGCATCGCGCGCATGCCAGCACGGAGGGCGTTGCGCATTTCTTGCCGGCCTATGCAGGACGTTTGATGCAGGCGGAACTGGAGGCGCTGAACCTCGCCCTTGGCAATCCGGCGCGCCCCGTGGCTGCCATCGTCGGCGGCGCCAAGATTTCCACCAAACTCGCGCTGCTCGGCAATTTGCTGGAACGGGTCGAAGTGCTCTTCGTCGGCGGCGCGATGGCCAATACACTGCTTGCCGTGCAAGGATTTTCCGTTGGCAGATCCTTGCAGGAGACGGATTTGCACCAAGCCGCCCGAGAGATTCTCCAACGTGCGGAAGCAAGCAAATGCGCTTTGCTGATGCCGATCGATGCGGTGATTGCAACCGAGCTTGCCCCGCATGTGCCGACCCACACCGTTAGCGTCGATAACGTACCGGCTGATGCCATGATCCTCGATATCGGCCCTGCGACGGTCAAAATGCTCGACGAACGTTTGCAAACCGTGCGCACCGTGGTCTGGAACGGGCCGCTGGGCGCGTTTGAGACGCCGCCTTTCCATCTCGGCACCGTTGCAATCGCCAAGGCGGTTGCGGAAGCGACCCAAAAAGGCGCGTTGCGCAGCATTGCCGGAGGCGGCGATACGCTGGCCGCGCTCAATCAGGCCGGCGTGGCGGAGGCTTTCACTTACGTGTCCACCGCCGGCGGGGCATTTCTGGAGTGGCTGGAGGGCAAAACGCTGCCGGGCGTTGCAGCACTTGCAGCCTGAAGCCTAAGAGCAGAGCTAAAGCGGAAGCGACCAACGGGCCATGGCATCTTTCCAGACCTGGGCCCGATCGTCATCAAACACCAGCTTCGGATCTTCCGGGATGGTATACCAGCTGCCGCGCGCCAATTCCGCCTCCAGTTGGCCCGGCCCCCAGCCCGCGTAACCGAAAGCGACGAGGCTTTTTGCCGGGCCGTTGTTCTGCCCGATATCGCGCAGGATGTCCGGGCTTGACGTCATGGCCACTTTGCCGTCGATGGCAACGGTGCGGGCGCGGTGATATTCGGCGCTATGCAGCACGATCTCGATGGTGGGATCGACCGGCCCGCCGAAGAAGACGCGGACCTTGCCGCTGACGCCGCTGGCGTCTTGGCCCATCGCCGCAAGAATTTGCGCAAGCGGTGTTTCCCCAATGGGCTTGTTGACAATGACGCCGAGCGCCCCTTGCCGATTGTGCCGCACCATCAAAACCACGGCATGGTCGAAATAGGGATCCCCGATATCGGGCGCGGCTATCAGAAGCTTGCCGGTGAGCGAGCCCGAGGGGACAGGCGCATCGGATTTCGGCAGCCCGGCGAACAGCAGGCTGGCCGAGCAAAGGAGGGCGCCGAGAGAAAGAAGTGCACGCCGAAGGACGATCAGGCCCATGCTCCGTCTCATCGCACAACTCTATCACCGATCTCTGGGTCTCTTGGGCACAAGCGGGACTCAGTAAAGCACGCGGGCCAAGCGATCGCCAAGGCGGGTCGTGGGTGGAGGGGGGTCGGCGGGTTTCGCCACGAAGGCCTGGGGTGGCTGGTGCGGCGAGCGGCGGGCTTGGCGTTGGCGTCTGCGGGGTAGGGATGGGGGCTCGCGCGGACGGTGAGGCGTTCGCGGCTGCGTGCGCGGCCGGCTTTGCTTCGCCCTGTCCCTGTGCGGTGCCGGCGCGCGGGCCCGTGCCGGGCGTCGGCGAGCCGCCGGGCGTGGTGGTGGTTGGTGCGGACGGGGTTTGGGGGCCGGAGGCGGGCGGCGGT
>Ga0080006_1108457_pt1 | contig 66370 bp, 58 predicted proteins | sample RS3BMetagenome_FD_69209 | JGI IMG/M metagenome (GOLD analysis project Ga0080006, IMG submission 69209) | Ferric oxide microbial mat and aquatic microbial communities from Rainbow Spring, Yellowstone National Park, USA - RS3B (SPADES... ...
GCTTCCAAACCGCCCCTCCCGCCGGCCCTCCCACCGTAGCCGCCCGCACCGGAGCCACCCTCCACCTCGCCAACAACCTCCGCGCCGACCGCTCCCCCCGCGAACTCCGTCTCTTCCTCGAACCCTTAAGCCTCCGTGTACCCTTAGAATCTGTATAAAAACTCTGGCAAATGGAAAAGAAGTCGTCATTTCGACCGGGGCCGCGCAGTCTTATCGCGCGGCGTAGTGGAGAAACCCCCGCATTTCGTCTTTGCTTTTGCCCTTCGGCCTACCGCACACCTTCGGTTTCTGAGTTTCTAAACAGGTTCTTAGGAAAACCCTAGTGAAATCCTAGGGAAAGGACCTCCGGGTGCCCCATCCTGCGCGCGTCCTTTGCGCAGAGGGTGGATTAGACAATTCTTTCCCAAGCGCCTTTCCCAATCTCGTCCCACACCACGCCGCACCCGTGGAAAATCTGCCACTCCCAACTCCGTGTATATACCTGGTATATACCTGGCCACAAGCAGTTTAGCCGATAGCCGCGCCGACGGGTCGCAAGCTCGAGCCCTGGCTTGCAACAAGGCTAAGCGCCACACCACAGCATCGGAACAGGCATCAGCCCAATCGCCCGAAGTCCTCTCCGATCTTCCTCTCCCAAATCCGCCCCGCTGCAGTAACGAACGAAGCGCGCGCCATCCCCCAACCGTCTCACACGCTGCCTGTTTTTGCTCACCCGAATCGTTAGAGCTGAGAGTAGAATCTAATTACTTGACCGAGGCGGAGCTTTCGCCGGCACTCGAACCCAGCCGCCGGCGAAGAACCTTCCATCTTAGCCACCGTCTAACCGCTGTCGGCCTCCCTTCCATCGGGGATGCCAGGTCTCACAGGCCAGTCGATCCGAAGGCCGCCCAAGACCGGAAAAATGAGGAAATTCGCTTGAACTCGACCGTCAAACAAATTCTGATCTGGGTCTTCATGATTACCTGCCTCGTCTTCCTCTGGCAGGTCGTCGTCAAAACAACCGGCGGCAATCAGGAGAAGAACATCAGCCTCACCCAGCTCCTCAACGACGCCGACCAGGGCAAGATCTCCGAGGTCACCGTCAACGGAGCCGAGGTCACAGGCAAGTACCGCGACGACGCGAAGAATGTCTTCAAGACCACCATCCCGGGCAACTATCCCGACATGTACAAGACGCTCCGCGATCACGGCGTCAACATCACCATCAAGGACCAGAGCCCGAACCAGTGGCTCAGCCTCCTGATCTCCATCGCGCCCTTCGCCCTCCTGCTCGGCCTCTGGTTCTTCCTCCTCCGCCAGATGCAGTCCGGCGGCAACAAGGCCATGAGCTTCGGTAAATCCCGCGCCCGCCTGCTCTCCATGCAGCAGAAGAAGATCACCTTCAAGGACGTCGCCGGCGTGGACGAAGCCAAAGAAGAGCTCAAGGAGATCATCGAGTTCCTCCGCGAGGCCCAGAAGTTCCAGCGCCTCGGCGGCCGCATCCCCAAGGGCGTCCTGCTCGTCGGACCTCCCGGTACCGGCAAGACCCTCCTCGCCCGTGCCGTAGCCGGCGAAGCCAACGTTCCCTTCTTCTCCATATCAGGCTCCGACTTCGTCGAGATGTTCGTAGGCGTCGGCGCATCGCGCGTCCGCGACCTCTTCGAGCAGGGCAAGAAGAATGCCCCCTGCATCATCTTCATCGACGAGATCGACGCCGTCGGTCGTCACCGTGGCGCAGGCCTCGGCGGCGGACACGACGAGCGCGAGCAGACCCTCAACCAGCTTCTCGTCGAGATGGACGGCTTCGAGGCCAACGATGGTGTCATCCTCGTTGCCGCCACCAACCGCCCCGACGTGCTCGACCCCGCGCTCCTCCGCCCCGGCCGGTTCGACCGCCGCGTCATCGTCGACCGCCCCGACATCCGCGGCCGCGAAGAAGTCCTCAAGGTCCACTCCAAAAAAGTGCCCATGGCCGAAGACGTCAACCTCAACATCCTCGCCCGCGGCACCCCCGGCTTCTCCGGCGCCGACCTCGCCAACATGGTCAACGAGGCCGCCCTCACCGCCGCCCGCTACAACCGCAAATCGGTCCATATGTACGACTTCGAAGTAGCCAAGGACAAGGTCATGATGGGCGCCGAGCGCAAATCCATGCTCCTCAGCGATGACGAGAAGCGCGTCACCGCCTACCACGAGGCCGGCCATACTCTCGTCTCCGCCCTACGCAAGCACTCCGACCCGCTCCACAAGGTCACCATCATCCCGCGCGGCATGGCCCTCGGTGTCACCGTCTACCTCCCCGAGGAAGACCAGCACACCGTCACCAAGGACTACCTCGAGACCCGCCTCGCCACCCTCATGGGCGGACGCTGCGCCGAAGAGATCTTCCTCAAGCAGATGACCACCGGAGCCGGCAACGACATCGAGCGCATCACCGACCTCGCCCGCAAGATGGTCTGCGAGTTCGGTATGTCCACCCTCGGGCCCATGACCTTCGGCAAGAAGGAAGAGCAGATCTTCCTCGGCCGCGAGATCGCCCAGCACCGCGACTTCTCCGACGACACCGCCAAGCAGATTGACGCCGAGGTTCGCAAGTTCGTCGACGCCGCCTATCAGGCCGCCTACACGATCCTCGAAAACAATCAGGACATCATGCACCGCATGGCAGCCGCCCTGCTCGAGCGTGAGACCCTCGATGCCGCCGAGATCAAGCTCATCATCGAAGGCAAGGAGCTTCCCATCGCCAAGTCGTCTCTCAGCGGAGTCGACCCCGGCAACGGAGGCGAGACCCAGAAGATCCTCAAGCCCGAGCCCGGCCAGCCCGGACGCAAGCCCGGCTACGGCGAAGGACAACCGTCCCCCGCGTAACTCGTAATCGCAACAGAGCAGCAAATAGAAGAGGCAGCCATAATCGGCTGCCTCTTCTATTTGTCGCATCAACTGGATGAACCCCCGTTGTGAACCTTACAGGCGCCTCCGGCCACCACCATCGCTTCCGGCTCCGACGCCGGCCAACTGCCGTCCCAGCGCTTCGTCCCCGACAGCAGTCGTAGCCTTCTGCGCATCATCCTGTTTTCCGCGATCCTCTCCATTGATCTTGCCGTTGATATCGCCGACTGAGAGGCCTTTGCCGCCATTCATCTGAGACTCCACAACATGCAGGCCAAACGAAGAGGTCCACGGCCCGCGCATATCCGAGTCGCCTTCACTACCTTCGCCGGTCGACCCATTGAAGTACTCGTCCACAATACCCGCGGTAGGCTTCAGCATTCCCACCGAGAACGGCTTCTTCTCCAAACTGTCTAACGCCGCCTGGAATGCCTTCATGTGCGTGATCTCGCGCGTCATCAGGAACTGCAGTGTGTCGATCGACCCCGGATCGTCCGTGTGGTCGATCAGCCGCTCATACACGATCTTCGCCCGCGCCTCCGCCGCGATGTTGCTCCGTAGATCGACATCCAGCTCCCCAGTGATCTTCAGGTAGTTGGCCGTCCACGCATTGCCCATGGAATCAAACAATCCCACGCCCCCGCCACCGGCAATCGTCACCAGCGGATCGGCCTCCGCAGCCTCCCGATTCGTCTTCATCGGCTTCAGGTGCATCCGTATCAGCGCACCCACTACCTCCAGGTGACTCAGCTCCTCGGTCCCGATATCCAGCAGCAGGTCACGTCTCCCCAGGTCATCCACACAGTTCCATCCTTGAATCGTGTATTGCATCGCAGCGGCCAGCTCTCCGTTCGCTCCGCCAAACTGCTCCAGCAGCATGTTCCCGAACTTCACATCCGGTTCCCCGATAGTCACGGTGTACATCAGTTTCTTCACATGGTGATACATCAGCCTGATCCTCGAATCTCGATTTTTCGTTCTTCCGTTCCGCCTACCTGCAATGAGATGCGCGGTCCCCGTCCACAAGCCGCCAACATCCCTTCGGAGCCGGTCGATGCGACAATAAAATTACGTCGCATGGATTCCATCCGCCCAGCCTCTCCACCGCGCCCTTTTCTCTTACACGCGGCCTTCGCCTGCTCCCTTCTCCTCGCTGGCTGTGGCTATCACCAGGCAGGCTCCGCCGCACACCTTCCCGCCAACCTCCGCACCCTCGCAGTTCCCATCTTCTCCACCGACGCCCAGGCCTTCCACACCGAGATGGCCTTCACCCAGGCCACCATTCGCGAGCTCAACACCCGCACCCGCTACCGCGTCCTCAACCAGGCAAGCGACACCGCCGACGCAACCCTCAAAGGCACCATCCTCAACCAGACCGTCGCTCCCCTCACCTACGATTCCAACACCGGCCAGTCCTCCAGCTACCTCGTTACCATCACCGCCAAGGTACTGCTCACCGCCAACGACGGCCACGTCCTCTACCGCAACGACGCCATCGTCTACCGCGAGCAGTACCAGTCCACCCAGGACCTCAGCGGCTTCATCCAGGAGGACGGATTCGCCGTCCGCCGCGTCGCCAACGACTTCGCTCATGCCCTCGTCAGCGATATGCTGGAGTCCTTCTGATGACCAACCCCAGGCCGTCCGACAAACCGCTGCGCAGCTTCGCCTCCGTCGACCGCTTCATCGCCGAGATCGCCTCGCCCCAGCTCCGCCCCGGCTACGTCCTCATCGGCGACGAGGTCTTCCTCTACGACCGCTGCCGCAAAGCCGTCCTCGCCACCCTAGCCCCCGAAGCCACCCGCGACTTCTGCCTCCACGATCTCGACCTCGCCGAAACCAGCATCTTCGAAGTCCTCGACCGCGCTCAGACCCCGTCCCTCATGGCGCCCTTCCAGGTCCTCTTCGTGCGCAATCTGAAGACCCTCTACGGCCGCGGCAGCAAAAAAGAAGAGTTCGCCGCCATCGACGCCTACTTCCGCTCTCCCAACCCGCAAGCTGTCCTCCTGTTCGTAGCCGACCACCTCCGCATCCCCACCGATCTCCGCAAGATGGACTACCAGGACAAGGAGCGCTACGAAAAGATCCGCGATACTCTCGGCGACTGGTGTGGCTTCGTCGAGCTCGCCCGCGTCGACGACGCCGACGCCATCCAATGGATCCTCCGCCACGCCGAATCCCGCAACATCCGCTTCGACCCCGACGCCGCCCGCGAACTCGTAGACGCACTCGGCGCCGACATGATGCTCATCGCCAGCGAGTTCGAAAAACTCCTCCTCTACGTCTCCGCCCCGCAGCCCGCAGCGCCACAAGACCGGGGACCCCAGGTCTCGCCTCTGAGACCTGGGGTAGAAGCGCCACCAATCTTCCCGCGAGCCGCATCAACTGACACCGTCATTCCGAGCGAGCAAAGCGAGTCGAGGAATCCCCGCATTCCGCCCGAGGCGCCGGCGCCACCCCTTGCCCGCAACCGGGTCACCCTCGGCGACGTCGAAACCATGGTCCTCGCCGCCAAGCAGCGCAGCCTCTACGAACTCACCGACGCCATCTCCCTCCGCGACCGCCCCCGCGCCCTGCTGCTCCTCCACGGCCTGCTCAACGCCTCCGACGGTGGCGAAGACGCAGCCATCGGCCACCTCTACATGCTCGCCCGCACCTTCCGCCAGATGCTCATCATCTCGGAGAAAAACGTGCGCGACTCCCGAGCCATCTGGCAGGTCCTCTGGCAGGGCTTCCGCATGCCTCCCTTCGCCGCCGACGACCTCATCAAACAAGCCCGCCGCTACAAATCCCGCCGCGACCTCAACCGCGCCATCCGCCTCGTAGCCCGCGCCGACCTCGAACTCCGCTCCAGCCCCGCCAACAAACTCCTGGTCCTCGAACGCCTCATCCTGGACCTGGCCACCGAACCCAAACCCAACCTCTACACCCCCACCCACCAATTCGCCATGGAACTCTAGGGAGCTTTAGATCCGGTCGCTACGAACAATCATTATTTGAACCATTTACTTATCTGCTCTCGGAATCCTTGAGACACCTGTTGCGAAAGAAAGTCATTGAGCCTTTCTGGATCAGGTTCATACCTTACCGCCTCCACTAATTCTTCCCAAGTTTCGTAATCGTCGGGTTTACCCGCTACGATTACACCTATTCCATGCCGTTTCGCTTCCAGAGCAATATCATCAAGCAGTGGTTGGATGCCATCACGTTCTGATACCGGAACATGGATTAACGCGTACGATCTTGTTGCCGAGCGGCGATGTCCGAGCGCCTCGTAGATCACGGTAACGTCGAGTACCGACGACGGCTTGACTTCAAACGTTATGAGATCAAAATGCCGCCCAGGAACGTAAGCGTATGTTTTGTAGCTGGCAAGGGTGATGTCAGGACGGGTCCATTTACCCTTAGTCGGTTTCGAACCGCCCAAAGCGGTCAGTTCGACTACAACGGAGTCAAGCCGAAAGTCCTGAGCCCATCTATTCCGAATGACACTGAGCATCGGAGCGTACAGATCACTTTCTTTAGATAAAGACTCGCTGATCTGCGCCGCAGATTTCTTTGGATCAATTTCGGCAACTGGTGGCACCCTCCTGACACTTCCGCCCTGCCCCCGGCCGCGAATAAGTACGCCTCGTTCAAGAAGACGATTTCTAATATTCCAGTACCGATCCTCCTCCCAATTGAGCTTTTTCATCAGGCTGGTGTTCCCGATGTTTGAAGAGTCGGGGATATGCTTCAACAACTGCTTCTCAAGAGCAGCAAGATCTTCTTCACTGACGCCTTCAAGGGCCATTTACTTCCTCGTCCTACTAAAAATTGATCACTTGCTTGTCATTGATAACACGAGAGGCGTTCGCCAATGCCGAGTGTTATATACATCTTCTGGTGTAGCGCATCGTCCGAAGAACGACCACCTTCCTACCTCCGCCCAACCTTCTTCCGCCCTCCCACTACCCCAAGCATCGCCGACTGCACCATATACGACGACCGCGTCATGCCGGCCGCCCGCGCCAGTAAGTCGATCACCTCAATCTGAGCGTCCCTAGCCGTAATGTTCACCCGCACCGTCTTCTCCGGCGCCTCCGCGCTCACCAGAAACGCCACCGCACCCTTCATCGCCGGGTCACCCGCAAGCTCATCGAGCGTCGAAGGCTCCGGCAGCGCCTCCCCATCCTCGATCATCCCCGCCATATGCAGCGTCAGCGCCTCCACCGCCAGCTTCCGCGCTTCTTCAAGCGTCTTGGCTGCGGTCACGCAACCCGGAAGATCCGGAAAGCTCACCCCAAAATCCGAGTTTTTATCCTTGTGCAAATATGCGATATATTCCACGCGTCCCTCCCAGCCGCCTCGTCACGACGACAACTTGATGCTGGCTTGCTTCTCGATGCTCTTCAACGTACCGACTGGCAAATCTCTCTTCGGATGAGGAACCGTTACGCGTCCAGGCCGTTCCGTATGCTTGAACTGCTTGTGGCTTCCGGCCTGCGCAACCTCATACCAGCCATTCTTCAGAAGCGCTTGAATGACTTCGCGGCTACGCATCTGTACTAAAGCTTATCATGCGCACGCAATACACACCGCAAAGCCGCTCCGTCAGACCTGCAGCACCGCCACCGGATACCCGGCCAATCTGCGATCCGCCGTCACCAGCACCATCCCCTCCACCATCGCCTGCGCCACCAGCATCCGGTCGAATGGATCTCGATGCACCATAGGAAGACCACGCACCGTATCGGTGTAGATCGAGCTAATCCCCAACTCCGCCATGCCGTATGTCTTCAGCACCGAATCGAAGCGGATAGCACTTTCCAATTTCCTGATGCTGTGCCTGATCGCCAACTCCCAGAACGAAACTGTACTCACCCACAGCTTCGAATCGGGGTTTGCGATCAATTCAAGGACAGCAACGGAAACGCGCTTATAGTCCTTATCCAGACGAATCAGCACATTCGTATCGAGGAGGTACGACTTTTGCGAACTCTTCATCTGTCGTCTTCGTTATCATCGCGCATCACCTCGAACATATCGAGCGGAAGGTCGTCTTCGAAGTCCGGTGCCAGATAGGTAATGCCCATCACATTCTGCCCAAACTTACGCTTCGCCGCCTTCTTCTCCTTCACCACCGGAACCATCCGAACCACAGGCACACCCGCCTTCGCGATCACCACCTCTTCGCCGTGGCTCGCCTGCTCGACCAGCTTTGAAAAACTCGTCTTCGCGTCATAGATGTTGTAGGTCGCCATCACCGCACCTCACCTTCAAGTATGCCGCCCTGGTCAACCTGGTCAACCTAACTCTAGCGTCCGAGCTGCCCTCAACTTCATCCCGTCTAAACGTCTCTACTGCGGTGGATTAGCCGCCTTATTCGCCTCACGGTCTGCCTTGTCCTGCGCCTTTGCTGCCTTCTTCGCCTGCTTGGTCTTCGCTGCCTTCCGCGCAGCCTTGTCCGCTTTCGCCTGAGCTTTGTCGGCTTTATGCTGCTGGGCCAACTGCTTCTGAGTTTGTTGATTCGCCTGTTCGTTCGTCTGCGCCATTGAAACTCCGCTCAACGCTACCGAAAGCGCAACAGCAGTTACCAACCGGGAAAATCTCATCGCATTTCACCTCACCACATCAGACGGCAATTGACCTCGTCACGATGGCTGGAGTCGCGAACTTGGTCACCGGGCACAGAGATCGAAAACAATCGCGCATCGCCCCGCGCATCCAAGCCATAATGAGAGAGCAAAGGCTCCCCGGAGCCGTCCAGCCCGTCTCATCTCCAGGAGCCCCATGCAGGACAGCCGCGCAGACATACCGTGGAAGCAGATCACCCTCTTCCTCCTCACCGTCGCAATCCTGCTGTTGTGCGCGCTTCTGCTCCGTCCCTTCTTTGCCGCCATCGTTGGCGCGGTCATCCTCGCCGTCATCACCCAGCACCCTTACGAATGGCTCTCCGCCCGCGTCCGCAATCGCAATCTCTGCGCCACCATCGCAGTCATCGTGGTCATCCTGGCCGTCGTCGTTCCCGGCTTCTTCCTTGCCCAGAGCATCGGTAAACAGGCTCTCAACGCCTTCAGTGCCCTGCGAAGCAGCGCAACGCTGGGGCGCATCGACGACTACATCGGCAATCGCCCGGAGCTCGCCTCGCAGATCGAAAGCCTCTCCGCCTCGATCGACGCGAACAACGTCGCCCGCAGCACAGCCAATTTTGTCGGCCCGAAGTTCGCAATCATCGTCGGAGGCACCGTACGTCTTGGCACGGATATTGTCGTCATGATCCTGCTTCTCTTCTTCTTCTATCGCGACCGCGCCCTCACCCTCTCCGCCGTGCGATCCTTACTCCCGTTGCATCCCGACGAAACCGCCGAACTGCTCGACCGAATCGACAACACCATCTTCGCCACGGCGCTCGGCCGGCTTACGATTGCGGTCATCCAGGGCCTGCTGGCAGGTCTCGCCTTCTGGGTTCTCGGCGTACCGAACATCATCCTGTGGTCATTCACCCTGACCGCCTTCGCCATGATCCCGGCCTTCGGAGCCTTTCTGGTCTGGGGACCCACAGCCATCTACCTTGGCCTCAACGGCCACTGGGGCAAGGCCGCTCTCCTCATCGTCTGGGGCTGCGTTGTCGTCAGCATGATCGATAACATCCTCTATCCCATCCTGGTCGGCTCGCACATCCGGGCGCACCTCGCCACCATCCTGCTCACCATCCTCGGAGGCATCGCACTCTTCGGGCCGCTGGGCATCGTTCTCGGACCAGTCATCTTCACCGTCGCCTCAACTCTGCTCGACATCTGGCGCGCCCGCAGCGATCCGGCCGCGGCGCCTCTCCAACGCTGGTACAGCAAGTGACTTCGCCAAAGCAACTGTATTCCCGAACCACCGAGAAGGTGCATCCAGCCGAACATCGCACAGGTTTGACAGCCTCTCGCTTCGAGGCGAAGACTTGATGTCTTACTAGAAGGGACTCAACCCACATGAAAGCAGCAGCCAGCGAGAGCGCCATCTCCAGTCCGCCCACCACGAACAAGCACCTCATCCGCTGGGTCGAAAAGATGGCCGACCTCTGCCAGCCCGATCGCATCCACTGGATCGACGGCTCGCAGGCCGAGTATGACTTCCTCTGCGACCAGCTCGTCAAGGCCGGCACCTTCACCCGCCTCAACGAAAAGCTCTGGCCCGGCTGCTTCCTCGCCCGCTCCTCGCCCAACGACGTCGCACGCGTCGAAGATCGAACCTTCATCTGCTCGCTCTCCAAAGACAGCGCCGGCCCCACCAACAACTGGGAAGATCCCTTCGTCATGCGCAAGAAGCTCAAGCAGCTCTTTCGCGGAGCCATGCGTGGCCGAACAATGTACGTCCTGCCCTACAGCATGGGTCCCATCGGCTCGCCCATGTCCCAGATCGGCGTCCAGCTCACCGACTCCGCCTATGCCGTCGTCAACATGCGCATCATGGCCCGCATCGGCGCACCCGTATTCGCCGAGATCGACAAGGACGAAAAGCGCGTCGTCCCCTGCATGCACACCGTCGGCGCTCCCCTCGCACCAGGCCAGCAGGACGTCCCCTGGCCCTGCAACGACACCAAGTACATCGTCCACTTCCCCGAGACCCGCGAGATCTGGTCCTACGGCAGCGGCTACGGCGGCAACGCGCTGCTGGGCAAGAAGTGCTTCGCCCTCCGCATCGCCTCCAACATCGCCCGCGACGAGGGCTGGATGGCCGAGCACATGCTCATCGTGGGCGTCGAGTCCCCCACACACGAGAAGACCTACGTCGCCGCCGCCTTCCCCTCCGCCTGCGGAAAGACCAACTTCGCCATGATGATCCCCCCCGCCGGCTTCGAAGGCTGGAAGGTCTGGACCGTAGGCGACGACATCGCCTGGATCAAGCCTGACGCGAATGGACAACTTCGCGCCATCAACCCCGAGTATGGCTTCTTCGGCGTAGCCCCCGGCACCAGCGCCAAAACCAACCCCAACGCCATGGCCACCCTCGCCAGAAACACTATCTTCACCAACGTAGCCCTCACCCCCGAAGGCGGTGTCTGGTGGGAGGGCATGACCGACGACCCGCCTGCGAAGCTGACAGACTGGCGCGGCAACCCCTGGACCCCCGAGATCGCGAAATCCACCGGAGCTCCAGCCGCCCACCCCAACGGACGCTTTACCGCCCCCGCCTCGCAGTGCCCCACCATCGACCCAGACTGGGAGAACCCCAACGGCGTCCCCATCTCCGCCTTCATCTTCGGAGGTCGCCGCCCCTCCACCATGCCGCTCGTGTATCAGGCCTTCAACTGGTCCGCCGGCGTCTACATCGGCGCCACCATGGGCTCTGAAACCACCGCCGCCGCCGGAGGCAAGGTCGGCACGGTCCGCCGAGACCCCATGGCCATGCTTCCCTTCTGCGGCTATCACATGGGCGACTACTTCCGTCACTGGCTCAAGATGCAGCGCAGCCTCTCCGCCACACCCCGCGTCTTCCACGTCAACTGGTTCCGCAAGGACGAGCACGGTAAATTCCTCTGGCCCGGCTACGGAGAAAACATGCGCGTCCTCAAGTGGATCGTCGACCGCGTCCGCGGCCGCGCCCAGGGCAAGGAAACCGCAATCGGCTGGACCCCCCACTTCGACGACATGAACTGGAAGGGCATCGACTTCCCGCGCGCCACCTTCGACGAACTGCAGAAGGTCGACCGCGCGCAATGGAAGCAGGAGGTCATGGGCCACGAAGAGCTCTTCCTCCTGCTCCACGACCACCTCCCCCCCGAAATGATCTACGAGCGCGAGCTGCTCATCTGCCGCCTCTAACTTTCGTGTGTCGTTACACCCGTTGCCTTTCTGGTTGTCATCCTCGCAGAGGATCTGCTGTTGCCTTGAAGACCTGCCCAGAACTGAAGAACATTAAGTGTTGCGGTTGCTTGCTCTTCGTCGTCATCCTGAACGTAGTGAAGGACCTCTGTATTTCGTTTTCCATTCAATCTCGATTCGCTGCTGTGCCGGGCAGAGTAGAGCCGCCTTTGCTTTCTTGTTTGTCATTCCCGCAGGGAAGCTGCGTTTCAGTCTCTCCACCACAATGCGTTTGCTCTAGCGGATGACAACTCGCAGGCGCGCATCACACCACTAACAACTATGTCCAATCAACACGCCGCACCCTACAACCCCAACCCGCCCGTCGCTGTCCCGGAGCCCACCCACGCCGAGCGCGCACGCACCCTCCTGCATCTCGAGAGCGTAGCCACGCTATCCACCGTCTCCAGAAAGCAGCCGGGATTCCCCTTCGGCTCGCTGATGCCCTACGCACTCGACGCCGCCGGCCGGCCACTCTTTCTCATCAGCACCATGGCCATGCATACCCAGAACCTCAAAGCTGATCCACGCGCCAGCCTCTTCGTCACCCAGCCCGCCCCCGATGGCAATGTCCTCGGAGCAGCGCGCGTCACGCTGATCGGAAATGTGCAACAGATACCGGATGAGGACAAGCCCGAAGCGCGGGAGATTTATCTCAAAGCGCATCCCAACAGCCACTATTGGGTAGACTTCACCGACTTCGCCTTCTTCCGAATGGAGCCATTGGATATCTACTACGTCGGCGGCTTCGGTGTAATGGGCTGGGTGGCGGCCTCCGACTACTCCGCGGCGCACCCCGATCCACTCTCGGGCGCCGCCCAGGGCATCCTCGACCACATGAACGCCGATCACGGCGACGCGCTTCTTCTGCTCGCCAGAACCCAGGCCGCTCTTGAGGGCAGGTCCGCAGATTCCGCTAGGATGACATCCGTCGACCGGCTCGGTTTTCATCTTCGCGTCGACACCCCAGCCGGCGTGAAGAGCGCTCGCATCCCTTTCATTCGCGAGGTCGCAACGGCGGTTGAAGCAAGGACAGTTCTCGTCGAGATGGGGCGGCAGGCGCGTCTCGAAAAACAGTAATTCCCGCTTGACTCCAAACCGCTTTGACGGTAGCTTAAACGAATGGCCAGACTCCCTTCGGGTTGAGTCGGTCATAACGAAGTCCACCCACTTCGTTGCTTTACTGGAATACCCACGCAACAGCCCCCACCGCGCTGCGTGGGTTTCCTTTTTAAGCCTCCCCCACAGTGAGACCAACTGAAACACCACAATCCCATTGCCTGCGACAGTCTGGTCACGCTATGCTGGGCAACCGAATGCAAACGGTTTCATAGCACTCCGCCAGAATCGAGAGTTCGAATCATGAAGCTTCTTTTCCCTGCCCTTATCCTCGCCCTTACCTCTCACGCAAAGGGATCAGCGCAGTCGGCCATCCCCAGCCCCATGCCTCAAATCGTCCATCAACAGGACAGATACTCCCTCCAGGTCGACGGCAAGCCGTACATCGTCCTCGGCGCCCAGGTCGGAAACTCCAGCGGATGGCCAGCCCAGTTCGACAGCCTGCTCCCCGGAGCAGCAGCCCTCGGCCTCAACACCATCGAGGTACCAGCCTACTGGGAGGACATCGAGCCAAAGGAGGGCGAGTTCCGCTTCGACACCTTCGATCAGATCATCAGGTCGGCCCGCACTCATCACCTTCACCTCGTCATGCTCTGGTTCGGCACCTGGAAGAACGGCACCATGGACTATGCCCCGGCCTGGGTAAAGGCCGACCCCGTGCGCTTCCCGCACATGCTGGATCAGGGTCACCAGCCCGTGCGCGTTCTGAATCCGCTCAGTGACACCAACATGAATGCAGACCGCCACGCCTTCGCCGCCCTGATGAAGCACCTCAAAGGGGTCGATGGCGATCAACACACCGTCATCATGGTGCAGGTAGAAAACGAAACCGGCTCCCTCTTCACAGATCGCGACCACTCCCCCGCAAGCGACGCCAGGTTTGCCGGACCCGTTCCCGCCGACGCTCTCAAGGCCCTGCACAAGAAGCCCGGGACCTGGCCTGAAGTCTTCGGCCCCGAAGCCAGCGAGACCTTCGCCGCCTACTACGTCTCGCGCTACGTCAACGCCGTCGCCGAAGCGGGCAAAAAGGAGTACCCTCTTCCCTTTTACGCCAACGTCTGGCTGCGCGAGCAGAAGAACTTCATGCGTCCTGGCGAAGCCTATCCCAGCGGCGGCGGAACCCTCAACATGCTCGATCTATGGAAGGCCATGACCCCCTCCCTCGACGCCGTCGCGCCCGACAACTACGTGCTCGACTACGTGCACTACCGCGATGTGCTCGCCGGATACCACCGCAGCGACAATCCTCTCCTCGTTCCCGAGACCGGCGGCCCGCGCTTCGCCTCCAACATCTTCTACGCCCTCGGAGACTACGACTCGCTTGGCTATGCCCCCTTCGGCCTCGACGCCATGCTCGACGGCGCCAAGGTCAAACCCCTCGCCCAACCCTTCGCCGACGACTGCCGTCTGCTTACCCCGGCCCTTCCCCTCATCGCGTCGCTGCAGGGCACGGGCAAACTCCACTCCGCGGTCGAAGAGCAGTACCTCACCGATCGCCTCATCCACTCCGCCCGCTTCGACGTCCTCATCCAGTTCGGCAATCCCCATCCCGAGTACGGCGGCATCTTCGGCACCCAGACTCCGCAGATGAGTGGCCGCGCTCTCGTCGCCGAGATCGCCCCGGACGAGTTCATCATCATGGGTTTCGACGCCCGCGCCGACTTCCGTCCAGTGCTCGGCAGCAAAGCCCAAAACGCACAGTTTCTCAGCGCGGAAGAAGGCACCTTCATCGATGGACAGTGGAAGACCTCCCGCCGCCTCAACGGAGACGAAGCGTTCTTTGGCATCCGCCTCCCGCCGGAGGGCAGCATCGTCCGTGTCAAACTCACCGCATACTAGCTGTTCCCCGTTGTACGTTCACCGTTGCCCATTGCCCGTTCGCCGCTGCCCGTCTTTCGCCGTCATCCTGAATGCAGTGAAGGACCCCTGTATTCGCCCGTCGCCCTTCACCTGCCCCGTTGCCACTTCGCCGCTGCCCGTCTTTCGTCGTCATCCTGAACGCAGTGAAGGACCCCTGTATTTCTTCGCGGTCCGTCCACAACAATCTGGTTAACCGCCCATGCAGACCTCTCCCTCACCACGCCTGTGGAAAACCTTGTCAAGGCCCAAATCCTGTAACTCGCTCATTCCACGGCAAATAGAGTTGGCGTACTAGTTATGCTCCATCCCGTACAATAGAAATAGAAGTCCAAAAGAGCCCGGCCACCGCGCCGGGCTCTTCCACGTTAACGCCCCGGACCTTCAGGTCCGGACCTATCTCTTTTGATTCGAAGAATTTGCGAACAATCCAACCAGGGGTACCATCATGCCGACAACCGAACCACACATCCAGCCCTGCACCGCGACCGACAGCCAGCCCGCCCGCCTCCGCTGCCGGCACATCCTCACCAGCGGCCTGCGATGCCAGAGCCCATGTCTCCGGCAGCAGGAGTTCTGCTACTTCCATCACACCACCCGCCGCCCCGTCGCCGCACCCCGCAAGCGCCGCAGCCGCAGCTCCACCTTCGAACTCGCCCACCCCGAAGACCGCGACACCATCCAGACCTCCATCGGCGAAGTCCTCCGCCGCATCGCCGGCAACGACATCGACCTCCGCCGCGCCGGACTCCTCCTCTACGGCCTCCAGATCGCCAGCTCCAACCTCCCCAGGGTGAAAACCCTTCCCACCCCCCCCTCAAGGGACGCGGAGGATGCCTTGGACAGCGTCGAGGAAATCATCCTTGACCCCACACACGGTCCGCTCGCTCCCCGCGCCGAATGCAGATCCAACCGCCGTGAGACTGTAGTTGGCCGGATCATCAGAGAGCTCGAAGCAATGCCCGAATTCCGCGAGGAAACACACCAGAGCCAACCGCAGAACGATCCGCCCAACCACTTCAACGCCCGCGAGGACCGAATCCTCGATGACCACCACAACGGTCGCCTCGAAGCCATCGCAGCCCCTCCGCAGCCCAGATCCGGCCAGCCAGAACCCGGCCAGCAAGAGCCCGGCAAGCCAGAATTCGGCGCCCTTCCCATCCTCCACGCCACCGCCGCTGCCACACCTGTGCCAATACCCCGTACCCCGGTTCGCAGGGACGGCTTGAGCCGTCTGCTCCCAGGCCCTTGCCATCCCCTGAGGAACCTCTGCTTATGTCCTCAACCTTCTTGCCACCCCACGCGACAGTCGTCATTTCGACCGGAGCCGCGCGGCCTCATCGCGCGGCGGAGTGGAGAAACCCCCGCATTTCCTTCTTGTCCTCTGCTGCTAACCGATCGCGCTCATAAAGTCGCTTGTACTCGATCAGAGCATCTCCAAAGCATAACGGCCAACCCCGCGCGAGTCTCAACCGCACGCAGACCGTAAACTGGATGCAGCAATGCCGCTCGAATCTCCCAACACTGCGCCGACCGCACAAGCGGACTCCCCAAGCCCGGGCGGCTTCGGCCCCCTGAGGATTCCGCTGTTTCGCGACCGCTGGATCGCAAGCACGATCTCGTCCGTGGGCACATGGATGCAGGACACGGCCGGCACCTGGCTGATGACATCGCTGACCGCCTCTCCGCTATTGATCGCTCTGATGCAGACGGCCGCCAGCCTTCCAGTGCTGATCCTCGGGCTGCTGGCCGGAGCGACCGCCGACATCTTCGACCGCAGGAAGCTGCTGATCTTCTGGCAGACGTGGATGCTGGGATCCGTAGGCATTTTGGCGGTCCTGACATTCGTGGGATACCTCTCCCCCTGGGCCCTGCTCGCGTTCACCTTTCTGCTGAATATCGGTTCGGCCATGAACAACCCGGCATGGCAGGCGATCGTTCCGGAGCTGGTGCCGCGGGACATGATCCCCGATAGCGTCAGCCTCAACGCGGCCAGCAACAACCTTGCTCGCGCCGTGGGGCCCGCGCTCGGTGGCTTGATGGTTGCCGGCTTTCAACGCGTCTATACCGGCGCGGGTTCGGTATTTGCGCTCAACGCGATATCCTTCGCCGCGGTCATCTGGGTTCTGGTGAACTGGAAGCGCATCCCCCTGTTCAAATCGGCGTTGCCCTCCGAGCGCGTCGCGGCTTCGATTCGTTCCGGGCTCCGCTACCTGCGGTACGCGCCCAACCTGCAGGCCTCGCTGGTGCGCGCATTCGTGTTCACGTTCTTCATCTCGGCGATCTGGTCGCTGCTCGCTGTAGTCGCCAAACGAGACTTGAAGCAGGGTCCGCTCGGCTATGGCATCCTCAACGGCTCCCTCGGCGTCGGCGCACTCATCGCCGCGACCACGCTGCACCGCGTCCGGCAGCGCTTCACCGCGGACCAGATCCTCGCCACTGCGACGCTATACAACGTCGCGGTACTGCTGATCCTTGCCTTTGTGCGAAGCCCTGCCATCATCGTCGCGGCGCTGGTCTTCTCGGGCGCCGCCTGGACCAGCACCATGTCCACCATCAACATATCGGTGCAACTCGCTGTTCCCGCATGGGTGCAGGCGCGTGCGCTGGGAACCTACATGATGACGTTCCAGGGAGGCATGGCGCTGGGTTCTGTTCTGTGGGGAGCCGTTGCACAGCGTACCTCAACCCCGATCGCGCTGACAGCGGCAGCTGCCGGCCTGCTGCTCACCTTTCCCTTCGCCTGGCGGTTCCATATCCTGCAAGGTCCGCTGCCCGACCTCACGCCGCATCAATTCAAGAATCCCGCGCCCCAGCTTGCCGCTGACACCGAGGTGACAGACGGTCCCGTCCGCATTGCCGTCGAGTACCGCATTCCTCCGGAAAACTACGCGGAATTCACCCAGGCCATCCACCGGCTACGCGGAGTCCGGCTGCGGGACGGTGCGCTGCGTTGGGGCATCTACCGCGATGCCATCGACACCGAGCGGCTCAACGAGACCTTCCTCATGGAGTCATGGCTCGACTATCTCCGGTCGCGCGAACGCATCACCGCTGCGGACGAGCAGATTCGAGCCAAAGTGCGCGCCCTCCACCAGGGCAGCGACCCGCCCAGGACGAGCTATCAGATCTACGCACGAGAGATCGCGAATCCAGTCCCTGCACCCGACTCAACGTCAACTTACGAATAATCAGTCCCCTATCACTCGGTGGACCTCAAAGGCAAAATAGCGACCGGCCAGAGATGCAAAGGGTGACCTCCGCATCTCTGGCCGGTTAGGTTGTAACCACTAACAGGCAGAGAATCAAACTAGCTGACAGAACGGCGAACCTTGCGCAGCATGGCTCCCGCAGACCCGAGCAGGCCCGTGCCAAGCAGAAGCAGGCTGCTCGGTTCCGGAACACTGGACAGAGACCCAGAGAAGTCCAAACCCTCCGCGCTGCCGTGGGTCTGTTGAACGTCGAAGGTGAGTGTGTTGGTTCCGGCCATCAGATCGGCTAACGGAAGCCCAACGGACAGAGGCGTAATGCAGTTCGGCTGCATCACCTGGCACGTACCGTTCGCACCGCCCGCAAAGGCTTGAAGAAGAGTGCCATTCAGGTAGACGTCGGTCGTATCGTCAGCCAGCAAGCCGATGACCAAACGATATGGCGTGAGAATGAGCAGGTTAGACCGTCGTCGGTCGAAAAGTGCGCACAAATTTGCTCAAGGTGGATAGAGTAATTCCTCAAACGCGGCACAGTGCTGCGGGCAGTGACCGCCATGCGCTTCATGAGGAATTTGTCCGCCGCATCATCTCGTGAGGACATGTGCCCGACAATCCATCCGCATGACCTGCTCACGAAAAGATGCCCAAAGGGAAGGTCAGTATCACTTGCAATGCAAACTGTTGCGCTGTCTCTTTCACACAGTGAAATCAAAGATGCGGTTCCCAGTCGTAAACGTCGTCCTGCGTGAAGTTAAGGAAAACGAGCAAGCTGACACGATTTGGCTACTCAATTGCTATATCCTCCGCGTCACCCTGGCCCAGATAGCAATCCAATCGCCTCAGAGGAATACTCCTATGAAGATGCTCCGCTCCATCGCCCCCTTCGCCTGCATGGCTTTCATGCTGGCCGCCGCGCCTCTCGCTCACGCCGACATAACGAGTGCCGTCGTTTACCAGGGCATTCCTAATGCAGGCAACTCCGCAGATCCAGCAAACATGGCGTCCACTCTTGCAAGCGCTAGCTTCAGCATTGGCTCGCAGGGAATTGATTTTACGAGTCCGCCTGCAGCCTATACTACCTCCGCTTTTCTGAACAACCCTACCTTCAGCAACCAAGTCAATGGCTTCAGTGCCGGAGGATCCGCCGATAATCTCGAACTCGTTATCTCTGGCAGCCTGTATCTCAATGCCGGGGCTAACTCGCTAACCGTTGGTCACGACGACGGCACTGTCTTGAACATTGCCGGATTCGGTAACGTCGTCGACGCTCCCGGGCCGACGGGCTTCTCTAATTCGCCGTTTACCGTTACCGCCGGCACGGCCGGATACTATAACTTCAACCTCAACTATGCGGAGTGCTGCGGCGCACCCGCCGATCTCGTCTTCACGGTCAATAGCGCACCGGTTGGCGCAACCCCCGAGCCCAGCAGCTTCGTTCTGCTTGGTAGCGGTCTGCTCGCGGCGGCTGGCATCGTTCGCCGCCGCCTCTCCGTATAACTGAACGCTCTTCTGCTAGTTCCAGCGAAAAGCCTGAACGGCATTGATCCCGTTCAGGCTTCTTGCTTTCTGATAGAGCGCGATGCCGCGGGTAACGTCTCAGACAGCAGCACCCAACGCAAGATCGACCAGCGTCTTCTCTTCGATCTCATGCGCCTTCGCCGAGCCTGTCGCTGGAGTAGCGCTGGCGTGGCGCTTGACGCTAAGCACGGCGCGGTCGCCCGCCATGCGCCGCAACTCCGGCATGACATACGAGTATGCGCCCATGTTGGCCGGCTCCTCCTGCACCCAGATGATCTCTTCTGCGGACGGATGCTGATCGAGCGCGGCTTGAAGCTCCACCTCCGGCCACGGGTAAAGCTGCTCGATAAAGATGATGCCGACGGACATATCGTTGCGCTTGGCACGCTCGACGCGCAGATTGTGCCCGATCTTGCCGCTGCAAACCAGCAGGCGATGCGGGTTCTTGGCGTGATTGTCCGGCAGCACGTTCTCGAACATGGGTTTGCCCATCTCCGCAACTGTGGACAAAGCGTCGGGATGACGCAACATGCTCTTCGGGGTGAAGATCACGAGCGGCTTGCGCCACGAACGCATGGCCTGGCGGCGAAGCAGGTGGAAGTACTGGCAGGCATTCGACGGCTGGCAGATCACCATGTTGTCGCTGGCGGCAAGCTGCAGGAAGCGCTCCATGCGCGCCGAGGAGTGCTCCGGACCCTGACCGTCGTAGCCGTGCGGTAGCAGCATGACAACGCCCGAGAGCAGACCCCACTTGGCCTCGCTGGCGGCGATGAACTGATCGATGATGGTCTGAGCGCCGTTGACGAAGTCGCCAAACTGAGCCTCCCAAAGGACCAGCGCCTCGGGGTAGTCGCGGGCGTAGCCATATTCAAACCCCAAAGCAGCCGCCTCGGACAGAAGCGAGTTATGCACCTCGAAACGAGCCTGTCCGTCGGTCATATGATCGAGCGGAGCATATCGAACCTCGGTCTCCGTATCGACCAGGACGGAGTGGCGCTGATTGAACGTTCCCCGCTGAGAGTCCTGTCCAACCAGGCGAACCGGAGTGCCCTGAGTAAGCAGCGAAGCGTAAGCGAGAAGCTCGGCTGCGCCATAGTCGAAGAGCCGCTTGCCTTCCGCCATCTCGATGCGCTGCTCATACAGCTTCTGCACCTTGGGGTGAATGTGGAACTCAGCCGGATAGCTGTTGGAGAGGCGCGAAAGTTCGAGGACGCGCTCGGCGGGGATGCCAGTCGTAACCTCCCGATCGGCTTCGGTGAGTTCGCCACCCCGGTACGCGCTCCAGTAGTCGGGAAGTTTCGAGAGCACTGGCTTGTGCTCGATCTTCTTGGCCGCAGTCTGCTCGGAGAGCAGCGTCTCCTGGAGTTGTTTCGCCTCGGCCGCAGGATCGATTCCGATGGATTTCGCGTAGAGCTGATACAGCGGCGGCCGGTCCTTGATCAGCGCATAGCGGCGCGGCTGCGTGACCGTTGGATCGTCGCTCTCGTTGTGCCCATAGCGCCGGTAGCCGACGAGGTCGACGACGACATCGGAGTGGAAGCGTTGTCTGTATTCGGAGGCGATGGCAGCGATGCGCATCGCCATGTCGGGATCTTCCGCGTTCACGTGGAAGATGGGAATAGGCAGGCGTTTGGCGAGATCGGTAGCGAAACGAGTCGAGTTCGACTCCTCGGGATTTGCGGTAAAGCCGAGCAGGTTGTTGGTGATGATGTGCATCGTGCCGCCGATGTTGTAGCCCGAGAGCGATGCGAGGTTGAGCGACTCGGCAGTGATGCCCTGGCCTGCGAACGCCGCATCGCCGTGAATGACGATGGGCAGCACACGATCCTTGCCATGCTCGCCAAGGCGCGTCTGGTAGGCGCGGGTGCGCCCCATCACGACCGGGTTCACCGCTTCAAGGTGGCTGGGATTCGAAGCAAGGTGCAGCGCAATGACCTTGCCGTCGGGCGAAGTGTAGTCGCCCGTCGCGCCGACGTGGTATTTGACGTCTCCGCCGCCGAGTGTGCTGCGTGGATCGACGTCTTCAAACTTGGCGAAGATCTCCGACGGAGCACGGCCGATCGTGTTGGTCATCACATTGAGGCGCCCGCGATGTGCCATGGCGATCAGTGAGCGGGTAACGCCGGCCGCGGAAGACGTCGCAAACACCTGATCGAGAAACGGGATGAGAACCGTCAGTCCTTCGAGCGAAAACCGCTTGGTGCCGAGATAGCGCTGCTGGATCACCTGCTCGAAGAGATCAGCACGGATGAGCTGCGTCAGGACATGCTGCTGATCTGGCTTGGGCGCAGTCTGTTCGAGCTGCTCCTGAATCCACTGGCGCTGCTCGGGATTCGGAATGTGCATGAACTCCGCGGCGAGCGTCCCGCAGTAGAAGCGGCGAGCCTCGGCGGCGTATTCGCCTTCGGGAACGGCCGGCACAGGAAACGGCTCAGGTGGAAGATACTGTCCTAACGGGTCGAGCGATGCCTGCAGGTATCCCCAGCGCCGAAAGATGTCGAATGTCGTTTCCCGTTCCTGCTGCTCCGCTGCCGGAGTCGGCGCAGTCAAAGTCCCTGCCTTGGTAGCCATTGCTTCCTCGCTTCAGATTCATTCGCGCGACTCAGTCGCGCCCTCTAATATGCTAGACCCTTCGGCGGTGCAGTGCACACCGGCGGCCCGGGATGTCAGGAAGTATGACTATAAAGTTGCACCTGCGGCGCTGCGGCGGACGAAAGGTTCGATCCGGAGAGAGGTGCTGAGACGGTCCTGGATGGGATAGGCAATGGACGATTTAGGGCGGAGCGCCTCGATATAGAGTGAAGGGTATGGCGGGGAGCTTTCGGATCTCTCGTGCGGTGGTGCTACTGGCGGTGCTGTGCTGGCCGTGCGTGGGAAATAGCACGAACCCGACGGCCGCGAGACGACAGTCGCAGCAGACTGCCCAGCCACAGCAACCGGGTCAGCAGACACAGGAGCAATTACCTCTGAAACTGGGTCAACATCTGGAACTGGGTCAACAGCCGCAGGCTGGACAGCAGGCAGGAGCGCCGCAGCCTGCCGAGCAGGTAAAACCGGCAGATCCCGATAGGCCGCTGCCGGATATTCCCACGCTGATGCATGAGGTCGAAGCCAATCAAAAGAACTCAGAGGCGATCGAGAAGGAGTACATCTACCGGTCGACGGAGATCGAGCAGGAGCTGGACAGCCACGGAGGAGTGAAGAAGACCGAAACCAAGGAGTATGACGTCTTCTGGCTCAAGGGAGTGCAGGTGCAGCGCCTGATGAGCAAGGACGGCAAGCCGCTGACCGCGGACGAGCTGAAAAAAGAGGATGAGAAGAACGACAAGGAGGCGGCGAAGGAGAGTGAGAAGCGGGAGATGGCCCAGGAGAAAGGCAAAGAGACCGACCCTCGCGGGAACGACGAGATTACCGTCTCGCGCCTGCTCGAACTTGGAAGCTTCACCAATCCAAGAAGAGTGCAACTAAATGGCCGCGATACGATTGCGGTGGATTTTGCAGGCGACCCCAGGGCGAAGACGAGAAACAAGGGAGAAGAGGTGATTCGCGACATGGCGGGAACGGCGTGGATCGATGAGAATGACCGCGTACTGGCAAAGTGCGTCGGGCACTTTGTGAACTCGTTTAAAATCGGCGGCGGCCTGGTGGTGAATATTCAAAAGGGCACGAGCTTTTCTTTCAGCCAGCGCAAGATCAACGATGAGGTCTGGCTGCCCGAGGTGATCGAAGGACAGGGCGCGGCCCGGGCGCTGCTTGTATTCAACTTCAATGGACGCCTGCGCGCGGTGCAGTCGGACTATCGGAAGTTCAGGGCCACTTCGACCATTCTGCCGGGGATGAGTGTGCCGGCTCCGGGGACAGCGCCAAACTAGACAGCTTCACTGACTGATCTGCGAGTCACGGAGACGCCCCGCTCGGCGGTCGATCGCGACAACGACGAGGCCGAGGAGCCAGAATCCGATGAGCATCAGCGCGGTGTTGCCCAGAGCTCTGGGATAACCGAGCAACGTGGGATCGGCGAAGTGGTAGGGATAAGCATGTATGATTGCCCCGCGCGCCAGGCTATATGCAACATAGATCAGCGGGATAAGCAAGCCAATAGACGGGCTGAGTCCAGTGAAGAGTTCCCTTGGCAACGAAGAAAATCCAGAAGAGCATATAGAGGATGGGCGTGACATCGTGAAGCGAAGTGTCAGCGACGGCCTGAAGCCCGGTTGGGTTCCACAGGGAGCGAAGCAGAAGCGAGTAGGTAAGGCCGACGACAAAGATGTAGACGGCCACAGCGGAAAGATTCGATGGCCGCGTGAAAAGCGTGTCCTCGGACGTGTGCAGCAACGAGGCGGTGCAGACGATTGCTACCAGGAGATTGGTGAGGATGGTGAAGTAGCTGAACGTGTTGATTATGCCGGTGACCGGAGGCTGCCCCGCCGCGACCACCGTCCTCACGACCAGGCCGGTTTGTAGCGTGAGGGCAAACCATGCAAGGCCCGCGATCACAGCGAGCAAAGGTCTCCTCAGCTTGGCAATGGCTATCGTTTGCATCTCAGCTGGTCGATTAACGGCGCAGAGGGACAGCCTGAGCCATCCCTCCCGCAAAACTTGTTGTCACTGTGAACGTTGGTGAGAACGACTAGAGAGGCTGGACGTCAGACGCCTGCCAACCCTTGGGTCCCTTTACCACGTTGAACTGAACTGCCTGGCCCTCTTGAAGGCTCTTGAAACCGTTCGAATTGATCGCCGAGTAATGTACGAATACATCCTCGCCGTTCTGACGGCTGATAAAGCCAAACCCCTTGGCATCGTTAAACCACTTCACTGTTCCCTGTTCCATGTTCGTTATTTCCTTATTGATTGCTGATGAATTTGCCGCAAGATCCAAATCGGGGTTCGTACAGTACGAGCGTTGCAGAAAACCAATCTGTTTCAAACGATGAGTGAAGGTTAGCACAGTTGGCAACTTTTTAAATTTTTTATTCGCCTAAATCGTTACCCTTGCACAGGTTATGGTGCAATTCTGTTTGACAAAAGGCGTTGGAAAGGAGTTTTGCCACACAACGGTTGATCAACCAGTGAGCTGCTGCCTTCAAGATGGAAGATGCGAACGGACGATCTCCTCGGCCCGGGCGAGCACCTGGTCGAGCGTAAGCGAAGTGGAATCCAGGATGACCGCATCGACCGCCGGCTGAAGAGGAGACTCGGCCCGGTTGCGGTCCCTGTAGTCACGCTCCTTGAGTTCACGGAGAACGGCCTCTTCGTCCAGACGCTTCTGATCGTCGGATACCGCGTCAGGCGACTGACGATCATGAGTCTGTCGGGCCGTCGGATGGTCACCAGCGGGCTGCGGAACGACCTGGCGATAGCGGCGGTTACCGCGGACCTCGGGCGCCGCATCGAGAAATATTTTCACCTCAGCATCCGGAAAGACAGCGGTTCCGATATCGCGGCCTTCCATGACCACCCCACCCGCCTGGCCGAGAACGCGCTGCTGCTGCACCATCCACGCACGGAGACGGGGATGAATCGAGATGCGGGAGGCAGCCGAGGTGACGTCCTGCTCGCGGATGCGGCGCGAGACGTCAATACTATCCAGGAGAACGCGGTTTCCCTCGACCTGCGGTTGCAGGACAATGCGCGTGTCCGAGGCGAGGTCCAGCAAAGGCTGCTCCTCCTCAAAAGAGTAGTCGTTCTCAATCGCCTTGAGCGCGAGTGCGCGGTACATCGCACCGGTTTCGAGGTTCAGAAAGCCAAACCGGCGCGCAAGGTGCGCGGCGAGTGTGCTCTTGCCCGCGCCGGCAGGCCCGTCGATGGCGATAACAGGGCGCTGGCGCTTGGCCGGTGCGGAGGTGTTTGCGGCATCAGAACTGGACTGGGACATGGACGTGATTCAGCTTACTCGCTTTCCTCGCGTTTGAACTTCCGCGAGGGCGGACGTTTGCCGAACGGCTTCTTATTGTCTTTGAACTTGTCGAAGGTGCTGGCGGGTTTACCGGCACCCCCAGCGGAGACCTTTCCATAAGGCTTCTTGCCGCCGAAGCTGCTGCTGGATCTCCCAGTGAAGCCGGGGCGTCCGGTTCCGCCCTCACTCTTCTTGCCGTACGGCTTCTTTTCGCCGGAACCGCCACCGGGCTTCGCAGCGTAGCCGCCTTCCGGCCGAGATGAGCGACCTCCCTGGTCGGGACGGCCCCCACCGGAAGACCGATCCGACGAGAACGGGCGCGGAGTGCGGGGCGCGTCGAACTTGCGGTACGGCGGCCCGCTTGGACGTCCCGCGCGACCCTCATTGCGGTCTTCGCCACGGTTTGCCGCAAAGCCGCCGCTGCGCGGAGCCCGATTGTCTCGATCGCGCGAGAAGCTGGGCTTTCCCCCGCCCGAGCGGGATGGGCCGGGTGCTCCTTCGCGCGGTGTCCAGGGCTTGCGGGAAGCTAAGCCGGAGGGGCGGGAGTCTTCGCCACTGCGGGCGCTTCCAGTGCCGCGCGCACCGTCGGGCCCTCGTCCGCCGGATGCAGGACGAGCAGCGTAGCTACCTGGTCTGCGAGGCCCCTGATCGCCGGAAGGGCGAGCGCTGAACTCACGGCGCGGCGGACGGCTATCGGCCGATTCGTTGTCGCGGCGGAAGCCCGGCTTTCCTGCGAAACCTTCCCGCTTGCGGCCGAAGGTTCCGGGCTTGCTGAAGGTCTTGCGAGGACGGTCGCCACCAGATTCGCCGGTGCCTGCGTCGTTTGGCCGCGGAGCAAACTCACGGCGAGGCGGACGGCTGTCTGCGGAATCCTCATTCCGGCGGAAGCTGGGACGATTGCCTCCAGACGCGGGACGGTCGCTGCCGAAGCGCGGCTTGCTGCCAAAGCCAGGACGGCTACCGAAAGATGGCTTTGAGGAGAATGGGCGCTTGCCTTCCCGATCGAAGCCTGGCTTGCGATCCCCACGGTTGTAGGCACGCGCAGGCGACTCGGACGCTCCCGCTTCCTGGGTTCCGGACGACGACTGCGAGGCGGCGAGACGGTCTGCCTTCTCTTCTGCCCAGGGTTTGGTAAAACTGGGTCGGTCGGGACGATTGGACTCGCGAGTGAACGGGCGGCGCTCGCGGGGCGGCGGACTGTCGGAGGACGTGCGACCTGGTTTGGTTACAAATCCTGTGCCGGTCTTGCGCGGTTTGGGAATGAACTTCGTGATGCGCGGAGCCTCACCTGCGTTTTCAACCTCATCGGTGTCTACTCCGGGAATGGAATTCGTCTCCTCGGCTGCCGGAGCGGCGGCTGCGAGAAACGCGGGGAGTTCACCTGCGATGTGGAGAACGGTGCGGCCCTCCACAGCGATTGTCTCAAGTTGACGGGCGGAGAGCAGCGCGTGTATGACATCGCGGATGCGTGAGCGTGGAGCCACCGGCGAAAGAAAGGTTTCGATGTCTTCCTCAGAGGCTACGATGGCCTGCCCGAGGTACATCGAGATCAGCGCTGAGAGCGCGGTAGGCTGGCCTGCATTGGCTCCAGCTTTGATCTGCTTCGTAAAGCGTGTAGAGGTCAACTCCCAAAGCGTCGCAGCGCCGTCGAGCTGAGGCACAGGAAATACGCGGAGGTGCTGCCACAATTCAGTGAGCGCACGAAGCACGGCAGTCTCGGTAACCTCTTTGCCGAGATGTGTGGTGAGATCGTAAGAGCTCATCCCGCTTGGCTCGTCCTTCGACCGCTCGGTGAGAAGCGAATAGGTATTGAGGGCAAGTGGAGAGACCTTGGTTGCGCCGCTCGTCGCGGGAGGCAGCTTCCAGGCCTTGTCTCCGCGCAAGGTGAAGAGGTACGGGAAGGCGAGCGGCGAGACGAGAAAATCGGGGGCCTCGCTGCCTGTTCCGGTAGGGTTGCCGAGAAGGTTCAGCGGGATGGCTCCTCCGTCGAGCACAAGACGCGCGAACAGGCTGCGGGTCTGTTCAGTATCGGCCAGGGTGGGCGCTCCGTTGGTCACGCCAAGAATGGCTTCCACGAACGAAGGCGCAGGCGCCGGAAGCTGTGCGGCGCGTGGCGTGAAAAAGACCAGACCCGCAGTGTTGAGCCAGTCACGGAGCATGTTAATGGTCAGGATCGGCTCTGCGTTCTGGTGCCAGTGCGCGAGGCGGACGGCGGCGAGCTGCTCGGCCGTGGGGGTATTTAGGTTACTCAAGGTGTTGCCTTCCTGCTGGGCGATGCGATGCGGGAGATGCGCGCTACAGCAATCCTTCGCCTGGGCTAAAAGGATGACAGGGTAAAGACTGAATTCGAGCGGTTTGAACTAGATGCGCTGAAACGCCTTCTGTATGTCTCTATAAGAATAACGCAAAGCGATGGGTCTGCCGTGCGGACAGGCGGTTGGATGTTCGGTTTTTCCCAATGCGTCGAGTAGCCACGCGATCTTCTGCTCGTCCAACGGCTGATTGATTTTGATCGCAGCATGGCAGGCGATCGAGGCCGCGATGCGGCGGCGGCGCGCTTCGGAGTTCTCCCTCTGACGGCTCCGGTCCGGAACGGCGAGAACCTCTTCCAGCAGGTGCTCGAGCTCCTGACCCTCAAGACCCGCGGGCGCTGCTTTCACGGCGAGTGTCCGCGGGCCAAAGGGCTCAGCATCGAAGCCATTTCGCTGGAGTTCCTCCGCAATCTCGGCAAATGTGATCATCTGCGCAGGAAGCAGATCGACCAACATCGGCATAAGAAGACGCTGGCGCTGAACCTGTTCGGTGTCGCGCTCGCGAAGAACTCGCTCGAACAGAACGCGCTCATGGGCGACATGCTGGTCGATGATCCAAAGTCCCTCTTCGTTGGTCGCGAGGATAAACGAATCGCGGAACTGGCCGAGCGGCTTGAGTGTCGAAAGTGCGGTGAGGGTGTCGGCTTGCTGCGGAGCAGCGGTCTCATAGCTGTTGGCGGTCTGCTCGTATCCCACTGGAATGGAGTGCCCCGGGAAGGCGAAGCGCCCCGGTGATGGCGGAACGATTGGCGCGGCAAGCTTGAATGTGGCCGATTCGATCCGAGTGCCATCGAAGCTGTCGACGTCGGCGCTGTTGTACGGTTCAGACTGCGCAAATCCAGTCGCAGGGCCGGGGTGGAAAAATGGCTCGCTGGTCGTGTTCGCTGGGCGGTCCTCAGCGGACGGGAACTCACCGTCATCCTCGGCATGATCAGCCTGAGTGCCAGTGCCGTTTGATGGCGCTCCAGGCAGCGGACTGATATCGATCAGCAGTGAGTTGGACGCGCCCTGCGGCCCATTGCCAAGTGCCGTCGCGAAGCTCGCTGCCGGTCGCGCCTGCATGAGGGTCGTGCGCACGGTGTCTCGGACGAAGTCATGCACAAAGCTCGGCTGGCGGAAGCGAACCTCTGTCTTCGCGGGGTGAACATTGACATCAACCTCCTGCGGAGGCATCTCGATATACAGCAGCACAACGGGAAATGACGTCGGCGGCAGGATGTTTCTGTAAGCCTCGGAGAGCGCGTGCAGGATCAGCTTGTCGCGGATGAGCCGCTGATTGACGAAGATGTAGATGGAGTTGCGGTTGAGCTTCTGCAGCTCAGGCTTCGACACGAAGCCCGTGATTCGCAGATACCCCGCATCGGCAGGAGCATAGTCCGCCTCGCGCTTCCATGGCGGAGGCTCGGGCAGACCGGCACGGGCGAAGTCGATCTCCGCAGCGGTCGGAATCATGTAGTTGCTCGTGTCCTTGCCGAAGATCTGAAACAGGCGTTCCGCGGCGTTTGCAACCGCAGGCGCAATCAGCAGCGCCTGGGTCGCGCTGTGAAGCTCAAAGTGTTTTTTAGGATGAACCAGCGCATAGTGGGTGACCAGGGCGGCGACATGCGACAGCTCGGTCTGCTCTGCCTTCAGGAATTTACGGCGTGCAGGCGTGTTGAAGAAAAGGTCGCGGATCGTGATCGTCGTGCCTGCGGGCAGGCCCGCGTCCTCGACCCGGAGAATGCTCCCACCGGCGATCTCTATCAAAGTCCCGGAAGTCTCTTCGGTGACGCGAGTCTCAAGCTGCAGTCGCGAGACGCTCGCGATCGAAGGCAGAGCCTCGCCACGAAACCCAAGGGTCGCGATGGAGAGCAGGTCGTCCGACGTCCGGAGCTTCGACGTGGCATGCCGCTCAAACGCCAGCAGAGCGTCGTCACGAACCATTCCGCAGCCGTTGTCCACAATGCGGATCAGTTTCCGCCCACCAGCTTCGACGTCGACGCGAATGCGGGTCGCTCCAGAGTCCAGTGAGTTCTCCAGCAGCTCCTTGACGACCGAAGCAGGCCGCTCGACAACTTCACCAGCGGCGATCTGATTCGCCACCAGGTCCGAGAGGATACGAATGCGGCCCATCAACCGATTGTACGAGGGCCGCAGACTATTAGACTCTCGCCCCGAAAAGGCGAGTCCGCCTCTTGGCGCGTCTGCGTACCCGGACTTAGTTTCATACCTTGGATCGTAGGATTCAGCTCGGAACTGTAACCGAAGACGGATGTGGGGTTTCGACTATCCGTCCCCATAGGTAGCGTTTCGGTCCTCTTATCCACAATATACGGGGTTGCTCCTGTTGATTCGCCCTTGAACGGCGGATACAGTGGAATCAGTCCTATCATCTAGACGCGGATCATTGGAACTCATGATTCGTTCGCAGGAGTCGCCGTGCTCAAGCTCAAAAAGGTTCAAATTCTAGGCTTCAAATCCTTCTGCGATCGCACCGAAGTTCACCTCTCGGGCGAAGGCATCGCGGCCATCGTCGGGCCCAACGGCTGCGGCAAATCCAATATCTCGGATGCCATCACCTGGGTCCTGGGTGAGCAGTCGGCCAAGTCCTTGCGCGGTATCAAGATGGAGGACGTCATCTTCGCCGGCACCCGCGACCGCAAGCCCACCGGCATGGCCGAGGTATCGCTCACTCTGGTCGATCCCGAAGTCTATGACGGCGCCGAACTTCAGAACGATCCGGAGATCGTGATCGAAGAAAAGCTGCCGGCGGACTGGGACGAGATCGCGTTACGCGAGCGGAGCGCGGAGGACACAGAAGAAGCCGTGGCGGAAGCGCAGCCTGGCACAGTCCTCGAAGGAGAAGTCAAGGAGGCGCAGACGCTCGCCATTGCTCCGGAAGCCAACGGCGACACATTGGCGGCATCGACGAATGCGAACCATGTCGTCTTGAAGATTCGCAGGCGCAAGTTCGGGCGGACGCCGGTTCGCGCTGGAGAACTGACGATCACGCGGCGCCTGTTCCGTTCGGGGGACAGCGAGTATCTGCTGAACGGCAAAATCTGCCGGTTGCGTGACATTCAGGACATCTTCATGGGTACCGGCCTTGGCGGCGAGTCCTACGCGATCATCGGGCAGGAGCGCATCGGGCAACTGCTCTCGGCCAAGCCACATGATCGCCGCTCCATCATCGAAGAGGCCGCCGGTATTACCCGGTTCAAGACCAAGAAGCGACTGGCTGAGTTGCGTCTGGAATCGGCCCGGCAGAATCTCGCCCGCGTGAATGACATCTTCGAGGAGGTCACGCGGCAAATGACCAGCCTGAAGCGTCAGGCCTCCAAAGCAGAGCGGTATGGCGCTCTCCGTGACGAACTGCGTACGCGACTACGAGTCGTGCTGGCCAGCCGCATGTCGCAACTCGACACCGAGCAAGCTGCCACAACAGAGAAGATCGCCGCGCTGGCTGCTCAGATCGACACTCAGTCCGCGACGGTAGAGACGATGGATGCGGAACATACGGAGGGGATTCGCACGGGGTATACGCTCGACCAGCAGATCCGCGAGGCTGGGGCGCAGGCAAATCAGTCAGCAGTGGAGTTGGAACGCATCACGGCGCGTTCCGCCGCCAACGCCGACCGTATTGGCGATTTAGGCAGCCGGATCGCGACCGGGACACAGGACCTTGCGCAGGCGCGCGAGCAGATAGCAACCCTGGCGGGAGAAGTTGAAAATCACCGAAGCTTTCTCGAGAACGCGACGTCGGAGACGAACGCAGCACGGGAAGCAGCCCAGAGTTGCCAGGCGCAAGTACAGGAGGCAGCGCGCGCCGTCGGCGCAGGGGAGCAGCAAGCAGAGCAGAACCGCCGCTCGACGATGCAGCTTGTTCAGCGAATCGCCCAGACGCGAAACGAGCAGTCTCAAGCAGAAGCTGCCCTCGCCGGTCTGGAACGGGAGTCGGAGCGGCTTCTCTCCGAATCCGACATTGCTAAGCAGGAGCTCCAGACATTGGGCCTGCAGCGAGGGCAAGTAAAGCTCTCTTTCGAGTCGGTCACGGAGCGACTGAAACGGCTTGAGGATGACATTGCCGAACTCCGCCTGAAGGTCGAAAGCTGCCGTAACGACGAGGCGCAATCGAAGCGGCGAGGAGATCAGTTGCGCGGCGAGGTTGCAAGTCTGACCGGGCGCCGCAGTTCCCTCGACGCGCTCATCCGCGAGCATAGTTACTCCACCGATACAGTTCGCAATCTCTTCCAGACCGATACGTACAAACACAACGCCAACGGAATGGCCGCCGTGGGTACGCTGGCGGACTTCCTCGAGGTGGATGGCAAGTACGAGGACGTGGTCGATGAGTTCCTGCGGGATGAACTCAACTACGTTGTGGTCAAGAGTTGGGATGCGGCGAACGCGGGTATGCATCTGCTCCAGACGGACGTGTCTGGCCGCGCTACCTTTCTGGTTCACCCCAACGATTCCCAGGCGAACTTCGCCTTCGCCAATGGCATGGAGAGCGCCGCCCAAACCGAAATCAGCGGAGTCGAAGGAGTGGTGCCGCTTAAGGAGTGCGTTCGCGTGCTCGATGGCTTCGGCAAATCGCTCGAGGTAATTCTTCCGAAGCTTCGCGAAGGGTTCGTTGCGCCGGACTCGTACACCGCACGTTCGCTCGCCCTTTCGAATCCTCAGGCGTTTTTCTTGTCTCCCTCCGGCGAGACCTTTCATAACGTCACGGTCACTGGGGGCCGTCCACGAACACAAGGTCCTCTTGCGCTCAAGCGGGAGCTGGCCGAGGTGCAGCACAAACTTCGAGCCGCGCAGCTTGAGCTATCCCAGACAGACCTCCACACTGCTGAACTTCAGCACCAGGTTGCCGCGCTCAGCGCCTCCATCGAACGCCAGACACAGGAGCGCCGTGAGGCAGAGCGGGAATCTGCTCACTCCGGCGCCGCGCTTCGCCAGATGGAATCGGAGGTCGCACGCATCGAGCGCCGCCTGCAGGACTGGTCCCTCACCAGCGAACGCAACCGGGAGGCTCGTGGACAGAAGGCAGAGCTGATATCGCGCCGCCAGCAGGAGGCCGCAGCCTTTGAAAACGAGCGCGCCACCCTGGAAGCAAGCCTCGCTGCGTTGCAACAGCAATTGGACGAGCTGCGTGGCCGCCGTGAAGAACTCCAGCAGGCCGCCGCCGCTGCCTCCGCCGCTCTGGCAGGACTGGAAGAGCGTCGACGCAACGCCGCAGCAAACTTCGAGCAGACCACCCGCCTCTACAATGGCCAGAATCAACGCATCCAGCAGCTTGAACAGCAATTGTCCTCATCCAGCGCCGAAAGACTCCGTCGTGAAGAAGAGACGGCGGCATTAGCCGTCCAGCACACGCAGCTCTCCGAACTGCGCGCAAATGCCGTCGAGCAGGGTGCGCGACTTACCGCGCAGGCAGCCGAGTTGCGGAGCGCCATGGACGAACTCGACGCTCGTCTCCGTACGCTGCGCCACGAGACCGAAGCGCTTCGCGAGCAGCGCGCAGCACTCGCCGCCCGCGCTGCCAAGCTTGCTTCGGACATTGAACATATCGACGCAACCTGCCTCAACGATCTAGGAGCCGAGGCTGGCACGCTGCGCGAGGATCAGACCATCGCCCGAATCGATGGCGACGAGCTGCACACCCAGGAAACCGAGTCGCGCGCGCTGAAACAGCGCCTCGAAGCGATGGGCCCGGTAAATATGATGGCGCTCGAAGAGTACACCGAGACCGTAACGCGGCACAGCTTCCTCGAAACGCAACGCAAAGACCTGCTGGACTCGATCGAGAATACCCAGGCCTCCATCAAGGAGATAGATGATGTCTCGCGCCTCAAGTTCGATGAGGCGTTCAAAGTCATCAACGACAACTTCTCGGGAACCTTCACGAAGCTCTTCGGAGGCGGTCAAGCCTTCATGAAGCTCACCGACGCCGAGAACTCCAGCGAGAGCGGTATCGACATCGTCGCCTCGCCCCCGGGAAAGAAGCTCCAGAACATCCTGCTGCTCTCGGGAGGAGAGAAAGCCCTTACCGCGCTCTCGTTGCTTGTCGGCATCTTCCAGTTCCAGCCGGCGCCATTCTGCATCATGGACGAGGTGGATGCGCCTCTCGACGAAACCAACGTAGGTCGTTTTGCAAAGCTCATTCACGATATGAGCGCCCTCACTCAGTTTGTCGTGATCACGCACAGCAAACGAACCATGGCGCAGGCCGACGTGATCTACGGAGTGACCATGCAGGAGCCCGGAGTATCAAAGATCGTCAGCGTCAATCTCAACCGAAGAGACTCCGGCGAGAGCCGCCGCGCCGTCGCTTGACCCTCTTACACATTCGAAGCAACGCTGTCTGAACCGTTTTTGCTATTCGCTTCATTATAAAAACGACTAATCTGGAAGGGTATGTTCATTCCCTGGACAGTAGCTGCCCTCGCCACCTTGACAGCCTTCATGATTGTTGTGCGAGCGTTCTGGCTTCGCATCCCGTCTCGTCTGCGAGGGTCTCTCGTCTGGCTGGCGGTCGCCGTAATCCTGCTCCAGGCTGCTTTCTATCTCACGAAGTGGGGAACCACTTCCGCCTATATCAACGTAATCATCTACTGGCTGGCCATCAGCAGCTATGAACTTCTAGTGCTGCTGTTCTCAAGATTTTCTCCGAGATGGCTGACCTCGATCAGCGCTGCCATTCTCATTATTCCACTGTTCGCCTCCAGCTTTCTGATCCCACTCACCGGCATCTTCCGGCCCGGTTCGCTTCCCAGGAGACCAATCGGAGAGCACCTCTATTACAAAGTCTTTCCGTCAACCGTGAGCGGCCCCGGCGTTCAGGTGTTCGATATTGAGGTTTACTATCGGCCACTCTTTGCACCGTTCCTCAGTCGAAAAGTCGGAAAGCAATCGTTCAATACCGCGGAATGCGACGCGAGCGCCGCATTTTTAATGAGCAGCAGCAACCCGAAAATCCTGGTCGCTCGTTGCCCCCGCTGGCCCACACAACCCGCCGGGTCCGAGGACAGAACGCTCTATCTCAAAAGGATGTAGCAAAGCGTCTCTGCGATCAAATCCATGGAGATGGTACCTTCAACGTGATGCAAACTGCCCTCCTTCAAACCGAGCTTGGATCACTTCCTCTTACCGCGCGCGGCAAGGTACGGGACATCTACACGCTACCCAGTGACGAAGAACAGCTTTTGTTCGTCGCGAGCGATCGAATCTCCGCGTTTGACCATGTGCTCGGCAGCGGTATTCCGGACAAAGGGAAGATTCTTACGCAGCTATCGCTCTTCTGGTTCGACTTCTTGAAAGCCGTCGTCCCGAACCATCTGATCACCGCAAATCCCGCCGAATTTCCCAGCGATCTACAGCCCTATAGAAGCCAACTCGACGGGCGAACGATGCTCGTAAAGCGCGCGAAGATGTTCCCGGTTGAGTGCGTCGTCCGCGGTTACATCTCGGGTTCCGGCTGGAAGGACTATCAGCAGACCGGCTCGGTATGTGGCATCAAGCTGCCGGGAGGTCTGCGCGAATCCGACCGGCTGCCCGAGCCGATCTTCACGCCGGCAGCCAAGATCAACACCGGCGGCCACGACGAAAATATCTCGTATAAAACCGTCGAACAGCTCATCGGCTCATCCGACGCAAATGCCCTTCGCGCCTTGACGCTCGCCATCTACGACAAGGCGACAAAGCACGCCGAAAGCAAGGGGCTGATTCTCGCCGACACCAAGTTCGAGTTTGGCCTGATCGACGGGCGGATCACTTTAGCCGACGAAGTGCTCACTCCAGACTCCTCACGCTATTGGCCCGCGGAAACCTACAACCCCGGCGGACCGCAGCCTTCCTTTGATAAGCAGTATGTCCGCGACTATCTCGAATCGATTCACTGGAACAAGCACGCGCCGGCACCTGGCCTGCCCGATGAGGTCATCGCCAGAACCCGTGAGAAGTACCTCGATGCGTTTCAGATTCTCAGCGGGCGCGCCAGTCTCAGTGGTATTTGATCCGCATGAGCGCTCTTGACTGGATACTCGCCGCTGTCCTGGCTTATTCCACGATCAAGGCGTTCTTTCACGGCATCATCCTTGAACTGTTCTCCCTCGGTGGGCTCGTTGCCGGTATCCTTCTGGCCAGTTGGAACTACGTCAGCGTCGTCGAACTCATCCACCCGGTTGTGTCTTCACAGGCGGCCGCTAAAGCCGTTGCCTTCACTCTCATATTGGTGGGAATCATGTTGCTTGCCGCACTGACAGGCAAACTGCTGACTCGTACTGCACAGGCGATCGGCCTTGGCTTTTTCGACCGCCTTCTGGGTGCGGTCTTCGGCTTTGCGCGCGGATGCCTGCTCGACTCCCTCATTCTGATGGGAATCGCTGCATTTCTACCTCACTCTGTCCGCGTTGGAAATTCTCAGCTATCTTCCTATTTCCTTGCGGGTGCGCATGAGGTATCCTTCGTTGTACCTCACGACCTTCAGCAGCAGATTCTAAGTGGCGCCGCTCAACTCAAGCACAGCCCGCCTGATTGGATCAAGCCGCTGCCGTAGAGGCACAATGAATGTGCGGTTCCAAAACGAGACCGCAGGCGAGGCCCACTTTGAAGCGCGAACTGGACGGTCTGATCACGCAGATGCATAGCGCCGGTGTTCCCTATGTGGAGGCCGTGCGTCAATTCAAGAGGCGCTACATCCTCGAAGTGCTCGCACATCACAGAGGAAATCAGTGCAAGGCTGCCGAAGAGCTCGGCATGCACCGGAACACCCTCAGCCGTACGCTCGCCGAGCTCGATCTGGACACGGCGCAAATTCGCAACGGAATGCGCCGGCCGCCGAGAAGTGAGCGGCCGCACGTTCAAAGCATCGCCAGCGCCCGTTAGCTGCGCTATCCGTCTAATCTGCAGTCGATGAAGATCCACCGCCAGCCGCGCGCCTCCGTGATGCACCGGTGTACAGCCGCGTTCGCGATCAGCAGCGTCGCTCTTACAGGGTGGGCACAGTCGCCGCCGGTAAAGGCGCCTCCTGCCGCTCCGGCTACAACGTCGTCCACCGGAAAGCCCCCGGTCGAGACTAAACCGGCGGCCCCGTCCCGACGCGACACTCAAGCCGCGGACAACGCTTATCTCGCGGGAGCCGATCTGGTCGTGAAGAACGATCTCGCCGGAGCGGAGCGCCAGTTTCAAAGAGCGGTAAAACTGGATCCTGCAAATCGCGATTACGCCTTTGCCCTTGCGCTCACCCATCAGCGCCATGTCGCCGCACTGGTGCGGCAGGCTGGCAAAGCCCGTCTGCTGGGACAGCGCGAAAAAGCTGACACTCTGCTCGCCGAAGCCGCTCTGCTTGACCCTGAAAACAACCTCGTCAGACAGCACAGGGATCCAGGTCTTCCAGCCACGGTCTTTCACCCCGAGATTGAGCCTTGGATTCACAACGCGCCAGCGATTGCGGGGCCGATCACCCTCCAGCCTAAAGCCGCAGCGCAGAGCTTCCACATCAAATCGGACGAACAGGACGTCCTTCGGCAGGTACTGGCAAGCTACGGCATACGCGCCGTATTTGACGATTCGGTGACAAAGGAAGCGTTTCGCCTCGATCTAGATAAGCTGCCCTATCAGCGCGCGGTTCCAATGGTGCTGAACATGATGCATCTCTTTGCCGTGCCGCTTGACTCGACCAGCGTCTTCATCGCCAGGGACACCGCGGAGAATCGCCAGCGTCTTGAACGCCAGCTTCAGGAGACCATCTACATCCCCGGCATGACCAACGAGGAGATGGATGAGCTCGGCAACGTCGTCCGAAACGTCTTCGATGTAAAGCAGCTCACCGTCGAGAAGTCCTCCGGCGCCCTCGTTCTCAGAGCCCCCGAAGACACCTTGACCTACATCAACCTGACGCTCGCCGACCTCATCGACGGAGGCAGTCAGGTCATGATCGAGCTCAAGCTGTACTCCGTGGACAGGACCAATCAGACCAACGTCGGTGGGCAGGTGCCTCAACAGATCGGCATCTATAGCGTGGCTGGCGCTGCAGGAAACCTCGTCAGCGCCAACCAGAGTCTCGTCACCCAGGCGATCGCCCAGGGGCTTATTCCCGCAGGCTCAAGCAACATCACCATCGCGCTAGCTCTGATCGCGTCCGGTCTCGTGCAGAGTGCCCTGCTCTCGAGCACAGTCGGTTTCTTTGGCGGAGGTCTCACGCAGACCGGCGTTACGACCAACCAGAATCTCGCGTTCAACCTGGCGCTCACGGCCAGCGACACCCGCGCGCTGGATGACATTCAGATTCGCGTGGGCGATCGCCAGACCGCTACCTTTCGGATCGGCGAACGTTATCCCATTACGACAGCGACCTATTCGAGTGGGCTCACAGGCGCCGCATCCGGGCTGTCGAACGTCTCCATCAATGGAGTAAGCGCCGCGAGCTTGCTCAACTCCGCTGCCGGAACCACCGCCACCATTCCGGAGATCCAATATGAAGATCTCGGTCTGACCCTGAAGGCGACTCCTACGGTACAGAAGTCAGGAGCGATCAAGATGCACATCGATCTCAAGATCGAAGCGCTTACCGGCGGATCGCTCGATAACATCCCGCTCCTCAACAGCCAGCAGTACACCTCCGATGTAACGGTTGACGATGGAGACACTGCGATGATGGCGAGCAGCCTTAACAAATCCGAGGCAGGGGCTATCAGTGGGATCTCCGGTCTCGGAGAACTTCCCGGCTTTCAAACTGCATTGTCGGACACCACCGCGAACACGACCGCCAGCAGCCTGATCCTGCTCATCACTCCTCATATCACACGCCGCCGTTCTAACATCGCCGCCGGCCCACGCATCCCGATCGATCTGCCTGCGCCAACCGACTAGCCCATCGCTAAGCAGCGTTGACCGCAAGCAAACATGGCCGCTATACTTGGGCTTGTGCGAGCGGGAGTAGCTCAGTGGTAGAGTGCTTCCTTGCCAAGGAAGATGTCGCCGGTTCGACCCCGGTCTCCCGCTCCAATGAACTCCTGCCTGCGGTACACTTCTCCTTCAATCAGCAGGGCGGAAGTACATGTTCCCCCGGGGCGCGGTACCCAAGTGGTAAGGGAGAGGTCTGCAAAACCTTTATGCGTCGGTTCGATCCCGACCCGCGCCTCCAAATCTTCTCAACAACTTACACTCAAGAGGTTTTCGGTCTGGCTGCCATTTGGCTGCCAATTGGCCGCTAGCCCCTTACGAAGCAGCCCTATACGCGCCCTCCAAGGTGGCCGACCGTGCGCCAAGACCTTGACTGAGCGTGGATGCCGCCGCGTCCGCCGAAGCGTCGAGGACGTGAGCGTAGAACTTGAGAAGGATGTCGGGGCGAGAGTGACCTAACCGTTCCTGCGCTGCTTTGATCGGCACGCTTGCCTCCACCATCTGCGTTGCTCCCCAATGCCGCAGGAGACGCCAGGTGATGTGCGGCAGACCGAGTTCCTTCGCGGCAGGCTGTATCACCCTGCCTAAAAGATCCTCGTGACGAAGCGGGCCGCTCTTGCGATGGTTCGGAAACATCCAGTCTTCATCCTTCGCCTTCTTCAACTGCTTCAACGTCAGCAGACGTATTACGTCCGCATCCGTCAGCCGAATCGGGCGATTCGCGCGATGGTACTTCGGGGTGTGGAGCTTGCCGCGATTCACTGCGCGCACGATCCACAACATCCGCTTCTCGGCATCCAGGTCTTTCCACTGGAATGCCAGCTCCTCCGGTCGGACACAGGCCACGGCAGACAGCCAGACGGCGGTACTCACCGGCTCCGGCAGTCTTCCAATCAACGCGTTCAACTGGTCGTGGTTGGGCAATTGCGCCTGCTCCCGTATCTCTTCCGGTGGAAGGTCTGCACCTCGCACAGGATTGAACTGCAAGTATCCGTACTTCACGGCGGCTGTGAAGATCGAACTCAATCCCCATTTCAGGTTCTTGAGGGTGTGGTACGACTTCCCTGCCGCTTTCTTCAGATTAAGGAACGTCTGCACCGCTTCGATATCGATCTCGGCCAGAGGCCGGTCCCCAAAATAAGGAAGATAGTGAGCGCGGATGTTGGTTTCGTATCCATGCTGTGTCGTCCCTTTCTTGGTTGCCATCTTCAATTCGCGGTATTTCTGGACGAAGCCGCGAAAGCTGATGACCGATTTCGGGCGATACCCGTCACTGTTGATCGTTACGAGGACTTTGGCCAGCTTGCGTTTGGCGTGCGCCTCCGTGGGGATGTCTTTCTGTAGGCCGAGCTTTACGGACCTTCGTTTCCGTATCACTTTGCCTGCGTCCGTAATGACATCCTCGCGGTAGAAGCCCTCCCACCAAACTGGATCGCGATCCTCACGTAACCGGACGCTACCGGTTTGAAATCGCTTGCGAGTCAATGTAAAACCCTTTCCGTTGACTCGGGCAATTCCGTCGGATGGCTCCAGTGTACCGCTGGCAGGATGCCGTTCGCGAGAGCGGATATAGAGCAAAATATGGTCCGGATTGAAGCGAATACCGCGTTTCCCGAAGCGAACGACCGGGATGGGATCCACCGCCTTCGGCCCTGTCCTCCGGTATATCCAACTCAGCGATAGGCCCAATGTCTTCGAGAGTTGGGAAACCGTTAACAGAGGACGGATACCGGATTCTTCCTGAGCAGCCACCTGAACAGGGTAGAAACTCCCAGAAGCGGCACTTTGGAAAGTTTTTCTGCCCGCAAGAAAATCTTTCCGAGGCCTTCACAGGGCGTCAATATTGCTGAGGCAGTACGATCATCAGCCATTGAGGAAGTCTGGTTGTTGCGAAACTGAGGCGCAAAACCTGTAAATTTCGCTCGATTTCAATTCACAGGCCGGTCTGCGACGAATGTGGGTCTTTGGTTTACGAAACCGGAGGAGCCACGCGCGCTGTTATCCGACCCGAAGGAGCACTACGACGAGGATGATGATGTCGCTCGCAGCGTGCATCAGCCATGCCCATAGACCGCCTTCGGTGTCGTAGAGGCTTCGTGCCAGAAGCATGGCAAAGAGTGCCGTCGTCAGAGCGCCAGTCGGACCACCGGGATGGCCGCTGCCCCAATGTGCAAGGCCAAAGTTGAGGCTGGTCATCCAAAATGCAGCCCTCGCGCCGACGGAGCGCCTGCCGCGAGCAAGCAGGACGAAACGGAAGCGGAATTCTTCGTTGGCAGCGTTGATGGCGGCAAAGGTTGCGGAGAGCACGACGAGAGCAAACCAGTCCGGCTTTTGTGCAGCATGTGTGTTGCCCAGGATGTACCTGAGCTGTTCGCTGAGGGCAAAGATCATGACGAGGACTAAGACGGGTACGAGCAGTGTCCAGCGTACAGGGCCTAGTCCGGCAACTCGGGCGTTCAGATTTCCAGGGACCAGATAGATGTCTTTTCGTGTGAGGCCACTCCGGAACAGGGTCAGAGCGATGAGAGCCGATGGAATGAGAGCCAAACCATGCATCGGCGTACATTTGCCGGGAGACGTGGGCCTGTTGAAACCAGTGCCAGTGGTGCTCGATCGTTCGTTGCATCCAGCTACCCGTTAAGAAGGCAATCAGGGTAACAATGAAGCCACGCAGAAAGTCTCGTGTGGCAAGGGCAACAGGGATCAACAAAGCGGCTCGTATAAGCTCAAATCCGAGCGGGAGGCGGTGGCCACTATATAGCTGGCAGCAGATGTCGGCAGCATCGCTGGCGATCAGAATCGAAAGCCATGCGAGAAGCTTTGATTGGCGGTCTGTGCTTAGGGTGTCCAATCTCATCCGAAGTTAGAGTATTCTAATTTTCGATTCATGAAGGCACACGCTGTCAGTATTTTCAAGTGGTCTCGGCTGCACCGGACTTCTCGTGTGGACTGAGGGACGCTTCTTTTGTGAAGGAGGCGCTTGCTCATGCATGACGATGTCCTTTATCTGCACGAAACGCTGCACTACGGCATGGCCGAGAGGTCGTCCAGAAGCGCCAGCAGATATCGAACAGGGCCTATGCCCGCAACCCGGAACGCTTTGTCCGGTCCTGTCCTAAACCCTGCGCAACCCACCGCAGCATGGATCAACCCGGCGATCCCTGCATCGGCGACCGAACAAAGTTGACACTACACTATGAAGCCATCTGTCTCATACTCGTTGACACGTTCCGGTCCGGCTGATGAGCTCTGACTGCGATTACAAGGTAGGCTTTGCTGAATCCATACTGCTCGATATGTTTCATCAACGCCTGCCAGATGTCCGCTTCAATGCTTCAATTCTGGCTTCCAGAGTCTCTGTAGGCGAATAGTCCAGATCATCAAAGATGTCTCCCTTGGTAATGTGACCGGGCTTATTGCCTTGGTTTGCATTTTTCATTTTTCCCGCTCCCCAGAGTGCGCTGTTCCTTTTTCTACTGGCCTCACTATGTTTTCCCTATAAAGACATCGGCAGGAAGTTTGAACCTCGCACTCAATCTTCTTACCTGCTCTACGGTGAGCTTCCGTTGCCCTGCCAGGAACATCGAAACCGCGCTCTCCGATCCGAACTGTGGAATCAGGTCCCGCTGTGTGAGGTCCTGCTGTGCAATGAGCAATCGCACGACTGAAACCGGGTCAGCAGTAGGAATGGGATAGTGCTTCTGCTCGTAGCGCTCCACCAACAGGGTCAGCAATTCAATTGCTTCCACCTCAGAGGGAGACGGATTCTCCAAAGCCGTCAGTTGAAAGAGCGCATGTGTATACGTTTCGAGTTCCTTGTCATTATGTATGACGCGGGGAGCGCCATGCGCAATCATTTCCGCTGGGTTTGCAAGGACCGTGCTCATTTTTTACCGAACCTTTTATCCCAATTGCCGGGATTGTTGTACTGCTTGTGTGTCAGAAATGACCGGATGTAGACGTGTCCTTCGGTTTGCACCTCACCAGCCGTCTTAGCGTAGTGGATGACGGTAATAAGCCTGTACCGGTTCCGTCGAATGTTGAACACCACATACCCGTTGACATAGTCGGCATCCCTGAACCTGCTGCTCACTTCCGAAAAATTATGCCACCGAACAGCTTCGACTATGCCTACCCACACTTTGATTTCGCTCGCCGCATCCGGGTACTGTTCGATTGCTTCGCTCAGATGCCTGCGCGTGACGATATGCACTTGCCTATAATACTTAACAAAATGTGAAGTTGTCAACGATTTATCCAGGAGAAATACCAAAGCACGAGCAAGGAGGCGCCAACGCGCGCCTGTGCTCCACTTCGCGCCGCTCCGGTGGACGGCCCGGAGAACGGGCCTTTTCCGTCCGTTCGGATAAGCACGTCTGCGCGCCAAACGATAGGGCGTGTTTGGCACTTGTCGCGCCCACCCTCCAGACTCCCACCATCGCTGCCCTCGTTCTTCTCTGTCTGCCTGTGGATTCGTTTTTTCCTTCGCTTCGCTCCAGGGTGAAAGAAAAAAACGCCCCCCAGGGCAGACAGAGGGAAAAACAATGGAATATCAAAGCAACATCAACCACAACAGCAGCAGCGCAGCTTTCACCGCCAGCAATGGCACAACCAACGGCATTGCCAGCAACCCGCCTTCCGGCAGTGAAAACCGGAAGCCTACGACCGCACAACAGCTTGTTCGTGAGAACGTGCAGTTTCTCATCGAGCAGTTGGAGGCAGGCAAGAGCGAAGCACTGACCGCGTATCTCGACGCGATGGTGCATTTCCATAATTATTCTTTCGGGAATGTCCTCGCCATAGCGAGACAAAAGCCACAGGCCACTAATGTTGCGGGCATGTGGGCATGGAACCAGCTTGGCCGCAGGGTGAAGCGTGGCGAAAAAGGCATCGCCATCCTTGCGCCGATGATTGCCATACCCCGCAAGGACAATGCGAAGAACGAAGGGGAGACAAGTAAGAAGCCTGCATTACTTGGCTTTCGCAGAGTGTACGTGTGGGACGAGTCGCAGACCGAAGGCGCACCGTTGCCGGAGTTGGAAAAGGTGACGGGCACGGCGGGCGTGTATCTTGACCGTTTGCGGGAGTATGTCATCGCTCAGGGCATCAGCCTTGAGTTTGACGAGAAGATCGCACCCGCGCTCGGCACGGCAGCCGGAACCACCATCCGCATCCTGCCCGGTCAGACACAGCCGGAGGAATTTTCCACGCTGGTACATGAACTCGCTCATCTGATGCTAAAGCACGGAGAGCGGCGCACGGCCACAACCAAAACCGTTCGTGAGACGGAGGCCGAAGCGATTGCCTTCGTAGTCGGCAAGTCAATCGGTTTGACGACTTCCACGGCGAGCGCGGACTACATCGGCTTGTATCACGGCAACGCGGCACTGCTTACAGAGAGCCTTGAGCTTGTGCAGCAGACAGCAGCCATCATTCTTGCGGCACTGAAAGCGGATGAACCTGTTTCGCAGGAAGTGCCGGAAGCAGGGGAAGCCCAGCCCGAAGCAAAGCGGGCGCGGCGCTCCCGCAACCAGACAGCCACCACGGAAGCGGCATAACCAGCCGCTTCCATCACCCCGCTCATCCGCGCGGACAGGTGAGGTGTGCCTGTCCGCATGACCTTCAACCCTCAACCAATAAGGAGAAATTATCATGTCGAAAGCAATCACGAATGAATACCACAACCTGCCACTCACGCAGTTGCAGGAGTCACCCACCAACCCGCGCCGTCGCTTCGATGAACGGGCTTTGCAGGAACTCGCCGCCAGTTTCACCACACAGGGAGTCTTGCAGCCTTTGCTTGTCCGTGCAGTGGGCGGCGACAAATACGAAGTCGTAGCCGGAGCGCGCAGGTTCCGCGCTGCGAAATTGGCCGAACTCAAGGAGGTTCCCGTTCGTATCGTGGAACTCTCCGACGCCGCTGTACGGGAAAGCCAATTGACGGAGAACCTGCTTAGAGAAGATGTGCATCCCTACGAGGAGGCATTGGCGCTGTCCGGCCTCTTGCACCTTGAGGGAGCGCACTACGATGTTTCGAGCATAGCCGCTCGACTCGGAAAGTCGCCCGCATATATAACAACCCGCATTCGCTTGACAGGGCTGCAACCATCCATCGCGGAGGCATTTCTGGCAGACCAGATCGGTGTGGGTCATGCACTCGAAATCGCCAAGATGCCCCAAACACAGCAGGAGAAGGCGTTTGACGCCGTATTCCGTACGGTCTGGAATGGCGGTACACAATCCCGCGTGGCCCTGCCGCTCCGCGACTTCACTGCATGGATTCAGCAGAACATCCTGCTTTCGCTCGATTTCGTGCCCTTCGACAAAAACGACGCAACCCTTGTGCCGGAGGCGGGAAGCTGTGCCGAATGCCCCAAGCGGACAGGCTTCAACACTCTGCTTTTCGGTGAGATGAGCCAGCGCGACCAATGTACGGACGCGGCCTGCCTTAACAACAAGGTAGGCCGGTTCGTAGAACGGCAAATCGCGGAAAAGCCTAAGCTGGTACAGATCACCACCGCCCGCGTCCCACAAGGCGATATTGCCGTACTCCCACGCACCCGTTACGTTGCCCTGCAACTGGCGAAGGGAAACCAATCCAAACAGTCGCTTTCGCCCTATCAGAAGCCATGCAAACACATGGCCGAGGCGATTGTGGTGGACGGCGCGGAGCGCGGCCTCACCGTCAAAGTCTGCGCGGAGCCGACCTGCGCGGTTCACTTCGCAGATCGTCGCACTCCCGACCCGGCGCAACTGGCGAAGGAACGGGAGCAGCGCCGCAAGGAGCTTGAGAAGCGCAAGCTCGAAACCACCGTGCGGCATCATATCCTTGCCGAAGTGCTGAAGAAGGTAGGCTCCCCGCTCGACCGCGCCGATCTTGTTCTCATCGCCAACGCCATGCTCGAAAAGACAGAGCCGCTACGCCGTGAAGCATTGGCGCGGCGGCACAAGATGGTCGATGGCTCCGCAAACGAAGTCACTTATCCACAGGTGCAGAAAGGACTTCAACGGCTCTTGCGGCAATTGGATGAGTCCGGTCTGTCCAAGCTCATCGTCGAAATCGCGTTGCTCGGGAGCGTGGAGTCAGGCTCACAGGATGAAACCGATGCGCTCACCGCAACCGCCAAACGGCATCGCGTGGATGTGGCGAAAGTGCGGAATACCGTAGAAGTGGGGTTTGCTGCAAGACAGGCAAAGCAGGCCGTGAGGCAGAAACAATTCGTCCAGAAGGGCGCAGCAAAGGCCAGTAAAGCAGCTTAGAAATACAGTGTTTCGTTCAGGCGTTCGGCAACTGCCGGACGCCTTTCTTTGGTAAGAGAACGTCTGTCGTTTTATGCCCTGCTAAGTTGTCGTATGGCCAACGCCCAGATCATCCGTGATCCGGCCGGCATCGGGAAAATTGGACTGCTGAGGTGCCCTCGATGAGTGCTTTGGCGATGATGCACGTATCCAAGAAAGGGATCCTTGGGCCAACGGATCATTGTTGACTGTCCAGACGCTTTCTAATACGCTCTAGGAATGCCGAGGGCGCGAAGCGACGAGAAACGGACTGCCCTTCTGGAGGCAGCAACTCGCATCATCGTCACGCAGGGATTAAGTGCCCCAACGGCGCGAATCGCGAAAGAGGCAGGAATTCCGAACGGCTCGTTGTTTACCTACTTCGAAACCAAGACCGAACTTTTCAACCAGCTTTATCTGGAACTGAAGGGCGAGATGGCTGCAACAGCCTTGAAGGGCCTACCAGCCGGGGCGGAGCCTCGGGATCGAATGTTCCATACTTGGCGAAACTGGACAAACTGGGCAGTTACGTTTCCTGAGAAACGGCAAGTGCTCGCCCAGCTCTCGGTCTCGGGCAAGATCACCGCAGAAAGCCGCACAGCCGGACACAAGATAATGGCTGAACTCGCTGAACTAGCCGATCAAAGTCGCGCACATGGCGCGATGCGCAACGCGCCGCTCGGATTCGTACTCTCGATTCTGAATTCAGTGGCAGAGGCCACGATGGACTACATGACACAAGATGCTGCAAACGCGAAGAAGCACTGCAAAGAGGGCTTCGACGCCGTGTGGCGAATGATGGCTTGATAGCTGAAGAGTTTAATGACTGACCAGACAGATACCAAAGGAGAGCAGATGCCGAATACCATGTCGAGAATCCCCTCAGCAGAAAGCAAGGCATACGTCATCACCGGCCCAACCTCTGGCATCGGGCGCCGGACGGCCCTGGAAGTTGCCAAGCACGGCATGGTAGTGCTCGTGGGCCGCAACCGAGGAAAGCTAGACACATTGCAGCAGGAGATACAGCGGAAAGGCGGGAACGCTGTTTCAGTTGTGTGCGACTTGTCAGATATCTCAAGCGTTCAGCGTGCGGCCGCAGAGATCGTCCGCCTGAATCTTGCAGTTGCAGGTCTCGTCAACAACGCAGGCGTCATGCAGTTGCGCCCCACGAAGAATGCTCGCGGCTGGGATATGTCGTACGCGACGAATCACCTCGGACCCTTCGTGTTGACCGAAGCACTGATGCCTCACCTTCGCGATGGTGCTAACATCGTCTTCGTCGTCTCCGCGGTAGAAGACCCCGAACGCGGGCCGGCCGTTTCTGCAGGGTTCCGAGGTGCTCGCTATATCTCCGCAGAAGCCAGCGCGAGAGGCCAATGGGAGCCGGGTGGCTCAAAGAAGCCGGGGTTCGATGCCTACGCGACGACCAAACAAGCCATCCTGGCTGCGGCATTGGCGTTTGCCCGTGAGAACCCACGACTGCACATCAACGCAATCGAACCAGGCTTCAATCCAAGTACCGGTCTCGGAGCAGCCGACGCGAACGCAATCGTGCGCTTGTTACAAAGGTTCCTAGTCCCAATCATCGTGCCACTACTCATGCCCTTCATCAAGATCCTGAGCACTTCAAAGCGAGCAGCGCGCGAGATCACCAAGATTCTGCTCGATACATCTGGACGCAACGGAATTTACTACGATGAGGGCGGCCATCCTATGCAGGGATCCATACTCATACGGGACCAGAAGTTCCAGGATCGCGTCGTGGGAGAGACGCGCGCCTTTCTTGCGGAACACTCGGCATCACCGGCACAAACGGCCGAGGTGAACAAATAACGGGACGTCGACAACTATCCATAGATTCCGAAGCCGTTCCCGTCTCAACGGTTGACCCCAGACCAATGCACTTTTTCACAGGCCGGCGAGTGCATTGGCAATTTGTACTAAACCGCGCTTCGCGGGTAGCTGGGAGCGGTGTACGATTTGGCAGGACAAATTGCATGCTGCACAGCGCCGCGGTCGCAAATTGTGTTTCAAAGCCGGCACGAAATTGCTGCACTGCAATGAATTTCCTTAAAGCAATTGTCCTGCCAAAACCCCTCACGGTTTAGTACAACTCGCCGTATCCACAATGCTCCGCCTCGGCAGCATCGGCGACCGCGCACTTCTGCGCGTGGAGCACTGTCGATACGGCACTAGAGATTTTGCACTCATCGAGAGTACAGGCGAAAGAACACGTTTTTCGATCCCGATAAGATTCCATGTCTGGCTTGACATTTCGTAAGCTACCTATCAATCTATTGCTAGGTAGCTTACGAAATGTCTAAAGCCTCATCATCACCCGACGCACACAGGCATGACTCTGTTGGAGCCTGGGCCAAACGCTTGTACTTCGCTTCACGAGCTGTGATGGACACGGTACTGCGTCCTTATGGTCTGGGCTCGACGCAGTGGTATGTGCTCTACCAGCTTGCGACGCAAGGCGCAACGATGCAGCGCGAGCTGGTGGAGATAATGAACATCGAACGGGCGACTCTGAGCGGGATTGTGGCCACGCTCGTGCGCAAAGGGCTAGTGTCGCAAATACCGGATGCGGACGACCAACGGCAGCGGATGCTCCGGCTCACGCGGGCGGGCAGCAAGCTCTGGAACGCATTGCCCAACCCGGTGGAGCAGATTCTTCGGGTTGCGTTCCACGGCGCTGATCCCGCGGAGATGGAGATTGCCCGCATGGTGCTCGAAACCGCAACAAAACAACTGAACGAACACGATTGGGAAGGGGAACAAGCATGACAACTCTAGTGACAGGCGGAACCGGCCTTGTTGGATCACGACTGTTGCGGCACTTTGCGAACACTGGCGTCGACTGCCGCGCCTTGGTGCGCTCTGATAAGAAGGTTCCTGAAGGCGTAACACGCGTGGAAGGAGATCTCTTCGACCCAGCCGCGTTAAAGCGGGCCGTTGAAGGCGTGTCGGCTGTCATCCATCTCGCTGCCGTCTTTCGGACACCCGATGAAAGCGAGGTTTGGCGGGTGAATCTTGACGGCACACGTGCCCTCATTGCTGCCGTCCGGCAGTACGCTCCGCAGGCCCGCTTCATCATGGCGAGCACCTGCCTGGTCTACAGCGAAGATGCATCTCATCCCGGCCTGGAAGACGACGAGGTGAATCCCCAACAAGCCTATCCAGCCAGCAAAGTCGCGGCCGAGAAGGAACTCCGCGAATGTGGTCTGACGTGGAGCGTGCTGCGCCTGCCCTTTGTTTATGGAGATGGGGACGAGCATCTATCCGCGGTTCCAACGGTGATCGGAAGAATGAAGTGGCATCCGGCTCAGACCTTCAGCTTGGCTCACCAGCGGGATGTTGCCCGTGCCTTCGAACTCGCGCTCACTGGTGTCGGGGACGGACGTATCGTCAACATTGCGGATGATGCGCCGAGCACCCTCTACGATATGGCCAGAGCAGTCGGAGTCAAAATCGAGTCATCCGCGGAGCCGCTGAACAATCCGTGGTGGGGCCGTTCCGATGCAACATTGAGTCGATCGCTGGGGTTCATACCAACAATCGCTACGCTCAACCAAGCCATCCGGGATGGCATTTTGTAGGAAGTGTCGAGCTTGATTGGAGAGACAAGACTCTTGAGTCTGGCACTTCCCACTCAAGAAACCCGACAGGCCGGGCGTTTTGGAAGCAGTCGCCGGTACGGCTCAGCCGGCTTCCGGGATAGCGATCCGCCCCTCTGTTCTCACCTGATGCTCACAGGCCGATGCGCTCATCAAACCTCGCTCGTGGTGTTTGAAGCCAATCGGCATAGCTGATACGTGGACCTTCCCGTTAGCGTACGCTTTTTGATGTTCGGTCGAGTAACCCCATGATGTTCGAAGGAGCTTCGATGGATTTGCAATTGTCTGGCAAACGCGCCCTGGTCACAGGAAGCAGCATAGGTATCGGCGAGTCAATCGCACAGGCGCTGGCGCGGGAAGGTGTAGCTGTGGCTGTACACGGACGCGATCCCGAGCGTGCTCTGCGCGTCGCAAACGAAATTAAAATTGCTGGAGGTAAAGCAGTCGTAGTGCTTGGCAACCTGACGCAGGATGAAGAAGTCACGCGAATGCTTGATGAAGCCGAGGGGCTTCTTGGTGGCATTGATATTCTCGTGAATAACGCTGGGGGATCGGGCGAAAAACAAGCCTGGGAGAAGACGGCGGCCAGTGACTGGGCAGCGGCATATGACCGAAACGTTCTGGCTGCGGTCCGTGTCACCAATCGCTTACTGCCCGCGATGCGGCAGATGGGTTGGGGTCGCGTGATCAACATATCGAGTTTGGCCGGGATGATGCCACCAGCGACGGGTCCAGATTACTCGGCGTGCAAAGCGGCCATAAACAATATGACGCTTTCCCTCGCTAAGTCGGCGGCGGCGGATGGCATCACAGTCAATGCCATCTCTCCGGGCACCATTATGACTCCCAAATTGGAAGCGACATTTCGCAGGATGGCCGCCACGAATGGTTGGGCTGACGAAGCGTCCAGCTGGGCTGAGCTCGAACGAGCAGTGTTGCCCCACGTGGTCCAGGTGCCGATTGGAAGAGTCGGGAAAGCTGACGACATAGCAAATGCAGTTGCTTTTCTCTGCAGTCCTCTTGCGGGCTATATCACCGGCGTAGATCTCCGGATAGACGGCGGAGTCATGCCGGCTTTATAGGTCTCGTGCCGAAGGTGGTCCCGAATTCCTTAGCCTACGATTTATGACGTTCGGTGTAGAGACCCCAAATAACGGGACGTCGACAACTATCCATAGATTCGGAAGGTATTCCCGTCTCAACTGTTGACTCCAGGCCGAGTCACTCATTGAGGAGTTCACCGCGATTTCACACGGATCTTCGGACATCCGAAAGTTTCGTGGACGACATCAACTAGCTCCCCTGGCTTTATACGCCCGGCCTCCGCCAGACGCCCCTTTCTTCTCCGCAAACGCCCATCTACCCACCCTGTTTGCGGGGCTTCCGCGTTCGCGGAAGGTCGCAATGACCCACCCGACGGGCTTGACGCGGCTGGGCCGCGCATTATGCCACTAGCGGTGGAAATCGGCTCGGAAAGTTTGGCAATCCCACGGAAATCTTTTCCGTCTCGACCTGCCCGTCCGGGTTCTACCTTCACTCCAGACATTCGAGCCGGGAGCACCCACTCGCCGGAAAACTTGAACTGTGAGGAGCCTATGCAAAACACACTTCCCATGAAACCGTCCCGCCTCCGGCGATTGCGCGAACGCGCTCGGAGGCTGGCAATTCCGTCCCTGATCCTTCTTGCGGCCCTACCGGTCTATGCCCAGCAAGCCGGCGGCGATCCGTGGGACAACGCCGTCAACGTGCTCAGGACAGCTTTCACCGGACCCATCGCCACAGGTCTGTCGCTGGTCGCCATCGTGGTCGGCGGTCTGATGTTCGCTTATGGCGAAGGCCAGTCCAAAAAGACCCTTGCCGGAATCGTCTTCGGCGTGGGCATGGCCATCGGAGCGGTGAACTTTATGGCGTGGCTGTTTCCGTAGATACAGCCCGGTAAGAGCAAGCTCGATAGGCAACGAGAGGAAAGGAGGTTGCAGATGGCAGCGGACGGCAGACGGCAAAACAAAGTCTTCAAAGCAATGAACCGTCCGCTGACCATCCTGGGAGCGGAACGCAGGCTCTTTTTCGTTGCGCTCATATCGGGCGGCGGGATCTTCTCGCTCCTGCACTCGTTGCTCGGCGGGATTGGGTTGTTCATCGTCGGCACCATTGTCGCCCGCATTGCGACGAAGCATGATGTCGAAATCCTTCGCGTGCTTTTCAACTCCAGTAAATTCCGCAGACGCTACGACCCCATGAAGTTGCAGCCAGCGCGAATCACCATCAGGAGCCGCCGTGTTCAGGACTAGCAACATCACGAAGGATTGGAAGGAAGCCGGGTCATTCGCCGCGCAGATCAACCTGTACGGTTTCTGGGATGAGCTCTGCTTTCTGACGAAATCTGGCGACCTTGGCACGGCGCTCCAGATCGGCGGGATCGACTACGAAAGCCTGGACCATGCCGGACGCGACTATGCCGTGAAACGGCTGGAGGCCGCCTTCCGTAGCTTGGATGACAAGACCCGGCTGTATCAGGTTCTCTTCAAGCGGAATCGCCCCGAAATCCCGCACGCCACGTATGACAATCCGCTTGTTAGCGCGGCTGTTGAGAAGCGGGCGGCTTTCCTCCGGTCTAAAGCCGACCGACTGTATTCCATTGAAATCTTCTGGGTCGTCATGATCGATGGCAACCACCAAAAGACAGGCTTGTTGCACGCCCTGGCGCAGTTGCCGAAGCAGCCAGGCTCGTCGCTCCGCGACTTGCGGGCGCTGTTCTCCGGCGATCAAGAGCGCATCTTGTTGTACGAACAGATCGAGCGTGACCGGCTGCGGTTGCAACAGAAAGTACAGAGTTTGAGTGGGCAGCTCAGCGACCTCACCGCGGTCGAGCTGCTAGGGGCGGAGAAGACCTTCCGGCTTGACCGGCGTCTCGTAAACTTCCGCCCCTCCAAGTTTGAACAGAGCAGGTTGCACGGCAACCGTCATCTCGATTGGCAGGTCTGCGACTCGGAATTGGAAGCGCATCGGGGCTACCTGCGCATGGATGACGACTATGTTCGCGTCCTTACGCTGAAAGAGCTTCCCATCGAGACCCGGCCCTTGCTGTTGCAGGGCTTGTTCGATATTCCCGCAAACTTCCATGTGGTGACGGAATGGCATCCGGTCGATAACGCGAAGGCCCGGAAAGAGATCGCCAGCCGAAGACGCCACCACCATAATTCCATGACCAGCTTCGTCTCGAACCTCCAGGACCGGCAGAACACCGGTCCACAGGATGAGTTGGTCGATGACTCGAAGGCCGCAGCCGTGGCGGAGCTGGGCGATGCGCTGACCGCCATTGGCATGGAGGGCAAGTCTTTCGGCGAGTTCACGCTATCTGTCGTCCTCTATGACGAAGACCACGTGAATGTGGAACATGCCGTTGCGGAGTTCCAGAAGCTTTTCACACAGCATGATGGCCTGCTCTACGAAGAACGCTACAACACACTGAATGCGTTCTTTGCTACAGTGCCGGGAAACAGGCAATTCAATCTCCGTAAGCAGTGGGCATTGAACTCCAACTATGCCGACCTGTCATTCCTGTTCACCCTGGACAGTGGATCACGATGGAATGCGCAGCTCGAACGCGAGTACCTCGCCGTTCTCGAATCGACGCATGGCACGCCGTATTACCTGAACCTGCATTCCGGCGATGTAGCCCACACGTTGTTGCTGGGCGCGACGGGATCGGGTAAGTCCTTCGCACTATCTTTTCTCCTTCAGTCGGTCCAGAAGTACGATCCACTGACCTTCATCTTCGACCTCGGCGGCAGCTACGAGACGCTGACCCGGGCCTTCGGCGCCACATACCTGAATGTTGGCTTGAAGAATCCTGGCTTTACCATCAATCCATTTTCGTTACAGCCGACCCACGAGAACATGAATTTTCTTCACCTGTTTCTTCGGGTACTCATTGAAGCCGGTGGACGGAATGAGCTTACGCCCGAGGATGAGAAGGCGCTCTTTGCTGCTATTGAGCGCGCATACAAGCTGCCCGACGAGATACGAACGCTCACCAACTTCGCGTCCATTCTCGGGCCGCTCGGAGAGCGATTGCACCGGTGGACACGGGCCGGACAGTTCGGTCATCTTTTCGATAATCCCCAGGACACCCTGACGTTCTCCCGTTTCCAGACCTTCAATTTCGATGGATGGAGCGATTACCCGGACATTCTTGAACCGCTGCTATTTTACGTCCTGCAGCGTGCGTCCTCTGAGATTGAGAAGCCTGCGAACGCGGCCACCTTCAAAGTATTCGTCATCGACGAAGCATGGATATTTCTTAAAAACAGGACGATTCGAGACTGGATCGCTCGTGCTGAAAGAACCTGGCGGAAAAAGAATGCGGCCATGATCCTCGCCACGCAATCTGTGGTGGAACTCGCGGCCTCCGAGATGCTCCACATTGTCAACGAATCCTGCCCCACCAAGATTTTTCTCTCGAATCCGAACATCGACCGCAGGCTGTATGCCGACATCTTCCAGTTGAACGATACCCAGCTTGAATTGCTGGAATCGCTTGTGCCCAAACGCGAACTGCTGCTGATGCAGCCGCGCGGCACCAAAAAGCTGGTCCTCGAAGTCGATGCGCTGACGTACTGGGTGGCCACCAATAACGTCCGCGACAACATCCGCAAACAGGATTACTTTACCCGCTTCGGGCCGGAGCAAGGTTTGCTCCGCCTCGTACAGGACTACCCCGACCCTACTAACCCAACACAACACGAGGTGAATCGATGAACCGCGCTCCTATCTTTCCTCTGGTGCTCGGTCTGGTTGCAACCGTGGCCCACGGCCAGCAATCGGCCCGTATCGTCAAATACCATGCCAACGACATCGTGAGTGTGCGCGCGAAGATGCGCTACACCACGTTGATCGAGCTTCCCGCCACGGAGAAGATTCTGGAAGTTGCCACCGGCGATAAGGACTTCTGGATTATCGACGCCGTGGGTAACTACTGTTTCCTGCACCCTGCTAAAGAAGGCATCCACTCCAACCTCAACCTCATCACCGACAAAGGCACTGTTTATTCCTTCACGCTGGATGATGACGAGACCGCCGATCCTGACCTGAAGGTCGTGATCGAGCCGTCCGACCCATCCGCGCTTGCCGCCGCCAATGGCGTCACCAAGCTAGTGTCGGCCAGCGAAGTTACCGCCGCGCAAGCGCAGGCGCAACTTGCCCAGGCCCATGCTGCCGCAGCCATCGAACAGTTCCGGTCGGATTATCCGACGCAGGCATTGAAGTTCGACTACACCTTCCGTGATGACAAGCCGTTCGATGTGACGGCGATCTACCACGACGACAGGTTCACGTATATCAAGTCCACGGCAACGGAAAAATTCTCCGTCTACGAATTGAAGGACGGTAAGCCAGACCTCATCAACTTCCAGTTGAAGGACGACACCTACGTTATCCCGAAGGTCGTGGACAAGGGGTATCTCGAAATCGGCAAGCACCGGCTGGAGTTTCAGCGGAAGGGAAAGTAGGTGACGCCGATGCCAGAAGAGAATCCGCTAGTTGAAGTCGAAGCACAACCAGTATCGCCGAAGGCGCATTCGCTCAACGCGCAGTTGCGGGACAAGCGCGTATTGCCGGAGGGCGTCGTCCCAAAACAGGCGCAGGGGTATGTGGTTGCCGGACTCGCTGTGCTCATCCTGTTGGCAGTGATGTTCTCGAAGAACCACGCCAAGCCTGCACCGAAAGAGGCCGCTACATCGCCACTGGCAGTGTCCACCGACATGAACCAGAGGAAGATACGGGAGTTGGAGCAGGATTTGAGCGCCGACCAGCGCCAGACCCAGCAAGCACAGAAGATCAGCGTCAATAATGCCGCATCTGCTGCCAACACTCCCAATGCTGTTGCGAGTGGTGCGGCTCCTGCTACGCAGTTGCCGCCTGCCACAGAGCCGCCGCGCGATCCAGTGGCCGATGCGGAGCGTGAGCTGGCGTTCAAGTCGCGCTTTGTGTCGAACCTTGTTGCCGCCAGTTCTGGCGCTGTGAATTCACCGGCAGAGTCCTCCGATACATCTGCGACCCGCTCTTCGAGCGAACCACAGCACGCTGCTGCAGCGCAGGCCGCTGTCGCTGGCAAGAAGCGCGCGCCCGAGATCAGCGTCAACTCCGCTCACGGCCAGCCCTATGTGGTGTTTGAAGGTACGACCATCGACACGGTACTTGCGAACCGTCTCGACGGTGAGTTTGCCGGGCCGGTGAAGGTCATGGTGACGGACCCGGTTTACAGCCGGGACCGCCAGCATGTGCTGGTCCCGGAAGGCAGCTTCATCCTGGGCGATGTGCAGAAGGTTTCAGGCTTCGGTCAGAAACGCCTCGCCGTCACCTTCCATCGCCTCTTGATGCCGGATGGCTACTCGGTCGATCTCGACCAGTTCCACGGCCTCGATCAGATTGGCGACACCGGCCTGAAAGACAAAGTCAACAATCATTATGTCGAAATCTTCGGAACTTCCATTGCGTTGGGGATCATCTCCGGCGCGGCGGAATCCACCACCAACGGCGGCTACAACCAGAGCGGCTCCGATATGTACCAGCAGGGTGTCGCATCCAGTCTTTCGCAGTCGAGCGCGAACGTGCTGGGCCGATTCATCAATGTTCCGCCGACCATCATCATCCGCGAGGGACACAGGATCAAGGTCTATATCACCCAGGACATGCTTCTACCCGCTTACGAAAACCACACCGTTCCGGGCGACATCTGACGCCCGCTCAACCCCGATGAGGAGCCCTTCCATGAAAGCTGCAAAGATTTTTTTTTCACTTTTACCCTGTTGTCCATGCTCGCGCCCACAGCGCACGCGCAGTGGACGGTCTTCGATCCGACCAACTACGCGAATGGCTTGCAGGAGTTCTACCAACTGGAGCAGACGTACACCACCGCCGTTGAGACCCGCGACCAGATCGTCGCGGCCTACAACCTCGCTTATCAGATGTCTCAGATGCCGCAGAACTTCGCCGCACGGTACAGGTCGGACTTCTCGCAGTGGACGAACCTCTCCGCAGCGAACACCTATGGCAACACGTCGGCATGGGTGAATGCGTTGAACATTGGTGGCCCGGCTTCCGCATCGCAGGCATACAACAGCGCCGTCATACAGGTGCAACAGTATCCAGCGGGCAGTTATGCGTCTCTGGATGCAACGACGCAGGCGACGATTGCCAATCAATATGCCACGTCAGAGCTGGCGCAGGGTACGACGACCAACACCCTTGCCACGCTCGGCACCATCCGCTCGAACTCAGAAGTGTTCGCGCAAAAGCTGGCGAACCTCGAATCCGATACCTATTCCACCGACCCCAGCCAGCAGACGCAGAGCGCGCTGCTCGGCAAGATCAACTCGGCCACGCTGCTCCAGATCCATTCGCAGCAGGACACCAACCAGATCCTCGCTGCCTCTGTCGAGCAGCAGCTCGTCGCCCAGAAGCAGCAGATCGACGCGCAAAACCGCGCCATCAACCAGGCCATCTACTTCCAGCAGAACTTTCCCACCACCATGCAGAACATGACAACCGGCGTGAGCGATTCCATCCATGCGATTTCACTCAGCCCCACAGGACATTGAGATGGAACAGAACCCTTTCACATTTCTGGGTCAGGCGATCAGCCAGTTGCTGGCGGTGAACAGCCCGGCAATCGAGGCCACCGGCCTCGATATGTTCCGTGGCCTGGCCGTCATTCTCATTGTCTGGTTCGGAATCAAGGCCGCCTTGTCCGCGTCGCAGTGGCACGGCGGCGGCGGTTTCCACTTCGCAAAGTTCGCCGACCTCTTGCTTGTGATCTCGTTTGGGCTTGCAATGCTGACCTATTACTCATCCCCCATCCCCGGTCTCGGCTACAGCTTCAGCGACCTCATCACCCAGGAAGCGTTACATCTCTCCGGTCAGATAGAGTCCGACCAGACCCAGCAGATCGCCGACGCCGTGGTCAACGCGGAGGAGAAATTAGGCTCGCCTACCGGCATCTTCAGCTTCCATGAGGAGCTGACCTTCATGGTTATCTCGGTCTCGCTCGCGGCGATGCAGGCCGTCGCCTTCGCTGTCATTGCATATGGCTTGGTTGCCTCTGCCGTATGCGTCTTAGTCGGCCCGATCTTCATCCCGTTTTTCATTGTGCCGAAGCTCGACTGGCTCTTCTGGGGGTGGTTCAAGGCGTTCATCGGCTTCAGCTTTTACCAGGTGATTGCGTCAGCATTCATCTTCGTCTTCTCAAAAGTTCTGCTGGGATTATTGGGCGTCATCGGTCCGATCACCCTCTCGAATGCCTTCACCGTGCTGCCCGCGCTTATCATCACGCTCTTTACGTGTATCTACGGTCTGATCAAAATCCCGGAACTCACCGCATCGATCCTTGGAGGTCGCAGCGGATCGTGGGTCAACCCGATGGGGAGCTAAGCCATGTCAGAGAAAGATATTTTCCCGATTACCGATGCCGGCCGCAAGTTTCTGGAACTCTATGCGGAGCCGATCGTCACCAATACCTATCTCAAGGTTGCATTGCTTGTGCTCTCCATCGTCGCACTCGCTTTGCTTGCGCTCCTTTACCGTGCGCAGGCTGCGGCGTCGCGGTTGAGGCCGCTCGTCATCTCTATCAGCGAGAGCGGGCGGGGCCAGGTCATGAACTATGACGACTTCGCCAAAGTCCCCATCGAGCGCGTGAGCAAATACTACCTCGCTCGCTGGGCGGAACTGTACTACGGGCGCAATCATGCCACCTTGCAGCGGGACTATTCCGAGTCATTGAACTTCTTCTCGAATGAGTTGCAGAACGTCACGCTGGCGCGTGTCAACAAAGCGAAATCGCTGGAGACGTTTCTGCTTGATCCCAGCGCACCGAACATAGACATCGAGATCAAAGCCATCGTGCTGGACGATCCGCGACAGGCCCCGTACCGGGCACACATCGAGTTTGAAAAGGTCTTCCGTTCGCTTGGCGACCAGCAGGAACAACGGCGCGAACGATGGACGGCAAACGTCGTCTACAGCTTCCGCGACGCAGTTCCCAATGAAATGCTGCTCACCAATCCGCTGGGTCTTGTCATCAGCTACGTCCACGAAGACCAGGCGTTCGGGAACTGACTGTCATGCTTGCCAATGCCGTCTTCGTCGCCACACTGATCTTCCTTGCGCTTGGCTTCGGGTTGATGCACGAACTGCATTTCCTAGTGCCGTGGCGCAGCCTGATCTTACACAACTATCTAAAGAGCATCGCGCTCTACTGTGCCCTGCTCTTTGCCAACATCCTCGGCCTCACCATCTGGATCGAGCGCAAGTTCTTCCTCCGCGACACGGGCCGCAAACTCAAACATCTTGACCAGGAGATACACAGTGGACACTCGGAACTCTCAGAAGAAATCACGGCACAGTTCGGGGAAGAGTGAAAGGAGTCACCTGAGTATGGGTCAGGAGCAGCCACAATCCCCCGTAGCGGACTTCGATCTCGAACAATATATGGATCGTTCCTTCGATCACGTCGCGCGTGTGCGTGCGGCCAAAGAAGCCGCCCAGCGCGAGATGGAATCCTTCGGCGATGTCTCCGAATACGACATCACGATCATCCAGGGACAGAAGAAAGAAGGGCCGGAGGGAGCACCCCAAGCGTCGCTTGATTTCAAAGACGACCACACCACTGAGCCGCGGGAGACGAAGTAATGCGGCTCGATCTCCCCCATGAGTTACCCCGGCGTCGCCCTGAAATGCCAGCAGCTCCGCCACTGGCTCCCTCTCCGGTCGAACGGAGGCGGGAACAGCTTACCGCCCGCGCCATTGAACATCGTGGCCCCAAAATCGCACCACGGCATCAGGAACGCAACGTCTCCCCTCAGCGGCCTCGTGAGCGCAGACAGCGCACAGTTGCGCAGGAGCATTCCACGGAGCGACGGCCCCAGCGCAATGACTTGCCGAACCAAATGGTCGGGCTGTCATTGCGGGATGAGGAACGAAAGGTGCTTGCCGAGGTCGGGCGCTTTCGCGTCGTCACCACCCGCGATCTGGCGGAGACGGTTTACGGCAACCGGCATTCCCAGATGACACGCGATCTCTCCTTTTTGCGGGAGAAAGGGCTTGTGCAGGTCGATGCGGTCAATGCCCGACGCGACGGGCGCGGCGGCAAAGTGGAACGCATCGAAGTCGTGACGCTCACCAGGGCCGGCAGGGACGCGGCTCGTCAGATATCCGGGTTGCCCCAGGACCAGCAACTCTATGCTGGATTGGTAAAACCGCGCGAAGTAGAACATGACGCGCAGATTTATCGTGCGTATCGCAAAGAGGCGGAAGGTATCGAGCAGAAAGGCGGCACAAACCTCCGTGTGCGGTTGGACTTTGAATTGAAATCCGATGTGCAAAAAGCCATCCATGCCGCACGTAAAGCAGAACCGGGCCAGGACATGGCGGAGATCAAACAGCAGGTCGCCCAGCAATTCGAGTTGCCTTACGTCAACGATGGCATTCAGATCCCCGATGCACGCATCGAGTATGAGCATGACCGGAAGGGCAGCCAAGAAGTGGACCAAGGCGCACGCTCCGGCCACGAGGACATCGAAGTCTTGACCGCAGCTTACAGCCCCGGACACCTCCGCGCCAAAGCGCAGGCAGGGTTTCACCTCTATGCGTCGTCCTCCGACCGGGCGACGCTGACCGCGAAGATCGAAGGCAATCACTATCTGATGGAAAACATTCTGGAGCTTTAACATGACCGTCGATCTTGTTGCCGCACTCGAATCACTCGGCTATACGGAACGCGAGGCCGCATTCCTGTACCTCGTCGCCGCTCACTCCGGCTACTTCCTGCGCCGCCAGTTCAACTACTTCATCGACCGGCACAAGGGATTTCTGGCGCATCGCTTCTTGGAGAAAGCTCACGCCGCCGGACACATCGAGACCATCGACTACGGCCAGGGCTTCTACATCTATCATCTCTTCGCCAAACCGATCTATCGTCTGCTCGGCAATGCCGACTCCCAGAATCGCCGGAGAAAAGGCGACGGCATGATTCGTGCCCGCTTGATGGCCCTCGACTATGTTCTCGAAAATGACGGCGATCACTACCTGGTCTCGGAGGAAGAACGGTTGCGCTTCTTCACCAATGGGCGTGGCATCCATGCCGAAGACTTATCGAGCAGCTTTGCTTTCTCCGGCAACTTTCCACTTGCGATAGCGGACAGGACGCAACCGGCAACCTCTCTGGTTCGATTTGTCTTTGTGGACGAGGGTCTGTTGTCCACGCGCAGGTATGTGCGTTTCCTCACCGACATGGCACCCTTGCTGCACGAGCTTGGGACGTTCGAGCTGGTCTATGTCGCCTGCTCCGATTACAACTTTCCTGCAGCGGAGCATGAGTTCCGTCGTCAGTTCCGACCCCTTGTCTCTCCGCAGCAGAGAGCACTGCTTCCCGACCTTGAGCGTTCCATAAAGTCGGGATCCCAGCATCGCCGTGCGCTGCGCAATGCGCAGTTGACAACGCTGCTCTTTCATTACAGCTATCCATCTATCCAGCGCAGTGAACCGCGCGGGTCTGTACATGGGTCTGAGGCCAGGTCTGCCGTATCTGGCCTAAATGGTGGAGTGGCATGAAGATGCTTGAGATGCGGGGTCACTACTGGGGTAGAACGTGGGTGGGAGCGACCCCGCCCCTTCCGGGCTACCGCGACGGCTGCCGCCGTGCTGGTCGCTCCCGCCCACGTACTACCAGAGACCAATGTCAGTACCGGGACGGTACTGACGGAGTACCGAGATTGGCCGCAATTGCGGCCCAAAGGAGAACAGCCATGAGCAAACTGAAAATTGAGAAAGGTGCGAGCAAAATCCGGCGCGCGCCTCTGAAGGCAACTATCGACGGGACCGTCTCGGACGATCTTGAGTTGATGTGCGAGTGGTCGGAGAACGACAGCAGCTATCTCGTCAATCTCCTGCTAGGCTTCGCCATCGCGCAGAGCGAAGACTTTCAAAAGTACAAAGCAGAGCGGCCCGCGTCTTCGTTTCCAGTTCGTGGTGTGGCCAAATCCAACTCCGATCCAGCGGGCAAAACTGCGCAGGTGATTGATAGTGCGCCAGCGAAGCCGGTCAAGGGAGCATCCGCATGAGCATTCCTGTGCATCTGCGCAACCTCTCGCGTCCCCTGGTCGAGTACCGCGTGTTGCTGTCCTTCGGACTCAGCGCGGCTTGCGGGATTATGCTTCAGAGTCTCTATCCGATCCACGATGCCGACCCGTTGCTGCGGTTGCTGGCTCTACAACGGCCCGCGATCTTTCACGGATTGGTATGGAGCTACAATCTTTTCCTGTACAGCACGCCCTTCCTGGTTTTCTCGATAATATTCTCGCTGGTGTATGTCCACTTCTATGCGCCGGACAGGGGTCAGATCGCAGGCCCGCTGCCGCCGTATCCCGATCCATTGGAACGGGAGTCTCTGGAGTTGGTCGTCGGGGAAGTTCACCATCAGTTGAAGCCCAAACCATCTCCGGTTCCGCACTGGCTGTCGATACCTGAGCGCGGCCTTTATACAGGCATCTGCGTGGTCGGAGCTATCGGCTCCGGCAAGACCAAGGCCATCATCCTTCCGGCCATGCGCCAGCTCTTCGCGTACCGTGCGGGCGACCCAAAACGGAGACTGTCAGGCATAGTGCTTGAAGTCAAAGGCGACCTCTGCCGTCAGGTACGGAAGATATTGAAGAGCTGTGGACGGGAACAGGATTATGTCGAAGTCTCGCTCGACGGCAACATCCGCTACAACCCCCTCAACAACGATTCCGATGCTTACGCACAGGCATTCAACATCGCATCCGTCATCGTCGCCATCTGGGGCAAAGGCAAAGAACCGTTCTGGCAGCAGTCCTACACAGATCTTGTCCGGTACGTCATCATGTTGCATCGCGTCCGCGACGGGTACGTGACGATGCTCGACATCTTCCGTACCGTCATCAGTTCCGGGACTCTGGAGCAGATGCTTACCCAGGTTGGTCGTCGCTATACCTCTGTTGCGTTTGTTGGCATTAGGAAAACCGAGTATATGCGGTATGAATCCGCACTCACCCCATTCGGTTTTGCATGGAGTGAAAGGCTGGGCCAGTACATCGCCCGCTGGACAGAGGAATTGGAAACCACCCTGATTCGGCAAACCGCCGTTGCCACATCCTTATATAGCCGCAAGGCAGGCAATCCTGAGATGCGCGGCAGTTGGGAGAGCGTCCACTATTGGTACTGGGAGCACTGGAAGTTCTTTCGCTCAGAGACCAAGACCTCAATCGTCCAGGGTGTCGCCATCTTCCTTTCGCTCTTCGAGACCGATGCCAAAGTACGCAAGGTCTTCTGTCCCCCGAAAGAACTGTACGAGGGGAAACCGTCACCCGCCGATCCACACGCAGAGGTACTCCCGCCGTTCGGCGAGTTGATCGAATCGGGCAAAGTGGTGGGCCTGAACTTTCCTGCCGCCCTAAATCCGGCGCTTGCCAAGGTCATCGGCACCATGATGAAGGTCGAGTACCAGCGGTCCGTCCTGCTCCGCATTCCAGAGATGGAGGAGGACTCCAAAAGGCATTTTCGTCCGACCGTATTCATCTGCGATGAGTACCAGAACTTCGCCACCGTCGGCGGCGATAACCCCACCGGCGATGAACGCTTCCTGTCCCTCTCCCGGCAACCGAAATGCATTCCCATTGTTGCCACGCAAAGCATCTCCAGTCTCAAAGAAGCGCTGCCCAATGAAGGTGTGAAGACACTGCTGCAAGCCTTCCGCACAAAAGTCTTTCTCACCACTTCAGACCCGGATACGGCACGATATGGCGTCGAGCTATGTGGCAGAGGGAACAAGACAAAGATCAGTTACACCGTATCCGAGTCCAGCAGCAACGCCAATGTTGGCTGGCTCAGTGGCCGTACTTCGTCCAGCAAGGGTTCCGTGTCTGCCTCGAAGCAGTACCAAAAGCAGAAGGAGCCTCTGTTTGAGGAGAACGTATTCTTCGACCTCAAGAATGCCCAGGCCATCGTCGTTGCCTTCGATGGAATCAGCCCGTTGCCTCCAACCTACTGCTATCTGAAGCCAGACTTTATGCCCATCGACATGACTTGGTTCGAGCAAGAGCGAATCGGTTTCGATCCAGAGAGGATACCCGCATGAGCTATGCGGTCATCATTCCATTTCTAAAGCCCATCAAGCATCTGCTCGAAACGGAGACCGTCTCCGAAATCATGGTGAACCCGGATTCTTCTGTCTGGATAGAGGAGGAGGGGCGAATTCAGTTGCTGCCGGGTATTCGCTTCGACGATGGGGCGCTGCAGACCGGGCTTGAGGTGATTGCCAATCGCTTCGGCAAGAAACTGGATGCAGACTCTCCCATCCTGAACCTGCGTCTGCCGGACGGCAGCCGCATGGCGGCCATGATTCCGCCCGTTGTCCGTCCACGTCCTTTGCTGACCATCCGTAAATTCACTTCACGCAATTTCACCATGAACGATTTGGTCGCGCGCGAGATGCTGACCGCAGAACAGGCGGCGGTGTTGGTAGACGCGGTCCGCCGGGGAGACAATCTACTAATCTCTGGCGGAACTTCATCGGGTAAGACGACTCTACTCAACGTCCTGGCAGATGCAATCCCAGAAGATGACCGCATCCTTATCATTGAGGACACTGCGGAGTTGCACATCCGCAAACCGCACATCGTCTCCGCTGAGTCCCAGACGGATACGCATCGCAGCCAGATTACTTTCGACGACCTGCTCAAGGCAGTTCTCCGTCACCGCCCAGACCGCATCATCGTCGGAGAAGTGCGAGGCCGGGAGGCGCGTACCCTGCTGGATGCTATGAATACTGGACACCGGGGTACCCTGGCCACAGTTCATGCCAGCGGCTCGGAAGAAGCATTGCACCGGCTCGCCCTGCTCTCAATGCGGGATAGCTCTGGCCTTACTTTGACGCTGGCTGAGAGCGAAGTCGCCAGGTGCATAGACATCGTCGCCTTTGTCCAGCGCGACAATGGTTTACGCTCTGTCCGAGAAATCAAGAAGCCACATCAAAAATAATTTGCTTTGAATCTCTACTTGACCATAGCCCTACGAAGTGGGGTCTAGGCGTTCGCCACGTTCGCACAGCACTTCAATCGATCCCCGGTCGCGGCGGTAGAACTTTCCAGTCACGGCTGTAGCGGTCTCGATTTCGACCGACAGCATCGTTTCATCCGCAAACCGGAGGAAGACTTCGCGGCCATTCTGAGGATCGTCGTACACCAGCAGTGCTTCGACGGTTTTGCCCTTTACCTCTGGGAAATCAAATGCGGCACGCTTCATTCACCCTCCAATACATTGAAACATTAGCAATTGTATGTCCCTTATTAGGGGATTCGTGCAGATGTAACCAGACTAAGATGCGTGAGGAAACCTGCCCACGCCGAAACCCGCCGTTCAAGAAAGGCGCACACCGCAGACCTGCAAGGGGTCTACGATGCGATGGTGCGACACCTCATTCAAGCTCGGCAGGAGGCTGGATTGACACAACGAGAGGTATCGACCCGGATGGGTAGGGCGCACTCATTCCTCTCGAAATGTGAGACCGGAGAGCGGCGGGTCGATGTGTTGGAATTGATTCAATTGGCACGGCTCTATCGTAAACCGCTGCGGTACTTCTTTGACGAGTAGAGAACAAAATCATTTCTGGGCCTGCTTGCACTTGTTGGAAACATACTTGACGAAGCGGCGCAACATAGGATGGTGGTTGTCGTCACGGTAGAACACACCGCATTTTCGGGTCAAGATACGAGTGGAAAGTGGCATTGCAACGATGGCAGAATTTTGTGAAGCCGCAGACTGCGACAGAAAGCATGCGCCCATCCCTTGTTCGACGAGGTACAGAGCCTCAGCCGGAGCAAACGCATCCGCAACAACAGCAAGTTCGATACCGAAACCCCGATAAAACTCGGCAACCCCTTCGTGAAAGTCCGGGAACGGTTGCCGGGCCACGGCAACGACAGGCAGCGTGTCCAGATCCTCGGGCCGAAGCAATGCACGCGTGGCCAGCGGATGTTTCTTGGATAAGCATAGGACTAACGGCTCTTCCAACAAAACCTCTGTCGCCAGTGCTGGATGGCGCACCGGCAAGAAGCCAATGCCTGCATGGAGAAGGCCGTTCGCAACTTTGCGTTCAATTTCTCGGCTCAGTCCACTTTCGTCTTCTATCGTCATGTCCTCCATATTTTCAATTTTGATTTGAGCCAATAGCGTTAAAAGACGCCGAGGTAGATGTGTGGAGTGTCCCAAGAGTAGCCGCTTGTCTCGCAACTTGTGAGCTGTAACAACTTTGTCCTCAGCCAACACCGCGTGTTCAAGGGCAAAGACGGCCTCGGTGTAGTAAGCCCTTCCGTCTGAGGTCATCACGATGCCATGCGCCGTCTTGCGAAACAGTTTGGCGACAAGGACGCTTTCTGCTTTAGTAAGCCGTTTCTGAACGGCACTTGGTCCCACATTCAACAGCTCCGCAGCTTTCACCGTATCGCCAGTCTCCGCCAACGCGACAACAGTGGTTATACCTTCCATATCGATCCGTGGATACCGCATGAGGCGCCTCGCCTGAGTCAGTTTTTTGCTTGACGTCCGAGGTTTCTTTCTAGCTGTTCATCGCAGTATGCGAAATGCTTTTTGCTCGACGCTGTCGCAACCACTCATAAACATATCCGTGATGAAGACTAGGACCCCCATCGAAGTGTCCCTTTGAAATCAGGCAGAGGATGGAACCACTCAAGATCTGTACCTGTCGATCAAAGCTGTTCGAGGACTTTATCCTTCAAGCTCCTATATTCGGCTTCGCTGAATGCTCCCGAACTAATCCAGCGGATATGACCACTGACACCCACTAGGACGAGATAAGCGTGGCTGTCCTCACTAGGGCGTGTTCACACTAACGCAGGGCTTCGATGATGAGGGTGAAGGTTAGGAAGCCGAGGAAGAGGACATCGAG
>Ga0080006_1143745_pt1 | contig 66214 bp, 69 predicted proteins | sample RS3BMetagenome_FD_69209 | JGI IMG/M metagenome (GOLD analysis project Ga0080006, IMG submission 69209) | Ferric oxide microbial mat and aquatic microbial communities from Rainbow Spring, Yellowstone National Park, USA - RS3B (SPADES... ...
CGGCTGTTCTTCGGGGACCTAGAGTTCGAATCCAACGAATGGCGTTCGTATATAGGGATTCACCCCGTTAGGAGGGAGGAATAACGAAAACTGACGCAAATCAGGCCGTTTTCGTTGGATTTGTTAGAATTCGCCTAGCGAGGCCAAATCTCGCTTGTGTGTATGCTTAATCTTTTAAGCCACCCTTTCGCTAGCCGTGACCATGACCCTGGACGAAAAGATCCGGTACGGAATGCTAGCACTGACCGGCGCAAGTATTGTTTTCGCCGCGTTGGGGCTGAAGATAGGACCACTGGAACCAACTGGTGGCGTCGCTGTAGGTTAGACTTTTACTGTTCTAACCTACCTCCTCCTTTATTCTCATTATTAGATTTGTGAACCTTCTGAGCAAGTCATCAGAATTGAAGGCCCATTCACTAATGTCTTCGTCGAAGAGCTTGTAGGAGATAGTGAAAGATAGGCCGGCCTCCTGGTCTATGATGTGGTAGAGAGATTTTCCTCTCCCCGAGGACAGAATTGATTCAAGATATCGCATTGCTTCATTGATGAAGTCGACAGGGAAACCCAAATTGGCGTAGTAATTTGTTCCTCCGGCCTCTGCGAAAACGAAAGGCAGTCTGTTCGTTTGTGCCATCACTCTCATGCGATCATAGTCGCCTAAATCACGGGAGATAAGATCAAGGATAACATACCTATGTTTTCTCTGTAGCGCTTTTTCGAGCTTGTAGTCATATCTCGTGCCCAGCCAATTGATTCTGTATCCCTTGATTAAACCTCTGTCGATTACATGGGTCTTATGATGCCATGCCAGTTTCTTGTAGTTGATGCCAATGTTCTTCGCTATTTCGATTAACGGCTTATTTGCGTCCATCTGAAGCTCTTTAATGATCAGTAGATCCGTTTTATCGAATTTCTCCCTTTTTGGTTTTTCAATTATTGCCAATGCGTAATCGGTTAAATTAGCACTCGACCAGTCGAAATCCCACCTGCCAGTGTTGAAATCGTAATGCTCCGCCCTCATCGGCGGGTTCCTGAACCAGTCGAACTCGAGTATGTCCTTCAGGGCAAACATCCCCTTCTCCGACAGCACCTTCATGAACTCCGTGAACTTCCCCACGTGCTCCTCAGGGACGCTCGCGTGAACCACATACTCGCCCTCCGGCAGCGTCTTGTAGAAGTTAACCACATAACACAGCTCGTTCATAGCAGTGAGTATCGCGCTGGCGTACTGCTTGTACTCGGGAGCGAAGTCAACAATCATAATAACCCTCTTCATCCCGAGCTTCTCGTAGTCCGGCATCGCCTGGACAGCGAAACCCCTGTTGAGTATCTTCTCCTTGTACCTGTACCGCACAGACTCCTTGAACTGCCCCAGTCTCCTAGCTATCTCAGGTATATCCGGACCTATCTCTGTGAGCAGCTGCACAAGCTGGGCTGTGCGGAGGTTTACGTCTTTCTTGGACTCCCTCTGCTCCATCACTGCCACTGGCTATCGCTTCCCTCTGCGTGCATTCCATCGGATGCACGCTTTGTATTTAACGTGTGCTGAATAATTGTGCTCCACCCTGCCGGGGGGGTCATTTCCGTCGCCCCCATCTCTTTCTTAGATAAGTTATAAATGTTCTTGCCGTAAAATATGTGTAGTCTAGGCATTTCATTCGTTTTTGGCCCAGACCTAACGCAGCCCCTGCCGGCCAACATTTAAACAGCAAGCGCTTTGGCCAGTGAGCGATGCCCCTCAAGGACAGGAGAAGCGAGTACTCTTGGCCGCCCACAGCTATCGCTGACATGCGGCTGCTAACCGACAGGAGGCGCTACTTCCCCTCCGAAACTGTCGTTGCCACGCTCGGCTTCAGGATAGTGGGCGGCCTCAGGGAGGCCTTCCATCCAGACGTCTGGACCGTGGCCTGGGAGGACTACGACAAGACAATGAGGCTTGCAATAAGCGCGTCTGTCTCTTTGAAGAGGGCACTTGGGAGCACGAGGCTTGCAGAGGTGAAGAAGGACGTGAGAAAAGCAACCTTCTACTGGAGCCGCGACCCCGACCTCCCGTACCGAATATGGGCAATGGTAATGCCAGAGGACGGAGGCGCGCCCATAATCCCCGTCAACGTCGAGGACGCGAAGTCAAAGATGTTCGACGTCGTGAAGAGGTTTGAGATACCAGCCTCCTCCCTCGGGAAGGGGGCGCACACCCTCTTCGGCAGCGCCAGTGCGAAGTGGGGGAGGAGAAGCTTCATAGAGAAGGGGGAGGTGTCTGGCTCCTCGAAGCCTGTGGTGATAGACATTGAGTGAAGAGTGGCTTGCAGAGGTTTCATGGGCAGGCGACTACCTCTTCCTCGGCTCGGACATGGAGGGGCACACAGTTGTGTACGACTCATCCGGCGAGAGGCAGAGGGGTATAAGCCCGATGACCTCTCTACTGACTTCCTTGGGTGCCTGCTCCGGCATGGACGTTGTGGCGATACTACGGAAGAGGAAGCAGAGGCTCTCCTCACTCAGCGTGCTACTCACTGGCGAGAGGCCGAAGTACGGCTACCCGAAGCCCTGGAAAAATGTCCACGTGAAGTACGTCCTCTCCGGCGAGGGGCTTGACAGGAATGTGGTGGAGGAGGCGATACGGGATAGCATGGCGAAGTTCTGCAGCGTTGCAGCCACCATCAGGCCCACAGTTAAGATCTCTCACTCATACGAGATAGTCACACGGTGACGACTATCTTCCCGAAGTGCTCGCTCCTCTCCATCCTCGTCTCAGCCTCTGCAGCCCTCTGCAGAGGGAATGTGCTGTCCACAACTGGCTTCAGCCTCCCCTCCTCGAATAGCCTTGCAACCTTCAGGAGCTCCCCCTTGCTCCCCATATAGCTCCCGAACACTGTCAGCTCCCTGCTGAAGACGTACCTCAGGTCAGTTACTGCTTCGTGCCCCGTCGTTGCGCCGCAAGTAACGACCCTCCCTCCCCTAGCGAGGGCCTTCACGCTCTTCTCCCACGTGGCCCTGCCCACGTGCTCAACAACTATGTCCACTCCCCTCCTCCCTGTGACCCTCCTCACCTCCTCCAGCACGTCCTGCCTGTAGTGGTCGACAACCTCGTCGGCCCCAAGCTCCCTTGCCTTCCTGAGCTTCTCCTCCCCTCCAGCCGTCGCTATCACACTCGCTCCGTACATCTTTGCAACCTGTATCGCCGCAGAGCCAACACCCGACCCAGCACCGAGCACGAGCACTGTCTCACCAGCCTCTACCCTGGCCCTCGACACAAGCATGTGGTACGCTGTGAGGAAGACGAGCGGGAATGATGCAGCCTCCACAAATCCAAGCCCCTCAGGCTTCCTCACCAGGTTCGTCCTCGGCACCCTGACAAGCTCTGCAAGCCCCCCGTCAACCTGGTACCCTATTATCGCGTACTGCGTGCACTGGTTGTCCCTCCCCGTGAGGCATCTGTCGCACCTGCCGCAGCTCATCCCAGGGCTCACGATCACCTCGCTCCCGCTCTGGAACTCTGCCTCCCCAGCCGGCGCCAGCTCCACCACGCCAGCTATGTCGCACCCCGATATGTGCGGGAGCGGTATCTTCACGTTCGGGAGCCCGTTCCTTGCCCACAGGTCCAGGTGGTTCAGTGCGCACGCCTTCACCCTCACAAGCGCCTCTCCCTCGCCCGGCGCAGGGTCTGGCGCCTCCTCGTACTGCAGCACCTCAGGCCCCCCGTGCCTGTGGAACCTGACGCACTTCATGGCCTCCCTCCTCCCCCTCCCTTCCCCCTTTTACACCTTGGGAACACTTTCACACAACCCTCCCAGCTTCGTTCAATCCATGGTATTACACGATTATATATCGAGAGCAACCACTTCCCACGCCCTCGCATGACGCTCAGGCGCTCTGTCTTCAAGGACGAGGCAGTCCTTTTCCCAGAGTACCTCCCGCACCAGACACCACACAGGGACGGCCAGCTCAGGGCGCTCGAGCTTTACTTCCAGAGCGTAGCGGAGAACGCGTCGCACGCAAGCCAGAACGTGATGCTCTACGGCCCTGTTGGCACAGGGAAGACGATGCTTGCAAAGAAGCTGGGCGAGTCACTCCAGAGGAAGGCTATGCTCTACGGCAACCTGGTAAGGATGCTCCACGTGAACTGCAGGATAGACAAGACACTCCAGTCAGTCCTTGTGAGGGCGCTGAACTCTCTCGGGCAGAACTACCCGTCCAGGGGCTACGGCTTCGAGGAGCTCCTCCACGCCCTGGTCGACGAGCTCAGGAGCAACCACACTCACCTTGTGATCGCTTTCGACGAGGTTGACTCCCTCATCTCCTCTGACCCGTCCGCTCTCTACACCATAACAAGGCTGAGGGAGGTCTCGCAGGGCACGCAGGTCTTCTCCTCCCTACTCATATCAAAGACGCTCGACTACCTGAAGGCTGTCGACCTGAGCACGCTCAGCTCAGTCCAGTGGAACACTATATCTCTCGACCCATACTCAGAGGAGCAGCTCTTCGACATAATAGCCTCCAGGAGCGAGGACGCGTTCAACGATGGCTGCCTAAGCGACGAGTGCATTCAGCTCGCAGCCTCTATAGCAAGCGTGTACGGGGACGCAAGGTATGCGCTCGACCTTGTCTACAGGGCTGGCAAGATGGCAGACATGTCAGAGTCGCCAAGGGTGATGCCCGAGCACGTGAGGTCGGCGAAGGCCTCACTCCCGCCTCAGTTCAGGAAGGAGGAGCTCTCATACCTCACGAGACACCAGAGGCTCATACTGATGGCTGTCTCCACAATTCTAAGGAAGGGCGACTCGGCCTACGCCACAATAGGGGACGTCGAGAAGAACTACGCTGCACTCTGCGAGAGCATTGGGCTCGCTGCCAACCATCACACTCAGGTCTGGAACGACGTGAACGAGCTTGCAAGGAAGGGTATAATCGAGACAAGGCTCTCAGGGAAGGGCATGAGGGGGAGGACGACACTGATAGGCCTCTCGCTCGTTTCCGCGAAGGAGCTGATAGGCGAGCTTGAGAAGGGGATGATGGCAGACGTCAGGGGTTGAGGAGCTCTTCTCCTCCTACGGCAGGGCGAAGGTCCTGGGCGTGATGCTCGAGAGCGGGGAGCTGAACATCTCTGAGATAACGCGCAGGTCTGGCCTCTCCCACTCCTCAGCGGCCAGGCACCTTGAGTTCCTTGTCAGCGAGGGCATAGTCACGGAGAAGAGGTTCAACAGGATAAGGATATTCAGGCTCGAGAGCTCAAGCCCCAGGGTCGGCCTCCTTGCCCGCTTCTTCGCCGACTGGAAGACAGTATCCACGCAGGCGCCGAAGTCATTCAGCTAGGTTCTTCTCGAAGGCGCTCACGTAAGCCTCGAACGACCCATCGGAGGATGAGTGCTCCCTGCACAGGCACATCGGAGACACAGACCTCCTGTCGCAGACATCGAGGTACTCGCACGAGCCGCATGCCTCCTTCAGGCAGACGTAGCACCTCAGGTAAAGCTCAACCCTCTCCCCGATAGCCCTCTCTATCAGGTGGACTGCCTCGCGCATATCCGTCCCTGGCGTGAGCATGAACCCCATGCCCTTCTCGTACCTCACTCCTGCCTTCATCATAGACCTGAACTCCTCCGTCCCGAGCCTCGGGAGGCTGAACCAGCTCCCGACGACAAGCTTCATGCTGCCGCCCTCCCTGCCTCCCTTGCGATCAGCTTCTCGTACGTCTCGTCCAGGTTAAGAGACCTCATCATCTCCTCCCTGAACGCCTTCGAGGCACACATCGCCATCATGTATGGAAAGTCCTGCACGGCCGCGCCCCTCCTGCTCTTCCTGAGCCTCCTCCCAGCAAGGGAGCATATCTCCCTTATCTTCCTCGAGTCGTTCCAGACCCTCAGCTGCAGGGGCCAGGGGAGGAAGTCCTGCGCATACCTCAGCCTCCTCCCCCCTATCGCGTCCTTCAGTCCAAGTGCAAGCATCGAGTCGAAGTACCTCAGGAGTCTCCAGTCCTTCCCCCTCACCATCCTGCCAAGCATCACGTCCGCCTCTGAGATGGCGCGGAGCGCCCTGACGATCTCCTCCTCGCCAAGCCCTGACCTGAGTACGCTGTGGAATATGTCAGCCAGCTTTTCCCTGGGCTGGCCAGGGTACGCCCTCAGAGCCCTCAGCGCTTCACTCCTGTCCTGCGACCCGAAGAAAGAGTTTATCGCCTCGGCTGCAGTCATCTCCCTCTCCTTGTAGCCTGAGACGCCGCTCTGGAGAGCGTTCAGCGCGTACCTCATGTCCCCTGCAGACGCCTCGACTATATCCCTGAGCCTGCCCTCCTCAACCTTCACTCCCTCCCTTTCGGCCACCATCCTGAGGTACATCTCCACCTCCCTGGGAGGAGGTGGCATGAACCTGAACACGACTGCTGAGTCGTACAGCTTCCTGACGTTCTCAGAGTCCGGGTCGTTCGCTGCCATCGCTATCGGGTTGCTGCTCTCCTTTATCGAATCCCTGATGAACTCAACAGCGCCGTAGTCAGACCTTCCTGAAAGCCCGTCAATCTCGTCCAGGAACACGAGAGTCCTCTCCGCGAGCAGGCTTTCGCTCGAGAGCACCTCGCCCACCCTCTTGCCAAGGGCATCCCTTGTCCTCGTGTCAGAGGCGTTCAGGTCGACCAGGTTCAGCCCGAACCTCTCGGCAAGCAGGTGGACAGCGGTCGTCTTTCCAGTCCCTGGCGGGCCGACAAGAAGCGCTGCCTTCGAGCCCCTCTTCCACCCCTTCAGCCAATCGACAAGCCTGACCCTCTGCTCCTCGTTGCCCACCATCGACTCTATACTCCTTGGCCTGTACCTCTCCGACCACAAGCTACAGAGCACCGCCTATGAACACAAAGAGGCCGACGAGCATCCCTATAAGCGCCCTCCTCTTCACTGCGAGTGCGTTCTCCCTGTCCTGCCTCCTCACAATCGAAATAGCCAGGTATACGAATATCGCGTCCGGAAGGAAGACACTGGCAGTGTATATGATATTCGCCATCCCCAGAATTATCGGGACCCAGCTAGTGGCCACGGCAAGGAGGAAGAAGAGAGCTCCAACAAGAGCCGCCGCCCTGCTCCCCTTCGTCAGCGCCACAGACCTCACACCCCTCTTCTCGTCCCCCGCGACGTCTGCAATCGCCTTCACCACCTCCCTCCCGACGCCCGCGAAGAAGGAAGTGAGAGCCATCATGAGAAGCAGTGAGCTGAATATGCTCCCGCCAGATATCACTCCCCCGTACACAAAAGGTATTGCGAGGGACGACGCCACTATGACGTTCCCCCATATCCCCTCCCTCTTCGCCTTGCTGTTGTACAGCCAGGAGAGGAAGGCGTAGGCGAGAGCTATCGCAACTGCCGCTGCGTTGAGACTCAGGAACGAAGCTGCAACCCCGGCAGCAAGCATCAGGGCTGAGAGCCTTGCGGCCCCACCGACGGAGACGGCGCCGCTCGGTATCGGCCTCCCCGGCTGGTTCACCCTGTCCACCTCGACGTCGTAGACGTCGTTCACAGCCATGGAGAAGGCGCAGATGAAGAATCCAGTCATGAACCCGAGTGCAGTCTGGATGGGCGGGATCTGTGCAGGCCTGGAGACGAACTCACCCACTATCACAGCGAACCCGACCATAGCGCAGTTAAGCGGCCTAATGATCGATATCCATTCACTCGCGCCCAACTCAGAACCTGGCCCTGCTCACCCTGTAGTAGATCACCTCTCCCCTCCTCTCTATGACAGCTATGATCGCCTCCTTCCCCATCTTCGCCATCTCCTTCACGGACTCGAGCAGCTCGGAGACGACCTTCTCTGTCCCCTCGTCGAGTGCGAAGACGACGTACTTCGCAGCCTTCTTCGGATAGTCACCCCTCTCGTACACCCTGAGGTCTGTCCCGAAGCCGAAGCCTTCCTTCACAACGTAACCCCTTGCCCTCAGGTCCCTGTATATGATGAACTTCGTCCACGAGTCAAAGGCCCTACTTTGTGTGATGCCAGCAAGCCTCTCGAACGTTACCTCCTCCCCTCCCTCCCTGACCCTTATCTTACCTGCGTTCAGAAGGAAGAGTGCCTCGTAGTCCCTCAGCTCGAGCTCCTTCCCCTCCCTTGAACCGAAGCCAGACTCGAGCAGCTCCGACCATCTCTCCCTCTGCTTCACGACTATCCTGCCGCCAGAAATCTCTGCCTCTATCGGCTCAGGGACCTGCTCCTCCGCTGCTTCCAAGATGGTCCCCGGGCCATCCAATTCGATTATAAGCGTTCAGACGCCCACGGAAACGCTTTTCTGAGCGGGTAAACCGCTTCGACGTCGTTGGAGAACTTCTTCACGCTGAGGACAGTCACATGGTCAGACGGTTCGGTGCGAATGATCGACCAGACGGCCCTCCCTTCCAGGCTTGTCTACAGGACGTTCACGAAGTACGAGGAGGTGGCCGACGCGATAAAGAGAATGGTTGTCAGGGGCGCCCCCGCGATTGGCGTTGCAGCTGCAATGGGCCTCGCGCTAGCCGCGAAGAACTCGAAGGCAGCAACCATGGATGAGTTCCTCAGGGACCTCGAGGAGGCTGCCTCCAGGCTCAGGTCCACCAGGCCGACCGCAGTGAACCTCTTCTGGGGGCTCAACAGGGTCCTGGCCAGCGCAAGGAGGGCGCACAAGAGCGTCCATGCCGCCAGGGAGGCAATCTACAGGGAGGTGAAGGAGATGGAGGAGGAGGACGTAGAGACAAACAGGAGGCTTGGCAGGCTTGGCGCCACGCTGATAGAGGATGGAGACACAGTGCTCACACAGTGCAACGCAGGCTCCCTCGCCACAGTTGGCTACGGCACGGCGCTTGGTGTCGTGAGGGCGGCTGTCGAGCAGGGCAAGCTTGTGAAGGTCATTGTCCCGGAGACAAGGCCAGCTCTCCAGGGCTCCAGGCTTACAGCCTTTGAGCTCCTCAGGGACGGTATAGACTGCACAGTCATACCAGACACTGCCGTCGGCTATATGATCGCGAAAGGAAGGGTGGACAAGGTTCTGGTTGGCGCAGACAGGATAACAGCGGACGGCTTCGTATTCAACAAGATAGGCACTTACCAGGAGGCTGTCCTGTCAGGCAGGCACGGCGTTCCCTTCTACGTTGCAGCACCCTACTCCACTTTCGACATGGAGCGCACCCACACGCAGGTGACAGTGGAGGAGAGGGGTTACGACGAGGTTGTCAGCGTGAGGGGAAGGAGGATAGCGCCGAGGGGAGTGCCTGTCGCGAACCCAGCCTTCGATGCGACACCGCCCGAGCTTGTCTCGGCGATAATATCAGACAGGGGCATTGTCTGGAAGCCGGTGGAGAAGAACATAGGCTCAATCATACGCTGACACACAGCCACATGGCTCGACCGTGATAGACGTATTAACCCGGGGGTCCGCCTCGCCACGGTTTGAAGTTCAGGGGTATCTGGTCTCCAATGCCCACACCCTTCACTCCGGACGGCGATATCGACGGCGGGCGCGTCAGGCAGCTTGTCGAGTTCCTCCTTGAAGGAGGCGTGGACGGTCTCTTCCCGCTCGGTACGACTGGCGAGTTCGCACTCCTCTCCAGGAGCGAGAGGAAGAAGGTCGTCTCACTGACAGTGGACGCTGCAAACGGCCGTGTCCCTGTCCTCTGCGGGGTCTCGGACCCCGCAACGGAGAACGTCCGCTGCTTCATCAGGGACGCCGAGGACGCCGGCTCTGACGGCGTCGTCGTCACACCACCCTACTATTTCAGGCTGAAAGGCGAGCAGGAGTGCTACTCGTACTTCAGTGGCATCTCCAGGATGACCGACCTGCCTCTCTTCGTATACAACATACCCGAGTGGACGGGCACACTTATCCCTGCCGAGGCTCTCTCCAGGCTAGCTGAGGAGGGGCTGATAGCAGGCATGAAGTACACGGAGTACAATCTCCTCGCGCTGCTGAAGTACATCGACTCGCTGAAGGGCAGGATCGCTCTCTTCACGGGCTCGGACGCGATGGCGTACACGAACCTGGAGTTCGGAGGGGACGGAGCCATAATCGCAGTCTCGAACGTCGCCCCCAGAAGGGCCGCATCCATCTACGACCTTCTGGAAAGTGGCGACGCCGAGGGCGCTAGGAGGGCGCAGCAGGGGCTTCTCCCAGCTATTGAAGCTATAGGTATAGGCGACTTCCCTGCCGGGCTCAAGGAGGCCATGAGGCTTGTCGGCATGCCAGTAGGGAATCCTAGGTGGCCGATTTCACCCCTGAACCCTGAGAGTAGGAGGGAGGTCAGGAAGCTTCTTTCCAGGGCTGGGCTCACGGGAGCGGGAGGCGCTGTATCACGAAGATAACAGGGTACGAGGTCTACCAGGTCGGTGAGCAGGCAGAGGCTGGAGGGGCCACGTGGGCCGGGAGCTCAATAATACTGAAGCTCACCACATCCAACGGGCTTGCTGGCTACGGCGAGGCAGTCCCCACGCTCAGGGTCCAGCCCGTGATACAATCAATCCGAGAGGTCTGGCGTGTGTACAGGGGCAGGGACCCTTTCGACACGGAGGCGAACGTTCGCGAGTGGAGGAAGCACGACTTCTACCTGCCAGTCTCCTTCGAGTCGACAACTGCTCTGAGCGCATTCGATATCGCGTGCTGGGACATAATCGGGAAGAGCCTCGGCGTGCCGATACACAGGATAACCGGTGGTCTCTTCAGGAGAAGAGTGAGGAACTACATCAACGGCTGGTACTCAGGCTGCGTCACGCCGGAGGATTTTGCCTCCACGGCGAGGTCATGGGCAAGGAGGGGTTACACCGCCTTCAAGTTCGACCCGTTCGGGGCCAGCTACGACTACATAGACAGGGCAGGTCTTGAGCTTGCGTACGAGAGGGTCAGGGCAGTCAGGGACGCGACGGGCGGCAGGGCGGAGCTTCTGATAGAGCACCACGGCAGGTTCAGGCCGAACTCTGCGATAATGATAGCGAGGAGGCTCTCGGAGTTCGACCCTCTCTTCATGGAGGAGCCCGTCCACCCTGAGGACATACAGGGATTAAGGAAGTACAGGAGGATGACAGGGGTCAGGATAGCGCTCGGCGAGAGGCTGCTCACGAAGGAGAGGGCAGCCCACCTCCTGTCAGGCGGGCTTGTCGACTTCCTCCAGGTGGACATAACAAACATAGGCGGGGTGACTGAGGCAAGAAAGGTCTGCGCCATCGCAGAGGCGAGCGGCGTGGAGATGGCCTTCCACAACGCATTCGGCCCGATCCAGAACGCGGTCACCTTGCAGCTTGACGCCTCAATACCAAACTTCCTCATACAGGAGTCTTTCTACGACGTCTTCCCTGAGTGGAAGAGGCTAGTGGTGAAGAACCAGACACCAGTTGTGGGCGGCCACACAGCCGTCCCCGACAGGCCTGGCATAGGAGTTGAGGTAGACGAGTCTGTCCTCAGGGAGAGGCGCGTGAAGGGCCAGGAGAGCTTCAACCCTGATGAGCCTGTCTGGGTGGTCAAGGGGACATGGAGGGACACTGCAACGAGGCATGTGAGAAGGAGGCGTGCCTGACACGCCAGGACGAAGGCGCACTGGAAACCGGTACAGCTTCGAGGGTGCGCTCGACCTTACGCACACGCTCGAGAACGGCATGCCTGTCTACCCTGGAGACCCCTCCCCCAGCTTCGAGAGATACGCCACTATCGAGAAGGAGGGCGTGAACCTCACAAGGCTCGTCCTTGGCTCCCACACTGGTACACACATCGACGCTCCCAAGCACTTCATCCAGGGCGGGGAGGGAATAGACAGGATCCCGCCGTCGTCATTCGTCGGGGAGGCCTTCGCGATAGACGTCTCCTACAGGGAGGTGGGCAGCGCTGTCACAAGGGAGGACCTGGAGAGGCACAGTGCCCTGATCAGGAGGGGCGACGCTGTCCTCCTCTACACAGGCTGCAGCGAGATGTGGGGCGATGAGAGTGTTCTGAGGAACTACACCCACCTCTCCAGCGAGTCTGCTGAGTACCTCGTCTCCCTAGGCGCCAGGTGCGTCGGGATAGACTTCCTGAGCGTCGAGGCATTCAACGCCCGCGACCCTGTCGTTCACAGGACACTCCTCTCGTCCGGCGTTTACATCATCGAGTCTCTGAGCAGCTCTCTGAAGAGACTCACAGGGAGGCGCTTCCTTCTAATCTCGCTCCCCCTGAAGCTGAAGGACGGCGACGGCGCGCCCTGCAGGGCTGTCGCGCTGCCCGAAGAGTAGGAGGCTGGCCGCTCTGAGAGCTATCGCTGTCACGCCCCGCAGGGCTGGCAGCCTCAGGCTTCTGGAGCAGAGCGTCCCCGAGCCAGGCCAGAGGGAGGTCCTCCTCGAGGTCCAGGAGGTCGGGATATGCGGCACAGACAGGGACATTGTCGCAGGCTTCTACGGCGAGCCGCCGAAAGGCTCGGACCACCTCGTCCTTGGGCACGAGTCGCTCTGCAGGGTCTCGGGCACAGGGCATGGGGCCGAAGGGCTGAAGGAGGGAGAGCTTGTGGTCCCGACCGTGCGCAGGGGCTGCCCCCAGCGCTGCCCAAGCTGCAGGGCAGGCGAGTCTGACATGTGCCTCACGGGAGACTACATGGAGCACGGGATAAAGGGGCTCCACGGGTTCGCTCGCGACTACGCCGTCAGCGACAGCGGCTTCCTTGTGCCTCTGCCCGAGTCGCTCAATTCAGTCGGTGTCCTGCTCGAGCCTCTCTCCATCGTCGAGAAGGCGCTTCTCCAGCTCGAGAGGATACAGGAGGCGAGGATGAGCAGGTGGAGGCCTGAGAGGGCACTAGTTCTGGGGGCAGGACCTGTCGGGCTTCTCGCCACAGCGGCGCTCAGGCTCAGGGGCCTCGAGGTCCACACAGTGGCGACAAGGCCTGCCTGTAGCCTGAAGGCAAGGCTCGCCGAGGCAACAGGCGCGGAGTACATCAACTCCAGCGAAATGCCCCTCAGCGGGCTGGAGCACAGGTACGACATCGTCATCGAGGTGACTGGGAACGTGGGCGTGGCCCTTGAGGCGCAGAGCCTCACACGCGTCAACGGTGTCGTGGCCTACCTTGGGATCTACAGGGAGCAGGTGGCTTCAGAGGACGCTGGCCTGATATTCACAAACCTCGTCCTCGGCAACAGGGTACACTTCGGCTCTGTCAACGCCAACAGGAGCTACTTCGAGGTGGGCGTGCGGGACATGCTCAGGATGCAAAGGAGATGGCCGGGGCTCATGAGAAGGATGATCACAAGGCGCGCACGCCCTGAGGAGTTCGAGGATGCTTACTCCCAGGGCAACGAGGAGGAGATAAAGACAGTGCTCGACTTCAGGAGGAAGGGCTGAGTGCTGGACTTCTCGAGCAGGTTCCACTTCGGGCTCAACTTGGACGACACCTGGAGGTACGCTGGTATCAGGGAGCCAAAATCGATCTTGATACCTCACCTGCTCTCACTTCGGCTCCCTGAGGGGAGGCTCCTTGATATCGTCGACGAAGAGATAATCAGGAAACACATGGAGGCGGAGCCTGCCGATGCTGCAGAGAGGGCAACGCTCGCGCTGGCCGACACGCTTGCAGACGCAAAGGTTGACTTCGTACGCTGCTGGTTCCCATGGCGTTTCTTCGAGCCGAAGCCTGTACCTTTGAGCGAGCTCGACTCCCTCCTCGAGCACTCCTACTCCTCCTGGCCGACGGACAACCTTGTCAGGACACTTACGGACAGGGGAATAGGCGTTGTGCCCGTGGTCGGCTGCGGCTACAGCAGGATGCTGCCGGAGGGGCTGAACGTCGACAGGTACGAGGAGTACCTCAGGAGGATAGCAGTCCACGCAAGGCTGCTCGTCAGGAGGTACAGGGACAGGGTGAGGTACTGGCAGATAGAGAACGAGCCTGACTGGTGGGAGATGCACGTCGCTGGCGGATGGCGCTCAGGAGCCATCTGGGTGGAGCAGAAGCTCTTCAGGCCTGCACTCCTGCGCACTCTCAACGAGGCCGTTCATTCGGAGGACGGGTCAGCGCAGACTATCGTCAACCTGGAGGGGGACGCGGAGAGGCTCGACCCAAAGGCATACTCTGTCTTCTGCGACATCATCACCTTCGACTTCTACCCGAACTACAGGTCGCCTTCCCCGATCAATCTGTCTGTCTTCAGGAGGGCTGAGCAGGCTGCAAAGGACCTTGGTGGGCCAGTTGTGATAATGGAGACGGGCTACCCGAGCGGCCCTGAGGTACTTGGGTACGACGAGAAGAAGCAGGCCGAGTATGTCAGTCTTGCCTGCGCCGAGGCCCACTCTCTCGAGGGCGTGAACGGAGTTGGCATATGGAGGTACATCGACACGTCCTGGAAGTCCTTTCCTGAGCAGGAGAACCATTTCGGTCTCTTCGACAGCCGAGGGAGGCCGAAGCAGGCGTGGGGTGCCTTCGTTCACTCAATCAGCGACCTCAGGGGATGAGCCGCGCCTGCGGGCACGCCTGGGAATGCTTTTACTGTGTGTGCTGCCGGCATTGCAACGGGCCCGTAGCCTAGCACGGATGAAGGCGTCAGCCTTCGGAGCTGAAGAGCTGTGTCAGAGACCGTGGGTTCGAATCCCACCGGGCCCGCCTATATCATTGAGCGAATCCCCTGTAACCGGGCAAGTTTAATCCTAGGTAAGCGCATTGGCAATTACCTTCTGGAAGACACAGATGTCAGGCTGTGGTGCGATAACCTGGCAGCGACATGTATCATGGAATTCCTTCAGGAGAGGGTCAAGAAGCGCGAGGAGCTTTCTCCCGATCCCCCGTTTTGCAGTTAGACAAGGGGAAACAAGAAGAACGCTCCGCTCAGGACGACCCCTGTGTCAAGGGACATCAGGGAGGCGATAGGGCAGCAGTTTTCAGCAGGGCTACCGCTGCTGTACCTTACAGCCTGAACAGTTCATCGTTGAACCAGGTGTGTGGCGCATCCAGCGTGCAGGTTCGGAATCCAGAACGGTCTGGGTCAATGCTTGCCCCTGTTAATTGGCAAATCGCGCAGACATATTCCGCCGAGCTGGCGCTGCCGCTCCTCGCATTGGATATCCTCGGGCTTGTGGGTTTTGCAACGCTCTTCTGGTTGACAAGGCAGTAACGGGTTGAAATGCGGGTCACAACCCACACTCGCTGACATTAAGTTTGCTCTCTCTGTCGTCTTGAGGTGTCCGTGCCCGGATTCTGGCCGCTGAGCGAATCGGAACGGAGCCCTCTCAGCTCCGCCTTGCGTGATTGGGTTCTTTGTGGTGATCTTATGCGCGTGTCTCTGGGGCGGCCGTGGCCATGTGGCTGACTATCTTGCGTTGCACCGTGACATTACATCTCAAGCTGCAGCCCACTTGCCGGCTCGTGTCCGCCCTTCGAGCACTACGGCAGGCAGAGTCATGAACCACCAAAGGCAGGTATAAACGGCGTCACGAACAGGCTGAAGAGAAGTATCAGAAGAACAGCTGCTGTAATGTAAACGTACCTCCTGTCGCCCTCGGTGGCAAACAGCACAACCGAGAAGGCCACCCTTAGCACCGGTGTTGCAAGCAGGACGATAAAGCCGAGCTCGACAACAGAATAGGGACTGAGCGATGGCAGCCCAGTCGCTATCGACCAGAGGCTCGTGTCGTAGCTGCCGTGGGGGACCCTGCCGGGGTAGTATCGTGTGAGAAAGGATGCATCCTGATAGGGACTGTGAAGCGCGAAGAGGAACGCGCCAGCCGCTATAATCGTCGCCGAGGCTAGCACGCCGTACCTCAGCACCAGGCTGAGCACATCGCTCATTTTATCCGCGTCTTTGGAGACCATCCCCTTCCGTCTACACCCCCAGTGCCCTTGCAATCATCTCCACAGCCGAGGCGGCTAGCACCACAGCAAAGACCTTCCTGACAGTCGGATTCCTTGCCCTCATAAGCAACCTTGTCCCGACAGAGGCACCGATCAGCACACCGACAGCCACTGGCGCTGCGATGAACGGGTTGACGTCTCCCCTCACAAAGTAGATGCCAGCGCTCGCAGCCGCGGTGACGCCGATCATAAAGTTGGAAGTTGTTGTCGAGACCTTCATCGGAAGCTTCATTGCGACGTCCATTGAGATAACCTTGAAGGTACCACTCCCTATCCCGAGCAGCCCTGATATCATGCCAGCAGCCAGCATCCCGAGAAGCCCTGCCTTTGGCCTGGTTGCGTTGTACTCGACGAGAGAGCCGTCCAGCTCTGTGTATGAGCCACGAAGGTCTAGCTCCTTCACCACATCCAGGTTCGACTTGGGGTGGAGAAGCGACGCAAGTATGGATCCCTGCCTGAATAATTGCGCCTCCGCGGGCAACGGCGGCTGAACCTTCAAAATGACGTCCGTCTTTTCATAGAGGCTTCCTGCGTCGTCCACCATTGACGCGCCAGCTTTCTCGTAGGCGCTATCGGGAAAGCCTGCTTCCTGTCCGGCTCCTCTCTCGACGATGACTGACATCCCACTCAGTCTGGGAATAGTCTGCGGTGTCATTGATACACGCCTCTCTGTGGGTCTTGTTTCCCTTGGTATCCCCACAATCACTGCCATTCACCCTTTGGCAAGCCAACTGAGCAGGGCTGCGGTCATATTGAAGGTTTACCATCTCTGCTTCAGTTTGACCATTACAGAGACATGGCCAGAGTGACCAAATTCGTTGGAGCTGGCACGTTATCGAAGGAATGACGGCCATAGCCTCCAGTCCTGCTCTTCGGCGTGTGGAGAGGTGCGTCTCGAACTCTCACCTGGGCATGTAACAAAGACATATATAGTGACATATTTATTACATGACCTATGTCAGGAACACAGACAACAAACACACTGCCAACATATCTGTACGCGACTGTCGTCAAGCACGAGCTGAACGAGGTCCTTCGGAAGTTGAAGGCTGTCGAGTACGTGAAGTGGTTCGGAAGCACGTCCGGTAGGTACGACATCGTCGCCTCCTTCAAGGGCAACGATGCGCAGAAGACATACTCCGCAATCAAGGAGATAAGGTCCATAGGCGGCGTCGTCTCGACGACGTCCATGGTCCCGTTCGAGGGGCACGTGAACCCCAACGAGAGCGTCGAGCCTGCAATGGGTCAGGTCTTTCTGAGAACAGACAGGCCTGTCCAAGACGTCATCCAGTCCCTCAACAGGGTCTCTGGCGTGACTGAGGCACTCGCCGTGTCTGGTCAGTGGGACATACTCGCGACACTCAGAGGCAGGTCCTACGAGGACATACTCGCGAAGGCTGTCCAGGAGATCTCCCAGATAAGCGGAATCCGGACGAGCGAAACTTCTTTCGTCTACAGGCCAACTCTGGCCGCGTAGACGGACGCCCCATTTTTCATGCCTACTTCGAGGCCTTCCTGCTCCTGTCTATCTCTGTCTTGAGAATCTCGTAAGCCCTCGGCCCGTCGTCCCTTCCAAGTATCAGTATCGTCTCTTCGCCTATGTACGTGTGTCTGAGCCTTATCCCGTGCTTGTAGAGCAGCTCAGTGAGGAAGAGGCCGAACTCTGGCGCAGCCTCGATATCCGTCGAGAGGTGCACGTCAAGTCTGGAGAGCATCGCAGTCTCCCTGGCGATCAACATCCTGTCAAGCGACGGCCTGATCAGCGAGTTGTACTCCCTCTCGTCTGCCACAAGCTTTATCGAGTTTGAGAGCTGGAAGAGACTGATTGGCTCGTTCAGCCTTGATGAGAGCTCGGCTATCCTCTTCAGTATCTGGGGCTGCTCAGACCTGCCTGTCTTTATCACCACGTCAACCACGTCGCTTGCAAGCCTTATCCTCGCGTCCCTGAGAACAGACATGGGGCTTGCATCCCCCGCCCTCTCCATCGACCTGGCCAGCCTTGTAAGAGCTACAACTATCGTGTTTACACTCGTCTTCCTTCCAACCTCCCTCTCGACATCCTTCCTGATGCTCTCTGCAAGCGCGTGGTAGTTCAGCAGCCTCTGCTTCATGCACTCGTGCACAGCAGTGTTGTGTGTGATTATCGATGCGACAGCCCTGGGGACTGAAACTCCAGACTGTTCCATGCCTCCCCCTGGCTGGTCATGTAATATTTAATGATTAACCATGCATAAACCTATATAGTGCGCAATGCCTATTACCTGTTGGTGAATGAAAATGGGCGTCGATCAACCACGGAACGAGAAGGAAAGGACAGCACTTGGCAGGGTCAGGGGATACATAAGGCGCATGATCGCGAGGCTCCACCTGTAGCGCTGTAGCGGTACCGGAAATCTAGTGAGAGAATGGAGGCAACATACGTGACGGCTCCTGGAGGGCAGCAGGTGCTCATACTGAGGGAGGAGACCTCCAGGAGCGGGGGCAGCAGCAGGGCACTGAGCAATAACATAGCGGCAGCCAGGCTTGTCTCTGAGCTTGTCAGGACGTCCCTGGGCCCGAAGGGTATGGACAAGATGCTGGTCGACCCGGTGGGTGACGTGACGATAACAAACGACGGTGCCACAATGCTTGGAGAGATGGACGTGCAGCACCCTGCGGCCAAGATGGTTATTGAGACAGCGCGAGCCGTCGATAGTGGCGTCGGGGACGGAACCACCTCAGTTGTGGTGCTGATCGGCGCGCTCCTGGGCAACGCGGAGGACCTGATAGACAGCGGTGTCCACCCGACGGTGATCGCAAGTGGCTACAGCAGGGCAGCGTTGAAGGCAGGTAGCGTCCTCAAAGAGATCGCCGTGGCCGTGAACCCAGACGACACCGCCATGCTGGCGCGGATAGCAAGGACAAGTATGGCATCGAAGCTCGTCTCCAGTGAGAGCGGCAGGCTCGCCGAGCTTGTCGTGAAGGCGCTGCTTGTCCTGGCTGAGAAGAAGGGGGACGGCATTGGCGTGGACACAGACAATCTGGCCGTGAAGAAGGCTGCTGGGGGCTCGCTCAATGACACAGCGCTCGTGCTGGGCGTCATACTGGAGAGGGGGATTGTCCACTCGGGTATGCCGAAGAGGATAGAGGGTGCAAGGATTCTCCTCCTGAAATCTCCAGTGGAGATTGAAAAGACAAAGCTGGACGCAAAGGTAGAGATAGACGACCCTGTCCAGATCCAGGGGTTCCTCGACGCCGAGGCTGGGATGCTTGGTGGAATGGTGGAGAAGGTTGTCTTGGCAGGTGCCAACGTGCTCGTCTGCCAGAAGGGTATAGACCCGGCGGCGCAGAGTCGCCTCGCGAAGGCTGGCGTTCTCTCAATTGCAAGGGCGAAGGAGTCGGAGATGGCCGCGCTCGCCAAGGCAACAGGTGCAGCTATTGTGACCGGCTTCGAGGACATTTCGGCAGAAGACATGGGGAGAGCTGGCTTGGTCGAGGAGAGGGTCGTCGAGGGGAACAAACTGACCTTTGTTGAGGGGTGCAAGAACCCAATGGCCGTAACACTCTTTGTGAGGGGAGGCAGCCAGAGGGTGGTCGACGAGGCGGAGAGGTCTATCCACGACGCAGTGATGGTTGTCAAGTCAGTCATCGAGTCACCCGCAGTGGTCGGGGGAGGGGGTGCAGCCGAAGAGGAGGTATCACGCAGACTGATGAGCTGGTCTGGCGGGCTCGAGGGGAGGGAGCAGCTTGCAGCACAGAAGTTCGCAGAGGCGCTCGAGTCGATACCACTCACTCTTGGTGAGAACGCAGGCTTCGACACACTCGACACGCAGGTGGAGCTGAGGGAGAGGCACTCAGTCCAGGGCAGCTGGTACGGCGTAGACGTTCTTGGGAAGGGCGTGAAGGACACGTTCAGGCTGGGTGTAATAGAGCCACTCGCTCTGAAGGAGCATGTTGTCAGGGCAGCTGCAGAGTGCGCCTGCATGATCCTTCGGATAGACGACGTCATAGCAAGCAGGCGTGAGGGAAGGGCTCCAGCAGTGTCCCCCTCTGTCATGGGCGGATAGAAAGTGACAGAAAGTTCACGCCGGCCGTCCTCGACAGACAGGTCTCATCCTGGCGGCAAGGCAACGATAGTAACATACCCTGACGAATTCGCGATAAAGGAGGTCAGTGAGCTGGCTTCTGCTGCAGGGTACGAGGTTGAGGCACTGCTCACCCAGAAGCGTGTCTTAAAGTCGGAGTACGGTGTCGGCGTCGGAAAGGCGGAGGAGCTCAAGGAGCTTGTCGCTGGAAACGGCTCGAGGACAATCATAGTCGATGAGAGGCTCACCTCCTCCCAGGCGAACAGGCTCTCGATGGTAACACAGGCAGAGGTTGTCGACAGAGAGAGGCTGATACTCAACATATTCGCCAGGAGGGCGGTGACGACTGAGGCGAAGCTCCAGGTTCAGCTTGCTGAGCTCAGGTACGAGCTACCGCGCGTCAGGGACGCTGTCAGGTACTCTGTGAAGGGTGAGAGGGCTGGCTTCTCAGGGATGGGCGAGAGTGCAGTAGACGTGAAGTTCAGAGCGATAAAGAGGATGATGGCATCTGTGAACTCCAAGCTCGCGGCCGCCCGCTCAAGCAAGGGTGTCCAGAGGGCTGAGAGGCTGAAGCTTGATATGCCATTCGTCTCTCTGGCAGGATACACGAGCAGCGGAAAGACAACTCTCTTCAACAGGCTGGCCACGGAGACGAAGGAGGAGTCGCCCGGCCTGTTCACCACTCTCACAACGACGACCAGGGCAGTGAACCTCGATGGTGAGGGAAGGAAGGTAATGCTCTCAGATACAGTTGGCTTCATCTCCAGGCTCCCGGCGTACATGGTCGAGTCGTTCAGGTCGACGCTTGACGAGCTCACCTATGCGGACCTGGTCCTCCTTATGATGGACGTGAGCGAGGACGTAAGGAACGTCAGCATAAAGTTCGAGAGCTGTAAAGAGACACTCAGGGAGCTGAATGTCAGCCCTGACAGGGTGCTCCTCGTCCTCAACAAGGTTGATCTGCTCAATGGTGGCGAGGGTGACGGGAAGATGGAGGCTGTCTTCAGCGGCTTCCCATCTGTTCGAATCTCCGCCTCGCGGGGAGACGGGATACACCAGCTGAAGATGAAGGTCGTGGAGAGGGCTTTCGTGCGAACAGGCCTCCGTGCATCGGAGCATGGGACGCCCCTTCCGGCGGGAAGCTCTGCCCAGTATCCATCTGGGCGCCAGTTGCCTTAAGTATCTGCTTCCGAGTTTCGGCTGCCCGAAGTGAAATCAGGCTCACTGTCTGCCTTGCTCCAGTCGCCCGTCTTCCTAGGCGCCTCCCTCCTCTCGTTCTCCGTCCTCTTTCCGCCATTCGATGACATAACAGAAGTCGACCTGTCGCTGCACATGCTTCAGCACGTCCTCATCATCCTGTCGGGCGTCCTGATAGCGTACCCTCTCTTCAGGAGGGGGAGGCTTGATTTTATCGCCAGGAGGCAGCTAGCCCTTCCAGCCTTCGTCCTCACGTCTGCTCTCATAGTCTTCTGGCACCTACCCACACCCTGGGATTCCGCTGTGGCCGACCCTGCTGTCCACGTCCTTGAGCACTCCTCCTTCCTCCTGGCCGGCATCTTCATTGGCTCGACGCTTCAGCTCCTCTCTGACCAGGCCAAGGCAGGTGCTCTTCTCGCTGCCTTCTTCGGCCACATGTTCTACGCCTTTCTTCTCGTCTCACCTTGGAACATCGATTTCTACCCTCTCTATTCCATTGCAGACCAGGCGACGCTTGGCTGGGTCCTGCTCCTCACAGGGCCCTCCCTTCTCGTCGGCGTTGCATACCTCGCTGCAAGGAACCCTGGGTGGCTCGACCGGGGCTCTTCATCCGGCAGGAGGTACAGCCTCTCGCTCAGCCCAGGCCATCGAGCCGTGCTGCGCAGGCTGGCTGGCTCTCTCTCCATCTCCATGATGGTCGTCCTTGTTGTGTACTTCGTCTTCGTCCTTGCCACAGTCGGCTCTTCCTCGGCCAGCGCAACAACAGGTGCTGTGACTGTCTTCATAGAAGAGACACCCGTCTCCTGGAGTTTCAGCCCCCAGTCTGTAAGGGTTGTCATAGGTGTGAACAACACAGTCGTCTGGGTGAGCCATTCCATCTCTTTCGACACAGTGACTGGTCAGGGGGGCGTCCCCTCCTCCGGTCCTATCGCCCCCGGTCATACTTTCGAGTATACCTTCAACCGGCCAGGCACGTACCACTACAGATGCATATACCACCCCTGGATGACAGGTGTGGTTGTCGTCCTCCCCGGGAAGAGCTGAGCCTCCCGTGCATTGCAGCATCCTCTCGCCTGGCATGGCTCAGGCATGCTTTCCATGCCTCGCAACCAGCTCCAGGAGGCTCTCGACCTCGTCCTCCGTGTTGTAGTAGTGAGGGGATACCCTCACGTGCCCGAACCTCCCAGAAACAACGACCTTCTCCCGAGCCATCCTGCTCACCAGCGAGGTGTGGTCCTTCTCCACAAAGGAAACAATGCCGCTCCTCTGCTCCGGCCCGGCGTCCGGAGCGAGAACATGCCTTCCCATCTCCATGAGCCCCTCCCTCAGCCTGCGTGTAAGGCACTCTATCCGCCTGAACCTCCTGTCAACCCCTTCCTCGAGTGCAAGCTCGACAGCCTCAACAGCTCCCCTCACGGGCACAGACGGATGTGTCCCCCACTCGAACCTTGCAGCCCCCCTTGCCGGCTCTGCAGAGTCAAGCCTGAAAGGCAGGTCGAACATATCCCTCCCCTCCTCCATCCTCTCTATCACGTTGTCCTTCACTCCCATCCAGCCGGTGTAGGACGGACGCATCGAGTCAAGCGCGTCTTGCCTGACGTAGACACATGCAACGCCGTGCGGCCCGCAGAGCCACTTGTAGAACCCGCTCAGGAGTGCGTCCGCACCCATCCTCCTCGCGTCTATCCCGAAGACGCCAGCCCCGTGAAAGCAGTCAACTATCACGAGAGCTCCCCTCCTCTGCGCCAGCTCGGCCACCGCCCTTGCATCCTCCCTGTAGCCGCTCAGCCACCCGACAAGATCCAGGGAAACGACAGCCGTCTCGTCGTCTATCGCCCTCTCCCACTTCTCCATCTGCATCTTCCCGTCGTCCGGGCTCAGCACCTGGACCTCCCCGACGAGTCCTGACGCCCTCATCCTCTGCCACAGAATCACGTTTGTGGGGAAGTTCAGGCCGCTCGTCACCACCTTCCTCCTCTTCCTGAAGTCAATCGACGAGGCGAGGGCGACAAGCCCTGTGCTCACGTTCGGGACAACTGCAACCTCGTCCCTTCCAGCACCTATCAGCCTCCCGAAACTCTCCCTCAGCCTGATGACGTCCTCGAGCCACCCCACCGAGTCCTCCCCCTCCTTCGACCACGCGTCGACCATCTCCTTCATCGCGTCTGTCACCCTCCTCGGCGGCATCCCTGCGCCAGCGCTGTCCAGGTACACCCTGCCCTTCAGCCCTGGGTACTGGCTTCTCGCCAGGCCGAGTCCCTCCCGTCCAGCTCGATTCACTGCGTGGCACACTCTCCAAGGAATGCCTCGAAGACAGAGAGCTCCTCGAAGAAGAGCCTCTCCGACTGCACCCTCCTGAGCCTTGCGCCAGCCCTCCTGCACTCTGCCTCGAACGGCTCCACCGGCGCTGCAGTTGGGAGAAGCATCACAACCCTGCCCCCCCTCTTCTTCACCACCCTCAGTGCCTCCCTCATGAAGTGGAGTGGAACCTCCACACCTCCCCTTCCACCATCAACAGCCCTGTCCACAAGCTCCTCAGACTCCAGGTAAGGTGGGTTGAATGCGACCAGGTCGAAGCTTGAATCCCTGAAGCAAGACGCCCCGTCAGCAAGGACGAACTCACCTCTGCCAGCGCCAGCCGAGGGCAGCACGAGGTCAGTCCCAACGGCAAGCCAGAACCTCTCCGCCAGCTCTGCAAGCGTTCCGCAGTTACCCGCCCCTATCTCAAGGCACATCCGCCCCTTATAACAGCGGAGCGCCCTCCTCAGAAGAGCCGAGTCCTGGGAAGAAAGGTAAGCCCCGCCATTCATTCCGTTATGTCTTTCTTCATCAGCGTCTTGTACTCGTCCGGCGTCAGCACCTGCGTTATGTTCGTCGTCTGGTAAGCGTAAAAAGGAGCCCCGTCAGGGCCGAAGGCAAGGCTTCCGTCAGGGTTCTGCACCCTGTAGACCTTCACCATCGCAGGCTTGACGCCAAGCACAGTCCCGTCGTCCAGAGCGTAGTAGCTGAACTCCTCCTGGAGGGGCTTGAACCCGACTAGCTTCCCCTTCGGTTGTGGTGTCGGAATCATACCTCCCCGTTTGTGTGCCACGATAAAAAGGTGCGTTACCCCACAAGCTTGAGAACGCCTGAACTGTACTGTGCCGCCTTCTTCGGCGCTCCTGCCATCTCCTCAGGAACACCGATTATCCTTGCAGCCTCCCTGAGCACCCTCTTCCTCACTCCACCCGCTATCTTGAACTCAACAGGGAGGGAGAGCCCAAGCTTGCCTATCTCCCTGTCAGCGAAGGGGAAGCTTGGCTCGACCCACGCCGAGCATGCCATCTCGTCCCTCACGAAGCCTCTGAGGCCGAGTGCCTCGACGTCCCTCCTCATCATATCCACCGCCCTCTCACCCCTGCCTGCATTCACCTCCTTCTCGTACTTTGCGTATCCACCGAACAGCTCGTCAGCCATCTGCCCAAGGAGAATCAGGTCAGCCCCTGCGTTTCTCGCCCTCCTCGATGCGAGGGAGTAGACAGTCCAGAGCGCCCTGTCCATCTGTGTCGGCTCGAAGGGCAGCGAGGCGCATGAAGCCTCAGCTGCCGCATCCTCCCTGCCCACCCTGACTTTCTCCAGCTCCAGGCCCAGCCTACCAGCCGCCCTCTCGACCCTCCCTCCGTCCGCAGACCCGTCTGCGAACACTGAGCACAGGACTGTCTCTGAGAAGCTCGAGGCCACCACTGCAAGTGTGGAGCTGTCAAGCCCGCCAGAAAAGGCCACTGCGACCCTCCTCCTGCCCTTCACCCTCTCGCCGACAGCCTTCCTCAGCAGAGCTGCAAGCCTCTCTGCAGCCTCCTCGAAGCTCATCAGCGCTGCACTCTGTCCTTCCTCCCCACCAGCTGTCACGCCGCCAGTCTCAACATCGTAAGCTGTCCCCGGCCTGAGCATCCACATTCTCCCCTCGAGCAGCCTGTGGTCGGTTGCAACTGAGCCGTCATCCCCCACGTAAAGCGGCCTTGTTCCAAAAGGCCCCCTCACAGCTACTGCGCGTCCTTCAATCACCTCCAGCGCGGAGAACTCCCCCTCCACCGCCCCAAGCCTTATGCCGTGCACGAGCGGCACACCTTCGTTCACGCCAAGGGACAGTGATACGCACCACCCGCTCCCCTCCTGGAAGGCATCGACAGACTCCCTCCTCCTCTCCAGCCGCTCGGCCCTCCTGACGACGCCCTCGAGCCTCTCCCTTTCTCTCACGTAAGCGAAGCAGCTGCACTGTGTCAACGCGAGACCTGCTCCTTTATCCTCCTCGCGACAGCCGTCCCTATCTTCTCCACGAGGGCAAGCCTGTCGGCAGGCGCCTCCTTCAGGTCCTCGAGTGTCCTGTAGCCCGCTGCGTAAAGTGACCTTGCCCTCACCCTGCCCACCCCCTGAAGTGTCGTCAGCTCCACAAGCTCCTCCGCCACACCGCTCACAACCCTCCTCCTCAGCATCTCTATCTGCCTAACAAGCTCACCCTTCCTGAAGAGCCTCGCCAGCTCCCCGAGGGAGTGGAGAAGCCACTCAGCGTTGTCGACAGCCCTGTGCATGTCCCCTGGCTCAACTCCAAGCCTCGAGAGGATCTGCTCCTCCCTCCACTCGTCTATCCAGCCGTAGAGGGCCATGACAGTCCTCATATCCTGCAGCACCTCCTCGTAGTCGGAATACCTCCTCGACCTCGATGGCTCGAGCATCTCACCCCTGTGCTCCTCCATGAAAGAGAGCGCCTGGTCGTAGTCCCTGCTCCTGAGAGGGAATTTCGGCTCAAAGTCTGGGCACTTCGCTACGAGCTGGAGCAGGCCCACGGTGTAGTCCCTCCCGGGCTCCATCCTCCTGAGCGCGTCCCTGAAGAGGACACCCGTGGCCGGGTCTACGTACAGGATCGAGACCCTCTTCCCGAACTCTGTAGCGAACAGAAGCTCGCCCTTCTTCTCCACAAGCCCCTCCCCGAGCAGGTAGCCAACTGCGCCACCTATCCTCTCCCCGACCACTTTCTCCCCCACCTGGATCGCAAGCAGTGTCTTCCTGAAGAGGCTCTCCACGTCCATCATCGAAAGCCCCTTCGACGAAGCAACCGAAGCAAGCACATGGACCCTCATAGCTGACTCGCTCGCCAGCCTCGACCTTATCGGCTCGGGCTTCTCCCTTGTGTAGTGCTCAAGGACTTCTGCGGCCTGCTGGGACGGGGGAGGTATTATCACTGTCTCCCCGTACTCGTCGTACTGTGGCCTGCCAGCCCTTCCTGCCATCTGCCTGTACTCGAGGACTGGTATCTCCCTGTTGCCCCCCTCCTCATAGTCGTACCTCGCTATGTCTGCTATCACAACAGTCCTGGCAGGCAGGTTCACACCCGAAGCGAGTGTTGGCGTAGCAGCAAGAACCTTTATCGCCCTGGCCCTGTAATAGTCCTCAACTATCTTCCTGTGCTCCGGCTCCAGGCCTGCGTGGTGGAAGGCTGCACCCTTAGCCACAACCTCCGCAAGAAGGTTCCCCAGGCTTGTCTCCTCCCCGGCTGACCTTATCCTCCTTGCCGCCTCGCTTAACGCAAGCTTCTCATTCTCAGAGACGAACCTGCCTGTGAGCTCGGCCGCCCTTGTCGCTAGGCTGACAGCCCTCCTCCTCGTGCCTGCGAATATCAGCGACTGGCCGCCGCCCCTCACTGCGTCGACAGCCACGTCTATCGCAGGGCCGTAGCTCGACCTCTCCACCCTCCTCTCCCCGCCGTCTGAAAAGACTATCCTGCCGTAGTCGTACACACCCTCCCTCAGGGGCACCGGCCTCCAGTCAAGCTCTACAAGCTCAGACCCGAGCCACTTTGCTATCACAGAGGCGTTGCTTATCGTGGCGGAGAGAGACAGGAGCTGGGCCCTCAGCCCCATGTGCATCACTCTCGTGAGTATCATCTCGAGTGTGGGGCCGCGCGAGTCTGTCCCAGCAAGGTGTATTTCGTCCGCTATGAAGAGGCCAACAGCTCCTAGCCAGCCGACGCCGTGCCTCATTATCGAGTCGAACCTCTCGTTTGTCAGGACGATTATGTCCGCACTGCCCAGCGACTCACCGCTCCTGTCGTAGTCCCCAGTCGATATCGCTGTCCTGAAGCCGAACCTGCTCAGCTCTGAGAACTCGGAGTACTTCTCGGAGGCGAGAGCCCTGAGGGGTGAAAGGTACACGACCTTCCTGCCTTGCTTAAGCGCTGTATAGGCAGCCATCAGCGCGATAAGCGTCTTTCCGCTCGCAGTGGGGCTGGATATCACGAGGCTCCTGCCCTCAAGCAGGCCCCTCCTCACAGCCTCCTCCTGAGGCGGGTAGAGTACCGTGAGCCCCTTCTCGCTTACATACTCAAGGAGTTCCTCTGGTATGTTTGTCTCGTCAAACCTCAACAGGCTGCCTCCCCGGGGCTATGAGCCTACCCTCCTGAAGAAACCAGGCTTGGTTTCGTATATCAGCCCCTCCCTGAACATTGTCTTTATCATCTTGTCGGCGTCCTCGTCAGTGAACTTCGCCTTCACAAGCTCCTCCTTGAACACCCTCCTCTCGACAGGCTTCTTCTCAGTGCCCTCAAGCGCCTTGAATATCTCTATTGCAGCAGCAAGGTTCTTCCTCTCGCCAGCGGGCCTTCCAAGCAGGACACCGAAGTCTGCCTTTGTCTTTGTTGCCGCGTCCGTGAGCACGTCCTCAACCATCTTGTTCATGAGTGATATGGCAGCAAGAGCGTCCTCCTCAGTCACCTCCTCCTTCAGGAGTATCCTGGCCCTCGCTGTCGCCAGCCTTATCAGAGACTCGAGCGTCCTTGGCGTCGCTGTTATCTGCCCCTCCTGCCCCCTCCTCCTCAGGTCAAGGTAGAACTCCCTTATCCTGTCCATCGCCTCCTTCGTCAGGTTCGGCTGTATCTTCTTTGCGTACGCGATGTACTTCTTCAGCAGGCTGAACTCCACGGGCGGCGGTGCGTTGTAACCCCTCTTTGCGTGCACAGCGAGTATGTGGCTCGCCAGCTTCTCGTCCTCTGCTGGCGCAGGCTGGTCCTTTATCACGAATATGAGGTCGAACCTGCTCAGCAGCGGTATTGGGAGGCTTATGTTGTCGGTGAGGTTCTGAAATGGGTTGTACTTGCCCAGTATTGGGTTTGTGGCAGCAAGTATCGCCGTCCTTGCGTTCAGGGCTGCATAGATTCCACCCTTCGCGACTGTCACAGACTGCTGCTCCATCTGCTCATGTAGTGCGCTCCTGTCCTCCGGGCGCATCTTGTCGAACTCGTCTATGCATGCGATGCCCTGGTCTGCAAGCACGACAACGCCAGCCTCGAGCATCAGGACATTCTTCTCCCTTATTACTGCTGCAGAAAGTCCTGCGGCTGTCGTCCCCCTGCCGGAGGTGAACATACCGCGCGGGGCGACCTGCGCTGCGAACTTCAGCATCTCTGACTTCGCAACCCCGGGGTCACCCACGAAAAGGACGTTAATGTCTCCCCTGAGCTTCGTACCGTCTGGAAGGCTTGTGGACGTTCCACCAGCGAGAAGCAGGAGTATTGCCTCCTTCTCCGCGGTGTGCCCCATTATCGCCGGTGCAACTGAGTTTATCAGCTTCTCGTAAGCGTCGGGCGAGCTTGCTATGCTCCTTATTATAGCCTCGTCCTCCTTTGTCACCTGTACCTGCTCTGGCTCCTTGCCCCTCACCTCTATGTAGTTGCAGTCTATCTGCGACCTGAAAAGCCTCATCCTCACCTGCCCGGGCGAGTAGTCGGGCACTGCCCTCACTATCCCTGTGAGCACAACCCTGTCCCCAGGCCGCGCCGTATTCACTATGTCCCCCTCCACGTTGACGTCGAAGAACTGAGGCAGCTGTCCAGGGGGGAGCTCCTCCGGCAGCTCCTGTATCCTGATTATCTGGAAGTCTATGAACCTGCTATCCTTCCTGTCCAGCTCGAAGTTCCTTGTCTCGCCGCACAGCTCGCACCTGGGAGGCTTCTTCAGAAACACGTCGTCCTGCTCCTGATATGTCACGTGCCCGCTTGGGCAGGAGAACGCTCCCTCTATCATGAGCGGCCTCAGCTCTGACGTCCTCACAACCATCCCGGCCACAGCAAGCATCCTGTCCAGGTATGATGTGTCCACCTTTCTCAGAGGGACCTGGTCCGGTATCCCCCTTACCCTAACCTTCAGCTGCCTCCTTATCCTGTCTGCGTAGAGAGCGTTCTCGCTCCTCATCGTCTCGTAGGCCGCCTTCCTGAAGGCTTCAAGGGAGGTGTCAGGCTCCAGTAGAACCTTGTTCGCAAGGTCGTCGTTGTACCTGAGCATGTCAGAGAAATCGACCACGAGCGACTTGCCCTCGGATGCGATGAGCTGCGATATCCTCGCCCTGTAGACATGCTCCCCATTCCTGTCTGTCACTGTCTTCAGGAAGTCCTCGAACATCTCGGAGAGCTTGCCCGTTGCAAGTGTCGCCATGCTACACCTTCTCCCCCAGCAGAGACCCCTTCCATTCCTTCGAGAAGCCCTGTGCAATAGTGAAGAAGACCCTCTCCTCAGGTGTGAGCTTGTCGGATATTGTTGAGATCGAGGTCGATGAGCTGGAGAGTGAAAGTAGCTTGCCCAGCCTTATCCCTATCAGGTCGTAGCAGCTAACCCTCAGCCTGTCAACCTCCTCCTTCCTCACCCTGCCCTCGGCAGCTGCCCTTGTCAAGTAATGAAGCCTCCTCTTCATCCTCATGTAGAAGTCCTGTGCGAGTGGCGAGAGCTGGAAAGGGCCGAGCATCTTCTCCCTGCTGAGCGACTTGAATATCTCTGTCTCGAACGGCTCCTCGACCATCTCTGCAAGCTTCATGTCAACAAGCTCCTCTGCCGCCCACCTTGGCAGCTCTACAGACTCGCCCTCCTTCACGCTCACTATCTTGAACTCGCCAGCCTCTATGTTCTCGAGCGACGAGCGCATTGTCACCCTGCTCTTGCCCAGGAGGTACTCCCTCTCCCTCTGCAGTATCAGGTCCTCAACTGGACGTGGGTTCTCGCTCAAAGCAGCCTTGGCTCACCCGCCTGCTCGATAATTAAGGTTTGAGATACCTTTCCCTACTCCGCCTGCTTCTTTCTACCCACCACCGATTCCACAATCCACTGGAGCCTCTCCCTCGAGAGCGTCTTCGTTGCCTTCTCGGGTATGATACCCTGCGGCCTGAAGAGAAGGACAAGTATGAGGAGTGTCCCCACTATGATCGGCTCCAGCCTCGTTATGCTTATCGGTATGTACTGCTGTATAACCGTCCCGGATATCGATGTTCCAGTCTGGAAAGTGACGTTGTATATCAGTGCGAAGACTATCGCGCCCAGGACGACACCGTAGTTGTTACCCGCCCCACCCATTATCACCATGACCCACGGCCAGAATGTGTAGAGCTCCCTTCCATACTGCAGCGGGTCTATATAGCTCTGGTACATCGTGAATAGAGCCCCCGTCACTGCGCTTATCGCCGAAGCGATAATCAGAACCCTCCTCCTTATCGCAACGTTGTCCTTTCCGAGTGCCTCCGAGGCGAACTCGTTGTCCCTTATGGCACGCAGTGTCCTCCCGAGTGGGGACTTGGCCACCTTCTCCGCGTAGATGAAGACCAGTAGCGCGAACACAGCCGCTATGCCGAGGAAGAAGACGTCGTGCAGCCCCTGGACAGACTCTGTTGCAGCGAGCGTGTTCGGGAGGAGCATACCCTGTGTTCCTCCTATCAGGGGTGAGTATGCTGTCTGGAATATTATCCAGAACTCGCCAGCCGCAAGGAGAAGCATACCAAGGTAGTCCTCCCTGAGCTTTATCGCCGGGTACGAGGCCAGGAAGCCTACGAGCGCCCCCACACCGGCCGCCACTGCAACCGTCGCCATGAATATCCCTGCTGCGAAGAGTATGTTGCTCTGCAGGATGGGCGTTATCTGCGATATTATCACAGGGTTGAAGTAGATATCGTCCCCGTGAGTGTTGATTCTGAGCAGTATCTCTGTCAGCCTGTAGGCGAAGGAGCCGCCAACAGCCCCTCCCACTGATACGAACATGGCCTTCCCGAAGTTTGGTATCCCCGTCAGCCCGAACTCCAGGTTGAGCGTCAGGCTTATCGCGAGAAATACGCAGAATATGATACCGAGGAACACAAGAAATGAGACTATGTCTATCCCGAGGAACTGGACAGAAGGTATCCCTGTCATCTGCCCCTCCTCCACGGGATGGTCAGCCCTACCAGAAAGAGAAGAGAGACCACTCCAAGTGCTATCGCCCCGTTCGTTATCAAACCGAACCCTACCTCACTCTCGAAGACTGCAGCCAGCCCGAACATGAATGCTGCCCCTACCAGTGCTGCTGCCTTGACGGCGACTGATTTCCTCGCCCTTCCCCAGTCGGCTGACACCACACCCTGAGGTATGAACATAAGCGTTACGATCATTATCGCGAGCGGTATACCCCTCTGGAAGGCAAGGACTCCTGAGCCTGTGATGCTCCCGAACTGGTATCCAACAACCTGCGTCAGCCATGTTGTGAGGAAGTTCTCGCTTGCGCCGACGATCAGTCCGCCCACGATCGCTCCGTACAGGTTTGTCAGACCTCCAAGTATACTCCCAGCGAAGACAGCAACTATCAGAAGCCTTGAAAGGTCAGTCGTACCCCCGAATGCGACGCCCCAGAGTGTCCCCGACATACCGGCTATGCCACCTGCTATGAACCAGGACACAACGTAAACCCTCTCGACGTTTATACCGACTATCTTCGCAAGGCTCGGGTTCTCTATGGAGGCCCTCATCGCTACCCCGAACCTTGTCCTGGTGAGAAGAATGTAGAGTCCAAAGCCAACGAGCGCCGCTGCCACTGGAGCTATGATTACGATTGACTGGCCAAGGCCGAGGATCGATATATCGTGAAACGCGAACACAGTGTACGGATTGAAGCCTGCAGGGCCGAGCAGCGCCAGGTACTTGGCATTCAGGTAGTCGGTGTACGCCCCTATTATCCCGACGAATGCTATGTCAACAGCAAGCGTGGCTATCATCTGGGGCACTATCCCAGACCCCCTCCTTGAGAGGGGTCTCAGTATCGCCACGTACATGACAACCGCGAAGACACCCCCTGCCACGAAGGAGAAAGGGATAGTCGCATACGTCTCCATCCCAGCAAGCCAGTAGAGTGTGAATGTGGTGTAGAAGCCGAGCGTCGTGAAGTCCGTGTGCGCGAAGTTGGGAACCTTTGTGGTGAGGTAAGTGAGTGTCAGCCCCAGGCAGAGTGTTGCGAAGAGGGAAGCATAAATCACTGTAGTCGATATTGTAGGGTCAATACTGACCATTGAATGGCGCCACGAGCCACTCCGAAGCGTTAAATACTTTGTGAAGGGCCCTATAGGACGAAAACATGAAGAGGTCGGGCGCTTCTACAGGCGCTCTAGCTGGTTCTCTGATAGTGGGACTCCTTATTGGCGCAGGCGTAATCTACGGTGCAGTTTCTGCCGGCTACATAGCGGGCAGTACAGTAACGGTGGGCGGCGGTGTCTCAACGACAACAGTCACAGTCGGCGGAGGCGGTCTCTCTGGCAACGTGCCCATCGGCGTCCTCACTGACCTGAGCGGTCAGTTGAAGAGCGAGGGTGTCCGCGTTGCGTACGCGGCCCAGATGGCAGCCAACGACGTGGACGCGATGCTCCGCGCTGCAGGGAACACGAAGGTGAACTTCACTGTCTCAATCCAGGACTACGCCCTTGATAACACAAAGGCGCTGTCAGTCATGAACACGTTCAAGACAGCAGGCATCCAGGTCGTCGTGGGTCCGCTCAACAGCGGCACTGCAGGCGCGATACTTCAGTTCGCAGACTCCAACCGCATCGTCCTCATAAGCCCATCTTCCACCTCCCCTGCCCTTGCAATACCGAACGACTACCTGTTCAGGACTGCGCCAAACGACGCAGCCCAGGGTCTTGCGGATGCAAGGGAGATGGCGCAGAGTGGCGTCACAGCCGTGATCATAGTCTACAGGGACGACACGTATGGCGCAGGGCTGGCGAACGCAACAGCTGCAAGATTCGTTCAGCTCGGCGGGCACGTTGTCGACAAGATACCCTACGACACATCAACTTCTGACTTCACTGCAGTGCTTACGAAGATGCAGAGCGACTACCAGTCCGCGTCCAGCACCTATGGCGCTGGCAAGGTTGCGATATTCGCTATAACGTTCGAGGAGATAGGCAATATGCTCCTGCAGGCGAACTCCAACTTCCAGTCTCTCCTCAACACAGCCCAGCCATGGTACGGAACTGACGGCCAGGCGGAGGACACTGTCCTCACTGGAAATTCCACCGTCGGTCCGCTCATGGCAAAGATAAGGATGGACGCAACACTCTATTCGTCATTCAACAGCACAAAGACACAGGTCTTCTGCAACGCATTCACTTCCAAGTATCACCAGCCGTGTGACTCTTACGTACAGGGCGGTTACGACGACACATGGCTGGCTGCACTTTCAATACTTGCCGCAGGCGCGAACAATGGTCAGGCCATACAGCAGGTCCTGCCTTACGTAGCGAACGCGTTCTACGGTGTCACAGGATGGATGGCGCTGCAGCCAAGCGGAGACAGGGTACCCGCAAACGGGTACGACATCTGGAAGGTAGTGCTGCAGAACAACACTCCTACGTGGATCCTCGCTGGCCACTGGGATCAGACGTCAGACAAGGTCACCTGGGCCATACCCAACCCTCCATAGAGTCCCCACCCCTCTTTTTGTGTCGATCTTGTCAGCCGTTCTCGAGATCAGGGGCGTAACGAAAGCATTCGGTAGTCTTGTGGCGCTGAACAACATAAGCATGCAGGTGGAGCCCAAGACTGTCACTATACTCATAGGCCCAAACGGTTCAGGAAAGACAACTCTGATCAACGTTGTGGCAGGCTTCTACAAGCCTGATTCAGGCACAGTCAGGTGCTTCGGGCAGGACGTGACAGGGTGGCCCCCGCACAGACTCTACAGGCTTGGAGTGGCCAGGACTTTCCAGATACCAACACTCTTCTGGAAGCTCACCGTCCTGGAGAACCTACTGGTTGCCGGGAAGGACAACCCTGGCGAGGGTTTCCTCAGGTCCCTCTTCAAGCGCTCCTGGGAGCAGGCAGAGCAGAGCCTTGTCGAGAAGGCAATGTCGATACTCGAAACTGTTGGCCTCTCTGAGCTTTGGGACAGGCCAGCGCTCAACCTGAGCGGGGGGCAGATGAAGCTTCTCGAGATAGGCAGGGCGCTTATGGCCGACGCTAAGCTACTTCTTCTTGACGAGCCTATATCCGGCGTCAACCCGACGCTGGCTCACGAGATATTCTCCAGGCTCCTCAAGCTCAGGGACGAGCTTGGAATAACTTTCTTCGTAATAGAGCACAGGCTAGACGTGGCACTGAGCTACGTTGACCAGGTCATAGCGATGGCGTACGGTGAGCTGGTTGCCTCTGGAAAGCCTGAGAAGGTTATAGCAGACCCGAAGGTGATAGAAGCCTACCTGGGTGCATGAATTGCTGAAGGTACAGAATGTCTCTGCGGGTTACGGCAAGCTACAGATAATCACAGACATAAGCGTTGAGGCACGCCCAGGCGAGGTCACAGTCATAGTCGGGCCGAACGGCTCGGGCAAGAGCACCCTTCTCAAGACCATCTCTGGGCTGACGACGCTCTACAGCGGTACAGTTGAGCTTGATGGGACACTCCTCTCCGGCCTTCCGCCGCACCTGATAGCAAAGAAGGGGCTTGCATACCTTCCGCAGACTGAGAGCGTCTTCACACAGCTCTCTGTTTCGGAGAACCTAAGGATGGCAGGCTACACTGTGAGCAAGGAAGAGCTCGGGCAGAGGCTCGAGGAAGCGCTTGCCCTTTTCCCGCAGCTCAGGGGTTACATGAACACGAAGGTCAACAACCTCAGCGGGGGGGAGAGGCAGATGGTCTCGATGGCGATGGCACTGATAAGGAAGCCAAAGGCAATAATGTTCGATGAACCCACTGCCAACCTGGCACCGAAGATAGCCACCCAGGTCCTGAACACAATCCTGTCACTTGCGAAGGGGATGGGTCTGACAGTTCTACTTGTTGAACAGAACGCGAAGAGGGCCCTCGAGATGGGAGACAGGGCCTACCTGCTCGTGGGTGGTAGGAAGGTCTTCGAAGGTAGCTGCAGCGAACTCCTTTCGCACAGGGAGCTCGCGCAGATGTACTTGGGCCTCAAGGCTTAGCGGGTGTCCTGATGGAAGTGGCTGCGTCAAGGGTTCTCGAGGAGGTGGAGAACTCAACAGGTGAGCTGATCAATTTCACCCGCAGGCTGATAATGCAGAGGAGTGTGACCGGGTATGAGGGGGGCGCACAGGAGGTAGTGGCTGAAAAGCTTCGGGAGCTCGGGGCAAGAGTCGACTCGTGGAGCCCGAATCCACAGGACATGAAGGGGTACGAGCCCTTCTTCGAGGAGGAGAGGAACTTCGGCTCAAGGCCAAACGTGGTGGGTCTCTTCGGTCCGCGGGACGGAGGGCAGCTTGCTTTCAACGGGCACATAGATGTTGTCCCGGAGGGCGACGCCGCGGCCTGGGTCCATCCCCCGTACGGTGCTGAGGTAGATGGCGGCAGGATCTACGGAAGGGGTGCATGCGACATGAAGGCAGGGCTGGCTGCCTCCATCTTCGCAATCCAGGCTGTCCTCTCTGCCGGCACAGGGCTCAGGAGGGGGCTGATGCTGGCGAGCGTGATAGGCGAGGAGAGCGGTGGCGTGGGCACACTCGCCGCGATACTCAGGGGGCATGTTCCAAGGGCTGCGATAATAGCCGAGCCCACAGGCCTGAGCCTTGTTGTCGCGCAGGCAGGCTGCCTCATGTTCAGGCTGAGGGTAAGGGGCAGGGCTGCAGCTGGCGCGACAAAGTACATGGGAGTGAGCGCCGTGGAGAAGTTTCAGCCAGTCCTTTCTTCCCTTCTCGCGCTAGAGAGGAGGAGGGCAAGGATGAGGAGGCACCCGCTCTACAGGCACATACCCAACCCAGTTGCACTCAGCGTTGGGACTGTGAGGGCAGGCAACTGGGACTCGACTGTGCCGGACGAGCTAGTCGCCGAGGGGAGGTACGGCGTCTGGCCGGGGGAGAGCCTGGCATCGGCGCGCCGCCAGTTCCTCCGTGCTGTCTCGGATGCCTCGTCCAGGGACGAGTGGCTGAGGCGGAAAAGGCCGGAGGTGACCTGGTTCGGGCCTCAGTGGGAGTCGGCCGAGATATCGCCCCGCCACTGGCTTCCAGCTCTCGTTTCGCGGGCGTACGGCGAGGCGCTCGGAGGCAGCATCAGGCTCGCTGGGACAACGGGGGGCACAGACATGAGGCTCTACCAGCGTGTCGCGAAGGTGCCCGCGGTTGTGTTCGGCCCGGGAGAGGACGAGGTCTCTCACCTGAACGATGAGTGGGTCAGCACAAGTCAGCTTGTCGAGGCGTGCAAGGTGCTCGCGGTCGCTGCGATGCGCTGGAACGAATAAATACGGAGCGGTGTCAGCGGTCAAAAGTGCTTTCGTTGGCAGGAAAAGGTGGGCTGTGACTTGCCGCTCGAGCAGACGATGTGGGTCGAGAAGTACAGGCCGAGGACACTCGACGAGCTTGTCGACCAGTCGTCAGCGAAGGAGAGGCTTGGGCTTCTTCTGGCAAAGAAGCAGGAGCTACCCCACCTTCTGTTTGCCGGACCACCCGGCTCGGGCAAGACAACCACTGCGCTGATAATAGCCAGGCAAGTCCTAGGCGAGTCCTGGGAAGACTACACTCTCTCACTGAACGCGAGCGACGAGAGAGGGATAGACATGGTGAGGGAGAGGGTGAAGACATTCTCAAGGTACTCGGACAGGAGGGAGGGTGTCCCGTTCAGGCTTGTCATACTGGACGAGGCAGACGAGATGACAGCAGATGCCCAGACTGCACTCAGGCGTATAATGGAGGAGAGCTCCAGGTTCACGCGGTTCATCCTCATATGCAACTACTCTTCCGGGATTATAGAGCCGCTCCAGAGCAGGTGCGCCGTATTCAGGTTCCAGAGGCTTGACGAGGCCTCTGTCGTGAAGCACCTCTCAGAGATAGCCAGGAGGGAGAAGGTCAAGGTGGAAGGGGAGGAAGTGCTTGCAGCCGTCTACGAGGCGACGCAGGGAGACCTGAGGCAGGCGATAAACCTCCTCCAGGCAGCATCCGTCTCCGGCTCTGTGGACATCGATAAGGTGAGGTCTGTTGCGGGGACAGCTGTGAAGGGGAGGGTCGCCGACATAGTCAGGACAGCGCTCTCCGGAGACTTCGCTCGTGCCAGGGAGAAGATGCTTGAGCTAACAAAGGTCTACGGAATCCCGGAGAGGGACTTCCTGAAGTTCGCGAACGAGGCGCTGAGCAGCTCAGACGTTGTGGACATGCGCGAGGCTGTCAGGATACTCGCTGAGTACGACTTCAGGCTCGTCCAGGGGAGCCAGCCCGAGATACAGCTCACAGCCATGCTCGCTGAGCTCTCATCCCTTGGCAAGAGGAAGGGCGCCTGATGGACCTCTCTCTGCCCAGGGGCATCAGGGACATCGGGCCGGACGAGTACGGGCTGCACTGGGATGTGAGGCGTGCCTTCGAGGAGGTGGCGCGCTCCTTCAACTTCAGCATGATGGAGCCGGCACCGATAGAGCACCTGTCGACGCTCAGGGCGAAGAGCGGACCTGACATAGACAGTGAGATATACGCATTCAGGGACAAGGGAGGGAGAGATGTCGGCCTCAGATTCGACCTCACAGTTGGAATGACGAGGTACGTCTGCTCGAGGAGGGATTTGAAGCCTCCTGTCAAGCTTGCATGCTTTGGGGGCGTCTGGAGGTACGACGAGCCCCAGCACGCAAGGTACAGGTGGTTCAACCAGTGGGACCTGGAGATCTTCGGCCAGCCAGCTGTGGAGTCGGATGCAGAGGTGATCGACGCAAGCTTCAGGATATTCGAGAGGCTTGGAATGAGGGATACTTTTGTCCACGTGGGCGACAGGAGGGCAGTCCAGGATTTCATAGCCTCCCTTGGCTTCGCAGGCGACAGGGCGGAGGAGCTGATGCGCGCCCTTGACAAGGCACAGAAGCGCAGCGTGCAGGAGCTGAAGCTTGAGTACGTCGCGAAGGGCTTCGATGAGGAGGCTGTCGAGAGTGTCTTCGAGTTCGGAAAGGTCAGGGGACAGCCGTCCTCTGTGATAAAGCGGCTTGAGGAGATGAAGCTCTCATCTGCGGAGGAGCTTGCATCGCTCGCTGACCAGCTCAGATCCAGGGGCGTCTCCAGAGTGGAGTTCGACATGGGCGTTGTCAGGGGTCTTGACTACTACACAGGCGTGGTCTTCGAGGTCCTGGACAAGTCTCACCCGGAGCTCGGGTCGCTCTGTGGTGGCGGAAGGTACGACATTCTGCCTCGAATATTCGGCCGTCCTGACCTCTCAGCCACCGGCTCCGCGGGAGGCGTGGAAAGGGCAGTGCTTTCACTCGGGGGCACTCGCAGACGGGAAGTTCTGGTTCACGTCGCCTTCGCGGGCCATGAGATGTACAGCGAGGCACTGAAGGCCACATCTTCACTCAGGTCGGAGGGGATAAGGACAGACATCTCAGCTGCTTCCAGGAGCCTCGGGAAGCAGCTTGAGGAGGCTGCGGGCCACGGTGCAGCATGGGTTGTCATAGTGGGTAGGAAGGAGATGAAGGAGGGAGTCGTGACGCTTCGCGACATGGCTAGCGGCAAGGAGGAGAGGCTCCCGCTCTCAGAGGCAGCTGCAAGGGTAAGGAACCAGGCTTCCTGACATGCTCACTCCCCCAGCCTGGCCCTCTCCTCGTTTATCAGCTCGGTGAGCGCCTCGAACGCTCTCCCCACCTCTTTCATCTTAACGACTATGATAGTGTCTGTGTGGCAGCTCACAGTGTCCTCCACGTTCACGTGCCTCCTCGCCAGCTGGCTGTAGAACGAGATCAGGCAGCCGGGTGTTGTGATAATTTCGTTCGGGCTCTGAACTATGATCGCTGCCAGGTCGTCCCCCTCCTCAAGCACGTCCACACCGGAGAGCTCCTTGCTCACCTTCCTGTGGAGCCTCTGGTCGAATATGAGAGTTATCGAGGATATACTCTCCGAGACCTGTATGAAGTCCTCCTGGTGGGAAGAGAGCATCGAGCCAACGATCTGTAGGCTCTTCCTTGTCTTCTCCACAGAGACCTTCGAGACGTGGGTCCTCACGTTCACGACACTACCAGCCAGTACGCGCCTTATCTCCTGGGACGCAGGGCCGTACGAACCCCTCAGCCTCTTGAGAGCTGAGACGACGCTCTCATGGCTCACCTTCTTCCCGACCCTCTCCTGTATTCTGGGCACAAGAAGCCTTGCAAGCCCGCTTATGTTGGCGTACCCGCGCGCAAGCGCGTCCTGTACTGAGAGGTCGAAGCTGACCTCCTCCTCCACAGCGGCCGATACTGAAGGTCTGCCTGTGTCAGTCTTTCGCAGGTACACCAACCTCATTGAGCACTGCCTGGGTAGAGCGTCTCATCACCGCGCAGCAGTTCAATCCCTCTTTCACTTTGCTGAAAACGAGACGCTCGATTATTTAAGCGAACGCACCGCTCATCCTGAACGCGTTCTGCCACGACACAGTGAATCTGGCGCATACGCCTTTCCTTCCTTACGAGCAGTCAGCCCCCCTGCACCCAACTCAGCCGTGGGCGTCATCGCCTGCCTTCTACCTGCGCCGTATCTGTTCTCTCTTGGAAGACGGCACACATTCACTGGTTCTGGCCGTGTTGAGCACGAGGTCTCTGTCAGCGCCATGCCTGTCACTTTGTCCAGAACAAAAAGTCCAGGCAGCACTGTCAAGCCGTGAGGTGCGCGGCCGAACAGGGTTGGCCTCCCCGTGGAGATGGCCATTTTCAGCATATCTATTGTTCTTTTTGGCCAGCGATGGCCAAAATCTATAAAAGCGTTTTGGCCCGCTCTCTTCACAGACTTGGCAAATTCTGTTGTCCTCGCCTACTCTGGCGGGCTAGACACTTCTGTCTGCATCAGATGGCTCCAGGAGAAGTACGGCGCTGACGTGGTCACGCTCACTCTTGACCTCGGGCAGAAGGACGACCTGGCTGAGATAGAGAAGCGAGCCTACCGTATAGGAGCAAGGAAGCATTACACAGTCGACGCAAAGGAGGAGTTCATTCGCGACTACGTCTTTCCTTCGATAAAGGCAAATGCGCTCTACGAGGGCAAGTACCCACTCAGCACTGCGCTTGGCCGCCCCCTGATAGCGAAGAAGCTGGTGGAGGTGGCTGAGAGGGAGGGTGCCTCAGCTGTCGCGCACGGCTGCACAGGCAAGGGGAACGACCAGGTCAGGATAGACGTCTCTGTCAGGGCCTCAAACCCTTCGCTTAAGGTGATCGCGCCGGTGAGGGAGTGGAACATGACAAGAGACCAGGAGATAGCTTACGCCCAGAAGAACGGGATACCTGTGAAGCCATCGAAGTCGATTTACAGCGTCGACCAGAACCTGTGGGGAAGGTCGGTCGAGAGCGGGCCGCTCGAGAGGCCTGACCAGGAGCCTCTCGCAGATGCGTTCGAGTGGACTAGGCTTCCCGAGGAGGCACCAGACGCACCTGGCTACGTCGAGATAGGCTTCGACGGAGGCGTACCGACAAAGCTTGACGGGAGGAGCCTTGAACCTGTCGAGCTTGTACAGCAGCTGAACATGATCGCAGGCTCGCACGGCGTTGGCGTGATAGACCACATGGAGGACAGGCTGGTTGGGATAAAGTCAAGAGAGGTATACGAGTGCCCCGCAGCCGTCACTCTGCTCGAGGCACACAGGGACCTCGAGAAGCTTGTCCTGACGAGGCATGAGCTAAGCTTCAAGGCGCAGGTCGAGAGGGAATGGGCCTGGCTAGTTTACTCTGGCCTCTGGCTTGAGCCTCTCAGGGTTGCTCTTGACAGGTTCATAGACGCGACCCAGCACCGTGTCACCGGGAATGTGAGGCTGAAGCTGTACAAGGGAGGGCTCCGTGTTGTAGGGAGGTCATCCGACTACTCCATCTACAGGTACGACCTCTCAACCTACAACCAGAGCTCAACATTCGACCAGAGGAACGCTGTGGGCTTCATAGAGCTCTGGGGCCTGCAGTCAAGGGTCGCCGCAAGCATATCTCACTCAAAAGAGGAAAGAAGCAGGGGTGGACGTCAGAGGGCAAAGGCTAAGGAAGCGGAGTGACGACGCAACAGCATTCGCTTCCTCGATGGCTTCAGACGTGCATATCGCCAGGCACGTGGTGAGTGTGAACATGGCACACATGGTCTCCCTCCTCGAGTCGGGCGAGGTGCAGCGCGACGTGGCCTCCAGGTGTTTGGCCTTCCTTATCAGGGCTGCGGGTATGCCTGTCCAGGGCCTCGCGGAGGACTACCACCAGCTCCTTGAGCAGAGGGCCGTGGACGAGCTCGGCGTCGATATCGCCGGCTACCTCAACTACGGTAAGAGCAGGAACGACCAGGTCGCGACAGCGATAAGGATGGAGATGCGCTCCCGGACACTTGACCTGATAGACTCTCTCACCTCCATAGAGAAGTCAATCCTGTCCCTCGCAGAGAGGTACGGCAGGAGCCCCTTCCCAGGCTACACGCACCTGCAGAGGGCCCAGCCTGTGACTGTGGGCCACCACATGCTCGCTCACTTCGACTCATTCCAGAGGACGGTGGAGAGGCTATTCCAGCTCTACCGGCGCGTCAACCTCTCCCCGATGGGCTCTGCCGCCCTGGGAGGTACATCGGTGAAGGTGGACAGGAGGCGTGTCGCCTCTCTGCTTGGCTTCGACGGAATAGTCCAGAATGCGATGGACGGCGTCTCCTCGAGGGACCTAGTCGTCGAGGCTCTCGCAACATGCACCATCGCTATGCTCGAGTTGAGCAGGCTTGCAGAGGAGGTCATACTCTGGTCCTCCACAGAGTTCGGGTTCCTGGAGATACCAGACGAGTACTCCGCCTCGAGCAGCATAATGCCACAGAAGAAGAACGCTGTAGTCGCAGAGATAGCTAGGGCGAAGTGCGGCTCCGTGCTTGGCTGTCTTGTCTCGGCCTCTGCAATACTGAAGTCACTTCCGTGCTCATACAACCTCGACCTCCAGGAGGCAACCCCGGGTCTCTGGAGCGGGTTCACAGACACCGAGAGCTCAGTAAGGCAGATGGCTGGCCTCCTTTCAGGCTCCACGTTCAACACAGCCTTGATACTTGAATCGATGAAGGGCGACTACTCCACAGCCACAGCGCTTGCCAACTACCTTGTGAAGGAGAAGGGTGTACCGTTCAGGCTTGCGCACTCTGTCGTAGGTGCGCTTGTCAGGCTTTCAGTGGAGCGGGAAGAGCCATTCGAGCAGACGGTGTTCAGTCACATAGGCTCTGTCTCCTCCCGAATGGGCAGGCACATCTCGCTTGACATGCAGTCCGTAAAGAACGTGCTCGAGATAGACAGCTTCCTTTCATCCATAACGACAGAAGGAGGGAGTAACCCAGCGTTCCTGCAGGCGCAGCTGAGACTCAGAAAGAGAGATGTCCTCTCCAACGAAAGAAGGCTCTTCAGACTACGCTCGTCCCTCTCTCAAGCAGAGAAGCATCTGGCGGGACTGGCTTCAGGAATTGCAAAGGAGGTGAGAAACTAGTTTGGAGTCGAAGTGCTCCGAGTGCGACGGGAGCATCCCCGTCCCAGAGGACGCTATCTCGGGCGAGATCGTTTCGTGCAGGGACTGCGGCTCAGAGTACGAGGTAGCCGAGATAAGGGACGGCTCCGTGATGCTGAAGCCCGCAGAGCAGGTCGAGGAGGACTGGGGAGAGTAGTTGGAGCTGAGCATCGTCTTCGACAGGCTAAGGTGGGAGGAGAAGGCACTGAAGGACGAGGCTGAGAAGCTCGGCGCCTCTGTCTCCCTCACCGACGCGAAGGCACTCTCCTTCGAGATCACGGAGAGGAGCGCCACCGGCCTGGGGGACGTCGTCCTGCAGAGGTGTATAAGCCACTTCAGGTCCCTCTTCCTGACGCGTGTCCTTGAGAGCATGGGTCTCACTGTTGTCAACAGATACTCTGTTGCCGAGCTCTGCGGCAACAAGATGGCAACAACGATAGCCCTCTCGAGGGCTGGCGTTCCAACACCGAGGACTATAGTCGCTCTCTCAGCCGAGACTGTGGAGGAGGCGGCTGAGAAACTCGGCTACCCTGTTGTCCTGAAGCCCTTCACAGGTAGCTGGGGCAGGATGGTGAGCGTTGTGAGGGACAGGAGTACGCTTCAGTCGATAGTCGAGCTCCGGGAGGAGCTGCCTAGCCCGATAGACCACATGTACTACCTACAGGAGTACATCAGGAGGCCGCCCAGGGACATAAGGGCTGTCGTTGCCGGCGACAGGCTTGTCGCCTGCGTCTACAGGTACGCGCCAGAGGACGACTGGAGAACGAACGTGGCAAGGGGAGGTATGTCGAGGGCTTTCAAACCAGACCGAACTCTCTCCGAGACGATACTCCGCGCTGCAGAGGCAGTTGGCGGTGGCGTTCTTGGCGTCGATGCGATGGAGTCGAAGGAGGGCTACGTCGTACACGAGGTGAACAACACAGTCGAGTTCAAGGGAGCACAGTCCGCAGTCGAAACAAACATACCGCGCGAGATAGCGAAGTACGCAATCTCGGAGTGGAGGAAGTGAAATGACCAGGGTCGCCGTCCTTGCAGCCTCGGGCTACATCGGGGGCGAGCTTCTCAGAATACTGCTTCGCCACCCATCCGTCGAGGTTACACTTGCAACCTCAAGGGCGCACGCAGACGAGTACGTCTTCCGCGTTCATCCCAACCTGAGAGGCGTCACTGATATGAAGTTCTCGAGCTTCGACAACGGCAGGGTTACCGACAGGGCTGACCTTGTCTTCTCAGCCATGCCGCACGGCGAGTCAGTGAAGTACGTACCCGAGCTGGCGCGCACTGGCCTGAAGGTGGTTGACCTCAGCGCCGACTTCAGGCTGAAGGACAGGGAGCAGTACAGGAGGTGGTACGGCTTCGACCATCCTGACCCTGAGCTACTCTCCACCTTCGTCTACGGCGTGCCCGAGCTGAACGGGGAAGAGATAAGGGGGTCAAGGCTCGTATCCTCGCCGGGCTGCATGGCGATAACCTCTGTCCTCGCCCTCGCCCCGCTTCTCAGGGAAAAGTCCCTTTCTATCGACACTGAGCACATAGTCGTCGACGCAAAGATAGGCTCCTCCGGCTCAGGCGGGAAGCCCTCCCTGTCAACACACTTCTCCGAGAGGTACAACGTTGTAAGGCCGTACAAACCAGCCGGGCACAGGCACTCCGCCGAGATAGAGCAGGTTCTGAGCGCAGTATCGGGCCAGAGCGTGAGTGTATCAATGTCAGCCCACGCTGTCAACATGGTCCGCGGCATACTCTGCACCTGCCACCTCTTCACCTCGGCCGAGCTCGAGCCGCTCAGTGTGTGGAAGGCTTACAGGTCTGCCTACGGCTCGTGCCCCTTCGTCAGGCTCGTTCGCGACAGGTCTGGTCCGTTCAGGCTCCCAGACCCAAAGGTCGTGACTGGCTCGAACTTCTGCGACATAGGCTTCGAGCTGGAGGAAAGGACACACAGGCTCGTGGCACTGGGTGCCACAGACAACCTTGTGAAGGGGGCAGCAGGAAACGCAGTCCAGTGCATGAACCTGATGCTGGGCCTGGATGAGAGGACTGGCCTGGACCATATCCCGCTCCATCCGGTGTAGCAGCATGAAGCTTGTGGCAAAGATAGGCGGCAGCCTCCTCAAGTCCCCACTTCCCGGGAAGCTCCTCGACGAGCTCTCCTCCTTCTCGAGGTCAGGCAGCCTCGTGATCGTACACGGTGGAGGGGACATAGTGACAGAGTTCGCTACGAAGCTTGGAAAGGAGCAACGCTTCGTCGTCTCCCCCGAAGGGATAAGGAGCAGGTTCACCGACAGGGAGACAGCTGAAATATACACTATGGTGATGTCCGGGGACGTGGCCAAGAAGCTTGTCCTCTCGCTTGGTGAGAGGGGTGTGAGGGCAGTCGGCCTCTCCGGTCTGGACGGCGGGCTAATGCGCGGTCGGAGGAAGAAGAAGCTCGTCGTGGTCGACGAAAGGGGAAGGAAGGTGCTCATCGAGGGCGGCTACACGGGCAGGGTCGAGTCAGTGAACGCACAGCTTCTCGAGCTCCTCATCTCCTCAGGCTACTTGCCAATAGTCAGCCCTGTGGCAGCCGGTGACTCGTATGAGCCGCTGAACGTGGACGGCGACAGAGCTGCCTCCTCGATAGCAGTCGGCATGAAGGCGGACGCGGTAGTGTTCTTCACCAACGTCGACGGCCTCGTCCTGGACGGCAGCGTGGTGCACTCCATCACTGCTGGGCAGGCCAGGTCGAAGCTCCGTGAGGTTGGATTTGGAATGCAGAAGAAGCTTATTGCCGCAGTCGAGGCTGTCGAGGGAGGAGTTGGCAGGGCGATAATCTGCTCCGGAAGGAGAGACGAGCCCCTTTCTTCAGCCCTCAGGGGCGATGGATGCACGGTGGTCACTCCCGCATGAAGGACTTCTGGCAGCTCGAGGAGAGCTTCGGGTCTCAGGCCTTCCAGAAGTTCCCTCTCACACTCGTCAGGGGAAGGGGCGCGACAGTCTGGGACGACAGAGGGAGGGAGTTCGTAGATATGATGGCCGGGTACGGAGTCGCGATAGTGGGGCACTGCAACCCATCAGTCGTTGAAGCAGTCAGGCGCCAGGCTGAGACACTGATAACGTGCCACGGCAGTTTCTACAACGACGCAAGGGCTGTCTTCCTCGAGAAGCTTGCATCCGTCGCACCGAAGGGGCTCGAAAGCTCAATCCTCACAAACAGCGGCACAGAGTCTGTCGAGGCAGCGCTCAAGCTGGCCAGGAGGAGGACAGGAAGGAAGAAGATAGTCTCGATGAAGGGCGCCTTCCACGGGAAGACTTTCGGAGCCCTCTCTGCTACCTGGAACAAGAAGTACAGGGAACCCTTCTCCCCTCTTATGCAGCACTTCGAGTTCGCTGAGTTCGGTGACGCAGGCTCCGTGGAGGCGCTTGTAGACTCCGATACAGCTGCTGTGATAGCCGAGCCCATCCAGGGAGAGTCGGGCATCATAGTGCCACCACCAGACTTCCTGCCAAGGCTGAGGGAGATATGCGACAGCAGGGGCTCGCTCCTGATACTCGACGAGATACAGACTGGGCTTGGCAGGACGGGGAAGATGTGGGCCTCAGAGCACTGGGGCGTGAGGCCTGACATAATGACTGTTTCAAAGGGGCTTGGAGGGGGTGTTCCAATAGGCGCAGCAATCTCCACAAGGGATGTGATGGGCTCACTGAAGAGGGGGGAGCACACGAGCACCTTCGGCGGCAATCCGCTGGCCTGCGCCGCTGCAACAGCCGCGCTCGAGTTCATCACCTCGAACGACCTCCCGGCCCAGGCTGCGAGGAAGGGTGCCGTACTCGCTGAGGGGCTGAGGAGGATAGCCTCCTCCCACAGAATAGCAAGGGAGGCCAGGGGGATTGGCCTGATGCTTGCACTCGAGACTAGGGTGGACATACACAGGATGCTCCTTGAATCGATTGAGAGGGGTGTGCTGTTAGCCTATTCTGGCAGGGAGACTTTCAGGTTCCTCCCCCCTCTCGTGATAGACGAGACACAAATATCGAAGGCACTCCAGGTGCTGGAGTCGGTGATCGCTGACGAGGAGGCAAGGCGGCTTGGACAGAACTGACGAGATGATAATCCGGCTCCTGAGCGCCGACTCAAGAATGTCCAACACCGCGATAGCCCAGAAGCTCAACATGTCAGAGTCCGCCGTCAGGAGGAGGATATCCAACCTCGTCTCCTCAGGGAGGATAAGGAGGTTCACTGTGGAGCTGGACGACAGGGACGTGACAAGCGCGATAACATGGGTCTCTGTGAGCCCCTCCGTGCCGACAAGCGAGGTGAGCACGAGAATAAAGGGAGTGCCTGGGGTGGAGGTGGTCTACGAGACAGCTGGGCAGTTCGACGTTGCGGCCGTGATAAAAGGTGCGAACATCGTCGAGATCAACAGAAGTGTCGAAGGAATTCGTAAGATAAGCGGTGTGATAAACACGAACACGACCATCGTCCTCAGGACAATTCGCTGATTTCAAACGGATATCGTTAAATCTTCTTGCTCTGGCGCCATGCGAGGTGGAGGTGAGCTGCCTGAACTGTGCTGAATGCGACGCAGTCCTGCCAGTGCCCCAGGACGCTATCCAGGGCGAGATAGTGACGTGCAGGGACTGCGGAGCCTCCTATGAGCTTGTGAGGGAGGAGGGGAGTTCCCTCTTCACGCTTCGCCCGGCAGAGGTCGAGGGCGAGGACTGGGGCGAGTGAAAGACGGCGTCCTTCTCTCTCATCTACGACACTATCCGCTGGGAGGAGAAGGCGATACTGGACGCAGCCGGGAGGAAGGATGTCAAGGTCAACCTTGTAGACTCCAAGGACATAAAGCTCGACATTAACGGCGGGCGGACTGGAATACAGGACAGAGTTGTCCTGCAGCGCTGCGTCAGCTACTTCAGGAACGTCCACTCGACAGCGGCCCTTGAGTACTCAGGCCACAGGGTGGTCAACTCATTCCACTCCGCACTTGTCTGCGGCAACAAGCTCTTCGGTACGCTCGAGCTAGTCAGGAATGGCGTGCCAACGCCAGCAACCATGCTCGCCTTCACGGAGGAGTCTGCAATCCGCGCGATTGAGGAGATCGGATACCCTTCCGTCATCAAGCCGGTGGTGGGTAGCTGGGGAAGGCTCTCGGCCCTGATAAAGGACATCGACTCGGCGCGTGCTGTCCTGGAGGACAGGGAGCACATGTTCCCGCTTTACCAGGTGTACTACGTCCAGGAGTTCGTGAAGAGGCCGCCACGGGACATAAGGACATTCGTTATAGGCGACAGGACAGTGGCTGCCATCTACAGGGTCTCTGAGTCTGGCGACTGGAGAACGAACACAGCGAGGGGCGGGAGGGCGGAGCGATGCGCCGTAACAGGCGAGATAGAGGAGCTATCCCTGAGGGCAGCGAAGGCTGTTGGGGGCGAGGTTGTAGGGGTTGACATGATGGAGTCCGAGAGGGGCCTTCTCGTCCACGAGGTCAACAACACTACCGAGTTCAAGAACACTGTCCCTGCCACGGGTGTCGACATACCTGGCATCATCGTTGACTATTTAGTGTCTCTCACCAGACGCTGAGCGGCTTGAAGGACCCGAAGGACCTGCTTCTCCGCTGCCTCGACCTCTACTCACCCACAGGCATGGAGGGCCCGCTCGCGAACTACCTCCTGCGTGCGATGAAGGAGATGGGGTACAGGAAAGTGAGGCTCGACGGGGCGGGGAACGCGATAGGCGAGACGGGGCGCGGGGGCCCGCACCTGCTTCTCTGCGGCCACATGGACACAGTTCCTGGCAGACTTCCGGTGAGGGTAGAAGGGGACACGGTGTACGGCCGCGGGGCTGCAGACGCCAAGGCGCCCCTATGCTCCCTGCTTCTAGCTGGCTCACGCCTCTCCGATGCACCAGCGTCCATAACTTTCGCGGGTGTGACAGGGGAGGAGAGCGACAGCCATGGAGTCAGGACAATTGCAGAGAGCAGGAAGAAGTTCGACTTCGCTGTCTTCGGCGAGCCAGGGGGATACCAGAGAATAACAGTGGGGTACAGGGGAAGGGTCGGGCTGCACCTGAAGATAAACACGAGTGGGGGGCACGCAGGCTCCCCCTGGGCGCACAGGAGCGCATTCGACGAGTTCAACTCTCTCCTGAAGCTCCTCGCCGACTACGCGTCGGCTCACACTGTGGCGGGCGACCACTTCAGATCCGTCTCCGTTACGCCAACGGTCGTCCGTGCGGGGGAGTACCACAACGTCGTCCCAGCAAGCTGCGAGGCAACGATAGACGTGAGGGTCCCTCCGGGTATGTCTGCAATGAAGGTCGCCTCCGACCTGGCAGAGATAGCGAAGAAGGGCTCGACCCCAGGCTCCACAGTATCTGTCAACTTCGACAGCCCGACAGAGCCATACGAGGCAGACCCGAATTCTGTCCTGGTGAGGTCATTCCAGAGGTCTATAATAGCAGCCGGCGGCAAGCCCTCGCTGATCAGGAAGACGGGCACAGGTGACATGAATGATATCGCAGCAGCGAAGGGTGTCCAATGTATTACGTACGGCCCGGGCGACTCGTCCACGTCTCACACAGACGGCGAAAGGGTCTCGGTCCAGGACTACCTTAAGAGCATAGAGGTCACAGTCGGGGCTGTCATGCAGCTCCTCAAGCTGACCGACTACTGAGCCTCCTCCCCTCAACGGCGCATCCAGAAATGTACGCGCTCCTCAGCGAGGCCGCTATCGCGACAGGGCTTATGGCGAGCACAGGGATGCTGAATGCGATGAAGGCTAGCTGGTATGGCGCCAGGAGGGCAGCCGCCGAGGCAGCGCCAAGGCCTCCCAGGGATGAGGCCAGGAAGTAGCCTGCGCATGCAGGGCAGGATGTGAAGAGAGCGGCGAAGGAGGCAAGTGCGCCAGCCCAGCCAGCCCTTCCCACACTCGGCCTGTTCCTGTAAGAGAAGACTGAGACGGCCACGTTCACGCCCACGAGAAGCGGGACGACGGCCAAGAAGAGCACGTTGAGCGGGACTAGCTGCAATGCTAGGTGGAGCTGGGGGGACACAAACACTACGACAGACGGGACTGTGCCCGGGCTCCCGCAGCAGGCGGACACAACCACCCCTGGTGAACGGAAGCCATACACACTCCCGAAGTCAACGCCTGGCTGGAGTACAAGAGTGGAGGATACGAAAGCGTAGAAGAGGAAGTACAGCGCGCCAGCAGCGGCCGCAACCCTCCTCCCAACTCTGGACGAGAGGGAGTCTGCGACTATCCTCCTGAGTGACGTGTATTCCCCCTCCCCCACTCCGAAGGCAACGAACCTGAGTACAGTGAGCAGCCCGGCCACTGTCGCGGCTATCAGGGCAGCCTCGAGCACGAAGAAGCGCAGTACAAGCCAGCCCGAACCGATCGCGAACTCAAGCTGAAGGGAGTACCAGAGCAGGAACTCCACTGTCAGCAGGAGCGAGCCGGCCGCCACAGCAGCCGCACCCGCGAGCAGAGGCCTGTTCAAACCCATAGCTCTACGCCACAGGATACTTTTTAATCTAGCCCGACTTTTGAACACCGCAGGTTGGAAAGGGCAATAGTGCTCGTGAACGTGGCACCAGGCTCTGAGGAGAGCGTCGTCTCATCGCTCAGGAACGAGAAAGGGGTTAAGGAGGTTAACCAGCTCTACGGCCTGTACGACCTCCTTGTTGTCGTCGAGGGTAACACGGAGCAGGAAGTGAAGTCGATCATCTCGGAGAAGATGCGCGGAAACCCGGGCGTGATAGCCACAATAACTATGAAGGTTGTCGGCTGAGCCGCCTCTCAACGTTTAAACAGAGATTGGCCTCGACCCAGGCAGTTGGCTCCAAAAGTCCTTGTCACCGGCTCGGCCGGGCAGATAGGCTCGGAGCTCACGCCTCTTCTGAGGCAGAGGTACGGCGCTGAAAGGGTTGTCGCTGGAATCCTGAAGGGCCAGAGTGCCGACTCGCTCGGTCCAGGCCCAGCAGTGACTGTTGACGTTACTGACGGTGGTTCGCTCAGGTCTGTCATAAAGGAGATGGGAATAGACACAGTGTATCACCTCGCAGCAGTCCTCTCAGCGAGGGGGGAGGAGGACCCGCAGCTCGCGTGGGATGTGAACGTGCTCGGCCTGAAGAACGTGCTCGACGCCTCCAGGGAGCTTGGTGTGTCACGCGTCTTCTGGCCTAGCTCGATAGCCGTCTTCGGCCCTGACGCCCCAAGGAGGATGACACCACAGAACCCGCCCCTTAACCCGACGACAATGTACGGAGTGACGAAGGTGGCTGGAGAGCTCCTCTGCCACTACTATTCGAGGAGATACTCCCTCGACACCAGGTCAGTCAGGTACCCGGGGATAGTGAGCAGCAAGACAAGGCCAGGGGGAGGGACGACAGACTACGCCGTCGAGATGTTCTACGCAGCCGTCAGCAAAGGGGAATACAGGTGCTTCGTGAGAGAGGACACAACCCTCCCTATGATGTACATGCCCGACGCTCTCCGCGCAGCAGTGCTGATAATGGAGGCAGAGCCACAGAAGGTCAGAATACACAGAGGCTACAACGTGGCCTCGATGAGCTTCTCCGCAGGGGAGCTCGCTGCCGAGATAAGGAAGCACTTGCCCCATTTCAGCTGCTCCTTCGTCCCTGACAAGAGGCAGGAGATAGCCGACTCCTGGCCCGAGTCGATAGACGACTCTGAGGCAAGGCGTGACTGGGGCTGGTTCTCATCCTACGACATCCATACAATGGTCGAGGATATGATACTGAAGGTCTCATCCAGGCATCTGACCGCTCCGGACAAAGGTTAAGTGTCCATCCTGCGTCGAAAGTGGCCAGAGGCATTGAGGGACCCCACTTCATTCCTGAAGCAGGAGTACGAGGAGCTTGTCAGGCAGGAGCTGGACTGGAAGCTCAGGGTCCTCCAGGGGCCCAGCGCACCATGGTCTACTGTGGACGGGAAGAGGGTCCTGATGCTCTGCTCCAACAACTACCTTGGTCTGAGCAACCACCCGAGGGTAAAGGAGGCGGCGATAGAGGCTGTCAGGACGCACGGCGCAGGCTCTGGCTCCGTGAGGCCGATAGCTGGCAACATGGACCTTCACGTCGAGCTCGAGTCAAGGCTAGCCAGGTTCAAGGGTGCGGAGGCATCCCTTGTCTACCAGACAGGCTTCGCTGCGAACGCTGGTCTGATACCACAGCTCGCAGGCAAGGGAGACCTGATAGTGAGCGACGAGCTTAACCACGGGAGCATAATAGACGGCACAAGGCTCTCTCACGCGGAGAGGGCTGTCTACAGGCACGCGGACGTTCAGGACCTGTCACGCGTCCTTGACGCTGCGGAGGGGAAGAGCCCGCCTTACAGGAGGATACTTGTGATAACCGACGGCGTCTTCTCGATGGACGGCGATATCGCGCCCCTTGACGAGATATCCAAGGTGGCATCGGAGCACGGTGCAATGGTTTACGTGGACGACGCACACGGCGAGGGAGTCCTGGGCGAGGGAGGAAGGGGCATCGTATCCCACTTCGGGCTCGGGAGAGACAGGGTGCACGTCGAGATGGGTACGTTCTCGAAGGCCTTCGGCGTCGTGGGCGGGCACATCTCCGGCTCAAGGGACCTTGTCAACTTCGCCATGAACAAGTCGAGGACCTGGCTTCTGAGCGGGTCCCACCCACCCGCTGTCGCGGCCGCCTGCACAGCTGCCATCGACGTCCTGGAGAAGGAGCCGGAGCACGTGAAGAGGCTCTGGGAGAACACAAGGTACTTCAAGAAGGCACTTGCTGACCTTGGCTTCGACATAGGAAGGAGCCAGACTCCAATCACTCCTGTGATAGTTGGCGAGAGCGGCCTGGCCAAGAGGCTGAGCGGCCTCCTCTACGAGCTCGGTGTCTTCGCCCTACCGATCGTCTACCCCATGGTAGCGCAGAACCGCGCAAGGATAAGGACAATAATGAACGCCGCACTCACGAGGGAGGACCTTGACTTCGCTGTGGACGCATTCGAGAAGGCTGGCAGGGCTCTAGCCATAATCTAGCGAGAACGGGTCCCCAAGGTTCCATCCGTCGCGCGAGTACTTCCGCAAGACAAGGGACTCTGTCAGGCTGGCCTCCTCCTCAGACATTCCTTCCTCCACAACCTCGAAGTGCAGGGCACAGACAAGCGCTTCGACGAACTCGTCCCTCTTAACCCCCAGGTTCGCGACAGGCGAGAACGCGCTCCTCGGATACCTTCTTGGGACCTCCTTTCCAGAGGGCCTCGTAAGCCTCTGCACCAGGTCAAGGTCGGCGCCGCAGAGAAGCGTCCCGTGGCAAAGAAGCCCGTTCTGGCCTATGTATCCTGCCATGCCGGATACCTTCTTCCCTCTCAGCGCAATCCTGTTTGGCCTCCGGAACTCGAGCCGCTCCTCGTATTCTGAGAGCGCCTCGATGAGAAGAGCAGCTGCCTGCTCGAACATGGCCGCCGGCTCCCTCACGTACCTGAGTCTGCCTGCCTCCAGCCCCCTTGGAACGAAGAGCGACCAGTTGAGGTTCCCAGGCCCGTTGTAAACAGCTCCCCCCGCAGTGAACCTCCTGACCACGGGTATCAAGTTCTGCCTGCAGTAGCCCATGTCTGTCTCGGCGGACGCAAGCTGCGCCCTGCCTATTACGACAGAGAGCTGGTTCTCCCACACCCTCACCGCGGGCGCATCCATACAGTCAAATATCGCCTCCTCTGCAGCCACGTTTGAGTACGGGTCATTCAGCGTTGCAAGGAGAAGCCTGCCCTTCAATCCGTCAGTTCAGCCGTGCCCGTGTGTTAAGAGTTTTCAACAGGCCTGCCCCTGGCTGCGCGGATGCCATACAGGTTCCTGCCAGACGTTGCCCTCGCTGATGTAGCGTTCGAGGCGAGGTCGTCGTCGCTGGAGGGTCTCTTCGAGGACTGCGCAAGGGCGCTTACAGACGTGATGGTGGACAGGGGGACGCTCCAGCCACGCGTCGAGAGGAGTGTCACCGTGTCTTCAGAGAGCCTGGACAGGCTCCTCTACGACTTTCTCACAGAGCTTGTGGTCATAAAGGACGTGGAGTCCCTTCTCTTCAAGGACTTCAGTGTAACAATCGACCGCTCCAGCTCCTCACTCAAGTGCGTGATGAAGGGAGAGGAGATAGACAGGGAAAGGCACAGCCTCAGGAACGACGTCAAGGCTGTCACAATGCACATGTTCGGCGTGAAGAGGCAGGGTAACGAGTGGAGTGTCACTGTCGTCCTTGACATCTGAGCCGTGACTGCAAAGGCTTAAAGGCCGAGCCGAAAGCCACGTTGTCAGGTGTTTTTCATGGAAACAGTTCCGTTCGCCCAGGTCTCCGACGTGGTATGGGAGATACCAACTTCATACAAGCAGGGGATGAACGTCCCCGCCAGGCTCTACGCCACGAAGAGGCTGCTTCAGGAGATGGACAAGGGTGTCTTCGAGCAGGTCACAAACGTGGCCTGCCTGCCTGGAATAGTCAGGTACTCCTACGCTATGGCAGACGCGCACTGGGGCTACGGCTTTCCGATAGGCGGCGTGGCAGCGTTCGACACTGAGAAGGGTGTGATCTCTCCCGGTGGCGTTGGTTTCGACGTTAACTGCGGCATGAGGCTGGTGAGGACGAACCTCCGATTCAACGAGGTGAGGCCAAAGATCAAGGAGCTTGTCGACCTGATCTTCAGGCTTGTCCCCGCCGGCGTGGGCGTGAAGGGGCTTCAGAACTTCGCCCAGGCACAGATGGGCGACATAACTAAGTGGGGGGTGAAGTGGTGCGCTGAACACGACCTTGCATGGGAGGACGACCCTGAGCATGTCGAGGAGGGTGGCTACATCAAGGGGGCAGACATAAGCAAGGTGAGCAGGCAGGCCATTAGCAGGGGTATAAGCCAGTTCGGGACACTCGGGTCTGGTAACCACTACCTGGAGATTCAGGTGGTAGACCCTTCCAGGTACTTCGACCCGGAGCTTGCGAAGAACTTCGGGATTGTCCACGAAGACCAGGTTCTCGTCATGATACACTGCGGCAGCCGCGGCTTCGGCCACCAGATATGCACGGACTACCTGAGGAACTTCGAGTCTGGTATGAAGAGGTTCGGGATACAGGTCAGGGACAGGGACCTCGCATGCCTTCCCTTCAACTCCAGGGAGGGGCAGGACTACTACGCTGCGATGGTCTGCGCTGCAAACTTCGCCTTCGTCAACAGGCAGATCATAGTGAACAGGGTGAGGGATGCGTTCAGCCAGGTCTTCCATAAGGACGCGGAGTCTCTCGACATGCACCTGATATACGACGTGTGCCACAACATAGCGAAGGTGGAGAGGCACTCGTTCGACGGCACAAACGTCGAGGTCGTGGTGCACAGGAAGGGAGCAACAAGGAGCTTCGGGCCGGGTCATCCTGACGTCCCGGCGCCGTACAGGTCGATGGGCCAGCCAGTAATAATAGGAGGTTCCATGGAGACAGGGTCCTACCTCCTCGTGGGGACGAAGAAGGCTATGGAGGACACATTCGGCTCAACCGCACACGGCTCCGGCAGGACGATGTCCAGGACAGCGGCCAAGAAGACAGTGAGTGGAAGCGAGCTGCAGAAGAAGATGCTAGAGAGGGGTATCTACGTCAAGGCAGTGACGATGGAGGGGCTCGCGGAGGAGGCAGGTATGGCTTACAAGGACATATCAGAGGTCGTGGAGACGATGGACAGGGCAGGCATATCCAAGAAGGTTGTCGCGCTCAGGCCAATAGGGAACATAAAGGGCTAGCTGATGTATCCTGGCTGAGTCTCCCTTCTCGGTGGCGCAACTGTCTCCCTCGACTGCTCGTACATCTGCTGCAGCTGGCTTATCACCTTCTGCGTCTCCTCAGCCTTCTCCTTAAGGCTCGTCGTGTCTATCTGTATCCCGAGTATCCTCGAGAGGGCCTCCAGGACAGCCTTCGAGGCAGCCGCGTCTATCACGTACCCTGAAGTCTCGCCCAGCAGGCACCCGCCCTCCAGGCCATGCAGAGAGGCCACGCCTATAATCAGGCCGTTCATTCCAGTTATCCCGCCGTCCTTCATCGGTATCACACCGTTCCTTGACATCTCCTCTATCATCTCCCTCGACGTTGCTGCCCCGTACACCTTAGGCGTCTTGGAGAAGGAGCCTGTGATGTAGGCCGCGAGTGTGTAGACCCTCCTCACTCCAAGCTTCTTCGCGTGCCTCACAACAACGTCGGAGAGCTCGTACTCCCCTTCGGAAGTCGTTGGCTGCGCGTCCGCAGTGAATATCAGCATGTCCTTCTCCTGTCCTGTCCTGGCGTAGAAGAGCTCTGCCTTGATCGGTTCAACCCTCCCGTCCTCCTTCACGCTGACCTGGGGTGGGAAGGAATCAGAGTGGTATTGAGCCACCTTCTTCGCTCCGTAAACACCGACGAGGTGGTCAACGCCAAGCTTCCCGACGTAGCCGCTCCCGGGCAGACCGCACACCAGCACAGGGTTCCTTGCGCTCGGGGAGGCAAGTATCTCATAGTAAACTCCACCCTCCCTCTTCCCCGCAGCCCGAGGCATCTCACTCCTCCCCCTTCAGGCTCAGCTTCTCGCTCAGGTCTACGAGCTTTCCGTGCTCCTGCACCTTTATCGATGTCCTCAGGCTGAATCGGAGCCCAAGCTGCCTGAATATGGCGTACAGCTCCCCTCCTGAAACCTTCTCCTTCAGCTTCCCCTCCCTGATCAGCCTGGCTATCTCTGCCACTATCCTCTCCGTCTCCTTCGGGTAGAAGGAGTATGCTGCCTCGAGCACCTCGTCGCCCCTGTCGTACAGCATTCCAAGGACGAGCTCCCTGTCGCTCTTCTCCTCCTTCTGGCCCTGCTGCTTTCCAAGCATCCTCTTCCTCAGCTCAGCCAGCTTCCTCTGCTCTATCAGCTTGAGCTCCAGGTCTTCCTCCATCTTCTCTCTTTGACTCCCGGCCCTGACCAATAAAACAGTTGCTAATCACCTTCTTGTCGCAAGGCCAACCGCTAAGAGAAGCACCCCTCCCCCTATGACGGTGAGCGCGTTGACGGTCTCCCCCAGTATGAGCACTCCTCCAGCGACGCTTACAACGGGTACAAGGTACAGCTGGATGCTCAGCCTTGATACCTCCTGCCTGCTCACAAGACTGTAAAGTATCAGGTTCGCTGCCACTGTGCTCAGGAGAGAGAGGTAGAGTACCGAAGCCCAGCCTCCTGCCGATAGAGCCAGAACCTGAGCCACGAAATCGCCTGAGGCAAGCGGCAGGATGGCCGCGGTGCCCAAGAGCGCTGACCACACTGCAACAGGGAATGGGCCGTACTTTGTGACAAGAGGCTTTGACACCACCGGGTAAAGCCCTGCTGCGAATGCGGCGAGCACGACAGCAAGAGGCCCTGAAAGGGACTGGAAGCCAAAGCTCAGGTCGGAGGAGAAGAGAATTGCCGCTCCAGCAAGCGCGAGAGCGATCGCAACCCAGAGCCTGCGGCCGACACTCTCCCTGAGAAGGACTGCGGAGAGAATGACGCCGAACATGGGCGCGAGTGATATCAGAAGACCGGCGAGCGAGGCCTGGACTGTCTTCTCAGCGTAGTTCAGCGAGAGGTGGTACACGCCCACGCTGAAGAGAGAGACAACAAGAAGCCTTGGCACATCCGTGGGTTCGAGCTTCCTACTCTGCCTGACAAGCAATGGGTAGAGCGCTGCGAAGCAGGCGGCGACGATGACCCACCTGAGCAGCGTGAGGTTCACGGCGCTCAGCTCGAAGTCTGCACGTCTTATCGCCACGAAAGCGTTCCCCCATATCACGCTCAGCAGAACCAGTAGCCCGTATCCCCTGATTCCTGCCATTGACAGTTCCTACCTCTTCCTTGCCAGCCTGTTCAGCTCTTCGTACGTTATCGCACCCTCCAGCATGGAGCTGTACGTTCCCTTCTCGAGGACCTCCCTCCCGACCCTCTTCAGAAGACCGAACACAGCGTACGCGGCGCTCGGGCCGAAGCTCAGCCTCGCAACCCCGAGCCTCTGCAGTTCCCCCACAGGCGGGAGGCCTGGCCTGACCATCACGTTGACAGGGCAGTCGAGCTCTTTCACGAAGGCAGAGATGGAAGCTGCGTCTGTGATACCCATCGGGTACACGCAGTCTGCGCCCGAGTCCCTGTACGCAGCTGCCCTCCTCACAGCCTCCCTGAACCTTGCACTCTCGTCACCCTCCGCGTACCTCAAAGCATCAGTCCTTGCGTTTATCACGAATGGTATTCCTGTCCTTCGCTTCAGCTCGACAAGCGCCCTCAGCCTCTCCAGCTGCACACGAACGGGCCTTAGTTTCTTCGTCTCGTGGACAAAGTCCTCAACGTTGACGCCGACAGCTCCAGCCTCGACCACACTCTTCACAGTCATCGACACCCCCTTGGGTGTCTCCCCGAAACCGGATACCACGTCTGCAGTGAGTGGCACGCTCACAGCCCCTGCGATCCTCCTCACAGCGGCGACCATCTCACACCTCTCAATCTCCTCTCCGTCAGGGTACCCAAGAGAGACCATCAGTGCAGCACTGGACGTCCCCACTGCTCTGAACCCGAGCTCCTCGAACACACGCGCGCTCGGGACGTCCCAGGCGTTGGGCAGGACGAGGATACTCCTGCCACCGTGCATCTCCCTGAACTCCTCTGCTTTCTCACGCTGAGACTGCAATACATGGAGCCGGCCTGTGCCCCTACCTAAATTGTTGCCGTCTTCAGCTAGGGCTGCGTTATCTTTATGCACTGGGTCGGGCAGCTCGTCTCGCACGCCATGCAGAATATGCAGTCTGGCTCCCTCACAGGGTCCGACTTGTCGGACCTGTAAGCGTTCCACTCCTCGCTCCCCTGCTCCACAGGCTTGTCCTTACCAGTTCCCGCCTGACCAGGGTTGAGCGCCCACTCGAAGACGAACACCGGGCACACGTCCATGCAGACGCCGTCAGCAACGCAGTTCTCCCAGTCCACCGCAACCTGCGTCCCGTGAATCCCGTTCGCTGTCGGGTAGGGCTGGCCGTCTCCGTCGAGCCTCTGCATCCCGGCGGCCCTCACCTTGTGTCCGTTGTGCTCGCCCGTTATCGGGTACTCATCGGGCTTCTGCAGGAAGTTCGGGTCTATCGGTCTCGTCTTGTAGCCAAGGTCTCTTGTCATCGATTGCTTCCTCGCGGCCGCGCAATCGTCCCAGATATAAATCCTCTCTCGCGCTTCTGAATTCCCCGGGACATCACGCCCTGCCTTGAGAGCGTGTGCGCTGCAATGCGCGTGTGAGCAATGTGCAACGGCGTCTTCCGAACTGCTTTGCGCCACCGAACGCCAGGGAGAAGTTGTGCCTACCCATTCAGGGCGACGTAGCCGCCGTCACCCTGAAGCCTGTACACTGTTATGGGCTTCACCGTGAATATGCCCACCTCGACCACGCCCGGTATTCTCTTCACATCCGCCTCGACCCTACCAGGGTCATCCAGTGGTTGGAAGGCTGCGTCAAGCATCACATTGCCGTTCTCAGTGAAGTACGGATAGCCCTTCTCGAGAAGCCTCTCCTCCGCGGCTGCACCAAGCGCTGCGAGCCTGGATTTCACTGCCTCCCTCGCGAAGCTGAATACCTCCACAGGCACCCTCATTCCTCTTTCGCAGAGCCTCCTTGTGAACTTCTCCTCAGACGCGACAATTACTACTCTGGCCGCGTTCGATGCCAGCACCTTCTCCTTCAGGAGAGCACCGCCGCCCCCCTTCACAAGGTTCAGCTTCCCGTCCACCTGGTCCGCCCCGTCTACATGCAGGTCAACTCTGCCCTGGAACTGGACTGTCCTTATCCCAACCCTTCTTGCCACCTTCTCTATCTGCAAGGAGGTTGGGACACCCTGAAGCTTCGCACCCCGGTCTGCAGCAACAGGAGCCAGCTCCTCGAGCAGGGCGGCCACAGTGGAACCGCTACCCAGCCCCAGCACAGTGTCCTCAGCTAGCCAGTCAGAAATCTCCTTTGCGACGCCCCTCAGCGCCTTTCTCAGGCTCTCCATCACTCGCCTTCCTGCTTCTTCTCCAGGTCTATCTGCTCCAGCTTCGTAAGGGCCTCCATCACCTCTTCCCTCAGCTCCTTCACCCTCCTCTCCGACTCCGACATCTCAGGCTTCACCTTCTTCTCCACAACCTTCTCCAGGTCAGTCTCCCTTTCCACCTGCCTCGGCACAACCTCCTTCTTCTGCACTGGGGCGCCTATGAGCCCGAGCCTCTCCTTCGCCTGGTCCAGCCTGGCTTCTATGTTCTGTATCTTCTCCGTGAATAGAGAAACAAGCTCAGACCTTAGCTTCTCCAGCTCCCCCACCTCCACGACAAGCTCTATGTCCTTCAGCTTGTTCTGGATTGCCTTTATCTGGTCGCTGTACCTCTTCGCTATCTCCTCCCTCTCCTCCTTTGTTATCCTGCCCTCTGTCTCCGCCTCGTAGACCCTCATCAGTGCGGAGGAGAGAAGGTCCCTCTCCACAATCAGCGTCCTCATCTCCCTCTTCGACCTGTCAAGCTCAGTGGAAGTGACTGTGGCCTTCCTGATGGCCCCTGCGTTGTCCCTCACAATCACGCTCGCCCCGCCCTTCGGTCGTGCATAGAATACGAAGTACGCTACTGCAAGCCCCGCAACGACACCCACCGCCCCTGCAATCACTGCGGACAGCGGGTCGAGTGCCAAGCCCCCCACCTGGAGCGCCCGAAGCAGACCCAACAAGCCCACTCTCTTCTATTCCCGTAAACGGCTTGGTATTAAAGCTAGATTAGCCGGGAGGGGGAGAGATCATTATTATGTTGTCCCCCCTGACGATAAGTGTACCGAGCGAGTTTGACTTCCCGTCCTCAAGCACCTCCTCGGCCGTCTCAAGGGAGAGGTTCATGTGCTGGTCGAAACCCTGAAGCACACCCCTGATCACCTTCCCTCCCTTCAGCTTGATGAGAACAACCTTGCCCACGCTCTCGTCAAGCACCTTGACGGCCATGTCGACTGACATCACTTGACCACTTGCGGAACGGCGGTCCCTTACGCGTTTATTTAAGCGATAGCATGAGAGTCGCAGGATGAAGAAGTGGGTCCTTTCGAGGCACGACTCGATGGAGGAGATATCGAGGCTCGAATCCTCCCTCTCCGTGTCGCTCTCCCTCCCGCGCTCCTCTCAGGCAACATGCGTCGAGCCGGCCGACGGCGTTGTCTTCATCCTCCTTGACGGCGGGCTCGTCTTCGTCCGCACCGGCGGAGTCTACTTCCCATTCCTGGGCTCCAGGCAGTCCCTCTCTCTATTCCCGTCAGCTACAGTCGACGTGGGGGCTGTCAAGTTCCTCCTCAACGGGGCTGACGTGATGAGGCCAGGAGTGAAGAGGTTCGATATGTGGGGGGAAAGAGGCAGGCTTGTCGTAGTGAAGGAAGAGGAGAAGGGGAGGGCTGTCGCCGTCGGCTCGTCCCTTGTCTCGAGCTCAGAGATGGAATCGATGTCAAAGGGCCCATGCCTGAAGAACATCCACCACGTGGGTGACAGATACTGGGAACTCTACAAGCAGGTCTGATTCACTTTCAGAAACCCCTCTCCTTTTAAGCCGAGAACAGAATCCCAGGCACGACTAACATTCTTCCACATATTTGTCTAACAAAATCAAAATGCTCTCAGAAATCGTTGAACGAACTACGCTTAATAATGGGTATCGAACCCGAGGAGTCCAAAGTGCAGCGATTTGTCTTCAGACCTCGTCCATGAAAAGAAGGCCGAGAGCGGAGCCGGCGAGGTTCTCCTCAAGGCTATAGCACTAAGGAGCATAGAGGACGTCCCGAAGATACAGCAGGACGTCACCAACAGGACAATAGTGATCCTGAAGGTGACACCCCTTGCGCACAAGAACATAGAGGAGCTGAAGTCCTCCGTCGAGCAACTCTACGAGTTCGCCACCTCGATTGGAGGAGACATAGCCAGGCTCGGCGAGGAGAGGGTCGTCATCACACCTCCTGGCGTCAAGATATGGCGCGGATTCCAGTAAAGCGCGCCCCTGGAGGAAAGGTCAGTAGACCCTGATTGCTTCCTGCACAGGCGGATGGAGAGTTGGGACCCTGTATATCCTCTGAATCGCGTATGCCAGGTTCTCCGTCTTCCTCTTCTCCCCGTGGTTTACTATAACCTGCTGGAGCTTTGGCCTCATCTTCCCTATGAACCTGATTATCTGGTTGTAGTCGCTGTGCCCTGAGAAACCCTCTACCCTCTCCACACCACACTTCACGTCAACTATCTTTATCTTCCCGCTCTCGTCGAGCAGGCTCGCCTGACTGCTCCCGTCGAGTATTCTCCTGCCCAGAGTCCCCTGCACCTGGTACGAGACGAAGAGTATCTTGTTCTTGTCTGAGGGAGCTATGCTCTGGAAGTACTGTAGAACAGGGCCTCCCTCAAGCATGCCTGATGTTGCCATTATAACAGCGGGCCCCTCCCTCAGCGCCTCGTCCCTGTCTGATGGATGCTCGACCTCTGTGAAGTACTCTGAAGTGAACGGGTTAATGCCCTCATCGAGTATCTTCGCCCTGAGCTCCCTGGAGAGGTACTCTGCATAGGATACGTGTATCGCTGTCGCCTCTGATATCATCCCCTCTATGAAGACAGGTGCCTCTGTCAGTACCCTGCTCTTCATGTACTGGTCTAGGACGAGGAGTATCTCCTGCGCCCTTCCCACCGCAGGTATCGGTATCAGGACCTTTCCTCCACCGCTGAGTGTCTTGTTTATCGCGTTGACGAAGTTCATCTCGACCTCCTCCCTCAGAGGCATTATGTCCTCCTTCGCGCCGTACGTGCTCTCCGTGATCAGTGTCTCCACCCTTGGGTAGTTCCACGTGGCCGAGTCGAAGAGCTGTGTCCTCCCGTACTTGTAGTCCCCCGTGTAGACAACGTTGTGCGCCCCCTCCCCTATGTGCAGGTGAACTGTTGCGGACCCGAGTATGTGGCCTGCGTTGTTCATAACTAGCTTTATGTCGGGCGAGATGTCGGTGACCATACCGTAGGGGAGCGTTATCGTGTGCTGTATGACGTCCCTTATGTCCTTCTGGTCATACACTATCCTCCCTCCCTCGATCTGCGCTATCTTCACCATGTCGTTCTGGAGCAGTGTCATGAGTGGAAGTGTTGGCTCTGTGCAGTACACCGGCCCCTCGTACCCGTACTTGTACATGGCAGGCAGGAAGCCCATGTGGTCCAGGTGAGCGTGGCTTATCACTATCGCGTCTATCTCGCCAGGCGAGACATCGGCCCAGTCAAGCCTCGGGAAGGCATCCCACGTGTTCCTTGCACCCGGGTGTATCCCGCAGTCAAGGAGCACCTTGCTCTCCGCCGTCTCCACAAGCAGGCATGACCTGCCAACCTCCTGAAATGCGCCAAGCGTCTTTATCGTGACGTGCTGGGCAGAGCTCATCTTTGGCCTGAATATCGCCTCGCCAAGCTCCCTGTAGAACCTCTCCCTCTCCTCTGCTGAGCCCTTGAGCGTGTAGTACACGTTCTGGATTGCGGTTGACTGTATGTGTGGTGCCTTCCTCACCCTTATCTTCCAGCCGGTGAGAGCCATCGCGCTCCCGAGGTCGAAGCCTGACTCCGGCGTGAGCACCTTGGGGTTGGAGGCCTCCACTGTTATCTCGCCCAGGGCGTCGTCGAAGAAGTAATTGCTCGCGCCCGCCTCAAGCGGTATCGTCCTCTCCAGCAGCTGCCTCGCCTCTGGCTCGGGCTTCCTTATCGACTTCTCTGTCCTTGTAACCACCCTCTTCTTCAGCGAGTTCACTATCTCTGATATTATGAAGCTGTTCTTCTGCAGGTACTCAGGGTTCTTCGTGTAGAGAGCTATCCTTGGACCCTCATACTCTATCCTCGTTATCCCAGCCTCCGCTGGGATGTTGTTCAGTATCGTGCTCATCAGGTTTACCTGGTTCGCTTTCTGTTCCAAACCTTAACCGCGACCCGCGAACTGGCTCAGGAGCCTCTCCTTGTCCTGCTCCGAGATCTCCCTGAACCCGTCCTTGTCGATCACAGCAACGTCGAAGTGGTCGCCTGTCGCAACATTCCTCCTCATTGCAGCTATCACTGCCCTTGCTGCTATGGGGTAAGCCTTCGCCACGGTCATCCCTTCCCTGAACTCTGACTCGAGCACGCCGTAGGCAACAGGGGACCCGCTTCCAGTTGCCATCACCTTCTCCGCGTTTATCGAGCCGAATATGTCCACGTTGTATATGGAGCCGCCGCCCACGTCCATCCCACCTATTATCACGTCAGCTATGTACGGGTAGTACCTGGAAGAGAAGAGAAGGTTGGAGACTATCTGGGCAGCCGACTTCACAGGCATAGGCCTACCCTTGTCAAGCCTGTACATGTTCGAGTAATACTTCAGCACGTCAACCACGTTCTGCGCGTCAGCAACCCCACCAGAGATCGTCATTGCAAGGTTCTGGTCTATCTTTATCAGCTTCTTGCCCCTCTTGTGCGCTATGAAACCCCCTGCGGTGACCCTTGTGTCTGTGGCAAGCACGACACCGTCTGTGCATACCATGCCCACAGTCGTAGTGCCGTGGTACACGGCCGACCCAACTGGCTTGCCTTCCATCCCCTTCATCTCTCTGGACATAAGAATCAACAGATACTCCGTAAACGGACAGGCGCCCGTTGTGTGGTCTCCTTTTTAATCTTTCCCGCCCTGCACTCTCTGCATCCCTGCGCCTGATGAAGCTTAAATCGCCACAGCATCCTGCTCCTAACGTGAGTTCCCCCTCCCACCTGATGGAGTTCCCGACAAAGATACTGATAGGGAGAGGGGTTCTAGAGAAGCTAGGGGAGTTCGTGGAGGATACTGCAGGCCAGAAGAAGGTTGTCATTGCCTCCGGGGCGAACGTCCAGCTCAAGGTGAAGGAGGTGGTTGATTCATCGCTCGCAAGGTGCGTCTGGGTGAAAGTCTCAGCAGCAGACATTGAGAACGTCGATAGTGTTGTCCGTGCCTCCTCCGATGCAGGATGCATAGTTGGTCTCGGGGGAGGGAAGAGCGTCGACGTGGGAAAGCTAGCAGCATTCAAGGCAGGGATTCCGTTCTACTCGGTCCCCACAAGCGCCTCGCACGACGGGATATCGAGCCCCTTCGCCTCCCTGAAGGGTATGGACAGACCCTACTCCTTCAAGGCGAAGCCGCCCTTCGGTATACTCGCTGACGTTGACGTTATCTCCTCTGCCCCCCGTCGTCTTCTCGCAGCTGGCTGCGGCGACCTTGTCTCGAAGATGACAGCCGTTGCTGACTGGAGGCTAGCGCACAGCGTCACCGGGGAGTACTACGGCAGCTACGCGGCCAACCTGGCCCTGATGAGCGCCTCCGTCGTCCTGGAGGGTTCGAGGAAGATGGCTGTGTTCGACAGGGAGAGCGTGAGGGAGCTAGTTGAGGCGCTCATAAGCGCTGGCGTCTCGGCAGGGATAGCTGGTAGCTCCAGGCCGTGCAGCGGCTCCGAGCACCTCTTCAGCCACTACCTGGACATCGTTGCCCCAGGTTCAGGCCTCCACGGCGAGAAGTGCGGTATCGGTACCATAATGATGGCCAGGCTCCACCGGCTCGACTGGAAGTCTGTAAGGAGGGCACTCAGAAGGGTTGGTGCACCTGTATCTGCCCCTGAGATAGGCATCGACGAGGGCAAGGTTGTCGAGGCACTCGTCAACGCGAGCTCGATCAGGCCAGAGAGGTACACTGTTCTCTCCAGGGTCAAGCTCACAGAGAAGAGGGCGTCAGACCTTGCAAGGGAGACAGGTGTTATCCGGTAGCGGCTGGAGCCGCTGCCTGCTCCGCCGCCTTCTCCTCCTTCTTCGTCTGGTACTTCTCCACGAAGACGACCTCTGAGACTGATGGGACGAACTTGAATATGTCGCTTGATATGCCCCTCTTTATTATCTGGAGCCCTTCGGCCAGGTAAAGCTCCTCAGGTATCTCGACCTGAACGCTTCCCTCCTTGATGGTGAACTTCACCCTATCACCGGCGCCGGGGAACCTCCTCTCTATCAGCGCACTCACCTTCTCCTCGTCTGTCTCCAGCTTCTTCACTATCTCAAAGTCGTACACAATGCTCTTGCCTGCAAGCCTGTGATTGAAGTCAACCTGTGCCCTGCCTGAACCGACAAACCTGACAACTCCTATCCTGTTGTCAACCTCCACAGTGTCTCCGACGCTCAGCTCACCTGCCTTCTCCCCGAACTTCCTCAGAGGTATCATGCGCACCTGCGTTGGGTCCCTCTGCCCGAACGCCTTCTCGGGCTGGAGCTCGATCTCCCTCCTCTGCCCCACCTCCATCTTCCTTATCTCCTCGTCAAGCCCAGATATCACCCAGTTCTCGCCCACAGCTATCAGCCTTGGCTCGTACCTCTTCTCAGGGTCGTAGATGTTCAGCTTCTTCGCGTCCTCCTCCCTAGTTGTCTCTATCGGCTCCCCCGTGTCCTTTACCTTTC
>Ga0080006_1146291_pt1 | contig 66172 bp, 65 predicted proteins | sample RS3BMetagenome_FD_69209 | JGI IMG/M metagenome (GOLD analysis project Ga0080006, IMG submission 69209) | Ferric oxide microbial mat and aquatic microbial communities from Rainbow Spring, Yellowstone National Park, USA - RS3B (SPADES... ...
CCCGCCCCCCCGCGGCCCCGCGTGTGCGCGCGCCGCCCCGCGCGGGGCGCCCCCCCCCCCCGGCGGGGCGGGCAACCCCCGCGCGCCCCCGGCCGCAAGCCGGGCGCCCGCCGTGGCTGGCCGCCAGACGAGGCCCCCCAGGAGGGCGCCGCACGGCGATGCCGTCCATAGCCCTGTGCGGATGTAGGACAGCACGGCCGGACGTTCCGCCTCGCCGGTCGCGTCGAAGCGCAGCCTCAGCGCCCAGGTGGCGGTCGCGGCGCCGATCGCGGAAGAGATGCCGAGGCCGCCGAAGGCGAATACCGGATCGCGCAGGCCAGGCAACAGAAGCAGCATCGCTGCGCTCGCGAGGAATTCCCAGAACATCACCTTGCGCAGCAGGTGGCCGCTCTGGGCCGAGGCCAGGGTCAGGCTGCCGATGAGCCCGCCGATCGCGCCTGTGCCGAGCAGGGCGCCATAGAGCCAGGCACCGCCATGCCAGAAGGCGTGGACGATCAGCGGCAGGAAGACGCTCTCGAGGCCGCCGACGGCATTGAGCACCCAGAAGAGCCCTGTCGTGAGCCAGAGCGCCCTCTCGCGCGCGATCGTGCGCCACACCTCGCGCACCTTGCCGCCGTCGGCTCCACCGCGCTCCAGGACCACCTGCCGGCCCTGTCCCATGAGCGGAATCGTCGCGAGGTTCACGCTGCACAGGGCGAAGAGCACCGCGGCGACGGCGGCGATGGCAGCGAGCCCCACGCCTGCGATGAGCCATCCCGCGACGAGCGGGCCAATGGCGGAGACCAGGTTCCATCCGAACTGCTCCGCCTGCATCGCGTGGCCGATCTGCCGCTCGGGGAGAAGCTGCGGCCAGAGGCTCGGCCCGCCGGCGGACGAGGCCATCAGGAAGAGCGCACCGAGGCCGGCGACGAGATCGAACGCCCAGAACGGCACCGCGTGTCCCGTCGCCGTCAGGAGCAATGCGGCAAGGAAGCCGGAGCCGAGCATGCGGATGAGGAGCTCGAGCACCATGACGGAGCGCACGCTCCATCGCCGGAAGAGGTGCGCGACGAGCGGGCCGCCGATCACGACCGGCGCCGCCGAGAAGAAGCCAAACCAGCCGACGCCCTGCGGAGCGTGGCCGAAGGCCGTGAGATGCCACATCACGGCCACTTGCAGCACCTCGGCCATGAGCCCGCTGCCGATGTCGCCGAACCAGTACCGCCGGAAGGCGGGCACGCTGACGATGCGCCACATGCGCATAAAAACCCCCTCGCACGATGCAGGCGGGCTGCAGAGCGAGCGAGGGGGTTAAATCCGTGCTGTACGCGGTACGGGCATCGCAAGGTCCAGCCCTGAAGTCATCGGCCGGACCTCCCCTGCCCTAATCTTTTGCCATGGTACACCGCCCCCGCCCGGCGGCACAACCTCCGAGCACCCGGGTGCGCGTGCCGGGGGGAAGGATGCGGCCGCGGACAGGGCGAACTTGCCCGAGAGCCGGCTCCGAGGGGGCATTCTTGTGGCGCATGTCGAGGTGCAGCCGGATCAGCTCGCCATCACGCTCAGTCTCGGCGACGAGATCCTCTCCCTGCACGGTGCCTTCCACCTGCCGTACACGCACATCGCGGCGGTATCCACAGGTCCCGTCCCGGAGGCCTTCTTCCGGGGCATCAGAATCGGGACGAACCTGCCCGGCGTCAAGACGGCCGGCACCTTCATCACCGGCGACGGCACCATCTTCTACGATTTCCACGACCCGGGCCGCTGCCTGACCCTGAGTCTCAGCCACGAGACCTACCGCCAGGTGATCGTCGAGGTCGACCGAGACCAGGATCGGGAGGCGCTTGCGCAGACGATCCGTCAGCGCCTCGGATCTGCGTGACCGCGCGGTCGGACCTGCGCATGCATCCCCACGCCTGCGCGAACCGGACTTCCTGGTTCCCGAGGGCCGGCAGCCCACGGCGCGATGGGCCGGATTGCGCGCTGCGTTGAGGTCTCCGTCGTGCGACGGGCCACATGTTGGGCCGCCGGCGTCGCTGCGCCTATAATGGTGCGGACATGACGCATCGCGGGAGGCCCATCCATGCGTGACCTGCTGGCGCTCCTGGTACCATCCGAGGTTCCCCGCGACACGCAACTCTCGGTGGGCGTCGAGAAGGCCCAGGCCCTGCTCGCCGCCGCGCGGCCGGACGTGCTGGTCGCCATCGACGCGCTGTGGCGGCCGCGGGCCTTCGCCGTCGGCGGGACCAAGCCCCCTGGGAACCAGGGAGGCCTCTACCGCAGGCTGGGCGCGCCGGCCATGGCCGAATCCCTGATCGACACCGCCATCTCCTTCGGTCTTCCGGCGTTCGCGGAGGAAGCGCCGCTGACGCCCGAGGCTGCCGCGATGCTGCGGCATCTCTGGCCGGCCGAGGACGTGCCGCTGCTGCCGCTCGGCGTCGCCACCGCCTCCCCAGGCCTCCTGCAGGAGTTCGGGCAGGCGATCGCGGCTGCCGGCCAGAGGCTCGGCCTGCGGATCGTCACGGTCTGCATCGGCGCCATCGCCCACGACCACCAGGCGGAGCACGACCAGCGCGAGAACCCGTCGGTGCGCCGCTTCGGCGACCTCGTGCTGGAGCATCTGGTGCGCAGCTGCGGCGAGGATCTCTTCGATATCGACGGCGGACTCTGGGTCCAGGCCCATCCGGAGACGGACCTGGGCCACCTCGCGCTGCTGCTCGGCACGACAGGCGTCGACGCCGAGTGCGAGGTGCTCGGCAGCTGGGCCGGCCATGGCCTGTTCTCAGCCGCCGTGGCCTTCTACCGCGCGCAGGGGCTGCCGATCGCGGCGACGCGGGAGTGGGACGCGCAGGACCACCCGAAGCCGATCTGACGCCGGCTCCCGGCGGCCCGCGTCCGCCTTCGGGTCGGCCGCCGCGGCGCGGCGCACCACAGGGGCACGGGCACGCCTCGCTCGTTTTTGTCGCGCGGCGCGGGAACGCAGCACGTTCATCATGCACCGTCCGGACTGCCGTACACCCGGCGCAGTGCCGCCTGCCAGGCAAGCCGCCAGCGCGGCAGTGCGAAGGCGGCGGCGCTGGCACGCGCGTTGGCGCCAAGGCGGGCCCGCAGATTGGCGTCGGCCGCAAGGGTCGCGATCGCGTCGCGCAGCCGCTCCGCGCGCGGCGGTACCAGCAAGCCGTTGAACCCGTCGAGGACGACGTTCGTGATGCCGCCCACATCGCTGGCCACCACTGCGCATCCCGACGCCAGCGCCTCGAGCAGGGCGAGCGAGGTGCCTTCGCTGTAGAGCGAAGGGATGACGGCGATGTCGGCTTGGCGGTACAGGTCCGGCATCTGTTCGAAGGACGCCACCTGCATGGTGACGGGACCAGCCAAGGCCAAGTCTGCAAGTCGTCGATGCAGCTCCCTCGTCTTCTCCGGATCGTTCGCGTCCACGGCGAGCACCGCCGCGAGATCCGGGCGGTCGGCGAGAAGCGGTGTCATGGCGTCCAGGAAGAGGTCGAGACCGCGCGCGGGATCGAGGCGGCGCGGGAACAGCACCTGCAGCCTGCCCTGACGAAGCATCGCCGGCGGATGGAACGTTTCCAGGTCGACAGGATTGGGGATCACCGTGATCCTTTCCGCGTAGTCCGGGAAGGTCGCCCGCATGACGCTTTGGAAATTGTAGTCCACCGACACGACTTCGGCTGCCTGCTCGAGCACGCCGCGGCAGAGGTTGAGATGCGACTGCGTCTGGATTCCCCTCGCGTCCCACCAGACGCCGTGCGAGACCACGAGCGACTGGGGGCGGAACGCCTGCGGCTCCTGCAGGATCGAGAGATACAGGCAGCGCTGCGTCTCGTGGTGGATCGACTCGAGCGCCGCGAGCGGCGATATGGCCGCAAGGCCGTGCCCTCGCACGGACACACCGCGCACCGTGCGCTGCCAGTCCCGCGCGGCGTTCTGATGCACGTCGATCTCATATCCCGCATCGCGGGCCGCGTCGATCAGATGCCAGGCGAGGCGCTCGAGACCGCCCGTCACGAGCCGCTCCCCATCCCACGTCAAGAGATTCGGCATCACCAGCGAAATCCGCATGGCTACCCCTCCCCGCTCCCCGCCAGCCACGGCGCCGGCTTCGCGTCCAACCAGGGCTCCAGTGCGACGCGAGCGCTGAGGATCGACTCGGTATGCTGCCTCACCTCGCCGGCTAGCGCGAGGTCGCGCTCGCGGTAGAAGAGGTACTTGCGCAGGTGGTCGTCCTGGCGCGCCCAGCCGTAATGGCGGACGCGCAGGTGGCTGTAGAAGGTCGAGCGGTCGAGATACGCCTGCGGGAACCGCCCGCAGTGGATGCGCCGGGAGGGCCAGGTGGCCGGCATCCCCGCCACGACGCGCACCGCGATGGGGGAGAAGCGGTTCCAGGGGTTCCACGGTCCGTCCACGCGCACGTGCGTCTCGCTCTTCCAGAAGTCGAAGATGCGGCACGCGATCACGTCGTAGTCGCTTTGGTCCATGAGGCGCGGCAACTCGCCGACGGCCCGCTCCTCAAGCTCCTCGTCGGCGTCGAGGGCCAGAATCCACTCCGGCTCATGCAGCAGAGCCAAGCGCCAGAGCTTCTCCCGCAGCACGGCCTCGTCCACGGGGAGCAGCGGCGAAGCACCGAGGTGGACATCCACCTTCGACGACGCGCGGCACACCTCGACGGTCGCGTCGGAGGACCTGTCGTCATACGCGACGATGACGTCGACGAGCGGTGCGAGCCTGGAGAGCACCTGCGCGAGATAGCGGTTCTCCTCGTTGCGGACGGGCATCATGGCGACCACTCGCGGCAACATGGGCACCCCCTGTCGGTGGTGAGCGACCTCCCACGCAATTTATGTCGCGTGGTTCCGTCTGGACCGTGTCCCTGACGCGGCGACCACATAACATAATCCGGGCAGCGCCTGGGAGCGCCCCATCCGAGGAAAGGGGAAGCGACATGGCATTCACCTTCTCGGTCACTGACCCCACGGGCAACCAGACCAACACGGGAACGACGTCCGTCACCGTCTCCCCCACCACCGCAATCGTCACAGCGACCAACATGACCCCAGGGTCGTCCGCGACAGGCGTCGTCAACGTGTCCAACACCGGCACCGTCGACGAGTTCTATCAGATCACCGTCAACTGGTCACCCGCCGGCACGACGACGCAGGCCGCAGCCACGCGGCTCGTGTCGGAGCTCGTCGTCAGCGTCAGCGCGGGGTCTCCGGACGCGACGGCATCGCCCGTGTTCGCCGGGACGATGTACGACCTGATCGACCGGCCGGCGAGTCCTGGCCAGCAGCTCGCCCTGGCGACCGGCAACGAGAACGTGCAGTTCGAGGTCATCCTGCCCACGGGTGCGCAGGCGACCTACCAGACCATCGACGTCGGCTTCGACATCGTGTTCGTGGCCTTGAGCTAGCGGGCATCCCGGGCACTGCCCGCTATCCGACTCGAACCCGAATGGAGTGTGCTTTGCCGTGGCGCAGCGCGTGGCCATCCTCACGTCGAACCATCTCGAGCCGTCCGGCATCCGCCAGGTCTACGGCGGCGCCGAGCGCTACGGCGTGGAGCTGACGCGTCTCCTCCTCGATCTCGGCTACGACGTCGAGTGGTGGCAGATCGGCGACAACTGGCGCAAGGAGATCATCCCCGGCGTTCCGCTGCGCGGCGTGCCCGAGAGCGACTTCCCCTACCAGACCATGCCGCACCTGAACCAGGTCTTCTTCGAGCAGGCGGTCGACGCGGACCTCGCCATCTACTTCGTGACCTTTCTCGCCTACCCGACCGCCTTCCCGCGCAGCATCTCGGTCTCGCACGGCATCTACTGGGACCACCCCGGCACCGACAAGTTCCACCCGACGCAGCCGGAGCGCGACGAATGGCTGCGCCGCCTGGAGCTGGCGATCGGCGCGGTGCGCCGGGTGGTCTCGGTCGACACGGCGACGATCAACTGGGTGCGGGCCACGTGGCCGATCCTCGCCGCGAAGTTCGCGTACGTGCCCAACTTCGTCGACCTCCAGGCGTTTGCGCCAGCCGCGCGAACCGCGGACAGACTGCGCGTCGCCTTCCCGCGGCGCGCCACCACGGTGCGCGGCATCAACGAGGCGGGCAAGGCCGCGCTCTGGCTCACCGAGGGAAGCGACGACATCGAAGTGCACTTCGTCGGCCGTGCGCACGACGATGCGATGGAGCGCATGCTCATGGCCTGGGCCTCATCCCACGACCGCCTCTACTACTACTGGCTGCCGCCGCACCTCATGCCGGACCTCTACCGGCACATGGACATCGCATGGATCCCGTCGAAGTCGACGGAAGGGACGTCGCTCTCCTGCCTCGAGGCGATGGCCAGCGGCTGCGCCGTGATCACGACACCCGTCGGCGGCCTCTCGGACCTGGTCCAGGACAACTACAGCGGCCTGCTGATCGAGCCCACGGCGCGCGCGCTCCACGAGGCGACCCTGCGTCTGCAGCGCGATCCGGACCTGCGCGCGCGGCTCGGCCGGCACGCGCGCGAGGTGGCGGAGACCTTCGGCCTCGACCGCTGGCGCCAGGGCTGGACGCGCGTGATTCAGGACGTCTTCGGAAGCCCCGCGCCATAGGCGATGGCGGTGATGTCATGCCGTTCTCGAGCATTGCCTACAACCGCGGCAACAGGGTCGGCACGGCCGGCGGAGTCCTGCTGTGCAGCGTCGTGCAGCAGGTCGAGCTGCGCCAGACGGTGCCCGTCCGCCTCACGCTGCCGGCAGCGCAGTCCCCTGACGCGGAGTTCGTCCCGACGGTGGTCGCCTGCCCAAAAGTGCTGCAGGACTCCGTCATCTGCCTGCAGGGCGCTCTGCTCTTCTACACGCGGCAGGAGTGGCTGGCGCCGGGCACGGCGGTGGAGTGCGGCGTCCTGACGGCTGAGGCGGTCGTGAGCCCAGGGCCGGGCGCGGTATCGGTGGTCTGGCTGCTTACGGGTGTCTTCACGCTCGAAGACAGCCAGGGCCGGCACGAGGTGACGGCCCAGACGCTGCCGATGATGCGCTCGTGCGAGGCACCGGCCGCGGGCCTGGGCACCTGGCAGGCGGCCATTGCGGCCGAGTGCCTCGCCTGCGCCATCGTGTTCGCTCCAGGCGGCGCGGGAGGGACGGGGCTCAGGACGAGGGCCGCAGGCAGGGCCCGCCCTGCACCCGGCCCCGCCTACGGCCGCCCGTACCCGCGAGCGTAGCGGGACGCGCGCACCGAGGGCCGCCCCATTCAGCGGCCGAGGCTGCGTCGCAGGAGCCAGGGCCCCGCGGCCAGCACCAGGACGAGCCAGAGGCCGAGCACGAGGAAGTCCTGCGCGAGGTGCGGCGCCGCCCCGTAGAGCAGGAGGCCGCGCAGGGCGTCCATCCCGTAGAAGTTCGGCATGAAGCCGGCGAGCGCGCGTAGCCACGCCGGCAGGAAGGCGACGGCCGCGATGCCGCCGGCGAGGAAGAAGAGGTAGAACGAGACGAGCATTGACGCGGGGCCCAGCCGCTCGAAGCTGCGCATGGCCGAGGCGAGCCCGACGCCGATGCCGGACCCGACGGCGCCGAGGAGCGTCATCGCCGCGAGCGACCAGAGCAGGTCGCCCGGCGTCGGGCTGCCGAAGAAGCCCGACGCCATCGAGAGGGCGCCGAGCACGATGCCCACGAGATCCGCGGCCACCACGCCGGCCAGCACCTTGCCGACGATCACCGCCATGGCCGGCGCCGGCGCCATGAGGAGCTCCTTCACCGTGCCGGACTGCCACTCGTGGACGGCGGCCATGCCCGCGTTGACGATGCCGGCCTGCAGCAGCAGGAGCACGAGCACAGCGACCATCTGGAAGCCGAGGAAGTTCGCGTCCTTCGGCTGCAGGTCGCGCTCGGCGACGAGGACGCCGCGATGCCGGGGCGCGCCGGGGAGAGCCAGGTGGCGCAGGGCGTCCGGCAGGTCGCGCACGAGGTCGTTCGTATAGTCCGCGTTGAAGTTGCGCACCTGCAGCGTGACCGTCGGGCGGCCGCCCGCGGCCAGCGTCGGGCCGTAGTCCTCGGGGACCGTCAGCACGCCGGCCACCGCGAGGTGTGCGAATGCCGCGTGGGCTGCCGCGGGACCGAGCCGCACCGCGCGGAAGCCCGGATAGGCCGCGAGCACCTGCGTCGCCTCGCGGGCGGCCGTACCCCTGCCCTGCGAGACCAGGGCCACCGGCAGCGAGCCGACGGCCGCCGACTCCATCAGGAGGGTGAGCAGCAGGATGACGGGCGGCAGGAGCGTCACCGCCACGACGGCCGGCGATCGCCAGAAGAGACCGAGATCCTTGCGCAGAACAGCCAGCACGACTCTCAGCACCTTCACCACCTCCCGCCGCGCGGCGCGGTCGCCCGCCGGTATGCGAGTCCGGAGGCACCAAGCGCGGCCAGGGTCCAGAGGGCGAGCACCCCTGCAGCGGTGCCCACCGGCACGGCCAGCGGCCAGTAGCCGAAGAAGCTGCGTTGCAGGAGCCCGCTCGGGTAGTAGATCGGGAAGACCCGTGCGAGGAGCAGCGCGCCTGGACTCGACCACTCCATCGGGCCGAACGGGCCGCTCAGGAAGAAGAGCGGCAGCCCGACGGCGAAGGAGAGGGGCAGCACCAGCCGCTGGCTGCGCAGCAGGGCGCCCAAGGCGAGTCCGATGCTGACGAAGACGAGCAGCACCGCGAAAAGGACGCCGGCCGAGGGCAGCACGCCGGCCGCCGGCACGCCGAGCAGGAGTGCTCCCGCCAAGGCGCAGAGGCCACCGACGAGCGCGAGCGCGAAGGTGGAGACGAGCTTCCCGAGCAGGACCGGCAAGGCGCCCGCCGGCGAAAGCATCAGCTCCCGAATCGTCCCGGACTCCCACTCCCTGGCCATGCCGAGGCTCCCCTGCAGCAGGCCGCCGATCAGGAGCGCCGCGCTCAGAATGCTGAGCGCGAGGAACGGCAGGAAGCCCACGGTCTGCGGGTAGGTGTAGCTGACCGCCCAGCCGACCGGCTGCGCCTGGGGCAGGTAGTCGCGCTCGAAGGTCGCCACGGCGAGCGACAGGCCGCGGCGGGCATCGTCGGCGAAGTCATGGTTGAGGTTGTCGAGGGTCATCTCCACCCTGGCCGGCCCGCCCGCGGCAATCTCCCGCGAGAAGCCCCGCGGCACGACGATCATGGCGATGTCCTGCTGCCCGCGCACGAGGCCGAGCGCCTGCCGCGCCGACGGGGCCGGGTGCAGCGCGAAGGTGTCCGACGCCCGCAAGGCCCGCACGAAGCCTTGGGCATACCGACCGCGGTCCTGGACGACGAGCGCCACGTTGGCCCTGCCGCCGCTCAGGGCGAAGAGCGCCATCAGCACGAGGAAGTTGAGCGGCACCAGGATGGCGAGGACGGTGCCGAGCGGCTGCGCCATGCCGGACCACAGCTCGCGCCGCAGCACGGCGATCGTGGCCCGCAGCATCAGTCGCGCACCTCCGCCCCCGTCAGGTGCAGGAAGACCTCGTCGAGCGTGGGCTCGCGCAGCTGCAGGCCGCGCAGCCGGACCTGATGCCTGGCGAAGATCTCGAGCAGGTGCGGCACGGCCGTCTCCTGCCCGTCGCCGCCGCGCAGGAAGAGCCTGAGGACCCCTTCCTCCTCCTGCAGCTCCGCCACCACCTGGTCCCCCCGCAGCTCGGCCAGGAGAGCGGGCGGCGGCGACGCCGACGGCCGCACCTCGACGACTGCGCTGCCGTAGCGGCGCTTGAGCTCCGCGGGGCTCCCCTCCGCCACCAGGCTGCCGCGGTCGAGGACGCCCATGCGATCGCACAGGGCGTCACCCTCGTCGAGGTAGTTCGTCGTGATCAGCACCGTGCGCCCCTCGGCGCGCATCTGGCGGATGTAGTCCCAGATCGCGTGGCGCGCCTGCACGTCGACGCCGAGCGTCGGCTCGTCGAGGTAGATGAGCTGCGGGTCGTGCAGGAGGGCGCGCGCGATGGCGAGGCGGCGCTTCATGCCGCCAGAGAAGGTGGCGACCCGCGAGCGGCGCCGCTCGGTGAGCTGCGCGAGGGCGAGCATGGCGTCGATCCGCTCCTGCACCCTCTGCCGCGGCACGCCGTAGAGCTCGGCGTGGAAGCGCAGGTTGCGCTCCGCGGAGAGCTCCTCGTAGAGCGACGTCTCCTGCGGCACGACCCCCAGCAGGCGGTGCACCGCCCAGGCCTCGCGCCGCGGGTCGCGTCCGAACACGCGCACCTTGCCGCCGCTCGGCACGCTGAGTCCGCTGATCGCGTTGATCGTCGTCGTCTTGCCGCAGCCGTTCGGTCCGATGAGGCCGTAGATCTCGCCCCGCCTCAGGTGGAACGTGAGACCCTTCAGCACCGCAAGCTCGCCGAAGACCTGCCTCAGACCCAGGACCTCGACCGCCATGTCCTCAGCCGCCATGCCGCTCCCCCTCCCCCGCCGGACCGCCGCAGACCCCGTGGAGAAAGATCCGCCCGATGGCCGCCATCAGCTCGCCGATGCCGATGCCGCGCCTGCGCATCCACTCCGGCCGCCCTGTCTCCTGCACCGCCGCGATCAGGATGTCGACGGCAAGGGCGGGGTCGACGCCCCGGGGCACCTCGCCCGCGGCCTGCGCCGCGGTCAGCAGGGCGATGTAGCGCCGCATCTGCTGCGCCCGGAACTCTGTGATGCGGGCGAAGATGTGCGGCGCGTGCCGCTCGAGATCCTCGAGCAGGGTCATCGGCATCGCCGCCAGCACTGCCTCGAGGCTGTGCAGCACCCGGCCGAACGTTTCCGGAAAGCCGCCTCCCGCCGTCATCGCCCTGTCGACGACCCCTCCGAGCTCGGCGACCAGGCCTGCGACGATGCTGTCGGCCATCTCCTCCTTGCTCGCGAAGTACTGGTAGAGCGTCCGCTTCGACATCCCGCGGCGGCGCGCGATCTCGTCCATCGTCACGCCTCGGTAGCCCCGGCTCGCGAAGAGCTCGGCGGCCGTGGCCAGGATGGCGGCCCGCACGTCAGCGTCCAAGGTCTCACCCCTTGATTGGTACTCTAGAAACCCGTTTGGTTCTTTTGGTTTCCCACGCTACCAGCATACCCATCTGGCGTCAAGCGTCGCGCTGCGGGCAGCGCGGCCCGGGGCCGGCGCGCAGGAGCCATAGGCGGGGCAGGCCAGGCGCCTCGGCGGCACCTGGCCTGCAACAGCGTCTCGCGGCGCTCGACCTGCACGGTGTCGCGCTCTGGTGCCCCGTCCTCATGGCGACAAACGCACGAGGCGGGATCCTCCCCATGTCCACCTGCCGCAGGCTCCACGAGGAACTCGGCAGGCTGCTGGATCCTGGGGGATCGGCGCCGCAGGCACGCGCAAGGCCTGCGCTAGCACAAACCCTGCTCCGGCCCCGCCGCCGCCCCGTCCGGGACCTCTAGTCCCTGTCCGCCTCGACCCTGGGTCGCCGGGCGTCCTTGCGCCAAAAAGCCGAACGCAGCGCGATCGCGATGAAGAGGAGCGGCAGGGCGATGCCGAGCGCCGCGAAGAGGTCCGCGATCCAGCCTCCGGGCTGGCCCAGTTCGAGCATCCAGCGCTCGGTGAAGCCCGCGGGCAGGTTCAGCGCAGTGAAGCTGACCAGCGACTGCCCCCCCACCTCGACGCGCCCGCCCAGGGTGAAGGGCGTCATGCCGAGACCGGACGGGTGCACCTGCGGGCCGGTCAGCACGAGCACGCGTCCGATCGGCGCCTCGGTGCGCCAGGCGAAGAGGAAGTCGAGGTCGGTGGCCGTGGGGATCGCGTAGCGTGCGCTCACCTGGCCCTTCGCGCTGCGCACGAGCAGGCTGCGCCCCGCGGCGCCCAAGGACCGGACCGTGTAGCTGCCGCCGGTCACCTGCAGGCCCCTGGCGCCGGCGGCGACCGGCAGGGCCATCAAGGAACCCGGCGTCCCGGCGCCGATCTCGTAGACCTGCAAGGCCCCGTGCGCGTACGTCACCGCCATCTCGAGCGCGGCGAGCGGCGCGGCTGCGGGGGCCGCCGCCTGGGCTGGACGGGCGACGAGGGCCACGGCGGCCAGCGCGAGCGCCAGGTGCAGCGGCGCCCTGCGTCTCATGACCTCTCCTCCCGCCTGGCGTCGTCGTATTCGTCCCGGCTGATCTTGCCGGTCCGCAAGTCTTCCTGGAGGGCCGCCTCGAGCGACGGCTCGGCCGGCGCGTGCTCCTCCGGCGGCGGAGCGTCTGGCCGCAGCAGCGGTAGCGCGGCGAGCAGCACGGCGGCGAACGCCACCAGGAAGAAGGTCAGGCGATCCATGCCCTGGCCTCCTTGGGCACCGGCTGCCCCTGGTTGCCGCCGCGTCCGTCCGACAGCGACAGCAGGATGCCGAGGACCACGACGAGGGCGCCAAACCAGATCCAGCTCACGAGCGGCTCGACGATCAGGAGCAGCGTCGCCTGGCTGCCCTGCCAGCCCGAGAGCACCGTGTAGACATCGGCGAGCGACCCTGAGGAAAGCGCCGGCAGGCCGTTCGGCTGGGCTGGGCCCGTGATCTGCGGGTAGAAGGTCTGTGACGGCGTGAGGGTCACCGTGCCGCCCTGCCCGGACACGGCGATCGTCGCCGCGACGCGTCGCTCGCCCTGCGGGTAGGTGGTGGCCAGGCCTTTCATCGTCACCGTGTAGCCGCCGACCCTCGCTGACTTCCCAGGGCTCAGGGTCACGGTCCTCTGCACCGACTGCAGCGTCGAGAAGCCGATGCCCGCGGCCAGCACCAGGATGCCGAGGTGCACGACGTACCCCCCGTAGCGCCTGCGGTTCTGGCCGAGGAAGCCCACGACCGCCCGCAGCGCCCCCTCGCCGCGCCCCTGCCGGCGGGCCTGCCAGCCGAGGTAGAACTCCCGCAGGAGGGTCGCCGCCGCCAGCCACAGCGCGCCGACGAGCACCCCGAGGTCCGACGAGCCGGTCGCCAGGAGGACGATCAGCAGGGCCGCGACCCCGAGGGCGAAGGGGGCGGCCAGTCCGCGCAGGGTGCGGCGCAGCGTGGCGGAGCGCCAGGGGATGAGCGGGCAGACCCCCATCAGCACGATGAGGGCGATCGCGATCGGCCCTGAGACTGCGTCGTAGAACGGCGGACCCACCGTGACAGGCAGCCCGCCGGTCGCCTGGCTGATCAGGGGATAGAGGGTGCCCCAGAGGATCGCCACCCCTAGACCGACCAGCAGGACGTTGTTGACGAGGAAGCTGCCCTCCTTCGACACGACTCCCGCCGCCTGGGCGGGATCCCGCAGCAGCTCGCGGCGGTAGGCGATCAGCAGGCTGCTGAGCACCCCGACCGCCCCGAGGTAGCCGAGGAAGTACGGCCAGACGCCGTTCTCGTTCGAGAAGGTGTGCACCGAGTTGACAATGCCCGAGCGGGTGATGAACGTGCCAAGGATGGTGAGGAGGAAGGTCGCGGTGACGAGCAGGACGTTCCAGGCTCGCATCAGTCCGCGCCGCTGCTGGACGTTCGCCGAATGCAGGAAGGCGGTCGCGGTCACCCAGGGCAGGAACGCTGCGTTCTCCACGGGGTCCCAGGCCCAGTAGCCACCCCAGCCGAGCACCCTGTAGGACCAGTGGGCACCGAGCGCGATGCCGGCGCTCAGGAAGAGCCAGGCGACCAGCGTGGCGCGCCGGGTCTGCCAGAGCCAGCCGAGGTCGCGGCGCCCGAGCAGCAAGGCGCCCATAGCGTAGCCGAACGGCACCGTCAGGCCGACATAGCCCGCGTAGAGCAGGAGCGGGTGGATCATCATCTCGGGGTACTGCAGCAGGGGGTTGAGCCCGGCTCCCTCGTAGACCGGCACGCCGCTCTGCGCGAACGGGCTCGAGACGAAGTTGACGACGTACAGGTAGAAGAGCGCCACAAGCTCCATCACGGCGATCGCGGGTCCTTGCAGGCCGGGATCCTGACGCGGCGGGCGCAGCGTGGCGTAGAGGATGTAGAGCGCGAGCACCAGCAGCCAGAGCAGGAGCGATCCGGAGAAGCCGCTCCAGAAGGCCGTGAGCTTGTAGGCGAGCGGCAGGGTGCGCGACGTCTCCTGGGCGACCGCGAGCAGGTTGAACTGGTCGGTGACGAGGCCGCGCCACAGCACGGTCGAAGCCACGATCACGCTCAGCGAAAAGCCGATGGCCGCGCCGCGCCCGCTCGCCCGCAGCCGCGGGCTGCGGGCGAGGTGTCCAAAGGCATAGGCCAGCACAGAGTAGAGCGCCGCGACGCCTGCGAGGCGGAGGAGGTCTGTGCCTAGGCTCGCAAGAGAGATGGCCGACGCCTCCTTCGGCTGGAGCTCAGCACAGTATAGCGGACTCGTGATCAGCCTTCTGGCCACTTGACCCGACGCACGGCCTCCCCCGCCGCCTCGAGGCGCTGGGCCGTGAGCCCGACCGCCTCCGGCGAGCGGTCCCCAACGATGGCCAGGCGCCCAAGGCGCCGCGCCGCGGCCGCCGTCGTCCCCGAACCGCAGCAGGGGTCCAGCACGATGTCGCCGGGATCGGAGCAGGTGGCGATCAGGCGCTCAAGTAGCATGAGCGGTTTCTGGGTCGGGTAGCCAAGCCGCTCAGGGTTCCAGCCGGTCACCGTCGGGATGTCGGTCCACCAGTCGGTCAGGGGGGTACCCCTCGCAAGGTCGATATTCACGTCCTTCGCGTACGTCGAGTGGCGCCCGACCGACTGCGTGTTCTCCTTGTACGGCTGGCGCAGGACGTGGAAGCGCGGCTCGCCCCTGGCGTAGCGCAGGATGACGTCATGCTTGCGGGAGTAGTCCTGGCGCGCGACGCCGCCGCCGTTGTAGCACCAGACGACCTCGTTGCGGAAGGCTGTGACGCCGCAGATGCCGTCCAGCAGCCCCTTGAGGTAGTGGCTCGGGTGGTGGTCCACGTGCACGAGCAAGGTACCGCGCCCGTCGAGTGCCCGCCATAGCAGCTCGAGCATGGGCCTCAGGCTCTCCGCGTAGTCCTGGGGATGGCCCGCAGGGTCCTCGAAAGCCCCTGCGCTGCTTTGGCGCCGCTTGCCGGTGCCGAACGGCGGGTCGACGTACACGAGCTGCGCCGAGCCCGCGGGCAGAGCGGGCAGCCATGCCTCGGCCCTGCCGTCGACGAGCACGGTTGTCTCGGCCCCCGGGCGGATCTCGGGCCCCAGAGCAGGAAAAAGGGTCGGCTCCTCGGCCGACCCCTGCCGCGCCACGTTCACTCCGCCCGTCCCGCCGCCGCGGTCGACCCGCTTTCGTCGGCTAGGAGGGCAAGTTCCGATTCGAGCAGCGACCGCACCTTCGCCTTCCAGACGTCGAGTTCGCGGCGCCGCTCCAACAGATCGCGCTCCAGCATCCTCAGCTGCGAGCGGGCTTCCTCCAGCATCTGGTCCGCACGCTGCTGCGCCTCGCGCGCGATCAGCTCCGCCTCCCGCTGGGCGTTCTGCCGCACCTCCTCGGCCGTCTGCTGGGCCAAGACGAGCGCCTTCTGCAGGTGCTCCTCGATCTCCTGGAAGCGCGAGAGGCGCTGCTCGGACTCCTCCGCCTGCAACCGCAGCTCCTGGCGCTCGCGCAGGAGCACTTCGAACTCCCGCACGACCTCGTCCAGGAACTCGTCCACCTCGTTCTCGGCATAGCCCCGGAAACCGCGGTGAAACTCCTTGTTATGAATGTCGTTGGGGGTGAGGGCCACGGTCTGAACCCCTTTCAGAGCAGCAGGTTGCGCAGGACGAGCAGCGCGAGCCAGATCACGACAAGTGCGACGAGCGGTGAGAAGTCGATGGCGCCCGTGTCCGGCATCAGCCGGCGTACCGGCTGCAGCACGGGCTCCGTGACGCGATAGAGCAGGCGGTCAAGGTCGTAGAGGGGGGACGAGCGGCCGGCCGGCGGAAAGAAGCTCAACACGGCGCGCACGACCAGGAGCAGGGTCAGGACGTTGCCGATCAGGGCCAGGACGTTGTAGACAAGCGCCCCCATGGCCGGCTACTTCCCGAAGAGGTTGACGGTCCGCTCCTTGGCCGGCTCCTCGCGCTGCTCGCGAAGGGCCACCTCGACGTTCGGCGGCGCAAACAGGAAGATGCTCGTGGAGATGCGCTGCATCTGCCCGTCGAGGGCGTAGATCGTCCCCGAGAGGAAGTGCAGGAGCCGCTGTGCGGGATCCTTGTCCATCGCCTCGAGATTGACGATGACGGGCCTTCGGCCCTTGAGCTGATCGGCGATCGACTGGACCTCATCGAACGATGTGGGGTCCGCCACGACGACGCGCACCGGCCTCCCCCCTCCCGGCAGACTCACGAGCGATGTCTTGCGGCCCCGCGGCTCGACGCTGCGCTGCACGACGGGCTCGACTTCCGGCTCTTCCTCGACCTCCTCGATCCCGATCAGATTCATCAGCTTGTCCATCAGGCCCATCCCGTCAACCTCCTCGACGTGCTCCGAAGATTGCTGTGCCAATGCGGACCATCGTCGCCCCCTCGGCGATGGCGGCCTCGAAGTCGCCGCTCATGCCCATCGAGAGCTGGTCCAGCGAAAGATCCGGGAAAGTCTCGCGCATCTGAGACAGGAGCGTCCGCAGATCCCGGAAGTACGGGCGTGGATCGCCTGTGGCGGGTGGCACGGTCATCAGGCCGCGCACCTCAAGCATCGGGTAGTCCCTGCAGGCCGCAACAATGCCTGCCGCCGCCTCCGGTTCGCAGCCCCCCTTCTGCCGTTCTCCGGCGAGGTTCACCTCGACGAGCACCTGAAGCGGGTCGCTGCGCCCCTCCGCGGCCCGGCCGAGCAGAGGCACGAGCTCAAGCCGGTCCAGGGAGTGCAGCCAACTGAAGATCCTCGCGGCGAGGGCCGCCTTGTTCGACTGCAGCCGGCCGATCATGTGCCAGACGGCGCCCGGCACGGCCCGCATCGTCGCCCGCGCCTCCTGGACGCGGTTCTCGCCGATGTCGAGGAGTCCTTGGGCCACCGCCTCGGCGACGGCCTCGGCGGGCTGGAACTTGGCGACGGCCACGACGCGCACCGCCTCAGGCGGGCGGCCGCAAACGCGGCACGCAGCCTCGACCCGTGCGCGGACCTCCTCCACCTGTAGCACCAGTTTCGGCCTCTCCTCCCAGACGGCGAAGGCATTCGCCAAGTCCCCGGCGTTTCCTGCCATCGGAGCCGCGAAATCCGCATCAGATGCGGTTTAGGGGCCGACACGCTGCCAATTCTGCATCAACTGCGCGAGACCGTCCTCCCCGACACCCACCGCGATCACCTCGACGAACTCGCCGTGCAGACGCATGAGGGCGCTCAGCTGCGGCTGGCCGCCCACGACGGCCGCCGCTCGCCAGACGCCGTGCTTGTCCCGCGTCGCGCCGGGAGGCGGCGCGATCGGCTGGGGAGACTCGAAGATGCTCATGGCGCCCCGGCCGCCGCGGTAGCTCAAGAAGGCCATGTGCGGTCCGATGCGCTGCACCGAGGCAAGACGCATGCCGGACGGCAGGCTCGTCGGAAGGTAGAGCGCAGCGCCGATCTGCCTGCCGACCCGCACGGCGTCCGATGGGGCGCAGGCGGCGAGCAGGAGCCCGCCCAGGAGACAGGCGGCCCAGAGCCTCCGTTTCACGCGGTGGTCGGCGCGTCCTCGACATCGACGAGGATGACGTCCTGGCCGAACTTGCGAATGCGGTCCCATGGCACGACCACGTCGTGGTCGCGGCCGAACACCCCTAGCCACCGCCCGGCCGCGGGCACGACGAGTGCGACCACCCGCCCGCTCTGCAGGTCGAGTTCGAGGTCGCTGATGGTGCCGAGCCGTCGGCCGTCCCTCAGGTTGACGACTTCCTTGACGCGCAGCTCCGACGTCTTGACCATGTGCAGGCCCTCCCGGGCCAGCCTATGCGCCTATGTAGGGAACTTGCCTAGCGACGGGCGATGCGCAGGTGCCCCGCGTGCGGGTGCACGAGCTCCCAGAAGCGCCAGAGGAGCCCGCTGGGCCGCACCTGCAGGGATGCCTCCACCCTGGTCTTGCGGCCGAGTGCCAGGAAGCCGGACGGGCTGGCGGCGGCGCCTTCCGCCGCGCCGACGGCGGCGCCGCCGTCGCTGAGGCAGATCTCCGGGAACAGGAGGCACCACCAGTTCTGGCCATGTCCCGCACCCAGGACCACCTCGAGCGTAAGGTAGCGGCCGGCGCCGAGGGTCTGGCCGAGATAGCCGCGCCGGGGCAGCACGGCGGTGCCGAGAGCCACCTTGGCACGGTACCTGAGGCCGTAGCCCCGCAGCGTCTCGTCGGCGATGCGCTGCATCGCGGGCGTCAGACCCTCAAGGCGCCTGGCGGCGGCGCCTGCACTCGCCGCGCCCTCGATGCGGCCCTGCAGGAAGCCCAGCAGGGCCGTGCGCACAGCCACCTTCGCTGCGATGTCGTCGGGCCTGTTGGAGTTCGCGACGATGTGCAGCCGCAGCACCTGCTGCTGCGCCGGCGCAGGGCTCGGGGCCGGCGCGGCGCCGCCCAGGAAGACGAGTGCTCCCAGCAGGAGCGGCAGATAGCCCCTAGACATGGCGGCGCATGTGCTGCAGGGCGGCCTTCTCGAGGCGCGAGACCTGCGCCTGCGAGATGCCGATCTCCTGCGCCACCTCCATCTGCGTCTTGCCGTCGAAGAAGCGAAGGTTGAGGATCATCTTCTCGCGGTCGTTCAAGCGGCGCATCGCCTCCTTGAGCGCGATCCCCTCCAGCCACTGCGCATCCTGGGTCTTCTCGTCGGCGACCTGGTCGACGACGTAGATCGGATCACCGCCGTCGTGGTAGATCGGCTCGAAGAGCGAGATCGGCTCCTGGATCGCATCGAGCGCGTACACGACCTCGTCCACCTCGGCGCCGAGCTCCTGCGCGATCTCGCGCACCGCCGGCTCCCGGCCCAGGCGCCCGACCAGGGCGTCGCGGGTCTGCAAGGCCTTGTAGGCGAGATCGCGCAGCGAGCGGCTGACGCGGATCGGGTTGTTGTCGCGCAGGTAGCGCCGGATCTCGCCGATGATCATCGGCACGGCGTAGGTGGAAAACTTGACGTTCTGGCCGAGGTCGAAGTTGTCGATCGCCTTGATGAGCCCGATGCACCCCACCTGGAAGAGGTCGTCCACATATTCGCCGCGGTTGTTGAACCGCTGGATGACGGATAGGACAAGCCGCAGGTTGCCGTTGACGAGCTCCTCGCGCGCGGCCTTCCTGCCGGCCTGCATCGCCGCGAACAGCTCGCGCATGCGGGCATTGGTCAGCACAGGCAGCTTCGCCGTGTTGACACCGCAGATCTCTACCTTGTTGACGAGCATTCCACGTCCCCTTCGCCAGACATTCTGGCCGAAGGTGGATGCGGCTATGCGGCCCAGGGCGCTACTCCATGCTGCGGATCTCCTTGCGCAGGCGGCGCAGGATGCGCTTTTCGAGCCGCGAGATGTAGCTCTGCGAGATGCCCAGGAGGTCGGCCACCTCCTTCTGCGTGCGCTCGCGCCCGTCGACGAGGCCGAACCTGAGCTCCATGATGCGGCGCTCGCGGCCCGCGAGGAGGTCCATCGCGCGGTGCAGCAGCACCCGGTCCACCTCTTCCTCAAGCGGCCGGCAGACGAGGTCGCCGTCGGTGCCGAGCACGTCGCTCAGGAGCAGCTCGTTGCCGTCCCAGTCCACGTTGAGCGGCTCGTCGAACGACACCTCCGCCCGCACCTTCTGGTTTCTGCGCAGGAACATCAGGATCTCGTTCTCGATGCACTTCGACGCGTACGTCGCGAGCTTGATGCGCTTGGACGGGTCGAAGGTGTTGACCGCCTTGATGAGGCCGATGGTGCCGATCGAGATCAGATCCTCGATATGAATGCCGGTGTTCTCGAACTTGCGCGCGATGTAGACGACGAGGCGCAGGTTGCGCTCGATGAGGACGCTGCGCACGCGCGCGTCGCCGTTCGGCAGGACGGCGAGGAGCGAGCTCTCCTCCGCCGCCGAGAGCGGCGGCGGCAGGGTCTCGCTGGATCCGACGTAGTAGACGTGCCCGGTCTCGCCCGACTGGTCCAGGCGCTGGCGCAGGCTCCGCAAGGCGGTGAAGAGATGTGCTGCTGCTGCGCTCACGAGCCCGTTCCCTCCCCCATGCGGCACATTTGCGGTCCGACGAGCGCCGCGAACGCCCCTTCGTCGGAGAGGCGGCGCGGTGTGAGACAGAGCACGATCGGCTGTTCCTTGCCGCCGAGGATGCGGCCCTCGGCCCTGAGGCCGAACAGCCACTCGGCCTCGCCCACCGTGCGCAGTTGCAGGAGACGCAGGCTGCGCTCGATGCGGTCGTCCCCCTGCGCCGCCGCCGCCACATCCGCGCTCGCGGCCAGGGCCGGGCGGCCCAGGGCCTCGTAGAGCCGGTGCGGCAGAAAGCGCCTGAGGGCAGCCCGCTCCGCGACCACCACCGGCAGCCCGCTCAATGGATCCCTCGCCTCGCAGCCGGTGTCGACGAGCGCCCAGAGGAGGCTCCGCCTGCCCTGCCAGCGCACCTCGAGCGGCCGGATCTGGCGGCGTGGCGCGGTGGAACGCTGCCAGCGGAAGGCACCTTCGACGGCCAGCCAGAAGAGCGCCGCGCCCACCGCGAAGCTGGGCCAGGGGCTCATGCCCAGCAGACTCGAGAGGAGCCCCTGCGCGAGGAGCGTCAGTCCCGCGAGAGCCGCCGCCAGGCCGAGCAGCAGGACGAGGTCGGCGAAGGCCGGGCGCCAGCCCCGGCGGGGCCGCGCGAGAAGGACCATCAGCAGGCCGGCCGTGAGTTCCTGCACGAGGCCGGAGAGCTCCCTGAGACCCGGCAACACCGCGAGCGTCGCCCAGACGGCGCCCAGGAGGGCGGCCAGGGGGATGCGCCACGTCGGCCGCTCGCCACGCAGGCGCACGAGCGCTGCGAGCACGAGGCCGTCCGCGACCAGGTTGAGGGCCATGAGCTGGTCGAGGCTGACCATGCGCTCTCCTCCCTTGCCATGGCTACGAGGCTCCGGCCTGTCCTATGCTACCGTGCGGCCCTGGCAGTTCTTGCCGCACCCTGGCAGACCCGTCCGACCCGGTGGACGACGAAAAGCCCGGATCCCCCACAACGGGGATCCGGGCTGACCGGATGCGACTTCAGTCTACTTGCGCCTGAGGAACTCCGGGATGTCGAGGTCGTTCGGCGTGAACGACCTGAGCTCCACGTCACCGGAACGCGCCGACGGCGCCGCCTCCCTGCGGGCGCGCACGCTCTGGCGCGGCTCTTGGCCGGGGAAGCCCGTCGCGATCACCGTGACGCGCACCCTGTCGCCCATCGCCTCGTCGATCACGGCGCCGAAGATGATGTTCGCCTCGGGGTCGACCGCCTGCATGATGACGGCTGCCGCGTCGTTGACCTCGAACAGGGTCAGCTCGGGGCCGCCCGTGATGTTCAGGAGGACGCCGCGCGCCCCTTCGATCGACGTTTCCAGCAGAGGACTCGAGATGGCGGCCATCGCCGCCTCCTGCGCCCGCGTCTCGCCGCCCGAGACGCCGATGCCCATCAGGGCGGACCCCGTCTCGGACATCACGGTGCGCACGTCGGCAAAGTCGAGATTGATAAGTCCCGGCACCATGATGAGGTCCGAAATGCCCTGCACCCCCTGGCGCAGGACGTCGTCGGCCATGCGAAACGCCTCGAGCACGCTCGTCTTCTTGTCGACGACCTGCAGCAGGCGGTCGTTCGGAATGGTGATCAGCGTGTCGACCTTCGATCGCAGTTCCTCCGTGCCCGCCTGGGCGTAGGCCTGGCGCTTGGCGCCCTCGAAGGTGAACGGCTTCGTCACCACCCCGACCGTCAAGGCGCCGGCCTCCTTGGCCACCTCCGCCACGATCGGCCCCGCACCGGTGCCGGTGCCGCCGCCCATGCCCGCAGTGATGAAGATCATGTCGGCCCCTCGCATGGCGGTGAGCAGCTGCTCGCGGCTCTCCTCCGCGGCCTTCTGGCCGACGGAGGGGTCAGCGCCCGCGCCGAGTCCCTTGGTAAGCTTCTCGCCAATCTGAATCCGCTGGCGGGCCTTGGAGCCCGCCAGGGCCTGCGCGTCCGTGTTTACGGCGATGAAGTCCACGCCGCGCAAGCCTGCATCGATCATGCGATTGACGGCGTTATTGCCGCCGCCGCCGACGCCGACCACTTTGATCACGGCAAACTGGTCGAGGCTTGCGTCCAGTTCAAGCATCGGTGAACCTCCCTGCAGTCCCCGGGCGGGACATGCTGTCCATACCCGTTTCGCTAGGCTTGCGTCTTTCCCTGCCGCTCCAGGCGCCGCTTGCGCCAGTCGGTCAAAAGTTCTCGCCGGATGACGCCGAGGTTCAGGAAGATGCGGTAGCCGAAGGCGAAGAGCGCCGCGTAGTAGAGCTCGACGCCGAGGCGGTCGCCGACGTAGGTGAGCCCTGCGGCCATGATGCCGTTGACGATGAGTCCTGAGGAGAAGACGGCGAAGTCGAACTTTCCCTCGATGCCCGCGCGCAGCCCGCCCAAGGCCGCGTCGAGCGCGGCGAGCAGGACGACCGAGAGGTAGCGGGCCCAGATCAGCGGGATGCTGAGCGGCGCGAGGGCGCCAAGCAGGACACCAAGGACGAGGGCGATCGCAAAATACCACACGGCGTTATTCTCCTCCAAGCCTCGGTGCGTGGTAGGCCGGCACCACGACGGACTTGAGCGCTGTCAGACGGAGGCGGATGCCATAGAGCGACAGCAGCCTGATCTCTCCCGTCGGGCCGCCGAGGCTCGCGGCAAGCCTCTTCGCGTTCCCCACCGCCAGGATCGTCACCGGGATGCTCGTCCGCACCGGGCCCACCGAGACGACGGCCCCGGCGCAGCGCACGTCGGTCGTGGCGAGCAGGCGCAGGCCGTTGAGCGAGATGGCCCTGGCCCCGGCGCCGTTCAGGTCGTTGATGACCGCCAGGAGGTCCTGGTCGTGGATCAGGTACTCGTCCGGGTTCACGCCGATCTGGGCCGGCGCGACGCTGTCGTCGAGCCAGAGTTCGATGCCCTGTCCCACCACCTGTGTCCGGCCGGCCGCGGCGAGGGCCTTGTGCAGGGCCGCCTGCTCCGACCTCAGGGCCGCCGCCGCGAGGCGCGGCGCGGGCGCCGAGCGCAGCGTCCTCAGCTCCGACTCGAGTCGCTGTCCCTCGTCCTGCTGCTGCTGCAGAAGGCCCGTCATGGCGACGAAGCGCTGATACGTGAGGTTTGCGCCCTCGGAGATCTGCGTGCGCACGTCCATGCCCACGAAGAGCCCGATCACGAGGCCGAGCAGCGCCAAGAGCGGCCAGTGCCCCTTCATCGCCGCAGCACCACGAGCGGCCGGTCGGCGACGCGCAGGTCGATCGAAGCGGCCACCGCCCCCCGCCCCTGCAACGCCTTCACGATCGCCTGCAGTTCCCTAAGCGTCGCTGCGAGATTCGTCCCTTGAGGCCAGAGCACCTCCGTGCCGGACGGCAGGTAGACCTCGATGGGAGATCCGGCCACCACCTGCGACACCTGGAAGCGCTCTCCCTGGAGTCCCGCAATCAGCGTCAGGGCAGCGTGCACGCCGCCGCCGCCGAGGTCCCGGTAGCGGCCCACAAGGCCCGGCGGCACGCCGCCCAGCACCGTCAGGCCCTGGGCGTTTGCGAGCGGCGCGAGCACGCGTCCGGTCTGGTCGACGCCATAGAAGACGCCCCCCGCGCCGGCCACCGCCGCGATCGGCACCCGGTCCGACACCTGGATCTCCATCGTCTGCGGCCACTGCCGTCGCACCAGGGCCGTCTTGAGGTACGGCGCCCGCCTAAGCAGGCTCCGCGAGACCGCGGCCACGTCGACCGACCAGAGGGGCTCGTCCATCCTGAGGCCGCTCAGCGCCACAAGCCGCTCAGATCCCCCCCGGACGACGATATGCTGCAGGCGCAGGAGCGGCGACCGCTCAAGCTGCCACAGCCCTACAAGCACGGCCAGCAGGGCCAGGGTCGCAAGCAGCCTCGGCCAGTGCAGCCGAAGGCGCCTGCGCACCGGGCGGAGGCCCGGGCGAGCCATGCCACTTCTCCCCCTTCGTCGGCAGGGGGCCTCGGTCCCCTCCCTACGGCCATTCTAGCCTAGCCGCCCCCCGAGCCGTGAGACCTCCCTGGCGGCGGCCCGGGCGGCGTCCGGGCGCGACAGGTCGCGGGCCGCCGCCGCCATGGCCCGCCGGCGCTCGGGATCGCGCGCGATCGCCGCGAGTTCCCGCCACAAGGCCTCGGGCGTCAGGCGATCCTCCGGCAGCACGACGGCGGCGCCGGCCGCCGCCAGCACCTGCGCGTTGTCGTCCTGGTGCACCGCAGGGTTCGGCAGCGGCACCAGCACCGCCGGCAAGCCGGCGCCGAGGATCTCGGCGCAGGTCATGGCGCCGGCGCGCCCGACGAAGACGTCGGCGGCGGCCAGCACGGCGTCCATGTCCCAGAAGTACGGCTCGATGCGCAGGCTCTCGCCGGCCTCCTTGGCCCAGATCGCATGCTCCCGCTGGCCGGTGGCCAGCAGCACCTGCTCGCCCGACCCAAGCAGGGGCGAGAGGCCGCAGACCGCGACATTCAGTGCGTGCGCCCCCTGACTGCCTCCCGTCACGGCGATGAGCACCGCATCCTCGCGCACGCCGAGCGCCTGGCGCGCCTCCGCCCTCGCCACCTGGCGACGGCCGCGCACCGGCACGCCCGTCACCACCGCCCTGCCGCGCAGATCTCGCGGCAATCCGTCGCGGGCAGCCTCGTAGGCGATCAGGATGCGCGACGCGTAGCGCATCGCGACGCGGTTCGCGAGGCCGGGCGTCGCATTCGGCTCGATGAGTGCCAGCGGGATGCGCCGCAGGCGCGCCGCGAAGGCGACGGGCAACGCCGCGTAGCCTCCGGAGCTCACGACCACTGCGGGTCGCAGGCGTCCGAGCAGCCGGTAGGCCGCCAGCACGCCGACGCCGCTGCGCGCGAGGCTCCGCAGCCGCACGGAAAGGCTCTTGCCCCGCACGCCTCCCGATGCGACGGCGTAGAACGGAAGGCCGCTCCTCGGCACGATCTGCGCTTCGAGCCCCCCTGGCGAGCCGATGAAGCTCGCCTGCCAGTCCCGCGCAGCCGCCGCGACGGCAAGCAGCGGGTAGATGTGCCCACCGGTGCCGCCGCCGGTGAGGACGACGCGCATCAGGCCTTCACCGCCTGGCGCGAGATGTTGAGCAGGATGCCCATCGCCCCGAGTGCGAAGATGAGCGACGAGCCGCCGTAGGAGATGAAAGGCAGCGGGATGCCGGTGATGGGCATGGACGCGGTCACCACCGCGATGTTCATCAGAGCCTGCACCGCCACCATGGCCGTGAGGCCCACCGCGAGCAGGGCGCCGAAGCGGTCCGGCGCCAGCATGGCGACGCGCAGGCCGCGCCAGGTGAGGACGAGGAACAGCGCGAGGACGGCCAGCGCGCCGATCAGCCCGAGTTCCTCGCCGATGATGGCGAAGATGAAGTCGGTGTGCTGCTCGGGCAGGTAGAAGTACTTGAGCGCGCCTTGGCCGAGTCCCGTGCCAAAGAGGCCGCCCGATCCGAGCGCATAGAGCGACTGGATGATGTGGTAGCCGGTTCCCTGCGGGTCCGCCTGCGGATGGAGGAACGCGAGGAAGCGCTGCAGGCGGTAGGGCGCGACGACGATCGCCACGCCGACGACGGGCAGCGCGAGCGCCACGATGCCGAAGAACTGCCAGAGGTTCACGCCCGCCACGAACAGCATCGTGAAGACGGTGCCGCCGAGCGCGAGCGCCGTGCCGAGGTCCGGTTCCTTGATGATCAGGAAGGCGATCGGCAGGTAGATGGCCAGGGGCACGCCGATCCCCTGCCAGAAGCGGTCCAGGCGAGGCATGCGCGCGAGCCAGAGCGCAAAGAAGAGCACCAGCGAGAATTTGGCGAGCTCGGAAGGCTGGAAGAGCAGGCTGCCGAAGCCGAGCCAGCGCCTCGCGCCGTTCACCTCGCGCCCGATGTGCGGCACGAGCACGACCAGGAGCAGGACGACGGTGGCAATGGCGACGGGCTGGGCCAACTGCGCCAGGCGGTGGTAGTCGAAGCGCGCCAGAAACGCCATGATGGCCAGGCCGAGCCCTGCCCAGACCATCTGCCGCTCGAGGTAGTAGTAGGGGTTGTGGTTCAGGACGCTGGCCTCGATCGATGATGCCGAGAAGACCATGACGATGCCGAAGCCGAGGAGCGTCAGGACGGCGGCCAGGAGGATGTGGTCGACCGGTTTGCGCTGCACGCCGTCCCTCCTTTCGACGCCTGCCTGGGTCGTCTCTTCCGCCTCACGCCCAGAACGCAAGATACGCGAGTGCCGCGCAAAGCAGTCCGAACAGCCACAGGCGGTAGACGACGGCGGTCTCGGCCATGCCGCCGAGCTCCATGTGGTGGTGCAGCGGGGCCATGCGCAGGAGCCGCCGCCCGGTGCGGCGGAACCAGATCACCTGCACCATCACCGACAGCGTCTCGGCGGCGAAGACGAGGCCTGCCACCACGAGTACGAGTTCCAGGCGCAGGAGGATGGCGACGGCCGCGATCGCACCGCCCAGCCCGAACGCCCCGACGTCGCCCATGATGACGCGCGCCGGGTGGAGGTTGTAGTAGAGGAACCCCCCGACGGCGCCGGCCAGGGCCAGGCTGAACGTGGCGAGCGAGAAGATGCCGTCGGACACGGCGAAGGCCGCGAAGAGCATCGCGACGATCAGGCCGAGGCCGCCCGCGAGGCCGTCCAGGCCGTCGGTGAGGTTGACGGCATTCGTCGTGGCAAGAGCGGTCGCCAGCACCAGAAGCAGGAAGATCGCAGGGTCGGGGTGCCAGACGAGATGCGTGAAGGGCACCTGCACATCGGTGCCCAGATCGAGCGGGCCGAGCGCCAGCGCGCCGAAGCCCAGGCCCAGCAGGACGCCGATGCCAAGCTTGGTCCGCGCGCGCACCCCGAGCGGGCGGTGCAGGCGCACCTTGACGAAGTCGTCCGCGAAGCCGATGAGCCCGTTGCCCCACATGAAGGCGATCGCGGCCCACATCACGTCGTTGCGAGGTCCGAACGCGAGCGCTGCGGCGCTCGCGGCGACCAGGAACAAAAGGCCTCCCATCGTCGGCGTGCCGGACTTGACGAGGTGGGACTGCGGCCCCACCTCGCGCACGGTCTGGCCCAGGCGCAGCCTGCGCAGCAGGGGCAGCGCGAGCTGACCGAGGACCAGGGCGAGAGCGAAGCCGAGCCCGAGGGACCAGAGCGGACTCACGGCGCCACCTCCAGCCAGCCGTCGAGCGCACGCTCCAGGCCGATCGCCCGCGACGCCTTGAACAGCACGACGTCGCCCTCGCGGCAGACCCGCCTGAGCCACGGCACCACGGCGTCCACCCCGCTCAGGGCCTCCGCCTCGCTGCCCTCGGCTCTGGCCGCTTCCGCCACCAGGGATCCGAACTCACCGACCGCCAGCACCATGTCGGCGCTGTGCGCGGCCGCGCGCCCCATCTCGCGGTGCATCTCGACCTCCTCGCGGCCGAGCTCGCGCATGTCGCCCAGCACGGCGATGCGCCTGCCCGTGCATGGCAGCTCGCGCAGCAGCCGCAGGGCCACGTCCAGAGACTGCGGTGATGCATTGTAGGTGTCGTCGATGGCCGTCATGCCATGTGCCGTCAAGGTGCGCAGCCGGCCGTGCGGCGGCTCGGCGCGCGAGAGCGCCCCCGCCGCGTCGACGAATGCCACGCCCGCCGCCAGGGCGCCGCCCACCGCCAGGGCGGCGTCCAGCACCGCCCCCTCGCCGACCAGCCTGAGGCCGCACGACACCTCCTCGCCCGCATAGGCGAGGTGCAGTCGGCTGCCCTCGACGCCCAGGTTCTCGCTGCCGAGGATGCGCAGGTCCGCCGCGCGGTCCCTGCCGACCAGCAGCACGCGGTGCGGCGCGGCGAGGCGCAGGAAGGAGAGCCACGGATCGTCCGCGTTCAGCACGGCGGTACCGTCCTGGGGCAGGGCGCTGAGGAGCTCGGACTTCGCCCGCGCGATCGCCTCGACGCTGCCGAGGATCTCGAGGTGGGCGTGGCCGATCACTGTGACGATCCCGATGCGCGGCCTGAGGATGGCCGCAAGGCGCGCGATCTCGCCCCGCCCGCGCATGCCGAGCTCGAACACGGCGCTGCGGTGGCGGTCCGTCAGGCCGAAGAGGGCGAGCGGCATGCCGATGTCGGAGTTGAAGTTGCCCGGGTTGCGGAAGACCGGCCCGAGCGGTGCGAGCGCCGCAGCCCAGAGCTCCTTCGTCGTGGTCTTGCCCACCGATCCCGTGACGGCGCCGACGAGGCCCGAAAACGCCCCCGCCATGCGCCGCGCCGCTCGGAGGAGCGCCTGCCGCACGTCGTCGACCAGCACCGCCGGCACGTCCGGCGGCAGCGGCACCGGCCGCTCCATCAGGACGCCCCCGGCACCCGCCGCGACGGCCTTGCCGATGAAGAGGTGCCCGTCGGTGCGCTCTCCCTGCACGGCCACGAAGAGATCGCCCGCCTGTACCCTGCGCGAGTCCACTTCGGCGCCTGCGATCGCCCACCGGGGATCTCCCTGCAGCAGTCGGCCTCGCGTGGCCTCGGCCAGCTCACCGATGTTCAATGGAGCTCCTCCAGGGCGAACGCCGCCTCTTCCCTGTCGCTGAAGTGCTCGACGACGTCGCCGAGCAGCTGGTAGTCCTCGTGGCCCTTGCCGGCGATCACGACGGCGTCACCGGGCCTCGCGTCGCGCATGGCCATGCGGATGGCCCGCCGGCGGTCCAGCTCGCGCACGAAGTTGCCCTTGCCGAGCTCCCTGATGCCGGACTCGATCTGGTCGACGATCACGGCCGGATCCTCCGAGCGCGGGTTGTCCGTCGTCAGGTAGAGCTGGTCGGCCAGGGTGGCGGCCAGGGCACCCATCTGCGGCCGCTTGCCGCGGTCTCGGTCGCCGCCGCAGCCGAACACGATCAGCACGCGCCCCCGCGTGATGGCCCGTACCGCCCCAAGGAGCTTGGCGATGCCGTCAGGCGTATGGGCGTAGTCGACGATGACGGAGAACGGCTGGCCGCGGTCGACCCGCTCGAAGCGGCCAGGCGGCGCCGGCGCGTCCTCGAGCGCCGCGGCGACGTCGTCGAGCCCGACGCCCGCCCCGATCGCGGCGGCTGCCGCCGCCAGGGCGTTCTGCACGTTGTAGAGGCCCGCGATGGGAAGGTGCACCGGCACCTCCGCCTGCGCCGTGGCAAGCGTGAAGCGGCTGCCCTCCGCCCGCAGCTCGACACCGCGCGCGCTGAGGTCCGCCGGTTCCGTGATGCCGAAGCGGATCGGCCTTCCGCGCAGCTGGCGCGTGAACGCCGTCGCGGCGGGATCGTCGGCGTTGACGACGCCGAACCCGCTCGGCGGGATCATCGAGAAGAGCTTGAGCTTGGCCCCGAGGTAGCGGTCGAACGTGACGTGGTAGTCGAGGTGGTCCTGCGTCAGGTTGGTGAACACGGCGCCGGAGAACTTCACGCCATGCACCCGACCCATGTCGAGCGCGTGCGACGAGACCTCCATCACGACGTCCTGCGTGCCGAGCTCCAGCATGCGGCGGAACCAGCGCTGCAGGTCGGTGGCCTCGGGCGTCGTGCGGTGCGACTTCTCGGCGTGCCCCCCGATCGTCTGCTCCACCGTGCCGATGAGGTCCACGCGGCGCCCCGCCCTGTGCAGGATGTGGCGCAGGAGATAGGTGGTCGTCGTCTTGCCGTTCGTGCCGGTGATGCCGAAGACGCGCAGGTGGCGCGTCGGCTCGCCGTGCACGCGCGCCGCCAGGATGCCGAGCGCGTCGCGGGTGTCGTCGACGACGATCGCAGGGAGGCCCTGCGGCACCTCGCCCAGACGGCTGACGCAGACCGCCGTGGCACCGGCCGCGACCGCATCGGGGATGAAGGCGTGTCCGTCGTGGACCCGGCCGACGATGGCGCAGTAAAGCTCTCCCGGGCCCACCTCGCGCGAGTCGTGCTGGACGTCTTTGATCTCGACGTCCCCGCCTGATACCTGACCGATGCCTTTTGCCAGTTCCGAGAGCAGCATGTGCTGAAAACCTCCGACAGCCTGCGGCTGCACTTCCAGTATGACGGCCCGGTCTACATGTTATGCGAATCGGCGGGCGCCTCGGCGCGCACCCATACGGCCGCGCCCAGCGGCAGCCTGGTCCCCGGGGCGGGTTCCTGCTCCGCCACCGTGCCCTCGCCTTCCACGCTGAGGCGCAGGCCGACGCGGTCGAGGGCCTGCGCCGCGGCATCCACATGGAGCGAGCGCAGGTCCGGCACCGTCACATCGCCCCCGGCGCCGAGGTAGACCAGCACGCGCGATCCGGGCTGGATCGCCGCGCCGGCCGGCGGGAACTGCCCCGTCACCTGGCTGCCGGGTCCGATCAGGCTCGCGTCAAGACCGAGCGCCTTGAGGGACTTCACGGCCGCCTGGCCGTTCATGCCCAGGAGGTCCGGCAAGGGCTTGGGCGGTGCCGCCTGCGGCGGGATCCTGAGTGCCGCGAGCACCCGGGCCATCGCCCTGCCGACCACGGGCGCCGCGATCTGGCCGCCGTAATAGGGACCCACCGGCTCGAAGATCTGGACGAGCATGGCCACCTGCGGCGACTGCGCGGGTCCGAAGCCGACAAAGGAAGAGATGTACTTGCCCTCGACGTAGCGGCCGTTGATCACCGCCTGCGCCGTGCCCGTCTTGCCCGCGAGGTCATAGCCCGCGATCTGGGCCGGACGGCCGCTGCCCTTGCGCACCACGCCTTCCAGCAGGCGCACCGCGGTCTGGGCGGCGGATGCGGGCACGATCCGCTCCGAGACGCCGTGCCAGCGGCTCACTACTTTCCCGCCAGGCCCCTCGATCTCCTTCATCAGATGCGGCTGGTGCCAAGTCCCTCCATCCGCGATCGCGCCGATGGCCGAGATCAGGCTGACAGGCGTCAGGGCCAGCGTCTGGCCGAACGCCATGGTCGCGAGGTCGATCGGCTTGACCCGCGCCTCCGGCGGCACGATGGAGCGGGCCTCGCCAGGCAGGTCGATGCCTGTCGGGCCCAGCACGCGGAAGCGGCTCAGATAGTCGTAGAAGTTGCGGGTGCCGAGACGCAGGCCGACCTCCACGAAACCCACGTTGCACGAATGCGCCACGACGTCCGCGAAGTTCAGGGAGCCGTGGCCGGAGCGCTTCCAGCAGCGCAGGGGGACCCCGTCCACACGTACGAAGCCCGGGTCGTAGAAGCCGGAGCTGGGCGTCACCACGCCTTGCGCCAGCGCGGCAGCGGCCGTGATCGCCTTGAAGGTCGACCCGGGCGGCAGCACGTCGCTGACCGCCGCGTTGCGTCGCTGCTCCACGGGGTAGGCGGCGAAGTCGCCCGGATCGTAGGACGGGTCGAGGGCCATGCCAAGGATCCCGCCCGTGCGCACGTCCAGCACCATCACGCTCACCAGTTTGGCCCCCGTGTCCCGCCTGGCGGTCTCCGCCGCCTCCGTGGCGATCTGCTGCACGTCGGCCCGCAGCGTCAGCACGACCCTGTCGCCGGGCTGCGGCGGCGTGTAGGTCACGCGCGGCTGCGCCACGAGGCGGTTGTAGGCGTCCATCTCGATGCCGATCTGACCGCTCTTGCCACGCAGGACCTTGTCGTACGAACGCTCGATCCCCTCGAGACCCTGGTTGTCGACGCCGGAGAAGCCGAGCACGGCGCCTGCGAGCGCGCCGTTCGGGTAGACGCGCGTCGCCTGCGGCGCGAACCCCAGCCCCGCGATGTGCAGGGCGCGGATCGCCGCCACCTGCTCCTCGGTCAGGCGTCGGCCGAGCCAGACGAACGTGACCGGCTGCCGAAGAAGCTTCCGCAGCCGGTCGTCCGGCGTGTGCAGAACAGCGCCGATCTCCGCCGCGGCCCGCGCGCGGTCCGCAACCTGGCGCGGCACGGCGTAGAGACGGTAGGTGGTGCGCGAGCCGGCGAGCACGACGCCGTCCGCCGTGACGATCTCGCCGCGCGGCGCGCCGACCGGGATCTCTCTGAGCCGCACCCCGCGACCTGCGCTGGCGAGCCCAGGACCTCGCACCAGCATGACGAACGAGGTGCGCACCATCAGTGCCACCGCGAGCGCCAGGACCAAATAGAGCGCCGCGAGCATGCGGCGCCGCTGGGTTCCCGTGGGTGGCACTACGCATCCCTCCGCTCGGCTACATGCCGGTCACCGCCTTGGTGATCGACCGGATCAAGGCGCCGACGTCGGTGAGGACGCCGGACCGCGCCGACCTGCTGCGGACGTGCGCCGTGCCCAGGGCGCTACCGCCCTGCGGCACCGTCACTGCCATGACGGGCGGCGCGGGCGCCAGCTTCAGCTTGGTCGCGATGGCGGCCAGGCGGCCTGCCGACGTCTGGGCGGCCACCTCGCCCTGCAGCGCGAGCTCCTGCGCCTTGGCCACCTGCAGCTGCGCCTGGGTGCTGTCGATGGCGTAGCCGATCTGCGCGGCCGCCGCGAAGCGCGACACTGCGAGGATCGCCACCACGACCGTCACGCTCCAGCGCAGGTAGAACGTGCGCATCCGGAGCTTCGGTCGCACGTGCGCGCGGGGTTTTTCCGCCGCGGCGGCAGGTATGGTAAGGCGCCTCTCTGGGACCATCGCTATGCCTCCTCCGTCGCCTCAAGAACGATTGCGACGCGCAGCTTGGCACTGCGTGCGCGGGGGTTGCGCTCATGCTCCGCAGGGCTCGCCTGCAGGGGCTTCTTGGTCGTCTGGCGGTACGGCGGCTCGTGGAACCGGCGCTTGACGATGCGGTCCTCGAGCGAATGGAAGCTGATGACCGCCACGCGCCCGCCCGGCCGCACCACCGCCGGCGCCGCGTCGAGCAGCGCCGTGAGGGCGCCCAGTTCGTCGTTGACCGCGATGCGCAGTGCCTGGAACGTGCGCCGCGCGGGATGCCCGGCTCCCTTGCCGGCCGCGACGGCCGACGCGACGATGGCCCGCAGCTCTCCCGTGGTGTGGATCGGCCGGTGTGCGACGATGCGCTGCGCCACGCGCCGCGCATGCCGCTCCTCGCCGTACTCGCGGATGATGCGGGCCAGCTCCGCCTCGTCCCACTCGTTGACGACCGCGTCGGCCGAGAGCGCCTGACCCGGGTTCATGCGCATGTCGAGCGGCCCGTCGCTGCGGAACGAGAACCCACGTTCCGCGCGGTCGATCTGGGCCGACGAAACGCCGAGATCCACCATCAGCGCATCCGCTGGGATGAACCCCGCCTCGCCGGCGATGGCCACCACGTCGCGAAAGTTGCCATGCCTCAGCTCCACCTCTGCTGGCAGGCGCTGCCGCGCCGAGGCGAGCGCGTCGGGATCCTGGTCGATGCCGAGGAGTCTCCCCCCCGGCGCGATCGCCGCCCACAGCGCAACCGCGTGACCGGCGAAACCGACGGTGGCGTCGATCACGACGGCGCCGGGAGTCAGGTTGAGCTCCTGCAGCACCTCCGCGAGGAGCACAGGCTGATGGATCGGCTTCATCAGAGCAACCCCAGCTTGCCAAGGTTCTCCGCCAGCTCCTCGGGCGATGCCTGGCTCTCCTCGGCGTACTGCTGCCAGCCCTCCGCGGGCCAGATCTCCACCCGCGTCGCGACGCCCACGATGACCGTCTCGCGCTGGAGGCTGGCGTACTGCCGCAGCAGCTGCGGCACGAGGATGCGCCCCTGCTTGTCCGGCTCGCATTCGGATGCGCCGGAGAAGAAGAAGCGCGCGAACGCCCTTGCCTCGCCGCTCGAGAGCGGCAGCTGTCCGAGCCGCTCCTGAACCCCTTCCCACTCCTTGCCGGAGTAGAGGAAGAGGCAGCGGTCGAGCCCCTTGGTGATGACGAAGCGGCTGCCGAGAAGCTCGCGCATGCGGGCAGGGATGAAGAGTCGGCCCTTCTCGTCGAGAGCGTGCCGGTACTCACCCATGAACATGCGCACTGCCCCCTATGCCACCACGTCTCCCCACTTTCCCCCACTATGTTCTCGCCGGACCGGCGAACTCCTTCCGGCCCGAACCACCGCAGACAAAAAAGAGGCATCCCGGCAGTGCCGGGACGCCTGAGGTCTTGAGCTTCTAGACGGCGATCGGTTCGTTGTGCTGTTGCACGCCAGGCAGGAGGTGGAGAGCATGCCCGCAAGCCGGGCAGTGCAACTCGCCGGCCGGACTGGTCGGCTCGTGGCTCACGGTCAGACCTTGAGCCCCACAGACAGCGCACAGGAACTCGACAAGATGCTCCTGTTCCATTCGCCTGCCTCCCCTTGGGCGGCCGTGGAGGCCCCCCGTGGCAGATGCTTCGGCGGCGCTCGCAAGAACCCTCCCGACAGATTCGTCCAGCCGCGCGATTCCCCGCGCAGGAGCGCGCAAGCCGCCAGGGGAGCGCAGACCCGCCTCACGATCCGTCGGTCCATGGCGCCCGCCAGCCTCGGGAATCGGGCGCCGGCGGGGATCGGTCAGTCGGTTCCCGGCGCAGACCCCAGACCGCGCCGCGGCTGGGCGACGTAGCGGTGGCGCGGCCTGAGGGCCCTGGGTCGGTGGCTCGCGAAGGGCCAGCGCAGACCCCAGCCGACGATCGCGGTGGCCGCCGGCGCGAAGAATCCGAGCAGCACGAGCGTGTAGACGAAGAGCCCGATCACCACCACGACGCCGAGCTCCACGAGGCTGGTGACACCCGAGACGGCCATGGAGCCGAACGTACCGCCCATGATCACCGCCGCCGACAGGATCACATGCCCCATGCGGTTCATGGCCTGCCGGATCGCCTGCTGCGGCGTCATGCGCTCGCGCAGCAGCTCCTCGAAGCGGGTCATCAGGAAGATGGCGTAGTCCACACCGAGCGCCACCAGAAGGAGCAGCACGAAGAACGGCAGCACCCAGTAGATGCCGGTATGGTGCAGGATGTCGACGAACAGCAGCTGGCCGAGGCCCATCGCGGCGCAGTAGGTTGCGTAGAGCGATGCGATCAGGTAGGCCGGGATCACGAGCGAGCGCAGCAGGATGACGAGGAGCAGGAAGATCGCCCCCAGCACCAGGAGGGCCGTCTGCTGGAAGTCGTGGCTGGAGATGGCGCTCAGGTTCTCCTGCAGTCCGCTCTGTCCCCCCGCGTAGAGCGTGCCGCGGTGCACCGGGCTGGTGGCGAGTGCGTGCTGCGCCGCCGAGACCAGCGCGGGCATCTCGTCGATCGCCCGGGCCGAATAGGGATTCGCGGCGAGATCCACCGTGAAGAGCGCGACGTGTCCGTCCGGGGAGATGTAGCTCTGCATGGCGCTCGCCAGCGACGCGTCCGTCAGGGCGCTCTGCGGCACGTAGAAGCCTGGGCTGTCTGCGCCGCTGGCCATTCCCGCGAGGACTCCCTGTGCCTTGGCGACACCGCTTCCGAGTTGCCCCGCCGCGATCGCGGCGGAGGCGAGGCCGGGCGCGAGCTTCTGCGCACCCCGGGTCGCCTGGGCGAGTCCAGTCGCGATCTCCGCGCTCGACTTGGCGAACGCAGCGGTCCCCGAGGCCAGTTTCGTCCCCGCGGCCCCGAGGCCGGAAAGACCCTGGTCGAGGCTCGTCGCGCCCGCCCTGAGGCCCTGCAGACCCTTCGCCGTCTGGGCGCTGCCCTGCGCCACGCCGGCCGCGGCCTGCGCGATCTGGCCGGCCGACGTCGCGAGACCGGCCGTGGCGCCGCTGGCGCCCCCAGCGCCCTGTGCCAGCGCGGTCGCGCCGCTCTTGGCCTGCTGCAGGCCCTGGTCGAGCTCGCTTGCCGTGCCCGCGATCGCCTGCCAGTCGGGGGTCTGGCTCGTCCCGGGATGATCTGCCGCCCACGCGGAGATCGCCTGGCTGAGACTCGCGGCCGCCTGCGCAAGCGCTGTCTCGGACTCGCTCAGCGAGGACGCGCTCTGCGCAACGGCGGCGGTGCCGCTCGCCGCCTGCTGGAGCCCTGACGCAAGCTTGCCGCTGCCCTGCGCCACCCCCTGCGTGCCCTGGGCCACCTGCGACGCGCCCTGCGCGAGCCGGCCGGCCGCGTTGCCGAGCTGGCCGGCGGTCCTGCCCAGCTTGCCCGCGCCCTGCGCGAAGCGCATGAGTCCCTGTTGCAGCGATGGCGTGGCGCCGAGCAGGGCCTGTGCCGCAGAGCTCAGCCGGCTGCCGGCGCCCGCGGCTGCCTGCACGTCGGATCTCGCCTTGCCCAGCTGGCCCGCGAGTACCTTCGCGCCCTGCGCCGCAGGTCCAAGCCCCTGTGCGACACTGCCGGTCTGTTGCGCGAGCGTGAAGGCAGGGACCGGCTTGCCGAGCGGCCAGGTCGCGCTCTCCACCGCGTGCACACCGCGCTGGGCGGCAAGCGCTTCGGAGATCGCGTCGATGGTCGCGAGTCCCTTGGGCGTGCGCAGGTTGCCGCTCGTGTCGAGCACGATCTCGGCCGGTATCGCCTTGCCTTCGCCGAAGCTCTTCGCCACGGCGTGGAAGCCCTGCACGGAAGCCGCCTGCGGGATCTGGTGCAGGGTGTTGAACGAACGCTGACCGTTGTACAGCAGTGCGATCGGCGTCAGAACCGCGACGAGCGCCAGCGCCGTCCACCAGGGGTGGCTGGTCGCGACGCGGCCGCTGAACGACCAGAAGCCGAGCGGCCGCGTCACCTCGCCGGTCTTCGGCGGGCGCGGCCAGAAGAGGCGCCTGCCGAAGATGGCCATCAAGGCGGGGATCAGGGTGAGACAGGCGAGCAGCGTGACGGCGATGCCGATCGCGACGCCCGTGCCGGACCTGTAGAGGCTGAACTCCGCGAAGTAGAGCGTCGCGAACGACACCAGCACCGTGAGCGACGAGAAGAGCACCGTGCGTCCGGCGCCGGCGAAGGTGCGCGCGATGGCCTCCTCGACATTGTGGTGATCCCGCTGCAGCTCCTCGCGGAAGCGGTTCAGCAGGATGATCGCGTAGTCGGTGCCGGCACCGAACAGCACGGCGATCAGGAACGTCTGCGTGAACGTGGTGAGCGGCAGGCCGAAGCGGCCGAGGTAGGCGTCGACGCCGGACGTGATCAGGAACGAGAGGCCGATGGTGAAGAGGTTGACGAGCGGCGCGAGCGCCGAGCGCAGCACCAGCACCAGGATCAGGAGCACCAGGATCACCGTGACGGCGGCCGTGCGGTTCACGCCCTGCTGCGAGATGCGGATGTTGTCCTGCATGATGGGCACATCGCCCGTGTAGTAGACGCGCAGGCCCTGCGGCGCGCCGTGGAAGGCCTTCTCCACCTGGCCGAGGGCCTTCGCGGTGGCCGGGTTCACGTCAGACTCCCGGAATCCGACGACGGCGATCTCGGTCGTGCCGTCGGAGCTGAGAAAGGCCGACGACGCCCCTGCGGAGACGGTCCAGCGATCCTGGATGAAACTGATGCCGTGGCGCGACACCTCTCCCGCAAGCGTTGCGAGGTGCCGGTGGAAGAAGTTCTGGTCGGAGGCGGTGAGTCCGCCTTTGCGGACGACGGCGACGACCATGCTGCTTTTCTGCGGATGCGCCGGATCGATCTGCGTGACAAGGCTGGTGGCCCGCTCGTAGCTGGCGCCCTTGGGCAGCGTGATCGCATCCTGCTGCGCCACGACCGTGCTGAGCTGCGGCAGGAACCTAAGCGTGAGGATGGCGAGCGCGATCCAGGCGATGACGATGGGCCAGCGCAGGCGGACGATGAGGCGCGTCATGCGCTGGGGCGTCATCCCTCCGTCCTCCCCGCCGCGGGCGAAAGCCCCTGCAAGATCTCCGAGACGCCCGTGAGGAGGTCGAGGAGATCCGCCGCGGGCGCGACACCAAACTCCCGGATGACGCTGCCCCAGAGCGTCAGCACGCGCTCTTCGGCCTCGGCCAGGAGGGCATCGCCCCGTTCCGTGACGGAGAACCAGGCGACGCGCCGGTCGGCGTCGTCCGCCCGCCTCGCCACGAGTCCCCGCGCGATCAGGCGCTTCGTCAGGCCGCTGACAGGTCCGGAGGTGATGCCGAGCGCCTCACCCACCTGTGCCGCCGTCCAGGGGCCGAGTCGGCGCAGCTGGCGCAGGAAGTAGAACTGCACCACCGTGAGCCCGACCTTGCCGATCTCCCGCGTCAGATGCTGCAAGAGGTTCTGGATCAGCACCGAAAACAGCTGGTCGAACGCCTTGGCCAGGCTCTGCTCCCGCTCGTTCAACGATACTCGCCTCCGATGGCCATACATCTTCTTGGCGAAGATTCTTCGATACGAAGATAATTGCGCGATGCGCCCGCGTCAAGCCCGTGGCGATCTCTTGCGCCTTGACGCTCCAGAGCGCTCGCGCTATCATACTTTTGCGTCGTGGGGGCGTAGCTCAGCTGGGAGAGCGATAGGTTCGCAATCTATAGGTCAGGGGTTCGAATCCCCTCGCCTCCACCAAGTTTCGAGCCCCGAGGTCCGCTGGAGCAGCGGGTTTCGGGGCTCAATCTATGTTCGGCCCGTAGTGTTTAATGCTGAGTGTGTCCGTGGAATCCGGGGGACATTTGCGGGAACACGGGAACATTTCGGGGAACACGCGCTGTTCGACTTCTCTCGGCGCTTTGCAGGGGAGCATGTCCGCGTCGTGAATCACCGCTCATGCCCAACAGACTTCGTATCTGCGCGTCAGGCGCGGAATGACCGTGAAAGAGTTGGCCCGCATCGCCGGCATTGCGCCGCCGGTAGTATCGCGAGTTGAACGGGGCCTCGTCGAGGACCCCCGCCTCAGCACCGCGCCGGCGCTGGCTCGCGCGCTGGAGTGCACCGTAGAGGACATCTTTGTTACTGAATAGGTAACGCCCTTGACCACCTCCTCACACCCTGACGACCGAGGAGGTGCATCAGCACATGGACGAGATCCTGCTCCGGGGTGCGATCGAGAGCGTCCACCTGCACGACGGCCATCTCGAGGTGACGATGGGCGGCCAGGTGATGGCGTTCGCGGTGAGCGGCGAGGTGCCAGCGGCCAAGACCGCGCAACCGCCAAAGCCGAGGCAGCAGCGGAGGACGAACGGCTCGAGCGACGCCGGGGCCGATGGACAGGCTGGCCATCATGATGGCGTGGTTGTCTCCGCGTCGTAGCCCGCACCTGGCATGCGCTTTCGCTCGCCGGCCATTTGGCGCGTCGGGGGTGAGGCGTTGTTGTCGGCGGCGTCTGCTGCTTCTTTTTTTCTGACGACCACTGCGCTGTACGTCCTGCGCCGCCGGCGTCGCCGCGGTATGCAGACCTGGCGCGATCGCTGCCGACACCGTGTGCTGCTCGGCGTCAGCGGCTCGGGCAAGACCATGAGGCTGCGCTCTATGGTCCGCGAGGATGCATCCCAGGGCGTGCCGCTCGTCTGGCTCGGCCTCGACGGCGCGGAGTGCAAGCGCATCCGAGCGATCTGCGAGGGCGCCGGCGCGCACGTCACGATGCTCGACGCGGCGAGCGACCACCCTCCCGCCTTCAACATGCTCCAGCGCTACGTCGGCACGGACGCACGGTGCGGGGCTATCGCGCCGCGATCTGCCGGCCCAAGGACCGCCGGCCGACGAGCCTCGACCCCCACACCGCGGCGGTGGCGGACGCGATCCTGCGCCTGAGGCCCAGGGCGTGGCAGCGCGAGTACCCGCTGCCGGGGGTGCGCGGCAAGCGGACGCCCTGCGGCAACTCCAAAGCGGCCAGTGGCTCTGGCTCGAGGTGGATCGACGCCACGGCTACGCGGCCAAGAAGGTCCACCTCTACCGTCTCTGCCGCCAGCGGAGGGCCTGGGCGCGCTACTTCCCGGCGTTCCCGGACCTGCTCCTCGTCGGAGTCGGCAAACGCGCCCCGGGGGCCGCAACCACTCATCCGCAGGCGCCCGCGAGACGATGTAGTCCTTCAGGCGGTACGGCTTCTGCATCAGGCGAGAAAACCTACTGGCGTGATCGACCCGGTCAGAATCTCAAAGCTCACGGCATCTTCGCCCATCCTCCCTACCGCCTCCCACGTGGGATTGCCGAGCAAACGAAAAACCTCGCCGCGTGGCGAGGTCCTGCCCCTGCGCTGTTTGACTGGACGCACCCCTATGACATTGCGGTGGCCGCCCGCTCTGCCGCCCTGGGCCGCGCCAGTCGCCGTCCCAGCCTCATGAAGGGCTCCTCAAGCAGGTAGTAGCTGGCTGTCGAGATCCCGATCGCAGCGGCGAATGTCAGCATCACGAGCGCCCAGATCGGCACGATGCCTGAGAGCAGCCGGAACACCGTCAGGAGGACGACCATGTGCCACAGGTAGAAGGAGTACGAGATGCGGCCCAGGAACCGCACGGGCCGCAGGGACAGCACTGCGCTGGCCTGGGGCGAAGAGATGGCCAGCATGATGAACAAGCTGGCCCCCGCGACCACCGCCCAGTCGCCGAAGACCCACAGGACCTGCAGGTACCCGCTGGCCGCGGCAGAGTAGGCTGCCAGCCCCCAGCCGAGGAGGGCCCATTTCATCAGGCGCGACTGGCGGGTGAGCCAGCTTGCCAAGGCCGCGCGGTGCCGCGCGAGCAGCGTGCCAATGGCGAACGGCATCAGGTACGTGGGCGTCACCAGCCAGGAGGCGCTCACCTGATAGCCATGACCGATCACGAAGCCCCCCAGGCCGACCGCGAACGCCGTCACTAGACTGAGCCACAAGGGATACCGGCGGACGAAGAGCACAAGCAGCGGAAACACCAGGGATATCCGCATCTCGTGCACAAGCGACCAGACAGGCGGGTCGAGGGCGTTGATGTCGAACACGCCGACCATGCTCGCCTGCCGCAATAAGGTGCCCAAGCCGAACGGGTGCGCCCAGAACTCCCTGAACCACTCGCTCAGACTCGGCATTGGCCACCCGCTCAGCGCATTGGCAAGCGCGAAGGAGACCAGGACAGCGGCCAAGTAGGCCGGGTAGAGGCGGAACACGCGTCGAACGATGAATCGTCCATAGTTGGGCGCGCTGTCAAAGGACAGGTAGAGCACGAATCCGCTGAGTAGAAAGAAGAGGAGAACCGCCGAGTGGCCCCACGTCTGGAGCAAGACGTTATCTCCAAAGGTGTTCGACAGGTGGTTTAGAAGCACAGTGGCTGCGGCGATGCCACGCAAGGAGTCCAGCTCGTGCAGGCGGCCAGGCACCCTATCTGTCGCTACCACCGACGCTTCACCCTCCAGGAGGGGCCACTGACGCCAGTTTACTCCGCATTGGGTCACTCCGGCAGGTTCGCCATGGCCGTCGGCACCCAAATGTGGATGGACATGAACTTGGCCGTAACGTTGCAGGTGTAGAGTTGCAAGGCCGCTACCTGTCCGGAGCCACTGCCGGGACCGGCAGTGGAGGCACTTCCAGGGATCGAGCCTTGGAAAGTTGCCGTCCATTCACCGTTGCTCATCAGCATGCCGATTCTGTAGTACGTGTTCGTCCCCAAGGCTTCCGCCACCGATCCGCGAGCCGATGATCCCATCGACGCCCACTGGGCGGCGCCCGTGCTCTGGCAGTGTAAGCGCACACAGGGCGTGCCGGGGTTTGAGGACGTGTTCCCTTTATAGGTCGGAGCGAGACCGGCGTGGGTGTCAGAGCCAACGTTGAGGCTCGGGGAGCTGATCTCCACTGTGATGTACACGGGACCACCCCACGGGATGTTCACGGGGCCTGTGTACTCCAGGAGGCCGGTGCTCCCGCTGCCGCTGATCTCTGTGTGCCGTCCGTGGACCAGGAGTCGGCCCGGGGGGGCCAGTTCGCCAGCGAGGCGCCACTCTCGTTGATTATCTCCCTCCAGTTGGCACTGCCGGACCCTGTCGCCCATTCTAGGCCGCTGGCCTGCGTCGATGCCGCCGTGAGCGCCTGTCCATCGCTGCCTGGCGCGAGAATCACCCAGTTGGTGCCATCGAATACCGCGATGTCGCCCTTGCTTGCGCCCGACAGATGGTAGGGCAAGATGGCCACCGCGAGGTCTTCGCAGGCGATCAGCGCCGCTCGCAGTACACCGGCCGTCTGGTTGTGCAACGAATGCCGTCAGTGCTGCCGAGATGGCTTCCGCCACCTGACGCGCCTCGTCGGAGATGCGCCCAAAGGGACCCTGCACAGGACCCGCCCCCCTTTTGCCGGCGCGAGACCGCCAGCCGGCAATCCGGCGGAGACCCGCTGGTTTGCGCATCGCACCTTGCGCCCCAAACGGTTCCCGCGAAGGCAGCCGCCGGCCTCGACGCGCAAGCCGGCGCAGCCAGCGCTTGACCATGGCCTTGCGAGCGGCCCGGGAGGTGATCGCGTCCCAGCGGCGCCGCCGGCATCCCGCAGGCCTCGGCTCAGCAGGCCGAGCGAGGTCTTCCACGTCGCATGGCGCGTCCGCCGTCCGCCCCGGGTCGTGGAAGGAGCCGCCCCCTCAGCCTCGGACGCCGACGCCTACCGCTCCCCAGGAGACGTACTTGGTCTCCAGGAATGCGTCGAGCCCCTCGATGCCGCCCTCCCGGCCAACCCCGGATTCCTTGAAGCCGCCGAACGGCGCCTGTGCCGTGGAAGGGAGGCCATCGTTGAGGCCGACGATGCCGTAGTCGAGCGCTTCCGCCACACGCCAGGCCCGGCTCGCGTCGGATGTGAAGAGATAGGCCGCCAGGCCGAACTCCGTGCCGTTCGCGGTGTCCACGGCCTCCTGCTCGCCGCGGAAGCTGCTCACGGCAAGCACGGGCCCGAACGTCTCCTCGTGCATCACCTTCATGTCCAGGTTCACGCCACCGAGCACCGTCGGCTCGACGAAGTAGCCCGGGCCCGGCAAGGCGGCTCCGCCGACCGTGACGCGCGCCCCGTGGGCGATCGCGTCCTGAATGTGCTCGAGCACCTTCTCCCTTCCGGCCTCGTCGATCATCGGGCCGACCGCCACGCCCGGATCGAGGCCGTAGCCGACGCGCAGATTGCGCACGCGCTCGGACGCGCGGACCAGGAACTCGTCGACGATGCGCTCCTCGACGAGGATGCGGTTCGCCGCAATGCAGCTCTGGCCGCCGTTGCGGAACTTCGCCACCATCAGCGCGTCGAGGGCGACGTCGAGGTCGGCGTCGGCGAACACCACCACCGGCGCCTGGCCACCGAGCTCGAGAGACAGCCGTTGCATGTTGCCGGCGGCCCGCTCCATCAGGTACTTGCCGACGCCCGTCGACCCGGTGAAGGTGATCTTGCGCACGCGCGGGTCCGCGAGCCAGACATCGGCGATGCGGCTCGAGCGCGACGTGGTCACGATGTTGAGAAGCCCCGCCGGGGCTCCCGCCTGCTGCAGCAGCTCGCCGAACCTGAGCGCGGTCAGCGGCGTGGCCGAGGCAGGCTTCAGCACCGTCGCGCAGCCCGCGGCGATGGCGGGCGCCACCTTGCGCGTGATCATGGCCGCCGGGAAGTTCCACGGCGTGATCGCAGCCACCACCCCGACCGGCTGCCGCAGCACGAGCAGGCGCTTGTCCGCCCGGGTGGCGGGGATCGTACGGCCGTAGGCGCGCTTGGCCTCCTCCGCGAACCACTCGATGAAGCTGGCGGCGTATGTCGCCTCCGCCTCGGCGTCGGCGAGCGGCTTGCCGTTCTCGATGGTCATGAGGCGGCTCAGGTTGTCGCGGTCGGCCTCCACAAGCTCGAACCATCTGCGCAGGAGCCGGCTACGCTCGTAGGCGCTCGTGTGGCGCCAGAGCCCGTAGGCCCGCTGCGCCGCGTCCACCGCCGCCCTCGCGTCGTCCTCGGTCCCGTCCGCGACCCTGGCCACCTCGGCCTGCGTCGCGGGGTTCTCGACCCGCAGCGTCCTGCCGCCGTCGCCTGCGTCCCGCCAGACGCCGTCGATCAGGAGCTGGGTAGGAGCCGTCCAGTCTGCCGTCGCACTCATCGACGCACCCTCCTCAGACAAATCCCCGCGGATTCCGGACACGCGCCCTGCCCGGCGCCGTCAGCGCGACGGGCGCACCGTGATGGTGCGGGTCTCCGTGTAGAACTCGATCGCGGCCCGTCCCTGCTCGCGCGGACCGTAGCTCGATTCCTTGACGCCGCCGAAGGGCGCCTGGTACTCGACACCCGCCGACTCCTCGTTGACCCGGACGAGGCCCGCCTCCATGTGCCGCATGTAGTAGAGCGCCCGGTCGAGGTCCCGGGTGAACAGCGAAGCGCTCAGCCCGTACGGCACCGCGTTGGCGTAGGCGATCGCCTGCTCCCAGTCCTTTGCCGTGAACAGGGCGACCACCGGTCCGAAGATCTCCTCGCTGTGCAGCACGCCGCTCGGGCTGGCCTGCTCGAGCAGGGTCGGCGCCACGTAGGCGCCCTGCGGCAGCCCGAACCTCGGGTCCGGGCCGGCCAGCACCCTGGCGCCCTCGGCGACGCCCTGCCTGATCTTCGCGAGCACGCCCTCGCGCTGTTCGGGCGACGATACGGGACCAAGAAAGCTCCGCTCGTCGAGCGCCGGCCCCTGGTAGACTTCGGCGAACTGCGCCTGCAGCGTCTCGCGCAGTCGGTCGACGACAGCTTCGACCGCGATGACGCGCGAGGTGGCGGTGCACTTCTGGCCGGCGGAGCGCAAGGCGCCGGACGTGATGCGGCTCGCGGCCACCTCGACATCCGCATCTTCGAGGACGATCGCGGGATTCTTGCCGCCCATCTCGAGCTGGAAGCGCGCGCCGATCTCGATGGCACCCTGTGCGACGTCCATGCCGACGTCGCGCGATCCGGTGAAGGACACGGCGCGGATGAGCGGGTGGCGCGTCAGGGTGCGGCCGACGGACGAACCGCGGCCGAGCACGAGGTTGACGACGCCCTTCGGGAATCCGGCTTCCGTCAGCACCTCGACGAGCTTGACGGCCGTCGCGAGGGAGCCGGCCGCGGGCTTCCAGACGATCGGGTTGCCGAAGACGAGCGCCGGCGCCGCCTTCCAGATCGGGATGGCGACGGGAAAGTTCCACGGTGTGATGAGCAGCGTCGGACCGACGCCCTGACGCATGGTGAACAGCAACGCGTCCGGGTTGGCGGAGGGCAGCACTTCGCCGATCGCCCGCGTGCCCTCGCCGGCGTAGTAGCGCAGCAGGGAGACGCCGCGCTGGACCTCCGCGCGCATCTCTCCGATCGGCTTGCCCATCTCGCGCGACGCGACCCGGCTCAGCTCCTCGGCCCTGCGGGCCACGGCGTCGGCGGCGCGGTAGAGTGTCTGGCCGCGTTCGACCATGCTGGCCGCGTTCCAGGCGGGAAATGCCGCGGCGGCAGCCCCTGCGGCCCGTGAGGCGAGAGCGGCGTCCGCCGCATGCCAGGTGCCGAGCAGATCGGCGAAGTCCGAAGGACTGCGGACCTCCGTGCCCTCCCCTGTCGCAGCGACGAACGCCCCGTCGACGTAGCTCACGAACTTCTCCATCCGCGATTCCCTCCTCGTCCAGACGCTCAAGGCCTCCCTGGCGAGCATAGCCGGCAGCGCCGGGCGCGGGAGGGGCGGGGACGGTACCCCTGAGGGACCGCCTCCCGCCCTTGCCCGCAGCAGTTCCGCCTGATCAGGCAGACCCCTGCTCCTCCCGCGAGAGGCCCGCCGCCAGCATCAGGTCGGGGTGCTTCTTCGCGTAGTAGTACGCCACGCCGAAGCCCACCACGAGCCACAGCAGGGACACCACGACAGCGCTGCCGAACGGCGGCGCCGGCAGCGGCACGGCGCTGTACCAGATCACGATGGCGCCGATGATGGTGGCGGCCGACGGCACGATGCCATGCATGAACAGCCGGAAGCTGCCCTTCTCGCGCGCCATGAACGCGGTCAGCGCGGTGTTGGCGACGATGTGCACCGCGATGATGTTGATGCCGGCGATCGTCAGCAGCCAGAGCGCCGCCGTCGTCGGGCCGAGGATGAACCCTGCGATGAGGTCGACGACCAGGATGGTGACGAAGAAGAAGATCACGAGCGAGCGCGGCACCCTGCTCTTCTGGTCCACCTTGGCGAGCGGCTTGAAGATCACGCCGTCACGTCCGGCACTGTACCAGATGCGCGTCACCGCATTCACCTTGGCGATCGTGTAGTTCGCGTAGCTTGTGATGGTGAACACCACGAGCAGCAGCCAGCCGGCCGTGCCGAGGTAGTGCTGGTAGACGATCAGGCCGGGGTCCGGTGACTTGGCGTAGCCGGTCATCGCGTTGACGCCCCAACCCACCGTCAGCGCGTAGGACGGCAGCACCATGGCGATGCCCGCCAGGGCCCAGGCGATCAGGATCGCGCGGCGGATCAGCTTCTTCGAGTTCCTGGTCTCCTCTGAGATCGTCGTCGCGGTCCCGAGACCGGTGAAGTCGAGAACCGAGAAGACGACCCCAAGGAAGAGCGGGTTCAACGCCCCGTGCAGAGGCCCGAGGGTGAAGGGCGCGATCGTGTTGTGCGGCCCTACCATGATGATGATGATGATGGCGCTGATCACCAGGAAGGCGACCTCGGCGTAGCCTGTCCACTTGGTGAAGGCCAGCGAGGGACGGATGCCGAGGTAGGAAAACAGCGAGCCGAAACCGAGGGTCAGGACGGCGATGGCCACCCAGACCCAGCCCATGCCCGAGAGCCTGGAGCTGAGCAGGAAGATGAAGCCGCTCAGGCCGAGCACGCTGAAGGCCGGGCCCGTGAGATTCTCGCCCATCCAGAACCAGACGGCCAGCACGCCCGCGCTGCCGCCGAGGCCCCGCGCGGAGTAGGCGTAGTAGCTGCCGGCGTTGACGATGCGCGACGAGAACTCGTTCGGGACCACCATCCACAGCAGGTAGATCAGCCATGCGATGAGCACGGCCAGCGGCGTCGCGCCGAGGGCGAATGCCGCCGTGCCGACGAGCAGGATCGCCACGTCGCCGGCGGGACCGACGAACGAGAATGACTGGAACACGCCTTCCCAGAGACCGACCGCACCACGCCTGAGTTCACTGGGCCTCGGAGCAGTCACACCAGCAGGTCCTGGATCTGAGTTCACGTCAACGCCTCCTTGCGCTTGGTCTCGTGCCATGGCGATCCCTAAGCCCAGCCGCCGTCAGCACCTCCCTTGCCGAGCCACGCCTAGCCCACCTGCCGCATCGCCGACTCAACCCTCCGCCGCGAGCCCTCGAGCCACCGCCCGCCCCACCTCGGCGGTCGTGCGGCTGCCGCCCAGATCCGGCGTCCGCTCGCCGTCCGCGAGCGCTCTGCCGATCGCCTGCAGCACCCTGTCCGCCCAGCCCGCATGACCGAGGTGCTCGAGCAGCAGCGCCGCGGACCAGATCGCGGCCATCGGGTTGGCGATGCCCTGGCCGGCGATGTCCGGTGCGGAGCCGTGGACAGGCTCGAAGAGCGACGGGAAGCGCCCTTCGGGGTTCAGGTTGGCGCTGGCCGCGAAGCCCATGCCGCCGGCGATGCCTGCACCGAGGTCGGTGAGGATGTCGCCGAACAGATTGGACGTGACGACGATCTCGAACCGCCTGGGATCCTGCACGAAGAACATGGCCGCCGCGTCGACGAGGTAGCTGCGATGGGCAACGTCCGGGTAGTCCCCCGCCACATCGGCGAAGACCCGGTCCCAGAACACCCCTGAGTAGTTCATGGCGTTGCCCTTGGAGACGCTCGCCACGCTGCGTTGCAGGCGCCGGCCAAGCTCGAAGGCGTAGCGCACGATCCGCTCCACGCCCTTGCGTGAGAACACGGTCGTCTGCAGGGCCATCTCCCGCTCGGCGTCGCCGGGGAAGAGGAGGTCTCCCTTGCCGCTATATTCGCCTTCCGTGTTCTCCCGGAGCACGATCATGTCGATGTCACGGCTGGCGCGTCCCCGGAGAACCGTCTCGACGCCGGGCAGGAGGCGCACCGGGCGCAGGTTGACGTACTGGTCGAATCCCTGGCGGATCGGCAGGAGCAACCCCCAGAGGGTGACGTGGTCTGGCACGCGAGGATCGCCGACCGCGCCGAGCTCGATCGCGTCAAACGCCCGCAGCCGATCGAGACCGTCCCGCGGCATCATCTGGCCGTGGGCGAGATAGTGCTCGCTGCCCCAGGGGAACTCCTCGAAGCTGAAGGAGATGCCGGGGTCGAGCGCTGCAACCTGGTGCAGGACGCGCACGGCCTCCTGCGTCACTTCCGGCCCGATGCCGTCACCGGCGATCACGGCGATCCGGTGGTGCAAGGCGGATGCCTCCTGCCTTCCGTATCCTTGGAAACCGCCATCGGTGCCGCGATCAGTTCCGGGACGCCCCGCGGGCCGTGACGCGCTCTGGCTCGAGGTATTCCGGCAAGGGAATGTCCCTCGCCATCAGCTCATCGGGCACGGGATCTCCCGCCACGAGCCGCAACGGCACGACGCCGGCCCAGATCGGCAGCGCGAGATTCTCGGCCGCGTCCTTGGGCGGTCCGCTGCGAATCTTGGCCGAGGCCTCGGAGATCGCCACGCGCAGCACCCTCGTCGAGCGCACGTCGCTGTCGCTCGGCTCACGCGCCTCTCGTGACCGCCCCGCTACCACGTGCTCGACGAGCGCCCGCAGGGCCATGCGTTTCTCGTCCGGATCGGTCACGTCCTCGGCGACGCCCAGCACGACGACGCTGCGGTAGTTCATCGAGTGGTCGTAGACGGACCGGGCCATCACGAGGCCGTCGATGATCGTCGCCGTGACGCAGACACTGTGGTCGACGGCGGCGGCGAACATGGCGTTCGCGACCGCGCCGTGAAGGTAGACGGCAGCGCCCACGCGGACGTGCACCGTCGGCAGCACCATCGGCTGGCCGTCGGCCACGAAGCCGACATGGCAGATGTAGGCCTCGTCAAGGATCTGCTCGATGACCGCCTGCTCGTAGACGCCGCGATCGGCGTGACGGCGCACCCGCACGCGCGCGCTCACCGCACCCTCCATTGCGCATCCCGCCTTTCCTGCACCGGCCGGGGCTTGGGCCATCCGGCTCGGCCCTAGCGCGGCTGGTGCTGCAACTGCAGCGACGTCTCCTCGATGGCCCCACGCAGGATGTCGAGCCCCTCCCTGAGGTCGTCGTCGGAAATGGCCAGCGGCGCCAGGAAGCGGATGACGTTGTTGTGGTCGCCTGCCTTCATCAGCACAAGGCCATGCTCGTAGGCGGTCTTGTGGATGCGGGACGTCGCGTCGCTGGCCGGAGCGCGGGTCGCACGGTCCTCCACGAACTCGACCGCCACCATTGCGCCCACGCCGCGGACGTCGCCGATCAGCGGGAAGCGCTCCTGCCAAGCCCGCAGGCTTGCGAACACCTGCTGGCCGATCTCGCGCGCTCGCCCTGCGAGGTCGTCGCGCTCCATCGCCGCAATGACCGCCAGAGCGGCCGCGCAGGCGACCGGGTTGCCGCCGAACGTTCCGCCGAGCCCGCCCACCTGCGGCGCGTCCATGATCTCGGCCCGCCCGGTCACGGCGGAGAGCGGCAGTCCGCCCGCCAGGGACTTGGCCGTCAGCAGGAGATCGGGCTCCATGCCGGCAGCCTCGATCGCGAACATGTGGCCCGTGCGGCAGAAGCCCGTCTGGATCTCGTCCACGATCAGGACGATGCCGTAGCGGTCCGCGAGGCGGCGAAGGCCCTGAAGGAAGGCCGGAGGCTGAACCAGGAAGCCGCCCTCGCCCTGCACCGGCTCGATGATGAACGCGGCCACGCGCTCCGGTCCGAGTTCGTCCTGGATGGTGCGCTCGAGGTTGTCGAGGGCCCAGGTGACCTCCTCGTGCTCGCTCGCGAAGTCGGAGTGGTACAGGTCGCAGGCCGGCGCGCGGTAGACTTCCGGGGCGAAGGGACCGAAGCCGTCCTTGTAGGTCGCCACCTTGGACGTCAGCGTCATGCCGAGGAGCGTCCGGCCATGAAACGCCCGGCGGAAGGTGATCACGGCTTGGCGGCCCGTGTAGCGCCGCGCGATCTTGACGGCGTTCTCCACCGCCTCGGCCCCGGTCGAAAGCAGGATGGTCTTCTTTTCGAAGGCGCCCGGCACCATGCGGTTCAATGCCTCCGCCACTTCGAGGTAAGGCTCGGTCATCGTGACGTGGAAGCAGGTGTGCAGAGCCTGGCCGGCCTGACGGCGGACCGCCGCCACCACGTCGGGATGGTTCGCGCCGACGTTGAGCACCCCGATGCCGCCGGCGAAGTCGAGGAGCATATTCCGGTCGACGTCGACGATGTGGGCGCCTTCCGTGCGCTGGGCAAAGATCGGGGTCGCCTGGCTGACGCCGCGGGGAACGGCCCGCTGGCGCCGCTCGAGGAGCGCTCGGGACTTCGGGCCGGGAATCTCGGTCGCAAGGGAAACCGTCATGGCTGTCTCCTCCGTCCATCGGGGCCCTGGCGGCGCAGCTCTACGTGCTCTTCTCGGCGCTGGCTTCGCCCCCGTGGATCAGCGCAATGCGGGGTTTAGCCCAAGTCTACTCCTCGCGCCGAGGGGTCGCGATGTCTCTCCTTCACACCGCAGCCCATGGATCAATGTGCACAAAGCACTTCGCGACACGCTCCCCGTCCACCGTTCTGCGGTCATGGACAACGATCCCTACAGCCCCGGCCGGTTCGGGCTGAACGGTCAGCGTCCCGGGCTCGGGCTCCTGCCTGGGACTCGGACGTGGAAACGATCATCGTGGAACACGGCGATCGGATGCGCCGATGCGATAGACCGTCTCCTGGCGGTACCCGGTCGTCACCCGGATGTAGCCCTGCAACGAGAGATCGAGGTCCGGGTCGCCCGTGTCGACAAGCAGGGGACGACCGCCCAGGGTCGCAAGCTTGCCCTGCGTCGCGACCACCACGAGGCCCTCCCTGCCGACCCGCCGCAGGACGGCAGGGCTCAACTGCTGGTTGCCGCGCCCGAGCAGGTACCCCTGGCCGCCGATCACCGTCAGCACGATGCTGGCCGGCCGGCCCGCGAGGAGTTCCAAGAGGTCGCGCTCGCCGGCGTCCGCAAGGAGTATGCTGCCGCCCAGCACAGCGTCGACCCCGAGCAGGGTGCCCCGCAAGCCGAGACGCTGCATGATCGCCGCGGTGGTGCTGCCTGGACCGATCAGCCACAGGCGCTCGCGATCGGCGGCGACCCGCTCCGCCAGATCCTGCGCGATGCCGGCCAGGATCTCGTCCTGCCGCGCCTGGCCTGTCTTCACCGCCTGCAGCCCCGAGGGCTCGTCCGGCACCCGCAGGTAGCCATAGAGGCGGGCGTCGACGCGCCCCTGACGGAAGGCTTCCTCGTCGATGTCCATCACCTCGCCGTCGCGCACTCCGCGCACGCGGCCGCGGCAGACAGCCAAGGCGAGCCGGCCAGCCTCGCCGGGACTCGTGGCGAAGACGCCGGAGTGCATCTTGACGCCGGCCGGGATGCCGAGCACGAGCTGGTCCAGGCCGACCGCCGCCTGGACGTCCCGCGCGGTGCCGTCACCACCCGCGAAGAGCAGGAGGTCCACGCCGAGGTCCCTGAGCTCGCGTGCGGCCCGGCGCGTATCGTCGCCGCTGGTCGCGCCAGGGGCGATCCTCCCGATCACCGTGGGCGAGAGACCGGCCGACCGCGCCTCGTCCTCCCCCATCTCCCAGGGGTAGGTGACGACGCCGATGCCCTGGCCCGCAAGGGTTCGCAGGGCCTCGACGGCGCGTCCCGGAGCTTCGGCGACCGCACCGCGGCGGCGGGCCTCTAGCAGTGTTTTTGGGCCATCGCTTCCCTTGAGGCCGACCCGGCCGCCGAGCCCCGCGACAGGATTCACAAGGAGTCCGATGGTCGCCAGCGCCGTACCCCCCTCAGCGGCTCCCGCGCCCCAAAACTGGTCAACGGCGGACATTCCCCTTGCGCAGGTGGGCCCGCCACGTCAATGCCCAGCGGGCCGGGTCGCTCAGGGCAGCGTCGTCCTTGCGGCGGTGCGCGGCGGAGCGGTGCGGCGAGCTGCGTACGAGTTCCGGTTCCCGGTAGCCCTCGGCGGCCACCCTGTGCAGGACGGCGGCGTACTCGTCCATGTCCCTGATCGAGTACGTCTCGCAAGGCTCGAGCGTCATGGGCTCCGCGATCAGCCATGGGTGGTGGCTGAGGAAGTAGTGCGGCAGACCGAAGTCGGCCACGCGTAGGTGCACGTCCTCGGTCCCGACGCCCGTCTCCTCCTTGAGGCGCCGCCAGCTGTAGCGCACCTGTTCCATGCGCCTGAGCCCGTTGCCGGCAAAGGCGTGGTCGAGCCCCGGGACGCCCTCGAGGCGCTTCATGAGGTAGCTGTTGTTGAGCACCGAGACGTCCGCAGCCTCCCGCAGCCCTGCGGCCCCCATGGTCATCACCCAGGCGTAGGCGCGCAGCACGACGCCAGCCGTTCCGAAGAAGTCGCGGATCTTGCCGATGCTTTGCGGCCGGTCGTAGTCGAGCCTGTAGCCGTCCCCTGACTGCGCCACCAGCGGCACGGGCAGGAACGGCGCGAGCTCCTCGGTGCAGAGGAGCGCCCCGTTGCCTGGCCCGAACGAACCGTGAGGCGCGCCGAACGTCTTGTGGACGTTGAAGTGGCAGATGTCGAAGCCGGCCTCGCGGGCCCGCGCGACACCGAGGAAGCCGTTCGCGTTCGCCTGGTCGTAGAAGGCCAGCCCGCCGGCTTGGTGGACGACGTCGATGAACTCCCGCACCCGCGGGTTGTAGAGGCCGATGTCCTCGGGGTTCGTCATGAAGATGCCGGCGGTGCGCGAGGACACGGCGGCCTTGAGGGCAAGAGGGTCCGGCAGCCCGTCCTCGCCCGGGTAGATCGTGATCACCTTGAACCCAGCCGTCGCCGGTGCGGCGGCATTGCACGGGTGCGAGAAGACGGTCGTGATCACCTCGTCGCGGGTGTCGCCCTCGCCGCGCCTGGCGAAGTACGCCCGAAGCATGCGTGCGGCCGCGAAGACGGCGTGGCTGCCGCCGCCCGGCTGCAGGCTGACCTCCGCCATGCCCGAGATCTCCAGGAGGATCCGCCCGAACCGGTGATAGATCTCGAGGATGCCCTGCACCGTCTCCTCGTCCTGGTCCGGATGGAGTTCCGCAAAGCGCGGGTCCGCGGCCAGCAGCTCGTTGACCCGCGGGTTGTACTTCATCGTGCAGGTGCCCTGGCTGATGTCGTTCGCCAGGTTCGCCCCGAGGGTCTCCTGCGAGAGGTGCAGGTAGTGGGCGAGCACATGCTTCTGCGAGAGCTCCGGCAGGGCGGGCGGCGTCGCGCGCCAGAGCCCTTCGGGCACGAGCTCCGCGGCAGGGCCGACCGCCTCGCGGATCCTCGCCTCGGGCTCAGGCAGCAGCACGCCCCGCTGGCCCGCCTGGGATATCTCGAAGATGATCGGCTCGTTCCAGTGGGCCTGGCGGAACTCCTCGCGCACCAACCCGGCCTCGGCTTCCCCGGCCGCGGGATCCTCGTCCGCCCTCACGCCACGCACACCTCCCGCAGAGCCTCTGCCAGCCGCTCGAGGTCGCCTGCGCCGTGGACCTCCGTCACGGCGTAGAGGGCGCTCTGACCGAGCCAGGAGAACTCCCCGGAGAGGTCCTTGCCCCCGAAGATCCCGCGCTCGAGGAGCCGGCGGTTGATCTCCCGCACCGTGAGACCTGTCGCGTCGAAGTTCACCACGATCTCCTTGAAGCCGGGGGCCGAGAGTCGGGGCGCCAGCACACCGGGGATGCCCCGCAGCAGCGCGACGAGGTAGGCCCTGCGCTGCACGATGCCTTCGCCCAGTTCCCGCATCCCCTGGGGACCGAGCAGGGCGAGGTGGACGCCGGCGGCGATCGCGTAGAGCGCCGTCACGGTCCCGACGAAGTCCTTGCCCTGCTCGCGTGCCACGTAGGAGGTGCGGGCGGGCAGCACCTTGCCGAAGCCGTACTCGCCTTTGGCGACGGTCTCGGTCAAGCCGAAGAGCTGCAGGGGGCATTCGCCGAGGTACCGCTCCTCGTCGCGCATGGCGAGAAAGCCTGAGAGCCCTCCCCCCCACTGCATGTGGACACCGAACGGCTGCAGATCGCCGCAGACGATGTCCGCCCCATACGCGGCGGGAGGTCGCGCGATGCCGAGAGACGACGGGTCGACGCCGACGATCACCTCGGCTCCCCGCCGATGCGCCATCTCGGCGACGGCACGTCCCTGGTCCTCGAAGGCGCCGAGATAGGACGGGTTCTCGAAGTAGACGGCCGCAGTCTCGTCGCTCAGGCGCGCCTCGAGGTCGGCAAGGTCGAGCCGTCCCGTGCCCCGCTCGCAGGCCACCCGCTCGAGCTCGATCGCCGGCAGGCAGTAGTTCTCCACCACGGCGTACCGGCCCGGGCTGACCGTGGCCGCCACCAGGATCTGCCGGCGCCCCGTCAGCCGCGCGGCCATGCGGCAGGCGGACGCGGCGGCGTTGGCCCAATCGTAGGTCGACGTGCTGACGGCATCCATCTCGAGAAGCTCGCCGAGCATGCTGGCCGTCTCAAACAGCGCCTGATACTTGCCGTGATCCGCGTAGGCGTCCGCTCCGTACGCGGTGAGGAACTCGTCTCGGCCGATCACCGTGTCCACCACGGCCGGCACGTAATGCTGCCAGACCCCTCCGCCGAGGAAGCTGAGGTGATCGCTCGTCGAGCGGTTCTTGGCAAGGATGCCTTCCACATGTCGCCGCAGCGCGAACTCCGAGCCCAGCGGCTCCGGCAGTTGCAGCGCACGGTGCAGCCTCAGCTCTTGGGGGATCGCCGCGAAGATCTCCTCGACGCTCTCAACCCCCGCGCCCTGGAGCAGCGTCGCTTTCGCCTGCTGCGACGAGTTGGCGATGTAGGGATGGGCACGTGTGGCCATCTGCCTGCCTCCGTATCGAACCGCGGGTAAGGTCTCCATGCATTTATGGCCCGCGGGCGGCGCACTTGCGTGCCTCGCGCCGCGCGCGGAGGCCCCGGCGAGGCTCACGGCGAGCCCGCACGCTCCAGGCTCGCCTGCTTGGCCGCGCCGGATGCCAGCGCCTCGTCGATCGCCCGGTCGTCGAGACCGGCCTCCCGCAGGATCCGCCGCGTGTGCTGGCCGTGCAGCGGCGGCGGTGTGCGCGGTGCGGCCTGCCGCCGCGAGAAGCGCCATGGCAGGCGTACCTGCGGCAGGTCGGGCACGGTGGGATGGCCCATCCGCACCACTGCGCCGGCCAGTTGGGCCTCGGAGCTTGCAAGGGCCTCGTCGACTGTCCGGATCGGCCCGCATGGCACGGCGACGGCCGTCAGCGCCTCAAGCCACTCCTGGCAGGGGCGCTCCGCGAGCACGGCCTCTATCAGCTCCCGCAGCGCCTCGCGGTTCAGGACCCTGTCCCTGTTGTGGCGGTAGCGGTCGTCCTCCGCCCACTGGCTGCGATCCAGCACCTGCGCCAAGGCCTGGAACTGGCGGTCGTTGCCGACGCCGATCGTGATCCGGCCGTCCCGGCAGGCGAAGACCTCGTATGGCGCAAGCTGCGGGTGCGCATTGCCGTAGCGCCGCGGCCGGCGCCCGGTGACGAGGCATGCCGACGCCACGTTCGCCAACATTGCGAGCTGCGACTCGTAGAGAGAGACGTCGAGATGCTGTCCCTGGCCCGTGCGCTCGCGATCGTAGAGGGCGGCGAGGAGACCGCTCTGCAGGAACATGCCGGCAAAGAGGTCAGTCGCCGCCACTCCGATCTTGTAGGGCTCGCCGGTCTCGGGGCCGGTGAGCGACATGATGCCGCCAGCGCCCTGGATCACGAAGTCGTAGCCTGGACGATCGTCGCCCAGCGGGTAGCCGCGCACGCTGGCGGTGATCAGCCGCGGCTGCTCGGCCCGCAGCCCGTCGAGGCCGAGTCCGAACTTCCCGAGGGTACCCGGCAGGAAGTTCTCGACCAGGATGTCGGCCCAGTCGACGGCCAGCCGGCGCACCACGGCCTGCGCCGCCGCTCGCGTGAGGTCCAGGGCGATGCTCTCCTTGTTCCGGTTGACCGCCAGGTAGTACGCAGACTCACCGCCGACGAAGGGCGGGCCCCAGTTGCGCGTCTCGTCGCCGCTCCGCACATGCTCCACTTTGACGACGCGCGCGCCGAGCTCCCCTAGGCCCATCGTGGCGAAGGGACCCGCCAGAACGCGCGAGAGGTCGAGGACGCGCACGCCCTGCAGAGGTCCTTCCTTCCCCGTGACCAACGCCTCCCCTCGCACGTCCAAGCCGCACTGCCGCCCAAGCGGCGGGAGTGGTCAGGTCCCGAGGCCCGCAGCGACCGCCCGGTCCGCGATCTCGCCGATCGCCAGGTCGACCGCCGCCACCATGCGCTCGATCTCCTGCGGCTGGATGACGAGCGGCGGCGAGAAGGTGATAACGCTGCCCACGCCGCGCAGGATGACGCCAAGCTCCAGCACCCGTGCCAGCACCTCCTGCACGACGGCGGGTGTGAGCGCATCCCCCTGGGCGTCGATCAGTTCCACGCGCGCCAAAAGGCCCACGCCCTGGACGTCCCCGACGCTTGGATGCGCCTGCAGTCCCCTGAGCCTGTCGAGGAGAAGGCGGCCCATGCGCTCGGCCTGTGCCGGCAGATCCTCCGCCTCGATCAGGCGCAGATTCTCCAGCGCCGCGACGCATGCGACGGGGTGACCGCTGTAGGTGTTGCCGTGCCGGAACTCCTGCGGGCCGCCGAACGCCTCGAAGACCTGGTCGCTGACGGCGGCGCAGCCCAAGGGCAGGTAGCCGCTCGTCAGTCCCTTGGCGAAGGTCATGATGTCCGGTCTCAGGCCGTAGCGGCGGCTGCCGAACCACGAGCCGGTGCGGCCAAACCCCGTGACCACTTCGTCGGCGATGAACAGGATGTCGTGGCGGCGGCAGATCTCGGCCACCCGCTCGAGGTAGCCGTCGGGCGGTATGATGACGCCGCCCGCCGCCTGCACCGGTTCTGCGATGAACGCGGCGATCGTGTCGGCCCCTTCGAACGCGACAAGGCGCTCGAGGTCCCGCGCGCAGAGCAGGTCGCAATTCGGATAGGTCTGGTGCAGCTCGCAGCGATAGCAGTGCGGGCTTGCCACGTGGTGGACCCCCGGCAGCAGGGGTTCGAACGCCTGGCGGTTGACCCGCATGCCAGAGACCGACAGGGCGCCGAACGTCACGCCGTGGTAGGCATGGTTGCGCCCGATGATCTTCTGCTTGCGCGGCATTTCCCGCTGCCGGAAGTACTGGCGCGTGATCTTGATCGCGGTGTCGTTGGCCTCGGAGCCGGAGTTCGTGAAGAAGAAGTGGCGCATGCCTTCCGGCTCAAGCAAGTCGGCCAGGCGACGCGAGAGGGCGATGGCGGGCTCGTTGCTGAACCGGCCGAACGAGGAGAACCACGGCAGGCGACGCATCTGCTCCGCCGCCGCGTCGACGATGCTGTCGCGTCCCCAGCCGACGTTCATGAGCCAGAGGCCCGCATGGCCATCGATGTAGCGCCGGCCCGAGGCGTCCTCGACCGTCGCGCCGTCACCCGAGACGATGACGATCGGTCCCATCTCCTCGAGATTTGCCCGCGACGAATAGGGGTGCCACCGAAACATGATGTCGTCCTGCTCCAGCCGTTCCACCGCTCTCCTCCTCCCGTCCCCGCGCAACGCAGGGTCCGGGGCGGCGGTCCGGGCAGGGTCCGCCGACACGGCCCCTACTTGCAGCCTAAAGTTCCGCCATGCACTTATCTATGGCGGGCGTGCACATGTCGCATGCCCTTGCGCTGTGCGGCCTGCACCGTGCCACCGCTACTCCGGCACGCGGCGCAAGGCGAGAGAAAGGTAGACGAGGGTTCGCGTCTCCGAGTCCTCGAGCGGCCGCGCGATCAGCGCCTCGATACGGGCGATGCGCTTGAGCATGGTGTTGCGGTGCACCCCGAGCCGTTCGGCGGCCTCCTGCTGGCGATAGCCGCAGGCCACCAGCGCATCCAGAGTCTCGACGAGCTTCGGACCGTCAGCAGCCCTGAGGAGCTTGCCGAGCACCACCTCGCGCAGTTCCCGACGCAGGACGGGATCGTTGCGTTGCAGCAGCCGCAGCACGAGCTGGTCCTCGTAAAACAGCAGTTCCGCATCGCCCGGGGCCGCAAAGAGCAGCCGCTCGGCTTCCCAGCCGGCGCGCTGCACGCCGGCGAGCCCATCCACCTGGCTGCTGGCTGCAAGCACCGCAGGGGTGCCGAGCTGCGCGACGATGGCCTGGCGCAACCTGCCGAGCAGGTCGCGGTCCCGCGGTCCGGCCAGCCAGAGGAAGATCACCCTGTTGAGGGACGAGGTGGTCACGACCTGGCGCGACATCGCGGCCAGATTGTGCTCTACGGCCAGCAGGAGATCGTGTCGCCGCGCGAACTCGGCGCGGCTCGAAAGATCCGGACCCTGCCCTGCGCGGGCGATCACCACGCGAAAGCGTCCAGCCGGATCGATGCCGCGCAGGCGGGCGCGCTCCTCCGCGGCGAGATCGCCAGGCTGGTAGGCGCCGGAGAGCAGAGCGTCGACGAAGCTCTGGTGCACCTTGCGCTCGACTTCCGCCAGTTCGCGCTGGTGCGCCAGCTGCAGGGCCACCACCGCAGCGGCATGCTCGGCGACGGTGCGCTCGAGCACGCCGAAGCTGCCGCCTCGGGCGAAGAGGGCGAGCACCGTGTGGCCCTCGTCGTTCCGCCTGACGGGCACCATGAGGGCGGATCGCCCCGCGACATCCATGGCGAACGTCGCGGATGGGTCGCGCTGGCGGCGCAGGGCGGCCGCCACTGCGGCTCGATCGGGTGGCGCGCCGGCGCTCGCCACTTCCTCGTCCGCCCCCGCGGCGTCCCGCGCCGAGTAGACGGCCGCGTCGCAGCCCAGGGCCTCCGCCAGGCGCGCAAGCAACTGGCCCACCGCGCGCGCGCGGAGTGCGGCCTGCGTCAGTTCCCGGTGGATCTGGTCCGCCCTCTCGAGGATCTTGTACTGTTCCCCCACCAGCAGGCGCTGGATGGTCGCGGTGATGTCGATGAAGGGCATCGCGAAGGGTGCTTCGATCAGGGGCAGGCTGAGCGCGTCCGCCTCCGCCAGCGCGGCCGGCGGGATCTCCGCGAGGAAGCGCCCCGTCGCCACCACGAGCGCCGCGGCACCGGCAGCGGCGATCTCGCGCACCGTCATGCGGTGGACCGGCTCGCCCGCGCTCCAGCCGATGCCTGTCGTCAGAACGAACGTGCCCTGGCGCAGCCAGTGTCCCATGTCCGGCTGGTCGATGACGTGGACCCAAAGTACCTTCGCCTCCACGCCGGCGGCACCGGCACGCAGGCGCAGGTCGGGGAACAGGGCGAGCACGTCCATCACGCGCAAGGGTGTCCCTCCGCAAAGCGACGTCACCTGACGGTTCTCGCGCGATGCCGCCTACTCCTGCGGCCCCCCGCCCCGCGCCACCGTCTGCTATCATCGACGGCAAACGCACCACGCGTTCCAGGAGGTGCCCCTTGCCTAGGCGTCAGGTACTGCCCCTGCTCCTTCTTCCCGCGCTGATGCTCGCCGCCTGCGGCGGACCGGTCAAGACCGGAAACGCCCACAAGACGCATCGCGGACTGCCGCCCGTGCTGGCCAGGGCGCCCAAGCCGAAGGCGCTGCTGCGGCCCGTGGCCACCGAGACCACCCTCGGCCGCCAGGGCGGCGCCAGCCTGCAGGCGCCGCTCACGGGCGCAGGACAGGACACGATCACGGTCCAGCTGACACCCGACGGCGACGGACAGGTGAGCATCACCCAGGGCGCCGCGACCATCTTCCAGAAGCAGCACGTGAGCGGCGCGAGCGTCCTCGCGTTCGGCCGGCGCCACCTGCCGGTGCTGCTCCTGCAGGACAGCTTCAACCTCTGCGGCAGCGGCGGCTGCCAGACCTCCGCCTACACCTGGAGCCCGTCGCGCCAGGCGATGCTACCCGTGCCTGCGCCCGGCATCCCCGCCTACCGCTGGAGCCCTGGGCGCCGACAGTTCCTCCTGTCCTCCGCGCCGCTGATCGGCGGCCTCTTCGGGTTCGTCACCCCCAGCCGCGACGGCATCGTGCTCCAGGCGCGCACCTACGACGTCTGGCAGCACAGCCTGGCGCAGAGCTACGCCTACGCGCCAGGGCTGTCCGCCACGGGCGGCTGGGTCGCGGTGGGAGCACCGCGCTACACCCCCTCGGGTCGCGAGAGCGGTGTCGCGTTCGCCGATCCGGGACAGGCGCTGCTCGCCCTCCTGACCGCACGCAGCATGGGATTCCAAGCGCAGGTCGCGCAGGTGTCGGCCTCGCCGGCAGACGAGGCGGCGGTCTGGCGAAATCTGCGCACGATCGGAGCCTGGCAGGGAACTCTCTACGCCATCCTGCCGGCGCCGCAGGTGCAGGTGATGGGTGCGACGGCCACCGCGTCGGACCGCATCACGGGCCTCGTCGGCCAGGGTCCGCAGGCGAAGCTCGAGGCGTACGAGGTGACGGCCGTCGTCGCGAAGATCGGCGCCGCCTACTTCGTGAAGGACGCGCACCTGGCACCCCTCGCGGTCAAGGTGCGGAGCGCGGCCAGCGTGCTCGCGGCGATCCGCCGGACCCGCCTCCTGCTCCGCAATCTCGCCAGGGACGGCAACCCGCCGCTGGTTGTCCAATCTGTCGGTCAGCAGTGGCAGGTCAGTCTGGCCGGTCGGGGCAGCATGCAGGATCAGCCGTGGATCGAGATCGACGCGCTGACGGGGAAGGTTGGCAGCATGCACTGACGCAGCCGTGCCCGCGGCGGTCGCGCACCGCCGTCAGTCGCGGGTCGGGTTCGGCAGGATGCGGTCGCGAAAGCGCCAGCCAAGCACGACGATGAGCAGGAAGAAGACGAAGCCGCCGACCGCGATCGGCATGGCGCCGTAGCTCACGCCGTAGTAGACGCCGCTCAGCGCGAGCTGGAACGGCAAGGTGCCCACCGCCGTCGTCCACGCGAACGGCCAGATGCGCACCCGCAGGATGCCGGCGACGTAGTTGACGACGTGGTAGGGCACGAACGGGATGAAGCGGGCCACGAGCAGGCCAAACCAGCCGTGGCTCGTGAGCCATGGCTCGAGCTGTTCCACGTAGCGGCCAGCGAAGCGCTCCGCGAACGGGCGCGCCAGCAGGCGGGCGACAAAGAGCGCCACCAGGGCGCCGATGATGCCGCCCGTCCAGGAGAAGAGGGTGCCCCACAGGACGCCGTAGAATCGCAGAAGGAAGATGCTCAGGAACTCGGACGGGACGGGCAGCACCGACGCGAGGGCCATGAGCGCAACGCCCAGCACGACGCCGAGCGGCCCCAGATTGTGTACGGTGACCATCACGTCATGGACGCGCCCGGTGTGCAGGTAGTAGAAGTACACGATCACCAGGACGGCGATGGTCGCGAGACCGATCGAAGCACTCAAGAGGCTGCCGCGCGACGGCAGCCTGCGTCGGTGTGGGGACTTCGGATGCCCTCCGGTCATGCTCGTCCGCCCTTCGCCGGGAGTCGGCAGCAGCCGGCGCCAAGCGGCGGCTCGCAGAGCCGCCGGGGCCGGTCAAGCTTGATTGTACCAATTCCCGCGTCTGCGCGCTGGCTGGGGGCGGCAGATCTCAGAGCCGACGCCTGGCGCTCTGGGAGGTCGCCGCCACGAGCACGGCGGAAAGTTCCTGGAGGTCGAACGGCTTTCCCAACACCGCGTGATAGCTCCCCGCGGGCGGAAGGTCGTCCGTGTTCGCCGCATATCCGGACAGGAGCACCACGGGCAGCTCCCGCATGCCGGGCCTGCGCCGCATCTCGGTCACGAACTCACGCCCGCTCATGCCGGGCATCACGAGGTCGACGAGGACCACGTCGGGCAAGGGCGGGGACTCCAGCCTCTGGAGCGCGGCGGCCGCGTCGAGCAGGTGCTCGCACAGATGGTCCGCCCGCTCGAAGTAGCGCGTCAATACGAGTCCGATGCCTGCGGAGTCGTCGACGACGAGAATCCTCATAACTCCAGCACACCCGGCAGCCGTGGCAGTTCGAACACGACGCAGGCTCCTGCCTCAAGGCCGTTCTCCGCCCAGATGCGCCCGCCGTGCGCCTCGACGATCGTACGGCAGACGTAGAGTCCGATGCCCATGCCGCCGGGGTCCAGGTCCGGCTGCAACCGCCCGCGGTAGTGACGCTCGAAGATGCGCTCGAGGTCCGCATGGTCGATGCCGATGCCGCGGTCCTCAACGCTGACCCTGAGCACATCGCCGAGGTCCTGCACGCGCAAGAGGATCGGCGAACCCGACGGCGAGTACTTGACGGCGTTGGCGAGGAGGTTGCGCACCACCTGCCTCAGCCGCACCGGATCGCCGTGCAGCGGCAGGGGCTGGGACGGCGCCTCGACCTGCACGCGGCGCCGCAGCATCAGGATGGGCCGAAGGCCAGCCTCGACGATCTCGCGCAGATCGCACGTCTCTGCGCGCACCGCAAGCTCCGCCTGCTTCGTCCGCCACGAGTCGAGAATGCCGCCGAGGAGGTCGTCCATCTGGCGCAGCTCGTCCTGCGCCAGATTGAGCAGCTCCGCCACGGGACCATGCGTCGGCTGGATGCCGGCGTCTTCCATCTGCAGCCCGAGCAGCGTCAGGGCGCCCAGAACGACGCCGAGCGGCGCGCGCAGCTCGTGCGCCGCCAGCCGGATCAGGCGGTCCGCCGCCACGTCGACGCGGCCTGGATCCGCCTGCAGGAGGGGCAGGTCGATCTCCGCGTAGCCGGCCAACCCCCCTTCCGACCGGGCGTAGGCGACCACGCGCGCCTGCATCGTCACGAGCGCGCGGTCCCGCCGCAGGCGCTGGACGATCTCGCTGCAGAAGCCCTGCTGGCGGGCCGCGACCAGGAGCCGCTCCGCCTCTGCAATTCCATCCTCCGCGTACAGCAGGGAAAAGTGCTGGCCCACGACCTCGCCCGCGCCGTAGCCGTACACGCGCTGCGCGGCGGAGCTCCAGGAATGGATGCACCCCTGCGCGTCCAAAGTGAAGTCCGCCGCCTCGAGCCATGCTCCGGAAACCGGCGCCGCCTCGGCACGAAGGACTCTGGGCAGGCGCGCTACGCGCTTCCTGCGCCTGAGATCGGCGCCGGGGAGATGCCGGTTCCCGGCCGTCCGGACGTCCGACGTCGCGGCACCGGCCGCGCCGCCTGCCACCGGAGATGAGGTCAGGTCCCTACCGGACGAAGTTCCTGGCAAGTTATGATCGTCCTCCACGCGGGAGTGCACCTGCCTGTGGCGCGCATCCGCACAAGGACACTGTATACCCAGGAGAGGAAGAATCCTGTCGAACTGCGACGTGAGGCCTTGATGAAGTTGGCAGTTTGTTGCTCCAACCGCGTCAGGCGATCTCGATCAGCACCTCGCCGCCATCGACCGCCGCCCCTGGGGCGACGCGCACCGCCGTCACGTGGCCGGAGCACGGGGCGAGAATCTCGTTCTCCATTTTCATGGCCTCCAGGATGGCGAGCACGTCGCCCTCCTTGACGGCGTCCCCGACCGCCACCTTGACGTCCAGCACGGCGCCAGGAAGAGGCGCCGTGACCGCAGTCACTCCCGCGGCCGGCGCCGCCTGAGCACGGCCGGACGCAGCGTGGCGGGCAGGAGGCTTCGGTGCCGGAGCAGGCGCCGGGACGGCTGTGGCCGCCGCGGCTGGCGCAGGGGCCGTCTGGGCGGCGCGGGTGCCCTCTTCGTCCTGCGCGCCGATCTCTTCCACTTCGACCTCGTACGAAAGCCCATTGACCACAACGTGAAACCGCCGCATCTCGTCGCCCCGACACCGCCGCGCTCGCGGCCGGCTCCAGGGCCCCGCCTCCTTCACTCAGATCGTCTTCGATCCCTAGGGACGATGGCGCCGCATCTGATCCATGCGCGCCGCGATGCCCCAGGCTCCACGGTCGTCGTCGGACGGGGCCTTCCCCTGCAGCCGCACGCGGACCCTTCCCGGCGGCACGTCCAGCTGGAGGGCTACGGCGACGGTGATGGCCGCCACCACGGGATCGGGCACCTTCCTGCCCCTCATAGCGGAACGTTCCCGTGCTTCTTGGCGTGGCGATCCTCGCGCTTCTCCTTGAGCGCCCAGAGCGCGTGGGCCACGGCGGGCCGCAGTTCGGCGGGGTCGATCACCTGGTCGACATAGCCGTGCGCCGCCGCGACGAACGGGCTCGCGAACTGCGCCCGGTAGGTGTCGACGAGGCGCTGGCGCTCCGCGGCCGGATCCTCCGCTGCCTCGATCTCGCGCCGGAAAATGATGTTGGCCGCTCCGTCCGGACCCATCACCGCCACTTCGGCCGTCGGGAAGGCGAGCACGATGTCGGCACCCAGGGAACGCGAGCACATGGCAAGGTAGGCGCCGCCGTAGGCCTTGCGCAGCACCACGGAGACCTTGGCCACGCTCGCCTCGGCGTAGGCGTAGAGGACCTTCGCCCCGTGCCGGATGATGCCGCCGTACTCCTGCTTCGTGCCGGGCAGGTAACCAGGGGTGTCGACGAAGGTGACGATGGGGATCGAGAAGGCGTCGGCGAAGCGGACGAACCGGGCCAGTTTGTCCGAGGCGTCGATGTCGAGGCAGCCGGCCAGCACCCTGGGCTGGTTGCCTAGGATCGCGACCGACCGCCCCTCGATGCGTCCAAACCCGATGACCATGTTCTTGGCGAACTCCGGCATGATCTCAAGGAAGTCCCCGCCGTCGCAGAGGTCGCGCATCACGTCGCGCACGTCGTACGGCTTGTTCGGATCGTGCGGCACGACCTGGCGCAGGCGCTCCGCGGCGCCCTCCGGCGCGGACTCGGCGTCGCGGCGCGGCGGCTCGGCGGCATTGTTGCTCGGCAGGAAGGAGAGAAGACGCTTGAGCCCCTGGAACAGCTCCTCCTCGTTCGGGAAGGTGAGGTGGGCGTTGCCGCTCTTGCGCGCATGCGTCCGTGCGCCGCCGAGTTCCTCGTGGGTGACCTTCTCTCCGGTGACCGACTCGATCACCTGCGGTCCCGTGATGTACATCTGGCCGATGCCTTCCGCCATCAGGACGAAGTCGGTCAAGGCCGGCGAATAGACGGCTCCGCCCGCCGCCGGCCCGACGATGACCGAGATCTGCGGGATCACACCAGACGCCAAGGTGTTGCGCAGGAAGATGCCGCCGTAGCCGTTCAGGGAGTCGATGCCCTCCTGGATGCGCGCGCCACCCGAGTCGATGATGCCGACGATGGGCGCGCCGCTCTTCAGCGCGAGGTCCTGCACCTTGTGGATCTTGCCGGCGTGCATCTCGCCCAGCGAGCCGCCGAGCACCGTGAAGTCCTGCGCGAACGCATAGACCAGCCTGCCGCCCACCGCGCCGTAGCCGGTGACGACGCCGTCGCCGGGCGCCTTCGCCTCGGCCATGCCGAAGAGCGTCGAGCGATGCGTCACAAATAGGTCGAGCTCGACGAAGGAACCGGGGTCGAAGAGCGCATCGAGGCGCTCGCGCGCAGTCCACTTGCCGGACTGATGCTGGCGCTCGATGCGGCTTGGACCGCCGCCGGCCATCAGTTCGTGCCGGCGCTCCTCGATGTCCCGCCAGTCGCTCATGCCTTCACCTCGCAAAGCTCGATCAGGATCCCGCCGGTGTCCCGCGGATGCAGAAACGCCACTCTGCTTCCCTTGGCCCCCGGCCGGCTGGCGCCGCCGATCGGCGCAACGCCCGTCGCGAGGAGCTGAAGGAGCAGGCCGTCGACGTCCTGCGTGTCGAGCGCGACGTGATGGACACCAGGGCCGCGCCGGCGAAGAAACCCCGCGACGCCTCCCTCCGCGTCCGGGTCGAGCGGGCGCAGGAGCTCGACATGGAGGTCGCCGAAGGTGACAAACGACACTTCGACGCCCTCGTCCTCGACGATCTCCCTGCCGCCTGACGCGCCGCCGAGCGCCATAAGAGCCGCCTCCGCCTGTGTGAGGTCCCCTACCGCGACACCGATGTGCGCAAGACCATCCACCCGTGCCGTCACCCGGGAGCCCCCCTTCCCTAGACCGTCTCCTTCGGCCGATAGCGTCCGTAGACGGCCACCAGCCTGTCTACCATCTCGCCGAGGGTCGCCCTAGCCGCAACGGCCTCCCCGAGCACCTCGAGCAGGTTGCCCTGACCTGCGGCCACCGTCTGCAGGCTGTCGAGGGACCGTGCGACCGGATCGGGGTCGCGCCGCCGGCGCAGCTCGTGGAGCCGCTCGAGCTGACGCGCCTCCACCTCCCCGCCGACCCTGAGCAGCGTCGGCCGCTCACGCTCCTCCACCTGGAAGGCGTTCACCCCGACCACCTTGCGCAGTCCCTGCTCGATCTCCTGCTGGTAGCGGTAGGCGGCATCCTGGATCTTGCGCTGGACGAAGCCGGCCTCGATGGCTGCCACGGCGCCGCCCTGCGCCTGGATCTCGTCGATCAGCGCCTGGGCCTCGTCCTCGATGCGGCCGGTGAGCTGCTCGACGAGGTAGCTGCCGCCGAGGGGATCGACGACCCC